>Ga0208953_1000306_pt1 | contig 46753 bp, 49 predicted proteins | sample RifOxyB2_FD_184033 | JGI IMG/M metagenome (GOLD analysis project Ga0208953, IMG submission 184033) | Groundwater microbial communities from Rifle, Colorado - Rifle Oxygen_injection B2 (SPAdes) | ecosystem: Environmental > Aquatic > Deep subsurface > Groundwater | place: USA: Rifle, Colorado...
ATTCTTTAACATTCCACCATAATAATACCGATAGCAGTCCAATGGAAAGCAGTACCGAAAGTACCACAATCCAAATTACTGCTCCGGCCGTATCAACCAACGGTACGTCGCGGCCGTTGACCAGCTCGTCGTTATCCGCTTGCCGCGGGAAGAGATCATCGGTCATATCTTCCTGGCGCATACTATTCGTCAGTTTAGTCAGAAAATATTTTTTACCGGCTGGCTTAATAAACGGGTCGCCTTGCAGATCGCGGCCTAAATCCTCAATTGTTTTTCCTCGAACCCAGCCAGCATAAGGCGTGCTGAACCCGGGCAAGTCCATTCGGTGCGTGGCAATTACATAAAGTTCAATCGGGATGTATTGGTTTTGATTGTAATCAATGATCGGTTGAGCCGTCTCTTGCGGTTTGCGCGACATAAGCGCTCGGAAGTTGTGCGGTGGATTGGAATAAGCGAGATTCAAGTACAGATCACCGTTAAAAGGAATAGTCATGACCGGCTTGAGAGATGTTGTATCTTCGAACATAATTTCATCAAAAGCAATCCCGACGTTGTTGATTCGCGTTTCCGTTTCGCCAATTATGACATGGCAACGATTACAGAGCGAGTGCGTCGGCGATACTAATGTTTCTTGAGTAGGATTGCGGTAGTCGATCAGCTTGAAGGGAACATCATTCAAATAAAGATAGGGCGCGGTACCTGTTTGGGCGGTAATCTTTAAATTATTCCATTCGGAATTCAATGCGGCTTTAACCGCGGGGCCGGACTCGGTCGAAAATTCCTGCCCGCCGATAATTACCGCGAATCCAAAACTGCTGAAGTTGACGCTCATTGTTCCCTCTATGTTGATCAGTCGGTAATAGTCGTCATTAATCGGTGAGTCTGTTTTAAAAGCCAAGGACAACGTAAAATTATTCAATGGATTGTACGGGCCAACAGTCTGAAACTCGCCAGACAAGGTAACATTGGGCGGCAAATGGACCGCCTGGCCGAGGGTGCCGTCAACAAAACTTATTTCATTTGTTGACTGTGCGACTGCCTCTGGTTTGATGCTGGAAATTTTTAGCGGGAAAACCAGATTTTTCGTTCGGAAGACGATTTTTAAAGGCGTGGCACTGCCGTCTTCCAAGTCCAAATTAACGCGCTCTGATCCCTGGGCAGTGGTATCAATTTTTACTGCCACAAAATACCAGTTGTTTTGGATGTAGTCGTTTAATATATAGGCTTCTTTTTCCGGGAAATTGTAATTATTTTCTTTTAACCATTTAGCGAGCGCTTGAGCGTCGGTGGCTTCCAGAATGTCAATATTATAGTAATCGATCTTTTTGGTTTCCAGAACCGTTACTGACTGTATCTTGTCAGAGCTACTTCCCAACATCATCGGCATTTCGATATCACGGCTGTAACTTACGCCGGTAATTTCCTGCAATTTGGTAAACACCTCGGCACTGGCTTTTTCCACCTCCGGGATAGTTGGCGTGGGGATTACCCAGCCGAAGTCGGTGGCGTTGCCGCGGAAGGTGGTGGAAAGGATCAAGGTTTCCAGTTCGTTTTCAAAATAAATGGCCGCTTCCTGGCGCGTTTCCTGCAGGTAAATGTTTGGCTCTGGCCGGATAAATACCATGCCGTCGGCGCGGGCGGCTAGCGGCGTCAGAATCAAAGATAAAATTGTTAGGGTGTAGAGGAGTTTTTTGGGCATAAACATTTTGGTAATTGTCATTCCGAGCGACCCCGAGCAGGTTCGAGGGGGAGTCGAGGAATCTCTATCACCTTAAACAAGGGATCCCACCCAAAGGGTGATCAGCCTCTAGCTGGCCTCGACAAGCTCGGGATGACAAATTAGCGTTTTGACATTTGAGTTGGTTAAAGCGTTTAATTTATTTCTGCAGATATATTTTGTAATATTGCTTCTCGTCATATTTAAGCGGCAGATCAGGCCAGGCGACGCGGGCGGTAAAACCAGGGGAGCTGGCGGTAAAAGCGCTGGTGGCGCTAATCAATTGCGCGCCATCATCATAAATAAAAATTAGTTGATCGCTCTCCTTAGCGCCTGTTGGCAGACTGCTCCAGACGTAATTGATGATTTTTTGATTGCCCTCCGGCACCCAGCCACCGATCGCCGCCAAACTTTGCAGTGAAAGCGGTTGGCCGCTGGTGGCCGGCGGCGAGGCATCAATCGTCGAAAAAGTGGCCGCAATCAGCGAGAGAGTCTCAGTTGCTTGATCAACAATTGCTGGATCAATCGCCATGTTGGTTTTGTCCGGTGAGAGCGGGGAGCAGAGGTTAACCAGATAGCGCGCGACGGGCACAGTCAGACAGACATCCTTGGTAATTAAACGGCCGTCCAAATCTTTATAATCAACGGCATAAATCAAACCAGAGCCTGCATTTTGGGCAGTAGGGTTGGCTTTTTTTAACTGAGCTAGCTTTTCCGTTACCGCGGAATTATTAAAAACTAAAGTCATTCGCCAGCTGGAATTTTTGTTGGCAATAAAGTTAGCTTGTTGGGTGTAAGGAGCATCATTTTCTTCAATTTTCCAATCCTTGGGATGGCGAAATTCAAAGCCATAAGCGTTTTGATACAATGTCCAGCCGACAGTTGTTGGTTTAGGTAAATCGTCAGAAATCGGCGGCGCCACATTTTTTACCGGTGTTGGCGTTGTCGGTTTGGACGCCAGGAACCGGCTTAAAATTAATAGCCCTAAAGCGACGAGGATCACAATCAGCACAAACCAGATTTTTGGTTTTGGTGGATTGTTGGTTGATGAGGTATTTGGCATAATATTTTTTTTTAATTCGTCACCATTCGGGACAAACATTCGTTTCTAACCTCGCTAAAATAGATGCGATTACAAACTGTGGGCGAGTCCAGTTTGATGCCGACGTCTTTGAGGCACAAATCTTGGTCTTCCTGCGGGTAGCTGCCTTCCGGCTCAAGAGTTTCGCACAGGTCTGGATTTAGGCTCGCCAGTGCTACCTGGCTTAAACAGTTGTTACCGTCAAACTTAACATTTTTACAAACTTCGGTGTTCTTTTCTTTAACCGCGATTTTGATAAAACAGCTAGCGCGATTTTCTAACGTTGAATAAGCGTCGCAGTCTTTTAAGTTCAGCGGGTCATTGGTCGTAAATTTAGCGTCAGTAATGCCGCAGGGAAGCGCGTTATTATTGAGAGCTGAATTCGTCAGACAAGTGTTGAGTTCTTTTATTTCTGTAACTAGCTCCTGCAATTCCGGCGGCGGGCAATAACCAAGCGAAGAGATTTTTGCGTTATCAAAACCCCAATAGAAATGCAGGGCATAAGCAGTTGAGCCGAGCGCGGGATCTTTCAAACAATCAGGCGGATAATTGTAAACACTTTTTAAGGCCGGGATATTAAGGCTGGGAATCAAATTTTGCAGGGTGGTGGTAGCATCATCATTTAACTGGCCGGTATAAGCACCTTGACTGCTATCGTTAAGCTCAATCATTTTATTTCTCAGACTAATAATGGTCTCAATATGGGTCGCGGTTTCGTCACTACTGTAACTTTCCAGATCAATTGTATTTACCGATGTTACTTGGGGCAGTGGCGGCGGCAAATCGCTCAATTTAAAACCGAAATTACTCACGAGCGCGCGGGCGTTAGTTTCGTCAGCCTCCAGATAGAGGGTGTCGCCGCGCGGACAAGTGCAAGCGGCACAGACGCCAATGTCCGATGGATACTCGCGCAAGACAGCGCTTTTGACGCCAATGTTTTGTTTGGCAAAATAGTCAATAATAATTTTATCTTCTTGATAATAGGGAAAGCCGTTTACTGGCTCAACATCTTGCATCTTGACCCAATCTTGTTCCCATGGATTTCCGCCGCACTGCACTGGATCAATTTTTAGCCAGAGAGTTTGTCCGGAGGTCGGGGCGACCGGATTTTCGACAGGCGCTTTTTGGTCCAGAGATTGTTCCAGCAAACGCGCTTGGAGTTGGCGAATTTGCTGTGATAAATCAATGATTTGATTTTGTAGTTGATTGATCTGTGCGGCCGCAAAGCTATTTTCCTGTTGGGAAGCCAGAGATTGTAGAAGAAAGCCCATGGCTGTTCCGGACAAAAAAATCAATATCAAAATCATCACGCGGGATAGTTTGATTTTTGACGGCGTGCGAGGCGGAGGTGTTGGTTTGTCAGGTTGATCGGGCATGATTTAAAAAGTATCAAGTAGTAAGTATAAAGTATTAAGTATCAAAATATAGGCTTTACGTGTTTAATGACGAGACTTACAATTTTGTCATCAATGTTTTTCCTCAATCATTTCGATTTCCATTTTCAGGCCTTTGCCGGCGGCGGCCAGAGCGTTGTAAAGTACGGCAATCAGGGCGCCTAGAGCGAGTGCTCCCAAGAAAACCAGCGCCAAAATTCCCAACCAGCCGAGAATGGAGTTTGCCCGAAAGATATCACCTAGAACGTAAGAAGAGCGCTGAAAGAAGTCTGTCTCTACCACGATTATCGTACCGAAAAAGATGACGCTACCAGTTACATAGAAGAGAGATATCATGATAGCGGTTACAATGGCCGAACTGAAGATACCAATTTTTTTGAGATAGTACATAATAAAAAAATTTTAAATTTTAAATTTTAAATTTTAAAATTAAGGTAATACTATTTTAGGTTAGGGTTGGCTTGTCCTTCAGTAGTTTTTAAGCGGAGGAGGATGGGTTGAGTTCGGAGCGCGAGTGGAGCCGCTTTTGAATCAAAATTATCAGAGTCGTAAACATGGCGATCAAAATGCCCAGGACAAAATAAACGCCCGCGGTTTTGTAATGGCTGATCATGTAAATGCCCAGTTCTCCTAAAAGATGAATCATCATCCAAAAAGCGAAAAACAGGTACGCCCAGGAAATTATTTGATACGGGCTGGAGCGACGTTTAAAACGGAGAAAATAGTAGAACAAAAATGACAAAAGAAAGATCGGGATGATTATAGCCGTATGCAACAGCAGGCGATAAGTTTCGTAGTCTTTGGTGGAATAGGTGGGTTCGATGAAAGTGCCGTCAGCGCTGATCGTTTTCGCGTTAGCGGTCGGAATTAGCTCTTGCATCAAGCCCTGAGGCGCCAGGCCAAAGCGGTCGTAAGCCGGATTAAAGTAGCGGTTGATATCATAAAGAATGCGTTCGCCTAAAATAATCAGCACGATCGTGAGAACAATCGTCAAAAGCACGCTGAGTACCGAGATGCGGTGTTTGGGCAACGCCGAAAGCGGTGCGGTACCCGGCATCTGCGGAAGAATATTTTTGGGCATAGGATATTAAAAGCCAAATGATAAACCTCAGATGACGGTTTAGTCATAAGAATTTAGTCATTGGCGCTTTTAATTATTTAGTTTAGAGCATTATACCATAATTGGCGCTTTTGCATAAGAGTTGTCAGCACAGGTGATTTTTTGTAAGATGAAAGTACTAGTTAAAAATGCAAAGTTCAAAGTAATAGTTTAAACGAATTAATTTTAATTTAAACGTAATAACCAAGAAACAATAACCAAGTGTCCAAACAATAACCAACTTGCGAATAACCAATATCCAAATCGTTTGGTAATTGAGTTTTGATTATTGTAATTTGTTTGGATACTTGTATCTTGGTAATTGGTTATTATCCATTAAGACAACTATTTTATTCTCATGTCCTTAACCCGCCAGTTGGCTCATAATACAATTTATCAGTTTGCCGGGAAAATAATCGGTACGGTTTTGGCGTTGATCGCCTCAGCGCAGTTATTCCGTTATCTGGCGCCGGCCGCATACGGCGAGTTCCACATCGCTTTTACTTTTGTGCAAATGACCGGCGTGATTGCGGATTTGGGGCTTTATCTGATTGTCTTAAACGATATTAACCGGCCGGATCGCGACCATCATTACGTCATCAGCCAAAATTTTATCTGCCGCTTTTATTTAAATCTGATTTATCTGGCTGGCATGGCGCTATTGGCGCTCATTTTACCTTATGAGGCGGCAGTTCGCTGGGGAATTTTTTTAATGTCGTTTTGCAATGTTTTTTTGTGGTTCAGCCAAATTATTCAAACCGTTTTCCAAAAGCGTTTTACCACTTATTACGCGGCAATCGCCGAAATCATCGGCCGCGGCGCACTCTTGCTCAGCACATTGCTCCTAATTTATTTCCACGCCTCGCTATTGCCTTTAACGCTGACGGTGGTGATCGGCAATTTTGTAACGTTCGGCCTGACGTGGTATTTTTCCCGCAAATACTTAACGTTCAGTTGGAAACCAGACCCAGTCTACATCAAAGAAGTTTTGCGGCGCACCTGGCCGGTCGCGGTTTCCATCTGGTTTAGCTTGATTTATTTTAAAGCCGACACCATCATTTTATCGCTTTTCCGTTCAACTTATGAGGTTGGGATTTACGGTATGCCGTATCGGATTTTGGAAACTCTGGTCACTTTACCTTTGATGTTTATGGGACTTTTGATGCCGCTCTTAAGCCAAGCGTTTACTGTTGGAGATCAGCCACGATTTAAATCATATCTGCAAAAAGGTTTTGATGTACTCGCTTTGATGGCAGTGCCTTTGTTTTTCGGCGCTTTGCCTCTGGCGCGGCAATTGGTTTTGCTTTTGGCCGGCAAAGATTTTTTGCAATCAGTGCCGCTGTTGCAGATTTTGATGTTGGGCGTGGTGATGATGTATCTGGCCGCGCTTTTTGGCCACGCGGTCGTGGCGCTTGGCGCGCAGAAAGCGATGATTAAGTATTATTTGGGAGTGGCAGGGGTGATGCTGGTGCTATATTTAGTCTTGATTCCGCGATATTCTTACTGGGCCGCGGCCTGGCTCACGGTTGTTGCGGAAACGGCTGTTCTGCTATCAACAATGGCCGTTGTCTACGCCCGCTCCAAATTTTTTCCAAGTGTAGCGGTCTTGGGCAAAGCAGTGGTATCTGCTATAATAATGGCAAGCGTCTTGTATCCTATCCGGCACCTGACGTTATTTTTAACTCTGCCTTTGGGAGCGATCATTTATTTCGGGCTGATGTATCTGATTGGCGGCGTTAAAAAGGAGTTGGTGAGGGAGATTATCAGATAAAAGTAAGAGTTAAAGATTTATGATTTACGATTTAAGATTTAAGATTGATGATCCATCCAGTATCGACAATATTTCTTTTGTAATCGTAAATCTTAAATCATAAATCGTGAATCAAGATTTTTGCACAATATGAAGAAATATTTTATTATTTTTTTTCTGTTTTTATTTTTAATACCGGCCGCGGCCCTGGCTTTTGATTATAATCCCAACAACATCATCAGCGATTTTGAACTCAAAGACAAGAACGCGATGTCCTTAAGCGCGATTCAATCATTTTTGGAGGCGCACGACAGTGTCTTGGCTGATTTAACTTTTGATGTTAACGGCGCGACCCAAACCGCGGCGCAGATTATTTATAATTCCGCCCAAGAGCACATCATCAGTCCAAAATTTATTTTAACCAAGTTGGATCAAGAACAATGTCTGATCCGCAGTTGCAGTTATCTGTCTGATCCCAAGAGATTGCAAAAAGCTTTGGACTGGGCTTGCGGTTTCGGAGTTTGCACTGGTTGTGATTTAAACAGCCCGCAGGTTCTAAAATACAAGGGTTTTGCCAAGCAAGTGGATGCCGTGGCTGGCGTGCAAAATGATTATATTTTAAAAGTTAATTTATCCTATATCTTTGGCACCGGGGACACCTTTACCACCAAAGACGGTTACCAAATCACCCCGGAAAATCAGGCGACCGCGAATTTGTATACTTACACGCCCTATCGCGGCGGTCCGGAGGGTATCGGCGGAAATTATTTGTTTGCCAAGCTTTGGGAGCAGTATTGGGGGAACCAGAATTATCCGGACGGTACGGTTTTGCGGGATGATGATGGCGGTTATTGGTTGCTCGACGGCGGCGTTAGGCGGCGTTACGGCACCCAGACCGCGTTTCTTTCGTTCCATAACCCGGAAGATGCGGTCCCAGTTGGAGATACAGTGTTAACGAGTTATACCGAGGGTGCGGCAATTCAATTCCCAAATTATTCGTTGGTGCGCGATGAAAACGGCGATATTTATTTGCTGGTTGATGATCGCAAGCGCAAAATCGAGGATGCCGAGACTTTCCGCAAGCTGGGTTTTAATCCTGAGGAAGTGGAGAATGTTTCTTCGGCGCAAATTGCTTTCTATCGCAATGCCGTGCCGATTACCAGCAGTGCCATTTATCCGCAAGGCGCGTTGTTCCAGGAAGAGGGCGGCGGTCAAATTTACTGGGTGCAAAACGGTTTTAAATATAAAGTAGCGACCGAGGTTTTGGCCATAAATTATGGCGGTTTAACCCCGATGCCTGCTCCGGCCGCAGAACTGGCAAATTATTTTGACGGCGGCAACCAGAAAGTTAAAGACGGCAAGCTCTTAAAGTCGCCGGATGGTTTGATTTATTTTGTTTCCAAAGGCGCGTTACGGCTGATCCCGACCCCCAGTGATTTTGTGTCTTTGTTTGGCGACAACAAATGGGACACGATTAAGCAGGTTTCGCAGGACGTGATTAACCTGCACGCAATCGGCGAGCCACTTAAGGCATCGGCTTACGAACGAAATTCTGGCCAGGCAGCGGCGAATAATCCGGCGCCGACGCCTCCAACACCGATAGTTTACAAGACGCTGTGGGTGGCCTCGGAAGTGCCGCCGGTTTTCTTGACGACGAAAAGTTATTCAGTCAAATTGACGTTTAAAAATAAAGGATCAGACAGTTGGCCAGCTGGCGGGGTCTACGCAAAATTAGAGAGTTTTGGCTCAACGGCTAAACTGCCGGACGCGATTCCGGTCGGAATAAACGCGATTTTTAATTTTTCGCTCCAGCTGACGACTGCCGGCAAGCAGACGCTTGTTTTCAAAGTGTACACTAAAGACGGCCAATACATTGCCGGCAGTATGTATCAAACCGAGGTGTCGGTTATCGCGCCGGTTTATCAAGCCGAAATCGTTAAATCAAATTTACCGGTGGCGGTTAAAAATAAGTGGTCACGCGTTAACATCACCATCACTCTCAAAAATACCGGCCGCGAGGTTTGGACGCGGCGCAAAACTGGTTTAAAATTATTGACTGGCACTAACGGTATCAGTCCTTTTTATGATTCCAGCGACTGGGTGAGCAAAGACGTGGCGGCCGTCGCGTTACAGCCGGCTCAAACCCAAATCAAGCCCGGGGAGTCGGCAGTATTTCAATTTACTTTAAAGACCAAAGGGTTAGCTAAAGGCGTCTATCCTTTTCGCTTGTCGCTTTGGATGAGCGATAAAAACGAGCTGATTTACCTAAACAACAATGATTTTTACACGGGGGAGATTAGGGTGGACGAGTAGGGGGGAGACTAAATTTTCAATTTTCAATTTACAATTTTCAAAGGCTGCCTTGTGCCATGCCGAATTTCGTGGCTTAACTCGCAGCTTATTTTTTTTAGGTTTTTCGTTTAAAAATTCAGTCATTAAAAATTTAATAAAAATTAAAAATTATAAATTAAAAATTGGGACTCTGATTGATTTATTCGGGTATATGTTTTAGTATAAAGGGAGTATTAGTCTTGTCATTCCTGCGAAGGCAGGAATCTATATAATAGTAATCAATAGACATAAATTTATTACCATGGAGAGGTGCCAGAGAGGCTGAATGGGCCGCTCTCGAAAAGCGGTATCCCGATTCCTCGGGATCGTGGGTTCAAATCCCACCCTCTCCGCCAGATTACTAAGTTTGAATCCCGGTAAAAAATATGCAGTTTCCAAATGATTTCAAAAACAAGATTATCTGCGGGGATGCCGTGGAAATAATGAAACAAATACCGGATTGTTCGGTTGATTTAATCGTGACCTCGCCTCCATACAATCTTAAAAATTCTACCGGCAATGGAATGAAAGACGGTCGTGGTGGAAAATGGGCGAACGCCGCTCTTCAAAAGGGATATTCGCATTACAACGATAACATGCCGCACAAAGAATATGTAAATTGGCAAAGGAATTGTCTAACTGAAATGATGCGTTTAATTCCCGAGAATGGTGCAATTTTTTATAATCACAAATGGCGTGTCCAAGGTGGTTTGTTGCAAGATCGTCAAGATATTGTTTGTGGTTTTCCAGTTCGCCAAATTGTAATATGGAAGCGCGCCGGTGGCCTAAATTTTAATGTTGGTTATTTTTTGCCGACCTATGAGGTAATTTATCTTATTGCAAAACCAAAATTTAAACTAGTAAAAAAGGCAAACGCCTATGGCGATATTTGGGAAGTTTCGCAAGAAATGAAAAATGGTCACCCTGCACCTTTCCCTGTCAAACTGATCGATAAAATTATTTCCTCAACGAATGCAAAAGTTGTTTTGGATCCTTTTATGGGCTCTGGAACAACGGCAATTTCAGCAATAAATTTTAAGCGAGATTATATCGGGATTGATATTTCTCCAGATTATTGCGAATCAGCAAAAAAAAGGATTAAACAACACCAATCGAGGGTTAAATTATTATAAACATGGCAAAACCAATTATTTATTCAAAGCCGGCTTTAATAGCAAAACTTAAAGAAATTTCCGCAACGGGTTTTATTCAAAATACGAGAAAAGGCAATCATGGCGGTATCGGCAATGCATTGGAGACCTTGCTTGGTATTAAGGAAAATAATTTACCGATCCCAAATGCTTCTGAATGGGAATTAAAAGCACAACGCCTAAATTCAACATCACTCACAACACTTTTTCATATCGAGCCATCGCCGCGTGCCATTCGTTTTGTGCCGCAAGTGCTTTTGCCTAAATACGGATGGGCGCATCAAGAAGCAGGTAAGAAATATTTGAAAGGCGAAATGAGTTTTCGTCAAACAATTAATGGGCAATCGCCTAGCGATCGTGGTTTCAAGGTTATGATTGATCGAAAGGAGCGAAAGATTTTAATTTCATTTGATGCCAAGTGTGTTGCCCCACGACATAAAAATTGGGTTAAGTCAGTTAAAAAGCGTATTGGTTTGGGCCAACTCGATCCCCAGCCGTATTGGGGTTTTGCCGATTTAGAACATATAGACATCACATTTCAAAAAGCTATTAAGAATGATATAATAAGGGCATGAAACGTTGCCCAAAATTTACAAACAATCAAATAGTACAACTTCAAGGGGTTATTAAAGACAAGAAGCATTCATCAAGAGAGACCCGCCGAGCTCAAGCAATCATTATGCTTGATGCCGAGGCCGATCTCGCTATGATTAACATTTTAACAGGATTTAAGCGTGAGTATGTATTTCGTATACGAAAAAACTATCTGGAACTGGGATTGAAAGCCTTAGTAGACAAACAGAAGAAAAAACTGAAAGAATTGCTTACCAAGACGCAACGAGAAGAACTAATTAAAACAATTAAGGGGGAAACCCCCAATGAATGCGATCGCTGTTACAACAGCGATTACTGGACAACAGGCATCGTGGCAGAATATATCAAGCGGACATACGATGTTGAATACAAATCAAAGACATCGTTTTATGTTATCTTTCGCCAAGCAAAGTTCAGCTATCATAAGCCAGGGAGAGAATACGAAAGACGAGATGAGCAAGAAGTGCAGGAATGGCGAAAGCAAGCCCAAAAAAGGATAAAACAAGCGTGGGAGGAAGAGGATACGGTAATTTTAACAGAAGATGAGATGAGTTTGTCAACGCAAACAACAGTACAGAAAATTTGGTTGCCACAAGGTATGTATCCTAAAATTGAGGTAGCAAAAAAACGTGAAGCGCGTAGCATTTATGGATTTCTCAATATCAAGACTGGACAAGAACACGCATTCAAAACACTCTGGCAAAACATGTATATCACGGCAAAAATTTTAAAGAAAATACGGAAAGCATACCCGACTCAAAAACTTTTGCTTTTATTGGACAAAGCTCCTTCACACAAAGGCTACAAGGCGCAAGAGATAATTGAGAAAGATGAAGCTATTGAAATAATCTACTTTCCCTCAGCTGCTCCCGAGCAGAATCCCCATGAGCATGTGTGGAAAAGTGGCCGAAGTCAAGTAACGCATAATGAATTTGTTAAAGACATTGATAAAGCAACGAACAAATTTGTAAATTATCTTAACCATACTACGTTCCCTTACGAGCTATTAGGCTTTCGCGCTAAATCTTAATAGCTTTTTGAAATGTGATGTCTATAAGGCCGGAACAAAACTGCTTAATACTTTTTATGTGCAAGCGGAAGTAGAGATTAGACGGAAAAAAGAATTTTACCACTACATAAAAGTAATGATGTTACAGAAATTCAGTTTTGAGAGATTTTTGAAAGCACTTGAAGAGGGAAAGATCCTTGTTGACTTTGACGCGCGAACAGGTCATAATCATGGCACGAAATTCAGAATGAGGCAGGATTATTTGCCGATGCTTTACGAGAAAGTCACTGTAATTTTTTGATTTTTTTAATAAATAGCCAGAGACAGAAATCGCAACCATTAAAATTTTGGAGGATCAAGAAAGCTACGGCTAGGCAAGCCAGCAAATTTTGCTCCCTAATTACAGATTATCCACATAAAGCCGGCTATTTTTTAAGCTATGCAACAAACAAAACAACAGCTAACAATAAAAGAAGCGAGCGTTTGGGCAAGTGATTTTCTGAAGCGCGAAATTAATGAGTCCAATATTTCTTACCTTGTCCAATATGGTAAAGTTCGAACAGTATTTTATTAATGAACATAAGCTTTGGTAAAAATATAATTATGTACGATATAATAACAAAAATACTACTTGGCGATTCAAAAGATATACTTAAAGAAATAGAAGACGATTTTATTGATCTAGTTGTGACTTCGCCTCCATATGCAGATAGAAGAAAGAATACTTATGGCGGGATATCTCCAGAAAAATATGTCGAGTGGTTTTTGCCAATAAGCGCCGAATTATTACGGGTTCTTAAACCAACGGGGACATTTATTTTAAATATCAAAGAAAAGGCTGATAAAGGTGAACGCAATGCTTATGTACTAGAGCTTATTTTAGCTTTACGGAAACAGGGCTGGATTTGGACTGAAGAATTTATTTGGCATAAAAAAAATTGTTATCCGGGTAAATGGCCTAATCGTTTTCGCGATGCGTGGGAAAGGCTTTTACAATTCAATAAAACACGTGATTTTAAGATGTACCAGGAAAATGTAATGGTGCAAATTGGCGACTGGGCGAATGGTAGATTGAAGAATTTGAGCCAAACTGACAAAATTCGTGATAATTCAAAAAGTGGTAGCGGGTTTGGGAAAAATGTATCTAATTGGCTTGGTAGGAGCAAGGTATATCCAACTAATGTCGTGCAATTTGCTACTGTTTGTAATAATAAAAATCACAGTGCGCCTTTTCCAAAAGAATTGCCAGAGTGGTTTATTAAATTATTTACGAATAAATATGACTGGGTTTTAGATCCCTTTTTAGGCTCCGGCACGACATCGGAGGTAGCGCAAAAAATGGGACGCAATTCTGTAGGTATCGAGATAATACCTGAATATGTGAATTTAGCAAAAGAAAAAATAAAAAAAAATGAATATACGCCATCCTTATTTACTAATAAAATTAATAAGATAAAGATAATGGTATGAAAAAAATCAATTTAAAACAAGTTTTTGAATATGTAGAAAAATACATTTCTGTTTTTCATCAAAAAAGATTAGATTGCATGCGTAACAAGATTAAGCTGATGAAAATTCTGAAACAGAAAAATCCCTATCTTTTTAAGGCTAAAAACGTGCTTACCGCACAAGATTTAATTAAGGGATTTCTTGACGCTTTTTTGCAATCGCAAGAAGAAACTTTTTTTGGAGATTTTATTGAGGGCTTGGCAATTTTCATATGTGATAAAAGTTATGGCGCAAAAAAATCTGAATTAACCGGCATTGATTTAGAATTTGAAAAAGACAACACAATTTATGTTGTGGAAATTAAAGCCGGTTGGAATTGGGGTAATTCAAGCCAAATCAAACAACTGCGAACTAATTTTGAGAAAGCAAAAAAAATACTAAGCTCGCGAACCGGCAAAAAAGTTTTAGCAGTCAACGGCTGTTGTTTCGGCAAAGACAATAAGCCGGATAAGGGCGGTTATTTGAAATTGTGCGGACAACGATTTTGGGAATTTATTTCTGGAAATGAAAAATTATATATAGACATCGTCGAGCCGATTGGTTACAAAGCAAAGGAGAAAAACGAAGAATTTGTTGAAAATTACGCCCAAATAATAAATAAACTCACGTTGGAGTTTTCGCAAAAGTTTTGTGATGATGGAAAAATCAATTGGGAAAAATTAGTTGTGTATAATTCTGGTTTTGAAAAAATAATCAAAAAATAAAAATATGGAAATCAAACAAAACACGAAAGTAATCTATCCAATAACCATTGGTGATTTACAAAATGACGCTATCAAACGAATTGGTAGAAAATTGACTGATGATGAATTATATATTGCAGAAAAATGTGTTGAGTCGGGGTTGTCATGTGTAATGGATATTACTTTAAGATCTGCGATTGAGGCGGCTGTTGAAAAAACAGCCAAGCATCATAACTAATGTTTTATGATCGTTGGACTATGCGTGGGATGCTTGACTTAGACAATGAGCTTAAAGTAGCAGACGAGTTTTGGGATTTTCTTGGCGGCAAAAATACATATAAAGATTTACTTGATTGTTTTGAGAGAATAGGTAATTTATTGAAACAAAAATAGATTAAAAATTATTTCCGCCGCACCGCACAAACCTTTCATGCAAAACAAACCACTAATTATAATAATAACGCTGATTGCCCTATTTGGCTTAGGTGTTGGTTATTGGTATTTTAAAGGGGCTAAAAATTCCACACTAGATTCCCCAGGCGTCTGTTCACTGGAAAATTGTCACGGATTGGATATTAAATGCGGTCCCAATCCGCCGCAGGTTTGTACAGAAAGCTACATGGTTGGCGACAGGTGCTTGCAATACGCAAAATGCGGGGTTCAAAATGGCCAATGCCGACAAATAGAGAATTCACAATTCACCCAGTGTAAATTATGCATCCAAATATGCGTCGACGCCAACAAAGCTGATAATATCAAATTATTTGATTGCGCGAGCAAGTGTAATTAAAAAGAAAGTAGCACTATAAATTACCATAATTACTTGGGGAGGAGGGATATTTTGAAGTGTCCGAAAAAATCGGACAGTTGAAATTAGTAGCTAGAGACGGCAAAATTAGATATTAGCCTATGCAGATAATAAAGAGCGACGACATAAATATGAAAATCGGAGTTTATGGTTCGGCCATCGAGGTGATGGACGATGAGATCAAAGAAAAGGCGCGATTAATTGGCCGAACTATTGCGGAAAACAAGGCGATTTTAGTGACTGGAGGTTGCCCAGGTTTACCGTATGAAGCGGTATTAGGAGCCAGCGAAAAAAATGGTCGATGCGTTGCTTTTTCGTCGGCAATTGATTTGGCCGGGCACAAACAAGCGAATTACCCGACACTCGGTTTTTCCGATTTTATTTTCGTCCCCCAAGATTACGAGTACGCGGCTAATGAGGCAGTTTGTAAAAAATATCGCAATGTATCATCCGTCGCCTGTGTTGACGCGGCTATTATAATCAGCGGCCGCATTGGCACGATGAACGAATTTACCATCGCTTACGATCTCGGAAAAACTATTGGTGTTCTAGCGGGCACTGGCGGCATTACTGAGCGGGCGATCAAAATTTTGTTGGAAGACGCGGACAAAAAAACCGGCGCCAAAGTCATTTTTGATCCGGATCCAAGGAGGTTGGTTGCCCTAATTTGTCAGAAATAAACATCAGCTAACAGCGAGGTCGATATTTCGGCGATAGTTTTAAAACTAAAATTTAGTTAAAAATACAAAATATGTTAGAAAAATTTACTTCAGAACAAGAGAGTTCGCAAAAGGCGGTATATACAATTGCTGAAGTCATCACTTTGCTTCAAAATCAGGGGGAGAGCGTGTTTTTAAAGACAGCAACTTCGAAAGATTTGAGCTCAGGGATTATCGACCTACTTTCCAAAGAAGGGATTGACGTTGTTGTTTCCCTGGTGCAGGATCAGGGTTATTGCATTTCCAAGAAAAAAGATTTGCCAGAATCGTGATAAATAAATAAGGAGGACAGTGAAACGTTTTCTTATGAATTTCTAACGTAGAATTTTCGTCGCTTGGCGCCGATTATCCTGCGTTAGACATTCAAAAATTGCCCATGAAAACCAGTTTTAAAATCCTCTTGTTTAGTTTTTTGTTCGGCATTTTGTCGTTTTCTTTTGCCTACACTGCAGAGGCAGAATTTTCCGAGGATTTTGCCTCAACTAAAAATATCGGCTCACTTACCGGGATAAATGTTTCGACTGCCTCTCAGATGTCTAGTTTACCAATTTTCGAAACGACATTGTCCGACAGTGATACATTGTTGATGTCTCACATGGATTCAAACAGCGACATTGCCAATCCGGCAATCGGCGTTGGCGGCACTGGGATAGGCATTACTTATGTTGCTGGCCAAAGCGGAAATGGCGCTCAATTGACAGCCACTCCTTCGCCCACGCTTTATTTTCCTAAAAATGGCAACATTGATGCTCAAAAAGGCAGCGTTTCTTTTTGGGCTAAATCCTCAAATTGGAGCGGAGATGTCTATCTATTTTCTGTCGGGAATAGTTTTTATGATCTAACCGCCAACTCTAACGGCATCACCACTAGATTTTTTATTACAATTGGCGGAAAAATCCTGGTGGTGCACAACATCGTTCCGTCATCAACTTCCGCTTGGCACCAATTTATTTTTTCTTGGGATGCCCAGGCTGGGGTGATGTCGTCCTCCGTAGACGGCAACACGTCAACCGTTTTTTTTACCGCCGGAGCTCCGGCAATGTCAACCCTGAGCGGTAATTTTTTCTTGGGATATTTTGCCGGGAAAGGTAATACGCAGATTAATGTTGCTTTTGATGAGTTGCGAATCACCAATAAGCCGTATTCGCCAAGTTTTAAATACCCAAACGGTTATAATCTGACCGGAGTTTTGCAAAGCGTTGCTTTTGATACTGGAGTGACAAATCCAGTGTGGGGAAATATCGTTTGGCAGGCGAGCGGCGTAGGCAATGGCACGCCGGTGTATATCCAGACCGATGTTTCTGATAATAATTCCACGTGGGACGGGTGGTTGCGAAAAGGCATGGTTTCTTTTACGTATGACGATGGTTTAAAAGCGCCGTATTTATATGCGAAGCCGATTTTTGATCAGTATGGTTTTAAAGCGACTGTTTACGTTATTACGGATTATATCGGCATGAGCTCGAACTATCTTTCTTTGAACGATTTACACACTTTAGAAAATGCCGGCTGGGAAATAGGCGGGCATAGCACCGATCATTCTGCTTTAAATACTTTGACTGAGTCGCAAATTAGAACTAAATTTGGTGATGGATGTGCCATTTATTTAAGAAACCAAGGTTTTAAGATTAGCGGCATGGCAACGCCTTACGGGATTCATCCTAACTCTTTTAGCGAACCTATTCTTGACGATTATTATTCATACGTTAGAGGCGGAGGAGGGTACAAAACCGTCGGCAGCGCCAATTCCGGATATCCAAATTACGGCCCGATGAATTTATTATGGACGTATGATGGCGATTTGACACTGGACAAAAGCATGGTGGATAATGCAGTGGCAAATAAACAATGGGTTATTTTTACCGATCATTTTGTTAATCCAAACGATTCATTTTTAAGCGCTTTCGTTCCGTATGTTGCTTCTTCCGGCGCTGAGGTTGTTACTGTTGCCGAAGGAATGCAAAAGATCAGTTATGGTACAAGCGCTGGCTCGCAAATTACTTCAGCCAACAAAAGATTCATCAGATACCGGGCCATTATGTTTTCCACTGCCGGTTCTGCCAGCCCGAGCCTTTCCGAGGTTATTATCCGCGAGCCGGCTAAAATTTATAAAGAGCTGATCAATACAATTAATTCCAATGGGGTTTATACCCATAATGTTTGGCCGCAAACAACAAACACTGAATTAAGTAATCTTATAATTACCCCTTCAGCCGGTGCTGTTGTTGTTTCCGTCAGTGATTGGAATACCACTGGTACTTATTCGAAAAAATGGACAGAATCGGCCACAATGCCCAACATCACAACTAGTCATATAGTCGGTGATTTAATGTCCGGAAAAAATTACCAGGTAAAAATTGACGGCGCGACTGCCTATAATTTAATGGCTGACAGCTCAGGCAAAATAAGCTTTGCTTATCCTGCCAGTGATACAGCAACAAAAACTTTTGAAGTTTCAGCATCATCCGCGGTTGTCGTTACCCACACTTTAACTTACGAAAATACCGGTGAAGCCCAAGTTGACCATCTGGTCATCACTGAAACTATTCCTGCGGGGACTATTTATGTTGATGGTTCTGCCGTTGGCGATCCAACATTCATCGATAATACTTTAACTTGGATAATCCCTTTTGTGCCGGTTGGCGGATCGGGGAGCGTGAGCTACAAAGTTAGAATGCAATAATGTCTGCTAACAACCACCAAATCGAAAAAGTCTCCATCAAAAATAAACGCGGCGAACGGCTGGCGGGATTGCGGGATTTATCAAACATCAAAAAAGATAAATATCCGACAGTTATTTTAGTTCATGGTTTTGGGGCGGATAAAACAGAATCCGGGATGTTTGACGATTTGGCAGGGCGCTTAACAGCAAGCGGTTATCAAATATTCAGATTTGATTTTGCCGGCCTGGGCGAAAGCGGGGGAGATTATGCAGATACGACTTTGACTAAGCAAGCAGAAGATTTAGATGCCATTTTAAATTACGTCAAAACACAATCAACGACTGATCAATCTCATTTCGGTCTGGTTGGGATGTCGCTGGGGACTGCGGCCATAAGTGCATGGCAGCCAAAAAACGTGCAGGCGATTGTGTATTTGGGTTCAGTGGCTGAACCGCGCAAGACACTCAAAAGACTTTTTGGAACAGGCTATCATCCGGACGGGGTATCAGTTCGAATCACCTCAGAAGGCAAAAGAATAGAAATGCACGGCGATTTTTGGAAAGATTTTGATAGTTATAATTTGCCGAACAACATCAAAAATATTCAAACGCCAATTCTTTTTATTCACGGCGAGAAAGACTCCAAAGTCGGCGTGGAGAGCGCGCGACTTTTTTTTGACAACGCCAATGAGCCGAAAGAACTCAAAATTATCAAAAACGCTGACCATGGTTTTTATGAACCAGCCGAGCGGCAAGAAATGATTGACTTGGCCGTTGCTTGGTTTAATAAATATTTATCGTAAAATTTTGTTTAATTTTTTATGATTTTTACGGAGCAAGAAGTTGAAAATTTGCTTGAGCTTGAAGGCGACGTGCGAGGCGTGGCTTTTCAGGGTGTGGCTGATTATATTTTGAAGAAAAAAGGCGCTGATGGTTTAGAGCAGATCGAGGCAAAAATGAGAGCTTGGGGCGTCGCCAATTTTCGCTATCAGGAAATCAAACACATGGCTTGGTATCCAATAGGTTGGGGCGCTTTGTTTACCCTGGCTTCGATGGAGGTTTTTGGCTGGGAGATGAGGGAAATCAGAGAGATGGGGCAGAATGCGCCGAAGGTTTCTTTGATCGTTAAGATAGTTTTTAAACTTTTTCATGACATTGATAAACTCGCCCAGCAAATACCTGGTTTTTGGCGCAAGCATTATACGGTGGGCAGTGTCGAGGTGGTTTCCATAGATCATGAAAAAAAAGAGATGCTTATAAAATATCTTGACTGCCACTTTCATCCAGCGCTTTGCCGTTATGTCGAAGGCTATACCGAAACAGTTATCCAATTTACTCGTCCGGCCGGCTCATTGGCAAAGGTTCGCGAAATCCAGTGCTCTTTTAAGGCTAAAGTGGACTACGAGTTGTATCGGGTAACGTGGACGTAAAAAGATTATTATTTAATCATGAGCCAAAAATGGAACCGGCTGAAAATTTTTTCCGAATGGTGGCGAGGGCCAATGTCGCCGGTCGCTGAAACTTGGCAGGTGCCGTTTACAGAATCTGCAGTCAAAGATTTGTTCCAGATTAAACTCGGCATCAGGGCGGCTAAAATAACCAAAATTTTTAATGGGTACGTTTATATTACGGCGAATTATTGGTCGATATTTTTCCCTTTGGGATTGATTAAAACCATTTTCGGGATTTGTAAAGGAATCAAAACTGCGAAATCCGAGTGGTCGCAAAAGGCGCTTGAACATGCCAAAGATGTCGCTGAGTCAAAAAAAGCGGATCTCAAAAATTTATCACTCCACGAGCTGTTTGAATTATGCAATACGGTGTTTCAAAAAGAAGCTGAGTATGTCGCTTTGAATTTATACGTCGGGATTTATTGTTTCGGATTTGAATACGCGTTGCGCTGGCTTTTACCGATATTTGTCAAAAAGTGTCGGGGTGTTGATTACAAAGATTTACTGACCGGGTTTTATAATAAATCAATCGAAGCTAATGTCGAATTGTGGAAATCAATTGATATTAACGCGTGGTTGGCAACTTATGGCCACCAAGTGCAAGATCTTGATGTTTATTTGCCGACATTGCAAGACGCCCCGGAGGCAGCAGTCAGCTTAAAGCATCAACTCCAGCAAAATTCAGAAAATCCTGAGGAAAAGTTTGCCGCAACAGCGCAACGCCGGCAGGAAACAGAAGAACAAGTTTTAGCAAATATCAGAAAATGGATTCCGTTCGGCAGAAAGATATTTTTTAAATTATTGCGGGTTTTGCAATCTTACGTGAGTATCCGCGAGGACCGGCCATTTTATTATCAAGGCCAGGCCGTGGCGCGTAAAATTTTACTGGAATTCGGAACGCGCCTGGTGCGAGATGAAAAATTAGACAGTGCCGCAGATATCTTTTTTTTAACGCGCGAGGAAATATCAGATTTAGCAGATCAAAAAGAGCTTTTTTCCAAAAGTATTGTCTTCGAGCGTAAAAGTTTACGTCAAAGTCAAAAAGATCAAATCCCGCCGGCAAACATCAAAGAGCCGTTTTTGGGTGAATTTCCATCAAAAAATTTTTCCGTTAATGAAAAAACCGAAATCTCCGGCATCGGCGCGAGTAAAGGGAAACGCGTTGGCAGAGCACGGATCATCATTTCGCAAGCTGATTTTTACAAATTCCAGTCCGGTGAGATTTTAGTTGTTGAGTCAACAAATCCTTCATTTGCTCCACTTTTGGCTTTGGCGAGCGGGGTGGTTACCGATAAAGGAGGAGCGCTGTGCCATGCCGCCATCGTCAGCCGGGAATTGGGAATTCCGGCGGTAGTGGGCACCGAGTCAGCCACAGTCATTTTTAAAGACGGCGATTATGTGATGATTGATGGCGATGCCGGTGTTGCAAAAAAAGTCGATCAAAATTTTGCCTTAGCAAAAATATGAAGGCGGAATCCATCAATTCGACAGCACGGCTGTTTTTTATTATAATTCAATTGACGCTTGATTATTTTGAATGGCCATTAAAACACAAATAAAAAAATCAATTTCAAAAACACCGGTGAAAATCAGCCAAAGTCGCCATCATTTGTTTGGGCTGAGGGTAATTTTAACCGAGATTTTAGTCGCGGCGATTGGAGTAGTGCTTTTAATACTGCCTTTTCTTGTTCAGGGCTGGAAGTTAGTTGCGTTGACGAGCATGGTTTTCGCGCTGTATTGTTTTTTTGGCTACTTGCTGATTAAAAGTATTTTGCATGACGCAGAGCGCAAAGGGATTTTAGAGCAGGAAGTAACTGACCGGACGCACGAATTGGAGCAAGCCAAAAATTTGGCGGAAAGCCGCTCCGCCCAATTGGAAAAAGCCAAAAATAGCGCTATAAAAACGAGTCGGGAGCTTAAAAAGCGCAACGCTGAACTCGAGCGTTTTTATAACTTGACGGTTGGCCGGGAGTTAAAAATGATTGAACTTAAAAAGCAACTTCAAAAATTCACCGAAACTGCGCCTAATCAACAGTCGCCGATTGTTTGAATTTCGATTCAATGCCAATGCCCAAAATAATTTCTGTTCAAAATCTAAGCGTCAATTATGGAGCATATTTAGTGCTTGAGGCCGTAAATTTCGAAGTGGCGGTCGGTGATTACTTGGCTTTAGTGGGCCCCAATGGCGCGGGCAAAACCACGCTGGTTAAAGCGCTACTCGGGCTCTTGCCTTATCAAACCGGAACGATCAGTATTTTAGGGGAAGATCGGCAAGGGTTTAACGCTTGGGGCAAGATCGGTTATTTGCCACAGCGGGCCGCGGCTTTTAATCCGCTTTTTCCGGCGACGGTGAGTGAGGTCGTAGGGCTGGGACTGATAGCGGAGAAAAAATTTCCCAAACGGCTCACTTCGGCTGATCGTGAAAAGATAAAACAAACTCTTGAGCTTTTGGAAATTTCTGATTTAGCCGGCCGGCCGGTCGGAAAACTTTCGGGCGGTCAGCAACAGCGCGTTTTTCTGGCTCGGTCGATAGTCGCTGGCCCGGAACTTTTGATTTTAGATGAGCCTTCAACTGCCCTGGATCCGCAGACTCGGAATAATTTTTTTGATTTGCTTAAAAAATTAAACAGCGAGTCCAAGGTGACTATTATTTTAATCACGCACGATGTCGGCCAGGTTGGCCGTTACGCCAGCCGTTTGTTGTATCTGGATAAGACAGTCATTTTCTACGGGAAATTTAGCGATTTTTGCGAATCTGGGGATATGAGCAAATATTTTGGCGATTACTCGCAACATTTAATTTGCCATCAGCATGATTAATTTTGATTTTTTACATTTTATTTTTATCCAGCGGGCGTTTCTGGCCGGCTCGTTTATCGCGCTTCTTTGCGCGTTGCTGGGATTGTTTTTGGTTTTGCGGCGGATGTCGATGATCGGCGATGGGCTGTCGCACGTTGCTTTTGGCGCGGTGGCGCTTGGTTTGTTTACCGGAATTTATCCTTTGTTTGTGGCTTTGCCGGTGGTGGCACTGGGTTCGTATTTTATTTTAAAGCTGACCGAGCGGGCCAAGGTTTACGGGGACGCGGCTATTGGCATTGTTTCGGCAGTCGGCATCGCCGGCGGCGTAATTTTGGCCACGATGGCGCATGGCTTTAACGTTGATTTGCTCGGTTATCTTTTCGGCAATATTTTGGCCATCAGCGGGCCGGAGACTATAGCGGCCATCACTTTATCCATTATTGTCATTATTGTGGTGATTATGTTTTATCATGATTTATTCTCTGCCACCTTTGATGAAGAACAGGCTAAAGTGAGCGGCATCGCCACCGGCCGGCTGAACACGATGCTGGTTTTGTTGACTGCGGTGACGGTTGTCCTGGCGGTGCGGGTGGTTGGCATTATGTTGGTTTCGGCGCTGTTAATTTTGCCGGCGGTTACATCATTACAGTTGGCCAAGAGTTTAAAATTTGCCTTGTTGATGGCGGCTGGTGGCGCGGTGTTTTCGGTAATTTTGGGCATCACGATTTCTTACTATCTGGATTTACCGGCCGGCGCCGCGATTGTCATTCTCAATTTCATTTTATTTTTAATTGCTTTGGCGGTTAACCGGACTGGCCGATAGCGGTTACAACCACCATCAGAATTATATAATCTTTTATGACTATCCAAAACATCGCCAGTTATCCAATTTTAGGCAGGCCATTGTTTTTTGATTTGGGTATAGTTACTTTGTTGCTCATGCTCTTGACGATTTCGGTGCCGCTTCTGAATCAAAAGGGGATAAGGTTGATTCCTTTTCGTTGGCACAAAAAATTGGCGTTTGCCACACTTGTCGTCGCAGTCACTCATGCGGTGCTGGCTTTTATTGTGTATCTTTGATCAGGCTGTTTGAGAATTCTACTCCGTCTTGACGGAGGTGAAAAAGGACGATGCTTTATGGCTTATTTAAGCCTTTGTTAAATGACACCCTGTCAAGACAGGGTAGAAATGCCGATTTTCGGACAGTCTCTGCTTCGTGCTCGCGTTGACAGTAGCCGCAATTGTTTCTACACTATAGATAATAAGAATTGATTCTATGAAGAAAATCACCAAAGCCATCATTCCGGTGGCCGGACTCGGCACCCGAATTTTGCCAGCCTCTAAAACTATTCCCAAAGAAATGTTTCCGATTGTTGATCGGCCGGTTATCCATTATATAGTAAAGGAGGCGGTCGAAAGCGGCATTCGCGACATTATTTTTGTTACCTCTTCGACCAAGCGGTCATTGGAAGATTATTTTGACGTAAATTGCGAACTGGAATCTGCACTGGTGAAAAAAGGCAAGAAGTCACAACTGGAGCTGGTGCGCGAAATGACAACTTGGGCTAATTATTATTTTGTCCGCCAGGGCGAGCCGCGAGGTGACGGCGACGCTATTTTGCGCGCGCGGCGATTGCTCGCGCCGGACGAGGCCTGCGTCGTGATGTGGGGTGACGACGTGATTATCGGGGCCCCGGTAATCAAGCAAATGATTAAGCTTTGGGAAAAATATCAAGCGCCGATTGTGGCGGTGGAAGAAATCACCGGGCCGGCCATCGAAAAATACGGGGTGATCGCCGGAAAGAAAGTGGCGCCAAATTTGTATCACATTTCGCATATCATCGAAAAACCTAAACTGGAGGAAGCACCTTCCAAACTGGGAATCGTGGGGCATTACATTATGACCTCAGAAGTCGTCGACGCCTTAATCGAACAGGAGCCGGCGCCGGACGGCGAGATCAGATTCTCCCACGCCCTGCGCGACGCTTTAGTTAAAACTCCGGTTTACGCCTATCGTTTTTCCGGCCAACGGTTTGACTGCGGAAGCAAACTCGGCTGGATACAGGCCAACATCGCCATGGGTTTAAAGGATAAGGAAATTGGCCGAGATTTAAAAAAGTATTTGGCGGAATTTAAACCAGACTGATTCAATTTCAATCAAAAAAATTATGTTACTGCCCGGTAAATCAACGATTAAAAAAATGTCTGTCTTGGCGGCGCTTTTGCTTTTGACTGGTTTTGGTTGCAAACCGACGCCGCAGGAATTGGCTGATGTCCAAAATATCAATTTAACTTATTGGCAGGTTTGGAATAATTCCGTGGAGATGCAGCCTTTGATCGACGAATATACAAAATTGTACCCAAATGTGCAGATTAGTTTTCGGTCTTTGCGGTTTGAGGAGTACGAGCAGGAGTTGTTAAAAGCCTGGGCCGAGGATCGCGGGCCTGATCTATTTTCTCTACCGCACGACTGGTTGCCGCTTTACGCCAATGTTATCGTGCCGTCTCCGGCAAGCGCGAAAATTCAGCGGGTGATTATGAGAGAGCCCGGGATTGGGGAACTCGCGGCCTCGGTGCAGAATGTTTATACCGAGGAAGTTACTCTTTTGACCTCAGCTGACATCAAACGGAATTATTACGCTTTTGTGCGCGATGATGTGTTGTCGACGGTTGATCTTGAGGCGGTTCACGCTTTGGGGCAGGAAACGCAGGGAGTGCTGGCCCTGCCGCTTTACGTGGATAACATGGCCCTTTACTATAATATAGGTTTATTGGAAGAGAACGAAATTTTTGATGTACCGACTAATTGGCAGAGGTTTCAGGAAGACGTGATGAAAATTACGAAGATTGATAAGACTAATAATGTAATCGTGGCTGGGGCGGCCTTGGGCACAACCGAAAACGTCATCAGGCCAACGGATATTTTGATAACCTTGATGATGCAAACCGGGGTGCAGATGTTTGATAAGGCAAATACCTACGCTACTTTTAACCGCAGTATCCGGCCAGAGGACGAATATAACGCCGGCTTGGAAGCCCTGCGTTTTTACGTTGATTTTGCTGATCCGAATAAAAAAGTTTACACCTGGAATGTTGGCCAAAGTCCGGCCTTGGAAATGTTTAAGCAGGGGAAGCTCGCTTATCTTTTTGGGTACGCTTACAACTTGGCAGAGATTCGCAATTCCAAAGTAAATTTTGGCGTGGCGGCTATGCCGTCGCCCCAAGAAGCGGTCGGCAATTTAACGGTGGCTAATTATTGGGTGGAAACAGTGGCAAAAAAATCAAAATATCAAGATCAAGCCTGGCATTTCCTAAACTGGCTGTCGCGGCCGGAAAATTTGTTGAAACTGCAAAATTCCGGCAACCGATTGTCGCCTTTAAAAGAACATCAAGCGTTGGCGGTTGATCCTTATCTAAAAGTTTTTGCCAGCCAAGCGCCGCAAGCTTTGAGCTGGTATCATGGCGCAAACGCGCCGAAGGCCGAAGAGGCTTTAATGACGATGATGGGCGACGCGGCCGCGGGCAAGGGGGAGCTGGAGGCGGTTTTAAACACAGCGGCTCAGCAGGTGACGCAGACACTCAAGTAATTTTCAATTTACAATTTACAATTTTCAATCAATAACCAATGAATTAATGATTTAATTTTCAAAGCGGCACTAAAGCTAACTGTTTGAAAATTTAGTCATTGAAAATTTATTGAAAATTGGTATTTGAAAATTGAAAATTAACCGGCATTGTTAAAATAACACAGTGACATGACAGTACTTATCATTTTAACGCTCACTCTTCTCCTCCTCCCTCTCCCGGCCCTCGCCCAGGTGTCGCTTTTGCCGCCGTGCGTCTATGGCGGTAATTGCGGCTTGTGTGATATAGTAGATGTGATCGGCCGGATTTCTGAATTTTTATTGTACTTTTTAGGGGTGTCGATTTTTGGCCTTTTTATCGTCGGGGTCGCTTGGTACTTGATGTGGAAACGGGGCAATTCGGAATCGATCCAACGCGGCAAAGATTTAATGTGGAATGCGGTTTACGGCGGTATTGTGGTGCTGGCGGCTTGGCAGTTGGTAAACTTTGTTCTTTTCGGACTTGGTACGGCGGCTGGATCGCCATCAGAGTTGGCTAATGCCAACGGCCAAAAAGTAACTTTTAAAATTTTTGGTAATCCGTGGGATTACGTTTGCGAACCGCCTCTTGGTTCAACAGATCCTGATCTAGCTTGTTTTAGCCGCGGTGTTGGCACGCCGTGTAAGTTGGCGAGTGGCACGAACACATTGTGGGGCCATTGTGACGAAAATGGAACGTGTTTTAATGAGGATGCTTGTACTTTTTTAGCTAATAATGACGATTATCAAGATTATTTTGGTAATACAGGTCAGCGCCAAGGTTTAGACGCATATAGTTGTGTGCAGATAACAGACGTTAAACGCAAGCGGGAAGAAGCGGCTGGCCCTGATCCGAATAACCCGAAGTTAGAGTATGATTGTTTAGAAGATGAGACTTTATGTAGGGAAGGCCAATATTGTTGCGGCCCGGCTAAATTGCCTAAATGCCCCAAGCCGCCGTGCGTACCGCCGGCTACTACTAAGTAGGGAGAATCAAAACGGTTTTATTTTCAACATTGGATATTATTTTAGACAGGACTGTCCGCGAATTGTCATTTCTCCCCTGTCTTGACAGGGTGTCATTTAACAAAGGCTTAAATAAGCCATAAAGCATTGTCCTTTTTCACCTCCGTCAAGACGGAGTAGAATTCCCAGACAATCTATGACAAATTGATATTATGTTTTTTGCTCAACGTCTCAAAAAATTTATTTATCTCTCAGGCCTGGGCTTGATTTTACTCATACCCCAAATTGCTCTTGCGGTTAAATTACAGGATCCATTAAATGTTTCTGATCCGTACGAACTGGTCGCCCGGGTTATTCAGGCGATTTTAGGAATCGTCGGAACCCTAGCGCTTTTAAATTTTATCATTGCCGGTTTTGGAATGATTTATTCGCGGGGGAATCCCACCAGCCTGCAAAAGTATAAAGATAATTTGTACTGGACAACGTTAGGCTTAGTCATCATTTTTATTGCCTACGCCTTGATTAGTTACTTACTCGGCATTTTGTCAGCTGTCTCAACCACTGGCTGAGAGATTATAATTTTTATTTGACCCCAAACAGTCGCCAGTGGTATAATACAGTTAAATTGTGGATAAGTGATGAAAATAAGTTTTTATATTTTAATAGTTGCCAGCTTTATTTTAGGCGGGGCAATTTATGGAGTGCAAACGACCCGAGCAATTACTTGCGCCCCGGGCGACGTTATGTTAGATGCCAGTGGGCACACGACAGATGGTACTACAAAACCAGCTGTGCGTTGTTTATACGGTTCTGAGGTGACGGCCAATCGCGGCTTTGGTTCCAGCGTCAGCGACCCTAGGGCTAATATTCGGGTAATGATTAACGTCGCAATGGGGCTTTTAGGGACGATTGTAGTTATCATGATAATTTACGGCGGCTTGTTATGGATTACCTCGGCTGGCCGGGAAGATCAAGTTACCAAAGGCAAGCATACGCTTGTGTGGGCGGCGATTGGCGCGGTAATCGTTTCCATTGCCTGGACCATTACTTCGTATGTTTTGCAGGTTGGTCGGGCGATTGGATAAAATATTTGTTCAGAGAAATCAAAAGCATCAAAAAATATCAAAATAAGTTTTAAATAAATAAAATTGTACGTCAGGTTAGATTTTCTAGGGAATACGTTAGATGACAACCTGCGCAGTGTCATCTGCCTTTCCAGAGAATTTAGCCCTGCCCACAATATAGTATGCCCAGAAATTTACTAAAAAAGGCTTTATTGCTCACCTTTTTGGGTGTGGCGGCCTTGGCAGTAATATTGGTGGCTAAGCCGAGCGTGACGCAAGCGCTGATCGCCGACATCAATATTTCGCCGAATAGCACCCAGGGGATATTAGGAGGTACAACAATGACCTTTAATGTCTCCGTTTCCGGTGATACTGTTACCACTTCAGCCAATATTACTGTTAGTACAGTGCCGGCGCTTGGTACAGTTAGCAAGCAAGTTTGGGCCGGTGCTGGTTTGTCATCCTTTCAGGTTTATTACAGACCGCCAGCAGTTGCCGCCGCTGCTCCAGGGACAGTAGTAATTTTTAAAGTGACCGAAATAAAAAGCGGTCGAACTGTTGATGCCAACATTACCTTAACGCGCAATTTGGGCGGTGATGTTTGCGTGATTGATACAATTAACCCAGGCCCGAAAGGTAGCTGTTTCCTGGACACTCTGCGTTGTTCTGAAGCTGGCGCCGCCAAGAAATGCGTGGCTACGCGCGACCGGGTGGCGATTGGCACCTGGTGTTCGGAGTTTGATCACTGTGATGTTAAAAAAGTAGAGTTTCAATACACTTGCAATGTTGATAACAATTATTGTGTTGGCGCTGGCCGGGGAGTGGATTGTAGCGACAGCTCGATTAATACGGATCCTGATTTAGGTAAGTTAGTGGAAGATGTTTCGCGGGCAGAGCGTTGTGACCGCGGTTTAGTCTGCGAACTCGACGACAACAATGTCGGCCAGTGCGTTCGCGACATTGGCGCCGAACAAGCTACTGAGTTAGGTTTAGGTAGCACGACCGAGGATATTCGTGATCAGATTCGCCGGATTATCAATATTGCGCTTGGTTTCTTGGGAGTGATTGGCGTGATTATCGTGATTTACGGCGGTTTCCTCTGGATGTCGGCCATGGGCGATGACGAGAAAGTAGAGAAAGGCAAGAAGACGATTATTGCCGGTGCCATCGGTTTGGTTATTATTGGTATCGCCTGGACGATCGTCAGCTACATCATTTCCGTCAGCCAAGGCTTGAAATAAATAATTAGAAACAACTTGAATTGCCTTTGCGGGGGTCGGATTTTTCCCGGCCCCCGGGCGGTTCAATCTAAATTAATGAAGCGCTTTATCAAGAATCAATTCCAACGAGTACTTACCATGCTCTTTGTCGGGGTAGCGGTTTTGGCGGTAATTCTGGTGGTTAAACCTACCGAAACTAAGGCGCTGATTGCCAGCATCAACATCTCGCCAAGGAGTACCCAGGGTATTTTGGGGGGAACAACAATGACCTTTAACGTTTCAGTTTCCGGTGATACTGTTACCGGTTCAGCCAATATTAATGTTAGTACGGTGCCACCGGCGCTTGGTACAGTTAGCAAGCAAGTTTGGGTCGGTGTTGGATTGTCATCCTTTAAGGTTTATTATAGACCGCCAGCAGTTTCGGCCGCGGCCCCGGGAACAGTAGTAGTTTTTAAAGTGACCGAAGTAAAAAGCGGTAGAACGGTTGATGCCAACATCACTTTAACTCGCAATTTAGGCGGTAATGTTTGCGTGATTGATACTATCAACCCAGGTCCGAAAGGTAGCTGTTTCCTGGACACTTTACGTTGTGCCGAAGCTGGCGCCGCCAAGAAATGCGTGCCTACGCGCGACCGGGTGGCGATTGGCACATGGTGTTCGGAATTTGATCACTGCGATGTTAAAAAAGTAGAATTCCAATACACTTGCAATGAGAAGAACAATTATTGTGTTGGCGCTGGCCGGGGAGTGGATTGTAGCGACAGCGCAATCAACACTGATCCTAATTTAGGCAAGTTAGTGGAAGATATCGCGCGGCCAGAGCGTTGTGATCGCGGTTTAGTCTGCCAACTCGACGACAACAATGTTGGCCAATGCGTTCGCGACATTGGCGCCGAGCAAGCCACTGAGCTGGGGTTAGGCGGTTCGACCGAGGATATCCGCGACCAGATTCGCCGGATTATCAATATCGCGCTGGGTTTCTTAGGAATAATCGGCGTGATTATCGTGATTTACGGCGGTTTCCTCTGGATGTCAGCCATGGGAGAAGAAGATAAAGTGGAGAAAGGCAAGAAGACGATTATTGCCGGAGCGATCGGATTGGTTATTATCGGGATCGCCTGGACAATCGTCAGTTACATTATTTCTGTTAGTCAAGGTTTAAAATAAATTGAAGCAAGTTAAATTATTTGCGGGGGGCGGGGCAGACTCGCTCCGAAAAAGGTTTAGCTCGCTTCGTAAGAGGTTTTTATGCCCAAAAGTCTAATTCAAAAAGCCATTATGTTCACTTTCGTGGGCGTAGTGGCGGTGGCAGTGGCCTTGGTGGTGAACGCCAGTGGCGCCCAGGCCGCGATTGCCAGTATTAATATTTCGCCACAAAGTAGCCAGGTAATTTTAGGCAACCCAACGCCTTATATTTTTAGCGTAAGTGTTAGCGGAGATACAGTAATTCAGGCTAACGTGTCTGTGACCGCGGTACCGGCAATAGCGCCCTTGCCGACCATAGTACCTTTTGCCGGTAATGTCTCGAATTTTACCGTTAGCTACACCGCGCCGGTCGTTGGTGCGGTAGCTCCGGGCACGGTCGTAATTCTGACTGTAAAAGATGCTATTTCTGGCAAAACAGTGGATGCCAACATTACCTTAGTGCGCAATTTAGCTGGGGACGTCTGTATTATCGACAGCTTTAATCCAGGGCCTCAAGGTAGCTGTTTTCTAGATACTTTACGTTGTTCCGAAACCGGAGCAGTAAAGAAGTGTGTGGCCGTTCGTGATCGGATCGCGATTGGTACCTGGTGTTCGGAAGTAGACCACTGCGATGTGCGCAAAGTCAATTTCCAATATACCTGTAACAAGGACGAGAATATTTGCGTCGGTGCCGGGCGTGGCATTGACTGCAGTGATAGCTCGATCAACAAAGATCCTGATCTAGGTAAATTAGTTGAAGATGTGGCGCGGGCACAGCGCTGTGACCGTGGTTTAGTTTGTGAACTTGACGACAACAATATCGGGCAGTGCGTGCGCGATATCGGTGCTGAGCAGGCCGTGGAATTGGGCGTTGGCGGCACGACCGAAGATATTCGCGATCAAATTCGCCGTTTAATCAACATTGCCTTGGGCTTCCTGGGCGTCGCTGGCGTGATTATCGTGATTTACGGCGGCGCTTTGTGGATGAGCGCGGCCGGTGATGACGAGAAAGTCGAAAAAGCCAAGAAGACAATTGTTTCTGGTTTGATCGGATTAGTCATCATTGGTATCGCTTGGACGATTGTAAGTTACGTTTTGAGCGTCAGCCAAGGAGTCGGTAATTAAGAATTGAGAAATTTAGTCAGATTGGCCATGATTTGTCATTCCGAGCGACCCCGAGCAGCGTCGAGGGGGAGTCGAGGAATCCCTTATGTGAATAAGGGTTCCCTCGACAAGCCCCGTCGCTCGCGAGTGACGGGGCAAGCTCGGGATGACAGCGTGGCGAGGCCGGCAAAGTTTCAAGTTTGACGATCGAGAGTAGGTTAAGCGGCTTTTATCTTGGAGGGATAAAAAGCAGGCCGTGATGATCTCCTGTCGAGCGTTAAGCGCGCGAAAAAGTAATCAACATTACTTAACGCAGGCAGAAAATGCAGAATAATTTAACGATTCAACTATGAAGCACATAAAATTTATAATAATTGCATCTTTTTTTCTCTTACTTTTGCCGCTGGGGGTTGAGGCATTAGATTATAATTGGAAAGGCCCCGAATGTACGGCAACTACAAGTGGTAGCTCGACGGTGGCTAATGTTGTTACAGAAGTAGGTTGCCACTGTGGGCAAACTTCATCTACGGCCAGTACTACTGGGCCAACCAAAATTAAATGTGACTCGACTAAGTTTATTTGCAGTACTAATAATTACAATCCCAATCCTTTTACGATTTGTCTTTATAAAATTGGGCAGACACCAGATAGTGGAATTACGCCAGAAGTTTCTTGCGAAGGCGGTGCGATGTATGATCGCAACAAGAAACAATGCGTTGTCGACACTGGCGAAACAAGTTTAGGTGGGGCGCTGGGTAGCAGTACGAACGATATTCGCAACACAATTCGTCGGTTTATTAACGTGGCTTTGGGATTTTTGGGGATAATTACGGTGGTGATGGTAATTTACGGCGGTGTGATGTGGCTGACCGCGGCTGGCAGTGATGAAAAAATCGAGAAAGGCAAACGCATTATTACCTGGGCCGCGATTGGCGCGATCGTGATTTCCATTGCCTGGACGATTTCTTCTTACATCCTTGAGATTGGTCACTCTATTGGTTAAATATTTATAACAACTAAATAACATAAGCATTATGAATAGAACAATAAAATTTTTTTTAATTTTTATTTCGGCTATCGTCGGTTCTTTAATTGCAGGTAACAGACAAGTAATGGCGGCATCGTTTGATTGTAATATACCAGCCGGACCAGACGTAAAAAACGTTGGTCAACCCTGCGGTGTTACAAATGCGAGTAAAGTTCCGCTTTATTGTAGTACGAATGGTGGTACCGGCAAAGTAGATATGATTTGCACGACCAATGAATATAATTTTTGTCCAACTAATGTTTGCTTGCTTAGAATTGGTGACGGACCGTGTATGGATGATTGGCAGTGCGAGGGCGGGGCGATTTGCGTTGACAGCACTTGCGAGATAGATACCGGGGATACTAGTTTAGGTGGTACTTTAGGTACGGCTTCAGACATTCGCGACACTGTCCGGCGGTTTATCAATATCGGTTTGGGATTTTTGGGGGTGTTGGTGGTTTTAATGATTATTTACGGCGGGGCGATGTGGCTAACTTCCAGCGGCAGTGAAGATAAAGTTACCAAGGGCAAGCACATTTTGGTCTGGGCCGCGATCGGCGCGATTGTGATTTCCATTGCCTGGACGATTTCGTCTTACGTGCTTAAAGTCGGCCGCGTTCTGGGATAGAAGCTACAATCATCAAAATATGTATTATGTATTCGGAGTGCCAGTGGATGCATTTATTTGGGGCGCTTGACTGATTATTTAAAACTACCTATAATACCGTTCCAAAAATATGAACCTCACAGACAAGCCAATTAAAGATAGAGCTATACTAGTCGCGCAATATTTTATTTGGAAAAGTAAAATCGATCCGAAAGAGACAGGATTAGGAAAACTTAAGTTACAAAAATTGCTTTACTACGCACAAGCATGGAATTTAGTTTTAAACAAAGAGAAACTTTTTGAAGACGAAATAGAGGCATGGGTGCAGGGACCGGCCGTTCCAAAAGTATACCGTGCCTTTAAGAATTTTAATTTTGAAAATCCTGATATAGAATTTAACGAAGAACAATTTGATATTTTTTCTGATAAAGAGCGACAGTTAATGGATGAAGTATGGAGAGTATATGGAAAGTTTGACGGATCATATTTAGTAACCCTCACTCATAATGAATTACCGTGGCAAAAAGCTAGGGGGAATATGGATGAAACAAAGCCGTCACAAAATATAATCTCAACGGATGATATGAGACAATATTATGCCAAAATCGCAACCGCTCAAGAAACTCCAAAATAAAATTTTCGGCTATCTAGCTGATAAGACTACACCTGAATTAGAAAAATTAACAAAAGTACCGACTCAAGATTTTTTTGCTAAACATCTTCTTTCTGATCAGGTAGCAGAAAATCTTGGCATAAATGATGAGCCTAAAAAGCTCATTTTAAATTTTGCCTATTTTAATTCAAGCGTTTGTATATTTAACACGGCAGACTCTTCTAAAATGAAAAGTCTATTGGAAAAGTTAGCACGCATCTGTCATTTTGAATCTAACCAATTTTCCACATGTGATTTAAAGCCTAGATTAGTATACAACACAGGAGAGTATGGAAAACTTTTTAAACATTTAGATGAGGATGTGGAAAACCTTTATGAAATTGACATTGCTGGGAGTGGGAGATTTTATGGGTTTATAGTAGAAAATTTTTATTTTGTGGCTGTAGATACAGATCATCGAAATACACATTAGACGAGAGACTCATCGTATTAAATTTCACGACAAGGGGGGTTTTTTTATTTGTCTTGTCAAATTATATCTCTTATGTTATGTTAAGAAGTTCAAATATCAATCTTAATCGCCCTGAATCTAGAATGCGTCATTTAAAGTACGCCGTAGCTACAATCATTTTTTTCAATTTCTTTATTTTTTCGCTATCAACCAGTCAAGCGATTGGTCTTTTAGATTTAGGCGATAAGTGCCTGTACAGCCACGAATGCGCCGAATTGCAAGGTTGCCGGCCGTCGGAACTAGGGGATTATAACGTCTGCAAATTTACCGTCCCCAATGCCCGCGGTTGTGCCGTGAATTTGGGCGAAGATATGTGCGGGGATAAGATGACATGCAAGGATAATACTTGCCGCTCAAATTTTGGCTTAGACGAAGGCGGGGTTGGCTTTAATATTGCCACCGACGAAAGTGGCGTAGTGGTGGCAACTGGCGGGAGTAGCTTTACGCTGGGCGATTTTTTTTCCACGACCGAAGATCAGGCGATTGATTTCGCGAAAAAAGCCGCAACCTTGATTTTAGCGATTGCATTACTTGTCGGCGTGACTTTAACCGTCAAAGGTTTTATGGTTTACCGGGTGGCTATCGGCTACGTGCCGATGCAGAGGCGGGGTTTAAGGTATATTGCTTTCGGGGTTTCTATTTTTTGCGTCAGTATTTTTTTGTGGCTTTTGTTTTTTTAAAGTTAGTTTAGGTTTGATATTGCTCAGTGTACTGTCATTCCGAGCGGAGTCGAGGAATCCCTTTTGTTGCGGGCAAAGGGATCCCTCGACAAGCTCGGGATGACAAATTGACGTTCTGATCAGACAAGTCTGTGATTTGTTTTTTGGGATTTGTTGTGCTAAAATCAAATCATAGTTGATTGGTGTCATTTCCATAAAAATGGATATACAGTCGTCATCATTACGTTAAATAACCAATAACCAAGGTAAATAAATCCTAAATCCAAAGCTTAAATGTCAAATCAAGCTCAAAACCCAAAATTCAAAGATATTCTTTTGATATTTAGATTTTGGATTTGATTTGATATTTGGATTTTGACATTTGAATTTTGTTTGGACACTTGGTTATTGTATCTTGGTTATTTCGTTACTATATGTCAGGTCATTCTAAATGGACACAAATAAAACATCAGAAAGGCGCGGCCGACAAGAAACGAGGCAAACTTTTTAGTATTTTATCCAAGCGGATCTCCATCGCCGCCCGCAAGGGCAGTGACCTAACGGCAAATCCGCCGCTTAAATTGGCGATTGATAAGGCGAAAACGGCAAATATGCCGGGCGATACTATTGAGCGCGCCATCAAAAGAGGCGCCGGGTTATTGCCTGGGCAGGGCCAGATTGAAGAGATGATTTTTGAAGCTTACGGCCCAGGCGGGCTCCAGATTTTAATTGTCGCATCGACCGATAATCACAATCGAACCACTGCCACCCTGCGCCATCTTTTAACGCAAGCCGGCGGTTCGCTATCCGGGCATGGTTCGGTAATGTGGAATTTTGAACGCGCCGGGGAGGGTTTTACTGCTAAAAACACCCAAGAAATTAGTCCTTCAGAAGGGGAGAGTTTAACCGGTTTGCTCGAGAATCTGGACGCGGATGATGACGTGGAGGAGGTTTATACCAATCTTAAATCCGCATAGGCATCAGAATCATTAGGAATTAAGCGCATCTAGTCACAATGATTATCTTGGGAATTGATCCTGGGCTAGCTATAACTGGCTACGGACTAATCAAAGTAGAAGGGCATGGTTATGTGCATTTGGCGCACGGCGTTATTCGCACGGCGGCCGGTACGCTTCCCGGTGAGCGTCTTTATTTACTGAATAAAAAATTAAGCCAATTGATCAAAACCTACCGGCCGTCGCGCGCCGCGGTGGAGATGCTTTTTATGAGCAAAAACGTTAAGACCGCCATCCAAGTCGGCGAAGCGCGCGGGGTAATTCTTCTGACTCTGGCGAAAGCTAAGGTGCCGGTTGTTTCGTTTACGCCTTTACAAATTAAGCAGGCCATTACGGCTTATGGCCGCGCCGATAAAAATCAAATGCAAAAAATGGTTCAAGCGATTTTAGGGCTCAAGGCTTTGCCGGTGCCGGATGACGCGGCTGATGGATTGGCGGCCGCCATTTGTTGCGCGCAAACAAAATTATGAGTACCGCCGAGATTCGTAAAGATTATATCCAGGAACGCTACGTAGTAATCGCACCTCGACGCGGTACCCGGCCGCATGACGTTCCTACCGAAACGAAAGCGGTCGCCAAAAAAGCGGCCAGTTGCGCTTTTTGTCCGGTTCATCCGGATCACCCGGCCGGCATTTATTGCGTTGGCGCAGATTACCTAGGTGATTGTTTTCCGGACAATACCAGGCCCTGGCAAATTAAAGTCGTTACGAATAAGTTTCCGGCGGTTACTCTGGACAATCCAAAAGCCTATGGGATTCAAGAAGTAATCATCGAAACTCCTGATCACGAGCCGGAGCTGGAGGATTTGCCGGCCGAGCATATTGCCAAACTTTTGGAAGTTTACGCCGCCCGGACAATTCAGATCACCAAGAACAATCGGATTGAATACGTAATAATTTTTAAAAATCAAGGTGGTCGAGCCGGTGCTTCCCTGGAACATTCGCACTCGCAAATTTTCGCGACGGATTTTATTCCGCCCCACTTGATAGACAAATCACAGCGAACGCAGAGGTACAAGTTGTTAAACGGCAGTTGCGTTTTTTGCGACGTGGTAGTTAAAGAACAAGCGAGCTCGCGGCTTATTTTTGAAGACGATTACCTGATAGTTTTTTGCCCTTATGCTTCAATGTATAATTACGAGGTTTGGATAATGGCCAAGCGGCACGTTGATAATGTAACGATGCTGTCCGCCGAAGAGCGCTTGGCATGGGCTCAGGCGTTAAAGAAAATTTTGCCAAAGATCGTTAAATTAGGCTTAAGTTATAATTTTTATTTTCACGAAATTGTCAACGATCCTGACCAACATTTATACATGAAGATCACGCCCCGCGGCTCGATTTGGGCCGGGGTGGAGATTGGTTCCGGCGTGGTGATTAACCCGGTGGCGCCGGAGGATGCCGCCGAATATTATCGGGCGTAAGGGTCAAAATAAAAAAAAATATGAAATTTTATCATAAAACTTGGTTTATTTTTATGATGGTTATTTTAAGTACCGGGCTTGTTTTTGCCGTTGTTTTTTTGACGGATATTACGACGCGGTTGCAGTTATTGTCTGGGGGCCGCGATAAGTCAAACCGGGAGCCGGGCGGGGCGGAAAGTTTGCTGGGTTTTTCGGCTTTGGCGCCGGCGCTTGGCAACCTGGACAGCCGGGTTAAAATCATTGGTTTTTTTGATTTCCAGTGTCCTTTTTCGGCCGAGGAAGCGGCCATTTTAGAGCAAGTCAAAGCCAAGTACGGCACGCGTATTTATCTGCAATTTCGGCATTTCCCCATCAAAAACGGTAGCCGCGAAATTAGCGAGGCGAGTATGTGCGCCAACGAGCAAGGCAAGTTTTGGGCGTATCATGATCTCCTGTTTGCCAATCAAATTAATCAATCAGAAATGATTAAGCCCTTGGCCAAAGAAGCTGGTTTGGACGAAGCGGTGTTTGCCGATTGCGTTAAGAGCCGCCGCTTCCGTGATCAGGTGCAGGAAGATTTTGATTCGGCCATCAAGCTCCAAGTGTTGGCGACGCCGACGTTTTTTATTAATGGGCACAAAGTGCAGGGCGTAATACCGCTTGAAGCTTGGGAAAAAATAATTAAGGAGTACGAATAAACTGCGAGAGTTTCCGATCAAGCGATTAGAAAACGAATTGATTTGATTTGGGTTTTAGGGAAGTCCCGGCGCAGATCCTCTAAAATAGCGTCGCGATAAGTCTGCAGTTCGGCAATCAACATGGCCGAATCTGATTGAATCGCGATCTGGCCGTCTTTTAAATAGACGGCTTTAGTATTAGTGGCTTGATTTTTTAAAATCTCTTCTATTTTCTGATTAACCGCGTTACATATTAAAGTCGCCTCGGTAGCCGAGGCGATTTTGTATTTGGATAAAGTTGCGGGCAGAAGGTGCTTGAGAGATTGAAACATGGGATGCAGAAATTACTAGAGGTTATCTCAAAACCGTCATTCCGAGCGTTAGCGAGGCCAGCCAGAGGCTGATCACCCTTTGGGTGGGATCCCTTTCATAAACAATGGCTCAAATAAGAGATCCCTCGACAAGCTCGGGATGACAAAATGACGTTTTTGCTATTTTTGAGATGACCCCTATCCTTTTTTATTGTTTTCGCCGCTTGGCAGGGATATAGGCGCAGTGTCGGCCAAAACAGGAGCAACGGTATTTTTGTTTCTAAACTGCCACCATTGTTGCAAGATCATCAAAAGAGTGCTGACCAGCCAATAGAGCATTAGCCCGCTTGGCAATTGTAACCCGAATATTAAAGTTAAAATCGGCATTAAATACAGCATTTGCTTGTTGATGATCGCTTGGAAACCCTCGTCTTTGGAAGCGGTGCCCTGAACCATGGGCGAGGCGGTTGACATCATTTTACCTTGCCAAAATTGGGCGGCGGCGGTGGCAATCGCCAAGAAGATATTTGGCTTAGAAAGGTCAAAATAATCAATGCCTAGGAAAAAAGGACTGATGGCCAAAGGTTTGGCTACAAAACTGTAAAGGCCGGCCAGTGCCTCGGGTTTTAAGCCGTTGCGGAAAACTTTAAACACCGCCCATAAAATCGGCAGTTGGATTAACAGCGGCAGACAGGAAGTGGCTGGGTTGGCTTTATTCTCACGATAAATGCGCATCAATTCTTGCGCCCGTTTTTGGGGGTCATCCTTGTATTTTTTGTTGATTTCTTCCAAAAGCGGCTGAATGGCTTTCATTTTCTTTTGGACTTCAATTGTTTGTTTGGACAGCGGCCAGAGGATAACGCGCAGTAAAATGGTGAGTATTATAATGGCAATCCCCATGTCTTTAATGGGGAAAATGTTGTAGATAAATATTAGAGCGTTTAATAGCGGCTCGTAAAGAATAGTGTTGAATAGATTGGACATATAGATTAAAATTTAGAGTTTTAAACCTCGTCAACCCCCCCTATGCTCCAGGGGTGGCAACGGCCGAGCCGTTTAAGCGCCAAGTAACATCCGCGGGCAATGCCATATTTTTTTATCGCCAAACAGGAATAGTTTGAACAGGACGGATAGAATTTGCACTGCCCGTTGGGTCGCAGAAATTTTAACGGGCCATGATCTAAAGAAATCGTTTTTTGGTACAGGCGAATTAATTTTAAGATCAGCCAGGTCATTTTACAGGCATAAGCCGTGCTAAACCAGCCGCCGCCAAGCGGGCGATTTTAGCGTGGACCACGCGCTTGCCGTTCAGTTTATTAAACAGCGTGGTCCAGGTGGCGTATTGGAAAACTGCCAAAATGCTTCCTAAAATCGGTCCGACGATAATTAGAAGCCAGGCGATTATCGTAATATAGTATCCATCAGGCAAAGCCATGGGGTACACAGCCATCGAGATAGCGGAAATAATGGGGAAACTGATAAGCAAAACCGCTCCGAGAGTCACCAGACCGGTAAGTAAACTCAAAACAAAAAGCAAGAGCGCGTTTTCCATGATCAACAGCCAATTGCGGTAAAAAAGTTCGACTCCGGCGCCTAAAGCTGAGAGCGGGTCTTTATTTTTCGTGATGATGTATAAAATGGTGAGTTTTACCAAGAAAGAAGCAATTATTAAAAGCGGGGTTAAGATTAAAACTCCAACAACGATGGCCGAGACGGTAAAGCTGAGGCCGCTGATGGCTTGGAACAAAATGATGAACGGCCAAGACAAGAGGAAGGCCAAAATCGCCCCGACGCCTTTAAAGATAATATTGGTAAATAACAACAGCCAGAATTTTTCTCGGGTGGCAATCCATGAACGCCGGACGTCGATTTTCGTTTTTTTCTTGAGCCGCAAGTAAATGCTTTCGATCAGCGCGCCTTGGGCGGTGATGGTTAAGTAAATTAAGCCGCCGAATACTAGCAGGAGTCCAAGAGTTTGCAGTGGATTTTGCGCCAGAATGAGATTTTTAAACTGGATTAAAAAATGTTGGGTGATAAAATCAGTCGTAAAAAAACCCGGTAAACTGTTCCAACTTAAATTAGCCGGCGTTACTCCGCGTAAGTTGTTAATTAACAGGTCGTATTCACCTCCGTTTCCCAGAAGCGCTACCCAAAAACCGAGGAACCATAAAATTTTATGCCGAGACGTAATTTTCCAGGCATGATGCAAAATTTTGCGATATGTGGGCATAGTAATAAAAACTAAAAATTAAAAATAAAAATGAAAAAATAATGAAGGTCTATTTGATTTCCGGGGTGTTCAAGTCAGCGGCCATCAGGCTTTCGAATTCTTCTTTCTCGATTTTTTCCTGCTCCAGCAGTTTTTGCGCGACAGTGTCCAATTTTTTCTGATTGGCGGTAATAATCACCTGTGCTTTATTATATGCTTTTTTTAGAACTTCGGCAATTTCGTCGTCAATTTGTTTTAAGGTTTCGTTGCTTAAGGTGGGGCGTGATTCTTCCCATGGCAAACCGCCGCCGAAACCATTGGTGTCTTCTTCCAAGGCAATGGGGCCGATTTTATCGCTCATGCCAAATTTAGTTACCAGTTTGCGGGCCAGTTGGGTGGCGTGTTGCAGATCAGCGCTGGCGCCAGTCGTGATTTCGTTAAATTTAAAGCGTTCCGCCGCTAGTCCGCCCATAGAAACCGCTAACTCGTCAAAAAATTCGGCGCGGCTGTGCAAATGCTTGTCGTTTTCCGGGACTTTTAAGGTGTAGCCGCCGGCTTGGCCGCGGGCGACAATGGAAATTTTATGAACCGGATCGGCGTTTGGCAAGAAGTAAGACACGACCGCGTGCCCGGCTTCGTGATAAGCGGTGATTTCTTTTTCTTTATCAGTAATCACCCGGCTACGGCGTTCCGGTCCCAGGAGAACTTTTTCGATGCTCGGCAAAATTTCTTCCATGCCCACTTGTTTTTTATTTTTTTTGGCGGTAAAGATAGCGGCTTCGTTCATCAAATTCGCCAAATCAGCTCCGGAAAATCCAGGTGTCCGTTCGGCGACGCGGCGTAAATTAACCGTTTTAGTCAAAGGTTTGCCTTTGGCGTGAACTTGCAGAATTTCGGTGCGCTCCTCAATGTCAGGCAATTCTAAGCTGACGCGCCGGTCAAACCGGCCAGGCCGCAAGAGCGCCGGGTCCAAAACATCGGGCCGGTTGGTGGCGGCCATAACTATAACATTGATGTCAGTTTCGAAACCGTCCATTTCCACCAAAATTTGATTTAACGTTTGGTCGCGTTCGTCATGCGCGCCGCCAAAGCCGGAGCCGCGACGCCGGCCGATAGAATCCAGTTCGTCGATAAAAATAATGCATGGCGCGCTGCGTTTAGCTTTTTGGAAAAGCGAGCGCACCCTTGAGGCGCCAACGCCCACAAACATTTCCATAAATTCTGAGCCGGAAATATGGAAGAACGGCACTTCGGCTTCGCCGGCCACCGCTTTAGCGAGCAATGTTTTGCCACAGCCGGGCGGACCGATTAATAAAACACCACGCGGGATGCGGGCGCCGAGATCGGTAAATTTTTTTGGATTTTTTAAAAATTCGATAACTTCCATCAGTTCTTCTTTAGCTTCTTTGACTCCGGCGACGTCTTTGAAAGTTGTTTTGACCGGCAGTTCTTCGGTACTGCCTTTTTTTTGCAGGTTAACTTGCTTGCCGGCGTTGCCGCCAAATTGCCATGTTTTGCTGTTTAAACCCTGCGCTTGCCTATAGAAAAGATAAAGCAGACCGCCCAAAAGCAAAAACGGCAGGAGGATCGGAATAATCAGGCCAAGCGCACTGCTCCAGCCGCTGGTGATTTTGGCTTCGATGTTGATTTTTTTGAGCTGTTCCGCAGTGACGCCGTAATTAATGAGCGTGGTGATTAGAGAATCGGTGCCTAAAGTTTGGGTTTCAATCATTTTGCCGTCAACGCCTTTGCCTTTAACCTTGCCGTCCAAAGTAACATTTAGGCTGGCGATTTTTCCTTCGTCAATCAATGCGACCAGTTGGTTGAGCGGAATGACTTGCGGTTTTTCTGCCTGCCAAGGCAAACTGATCTGCGACAAAAGCGCGGCCAGCACAATAAAAGTCAAAAACAAAACAATAAATTGTTTAGTCAGTTTGTTCATTATTTTTTTGTGGGCAATCTATTCTTCGGCGATTTCGGGCGCCGTTTCTTCTGTGGGCGTTATTTGGTCGATTGGTTCAGTTAAATTTTTGAGCGAGAAAAAAACTCGGCTGCCTTTTATATCAATTATTCTGGCCGGAAGTTCTTGTCGGATTTCCAAAGGCTCGGCTAATTTGTCCGGATCCCCAGCCCGCGGGATTTGTGAAACGTGAACTAATCCTTCCAGGTTATCGTCAAATTTAACGAAAGCGCCGAAATGGGTGATTGATTTTATGTTGACCGTGATGATTTGGCCAACTTTAAAGTTTAGAATTTTTAATTTCTGGGTTTCTTCCCAGGCTTTCTTTTCGGAAATAATGATTTTTTCTTCTTCCGGATTCGAGCTGATTATTTTGACGGTTAAAACTTTGCCGACAAAATCTTTGAGTTTTTTAAGAATTCTTTTTTTGTCGCCGCCTTCGACATGCGGGTAGTGCTCCGGGATTAATTGCGAAACCGGCAAAAAAGCCGTCATTCCTTTGATGGAAGCCAGAAGCCCGCCTTTGTTGGCGCCGTTAATTTTGATGTCGATAACTTCTTGCCGTTCTTCTTTTTCTTTCACAAAGCGCCAGGCTGTTTCGACCAGTGCCGCTTGCAAGGATAATTCCATTTGGCCGTTTTCGTTTTCGGTGTCCGTGACCATGGCCTCAATGGTTGTGCCAGGTTCCAGATGTTGGTATTCCAGCGGTAAATTTTTTACTTCCCGGCCGCGAATTACGCCGGTGGTAAAGCCTGGAATGTCGACCAAAATTTCTTTTCTCCCAGATTTAAGAATTTGGGCTTTTACAATATCACCGTTTTTTGGTAGATTGGAAAGGTGATCGTTTATTAGCTTGTTGAGTTTGGTGGTTGCGGCGCTAATTGCCACAGTAGGATTATCTTTAAGCATAGTAGTCATAGTAATTTCCATCATAACTTTTTGCCAGTCTTTTGTCAATCGTGAAAGATATTCTTAAGCAATTGAATACAGCACAGCAGTCAGCCGTCGCCCAAGTCAAAGGGCCGGTTTTAGTATTGGCCGGCGCTGGCAGTGGAAAAACGCGCGTGCTCACTCATCGTCTGGCCTATTTAATTGCCCAAGAGGGCGTGCGGCCAGAGCAAATTTTAGCGGTTACTTTTACCAATAAAGCGGCCGGTGAGATGGCTCTGCGGGCGCGGGAACTATTAAATTTGCCGGCCGTTGCTAAACGATTTACCGGGTTTGCCCTAGCTACACCGGCAATCGGTACTTTTCATTCGGTTTGCGCGCGGATTCTGCGGGAGGACATTGGCGCGCTGGGTGCTCTTTGGAATGGTAATTATACGATTTTTGATGGCGCCGATGTTCGTAAAGCCATAAAGCAAGTTTTAAGCGAGGCTCAAATCAGTCTGACGGATTTTAATCCGCGTATTATCGCCAAATTATTGGATCAAGCGAAAATGCGATTAGTCGAGCCGGAACAATTTTTAGATGAGTTTAAAGATGATTTGCCGCCGCCGGTTTTAAAAATAGTCCAGCAAATTTACGGCCATTATCAAAATTATTTAGCCGAAGTCAATGCCCTGGATTTTAGCGATTTATTATTCAAAACGGTTTTGCTTTTGCGTGATTACCCATTGATCCGGCAAAAGTATCAAAATCGCTGGCAATATATTTTGGTTGATGAATATCAGGACACGAATTATGCCCAATACGAATTCTGCCGGCTTTTGGCGGCCGGGCACCAGAACTTGTTTGTCGTGGGTGATGATTATCAAAGCATTTACGGTTTCCGAGGAGCGAATTTGGATAATATTTTAAATTTTACTCGTGATTATCCCAAGACCAAGACGTTTTTGCTTGAACAAAATTATCGATCCACGCAAAGCATTTTAAATTTGGCCAACGCCGTGATCGCCAAAAACAGGCATCAAAACAAAAAAGTATTATGGACGGAAAATCCGCGCGGAGTTCTGCCGCAAATCGTGGAAGTGGAAGATGAGCGGGCTGAGGCTGAATTTGTGATTAGCCAAATTGCCAAGTTGACCGGCAAGTCCAAATCGACGGAATCAGAAGAATCAGAAAAACGTCAGACCCAGGAATTAGAATATGAGTATGAGGATCAAGAGCAATGTCAAAAGCCGGGCAGGGGTGGAATTCTAGATCGCGTGATGGCGTCGCGTCGCGGCGAGCGGCCAAGCGCCCGATTAAACATCAGCCGTTCTCGGCCAGTGCGGTTGGACGGAATCAACCTGAATACTTTTGTTGTTCTTTATCGCACTAACGCTCAATCAAGGGCTTTGGAAGAGGTTTTGCTGGACTGGAACGTGCCGTACAAAATTATCGGCGGGGTGCGATTTTACGAGCGGCAGGAGATTAAAGACCTCTTGGCGTATTTGCGACTATTGGCGAATCATCGCGACTTAGTGAGTCTGGAACGCGTTATCAACATTCCGCCGCGCGGGATCGGACCGAAAACTTGGCAATATTTAGCCACTTGGTTGCGGAACAATAATTTTGATTTCGCTGGGGCAAAACAATTTTTTGGCAGTGAAGTCGCCCGGGGGATGGCTGGTCCGGCTAAAAAAGTATTGCCTTTTTTTACGCTTTGGTCGGCGCTATCCGGGGAACTCGACAAATTATCGGTTGCCGAAATGATTATTCAAATCGCCGAGTCCAGTGGTTATTTTGAGCACCTTAAAGCCACTCAGTTAAATTTTACGGAACGGGAAGAAAATATCCGCGAACTGGCAAGCGCGGCTGTACGTTACAGCACCGGACGTGGGCTAGAGGCCTTGCGCGGTTTTTTGGAAGAGATCGCGCTCGTTTCTGATATTGATAGCTTAAACGATCAAAGCCAAGCACTAACTTTAATGACGATCCACAGCGCCAAAGGTTTGGAATTTGAGACGGTTTTTATGGTCGGCCTGGAACAGGGGCTTCTGCCGCACGCGTCGGCCACGCTTAACCCGGCAGAACTGGAGGAAGAGCGGCGGTTGTGTTATGTGGGCATTACGCGCGCCCGCGAACGGTTATATTTAACGCATACGCGCCAGCGCCAATTGTACGGCGCGCTTATTTATCCGCAGGTGTCGGAATTTGTTGCGGGGGTGGATAGGAAGATAGTTGAATGGGTGAGGGAGTAAAAAAAGTTGTTAAATTATTCTAATTGTTCTAATTATTCTAAATAAGCACCAAAACCCAATTCATAAATTTAGTCATTGGACATTGGGATTTATTTAGAACAATTAGGTTAATTAGAATAATTAGTATAATTTTTTTGATATTAATTTGATATTAAATTGGAATTTTATGATTCACTCCGACCTTCTCTCTCCAGCAAAATTAAAAAACATTTTACTTTCCGCGAACATCAATCCCAAGAAATCACTGGGGCAGAATTTTTTGATTGATCGAAATATTGTAAACAAAGTTGTTTCTGCCGCTGACTTATCAAAAAATGATTTGGTGATAGAAGTCGGGGCTGGTTTGGGTGTGCTGACAGTGCCCTTGGCGTCTAAGGCAAAAACAGTCGTGGCTTATGAAATTGACGCGCGCTTGCTGCCGATTTTGGAGGAAGTAACGGAACAATCAAATAATGTTGAGGTTAGGGGAGAGGACGTGCTCAATTTTAAATTTCAAATTTTAAATTTTAAAACTTACAAGGTAGTTGGAAATTTGCCTTATTACATTGCCCCGCGGATTTTGCGGCTGTTTTTGTCAGAAAGTAACCCGCCGGAAAGTTTGGTGGTAATCATTCAGCAAGAAGTTGCCCAGCGGATTTGCGCCCAGCCGCCGCAGACTTCCAAATTATCTTTAGCGGTGCAGTTTTACGGCGAGCCGAAAATAATCACCACTATTTCGCGAAGTTGTTTTTGGCCGATGCC
>Ga0208953_1000308_pt1 | contig 46582 bp, 48 predicted proteins | sample RifOxyB2_FD_184033 | JGI IMG/M metagenome (GOLD analysis project Ga0208953, IMG submission 184033) | Groundwater microbial communities from Rifle, Colorado - Rifle Oxygen_injection B2 (SPAdes) | ecosystem: Environmental > Aquatic > Deep subsurface > Groundwater | place: USA: Rifle, Colorado...
AGTATGAAATCAAACCCGCCGCCGGCCTCCGGCCGCAGGCCCAGGATCCCGGCGAAATTCATTTTCCGGACAACAAGCGCTTTTTCCGAAAAACCAAGGCCGCGCAGCCGGGCTTCCGTGCGGGGGAGTTCTATGGGATCCACATCAAGGCCGAAAAGTCTGCCGCCGGGCGCAAGAAGCGGTATGATTTCCTGCGCGTGGCCGCCAAAACCAAGCGTGGCATCAAGGCCCGTTTCTCCGGGCTTTGGATCCAGGATAGAAAGGATCTCTTTGACACAGATCGGCAGGTGCATTCCGGCCGGGGTACGGCCGCGCGCGATCACATGCGCCACATCATGGGCGTATTTGGCGGGATCGTGTTCTTTATATTTCTCTTCAAACCGGCGGGGATTCCGGCCCTTGTAACGAATACGGCGTTTATGAGGTTTAGGCGGCTCCGGAGATTGTTGTGGTTCCTGTGTCATGTAAGTATTAAAGAGTACCGCCTTTTGCCTACCGTCAAGTTTAAGGGCCTCACCTTTTCAATTAGGCCAGGGATTTTGGCCTAAGCCTGACGGCATCCACCGGGCCATAAGGCTCAAAAGGTAGACGCCGCCTTTTTACCGGACTTATTTATGCTTCCAGAAACCGCAGGCTATGGGCTTATGAACCACGTCGTCAGGCATTTTATGGCCGTAACATTTTCCTTCCGCGTCAAGATTGGCGCACTCGTCGCACTTCACTCCGGTTTTGCCGGTCAGAAAACCGAGGATAATACATATATAACGCATAATTTTATCACTCCAGCAGCAACCATAGTATTTTTATGAAGTTTTATATCTTAAGATAACTCACAACTATCTTACGGCCCATCTTATCGACATTGGCAAGAACGCGTTCGGTGGAAGAAATACCGGCATACCGCTCCACCTTGCGGCTCTTAAGCCAGGAAAGAGCGGCGGAATACAGGACCGACGACAATCCCTTTCCCCTATGCCCGGGAATAACGACCATGCTTGCCAGCAATCCGGTCCTGCGAGGACGTTTCGATATCGAGACCGTGCAGCTGCCTGTAATTTTTCCGGCATAGTATACGCCAAAACTTTTACTCTCCGGCTTACCGTTGAAAAACTTCAGGAATACCTTCCTGATCCTTGCGGGGCTTAAAGAGTACATGCTGCATGTCTTATCGCTTTTCAACGCTAGGATCTGAACGTGCAGATACTCCGCCAGGTCCTTCTCCATATCAATCGCTTTTAAACTATATCCGTCGGGCAACTTCGGCTTTCTGCCGGACAAATATTTAAGAGAGTCGGACACCTTCCCGCACAGTAAATGATACGCTAATTTTGCCCCGTGCTTCTCATATAACCCCCGCTTTCCCTTTTCCGAACCAACCAGCCCGACCTGAACTCTCAACTTACCGGCTTTATGAAATTCCCGCGACTTCTCCGCCAGCTTCTCTATCACCCCATCCTCTATCATGGCTTGATCAATGATAAAAGGCCGCACATTAATCAATTTCCCGTCAAAATCATCCGGCACAACCCTGGAAACCCAGAGCCAGAGCAACTTTCCATCCTCCACCCCATAGGAAACAAAACAATCCTTAACCTTCCCATCTATCAATTCTCTGATCTGCGCGGTATTCTTGCCCAGTGCCCGCCTTGAAATCCCATACCCCTGCATCAACAAACAAGTCTCCCCGGCAATTTTATTCACCGCCCCAATAATAACCTCATACGGCCCGGATATACCTGTTTTCGTCATCTTAATCCCACCCCGCCAAAAGGCTCCGCTGCCTTTTGCCCCCCTGTTGGGGTACTTCAACTACTTGCGCATCCTAAACCTGTAGCCAGGCAAAATAACGGAGGCCATTTCAAAATTGTTCGGTTCCATAACAAAAAATACAGGAGCTTTACCCGGGCCCGGCAAAGTCACTTCGCAGTGCGGGGTGTTCTTGAGCATAGTGAACACGCAAGTTTTCGGATCATCATACCGGACCAGTAAGGCCAGTACGTCGCGCCCGGACAAGCTGCCGAGTTTCGCTTTCCTTGCTAAATTCTTAGGGCTATCAAGACCGATAACAAGATACAGCGGCTTGAATTTATACCCATCAGGATTTATTACAACAAAGTCCTCGTTATCGGGATGCGTGGTCAGATTTATCTGCGTCTCGTTTTTACCCACGCAGATCAGTTTATGCGTTCCAAAGCGGGAAGCCGTGGAGTAAACCTTATCCACCACACAGCCCCCCTCTTTCACCCGCAAACTCCGTGCCGTAGCCCTGAAAAAGCGCACCAGCCCCAACCTTTCAAGCCTGCGAATAACTCCCGGGGTAATATTAACTGGTTTCAAGTCAATAATTTCCATATTGCCTGCCCCCTTTTCTAATCCCTCCGCTCAAGACAGCGATAAAAATGGCTCCTGTTGCCTTTCTCCCATCAACCTTAGAGCTGTTCCCTATTTCTCTCTTCCCACGCTACTGCGAAGCGGCCGACAGAGTCATTTTCAGTTTTGCTTCCACTATTTTATTATAACCTTCGATTTTTTTCTCAACTTCTTTTGAGAACCTCTTATAAAACTCGTCTTTTTCATCGCTCGCGGCGGCATATTCCTTCAAAAACATTTTCCGCTCTTTGCCAAGGCTTTTAACAGCCGCTTTAGCCTCTTTTTTATCGGTTCCAAGCTTGGCTTTTTCTATGGAATCATCTTTTTCGTTGATCTGTTTTTGTATATCCGAAAGCCTTTGATCCAGAGCCGCGGCCTTAACGTCCATTTCATCCATCCAGGGTTTAAGATCGGCAACAATCTCATTATACCCCGCCAACAGCGGCTGGAAACAGTTAGGGCAAACCGAGCGCCTTACAGGTTCAGGCGTTACAGGCGCGATGACAGCCGCCGGCGCGACCGTTGCGATCTCGACTTGCTGGACTTGCGGGACCTGCGGAACTTCTGTGACAACAGCGGGAGCGGGAGCAGGCTCCGGCTCCTGATTTACAACAGCCTTGAGTTCAACTTGAGCAACCGGCCGTTGCGCCGGGACCTTCTTTACACGCCTCTTCCTGACCATTTTTTTCTTCATAGGCACAATCGCTTTCACAGCCTCTACGGCCGGCGCCGCAGGGCTCATCTGCTCCTGAGCGGGCTGTTCCTCCTGCGAAAAGCCAGGAGCGACCAGCGCCCCCATTATTAAAAGCGCGGATCCAATCAATATCATCTTTTTCATAACCGTCATCTCCTTATTCCCCGCAATTGCATACGAAACCAGGTAGGGGAACTGCTCCGAGATCAGTCTTGTCGGCCCGTTCATAATATATCATCGCGTAATCAACTGAAAAGGCACCCGGCTCCTTTCCCAAAAGGCCAATTCAGCGGAAGACCCTGACGTGTAAGCTTTGCCTCTCATTGCCATCCGATCCTTTTCCCGGCAAAAATAAAAATGCCACCCGCAATTATAGATCCAAAACCAAAAACAATCGCTTCTTTCGACCATATCTCGCCCTCAGGGCCGCCCAAAAAACAAAATAGAGACCAAAAGAAACAGAAACACCCGGTCAAAATGAAAATAATTCTAACAAGCCCCACCATGATCTTCAAAACTTTATTCATATAAAAAGCACCCAGCTTTTCCAACAGCATCCCCAAGCTCTAAGAGGTATTCTACCAAAACAAAACCACCGGCCACTTCAGCAACTCCGCTTTAACTTAAAAAGGCTCCTGTTATCTTTTTGCCTATCGACTTTCACCGGACTGGCAGGATCCCATTATCTTCATAGATAGTGCACAAAAATGAAGCCTTCAGATTTTCCACATCGCCTTTAAAATTCTTCTCGAAGAAAATAAAATTCGCATGAATCCATACGCTGGTTCTCATAAAAAACTTTTCTATTTGCGATTGCGGTTCGCCGAAAATGCGGGCCATCCCTGGATCATAATTGGGATTATATGAATAACTAGAACCAATCTTTTTACCGCTTTTTTTAACTTCATTAGAGATTCTCACCACTTCCCTATCAAGGATGTCCTGATATTTTTTACCGCCCAACAAGAACATGACTTTGTTTTGAAAGGCATGAACTTTAACCTCCTCACGACAAAATTCATTTTTGTCTTGTTCTATGTACGGATTTTTTACAAACAAATAGGCGTGATATCCTTCATGCAGCAAAACAATTGCTTTGCCGACAGAACTGTAAGGAATATTATCCCTCACCACGATTAATTTCAGTTTGGGGATAAAGTGAGCGACTGCCGGCATTTCCGAGATGGAATTCCAATTCTCAAGGTTTTTGTCCGCATTTAACAATGGCACGATCGCTATCCAGTTTTTTGTTTTTGTAGCTTCGAGAAAAGTAATCCCTCCAGCGATAGGGGAAGCGGCGACCATGCCATGCTCCAAAAACTGAAATATTTCGTCGGCTTCTTTGCAGTTTATCTTCCGAACGACGTCTGCGGTCAGTTTCAGCCATTCGAGTTTTTTTTCAATTCTGGATTTGCCGGAATATTCTTTACTTGGCTTCATAACAGCGTTTTTTTCGTCAGAACGATCATTGCATCCTGAACAGAAAAACACGAAAAGCCACATCCCCAGCGCTGCCACCCAAAAGAACTCCCATTTTTTGCACATCAATAAGCCTCCTTCTTATTATAGCCCTCAAAAAGGTGCTTTTTATTTTCAATCCTGTGGATCGACCGGTCATTTAGACATCCTCGTCTAAACCTCTACTTGGCGCCTTTTTGCCTGGAACCTGGCAGCCGCAACGCCATACGCTGCGACGGAGGCAAGTTTCGATACATATCAAGACATGTACGGCAGTTAACAAAGCGATATGCATTGAGGTACTCATTAAGCGCCGGCACAAAGTCGCTGTTCTTGTATTCTTCTATCTTAGCCAAAAGTTCAAAGTAGTAGTAGAAATATTTCAAATCCCTGAAGGTAAAGAGACGCACCTCGACAAGAGACGCCAGTTTGCCGAAGAAATCAAAGTACCGGTCAAGAACCTTCCGCATCGCTACATGGAGCGGCGCCCACCCCAGATCATCTTTCACAACCTTCATTGCTTCCAAAAGATCCGCGTTCTTGAAGGTGTATTTCTGTTCGTTCACCGTGAAAGTTCCCCCATCATAGTCAAACAAATGACGCGCGGCCCGAAGCTCCTCATCGGTCTCAAACTCGGTGATGAGCGGCAGAAGAAGCCCGATTTTGTCCTGCCGTTGCGTTCGGCGATACTGCCAGAGACCGACTATATACGCGGCAACAAAACCGATTGCAGTCAGAATCCACTCAAGCGACATTTCGCGAACGATGGTCATTGAATTATCTCCTTTTCATGGCCGCATGCAATATCAAAAGGCTCCCGCCGCCTTTTCCCATTCCAAAAAGTACCTGGTACCTTTTGGCCTTCTGCTGCCTTTTCTCACTAATTCTCTATTTTAATCCCAAGATAGTGTAACAAAGCCATAGCCTCCGGCATCGAGAACTTGGCGCCTTTAACCTGGTTGTCCGATATCCGCATAGCGTAATTTTTTGCCTGCGTAAAGTCCGCATCCGTAAGGTTCGTACCCCCGAACAGGCTGTCCGTAAAATCGGTATGGGAAAGGTTGGCCCGGGAAAGGTCGGCGCTACGGAAGTCCGCGCCTTTCGCCAGGCATTTCGTGACACACGTGTCGCGCAGGGACAGCCCAAGGAAATTGGAGTCGCTGATAACGCAGTTGACAAACTGCAGCGAACCGGGAAGCTTCACGCGTGGCCAATATGCCGTCGTCCAATTTACTCCGACAAGTTTAGAATCCTTAAATTCCACGCTCGAGAAGGAGGAGCCCTTTACTTTTATCAGGCTCAGGTTGCAACTTATAAATTTACAGTCCGAGAACTTGCAGGAGATGAAAGCGGCCTCCGTAAGATCGCAGTTTTTAAAGACACAGCCATAGAACTGCTTTGATGCGATAGCGGCCCCTTTTAGTGTCAATCCCTCGAAAGCGGAATCTTCGTATTCCTGTTCCGTCCCATCCGGTGAGATAATATTTTTATTCATATTCACTTAGCCATTAGTTAAACCTACTACCCCCTGAATTCGCCCTCCGAAGTCCCGAAATCAGCTCCCCGACTTTTTATCCCATAAGCTGGGGTGATCCTCAAAAAATTCCTGTTGCCTTTTTCCACTGCGCCATTTCTCCTATTCTACAAAACAAAACAGCCAGCCTTCCCAGGCGGCTTTCCTTCAAAGTCCACCCGGCAAAATTCAGCAACATTCAGGCCCTGCCCCCGGCACCCTGGTATTTTGTATTATTTGAATATTGAAAAAGCCTGCAATTTTAGGGCACAATATTTTAAGAGGGAACTATATGCCTAAAATACTTGTGGTAGACGACATTCCGGAGATAGTGGAATTTTCAAAGGAATTTTTCGAGGATGCGGGGTTTGAAGTGCGGACGGCTGGCACCGCGCCCACGGCCATAGCCGTCCAGAAGGAATTCAAAGCTGACGTAATCCTGCAGGACCTGAACATACCGGACGGCGGCGGCATACTGGTCTATAACACCCTGCGTACCGCCCAGGACATGGTCCCCATAATCTTCTCCACCGGAAAGCCCGAAACCCTAGGAGACATCTCCGCCATGCTCAACGTATCCGTCCTCCGCAAACCCACCGACCCCGAAGTCCTGATGGCCGAAGTCCAAAAGCATCTGCCCAAATCCCAAGCAGAGCGCCCCATGAACCCGCCCCCCCCGGCCCCATCCATGAACAGATGATCAACACCACCCCCTAGGAGCCTGCGCGGTGGGAGTCAGTTATATTTCCTAGTTCTTAGAGCAAGTCACAGCGGTATCGGGGCAGGCGGCATCCTTGGCGCGGCACTTGGCCGGAAATATTTTACCAGATAAATCTCAAAAGTAAAGCCCTGCCCCCTTTTGTTAGCGCCGGTCCAAAAGTGTACAGTTTCCGCCGGCATTAAGTGTACAGTTTGACCGTTTTCCGTCGTTTTGGGCGCACGCCGTCGTTCCTCCAGCAGGTAAAACAAAAAAATCGGGTGCTGTCCGCCGCCTCCCGCCCGGAAGTTTCACATTCCCAGTTGGCGCTGCTTTCTTTTCTTCACTCTATAGCTGCTCCCTTCGATCTTGATCAACTCCCTGTGTTCGATAAGCCGCTCGGCTATCGCTGTAGCCACGGCATTGTCCTGGAAGACCTCCGTCCAGTCTTTGAACGCCTTGTTGGTCGTTATTATCATCGAGCCTGTCTCGGCCCGTTTTGATATTACCTGGAAGAACAGGTCCCTCCCGTCTTTGTCCATGGGCATATAGCCCAGCTCATCGATCACCAGCAGGCCCGGCGACGTGTAGCGCTTAAGCGCACGCTCCAGCCCGTAATCGCACTTGGAGGCGATCAGCCGGTTGATCATATCCGCCGCCGTAGTGAACACAGTGCGTATCGTGTTTTGACAGGCCGCGAATCCGAGGGCCATAGCCAGATGGCTCTTACCTATGCCCCCGGGACCGAGAAATATCAGATGTTCCTTTCTGCGCACGAATTCCATCGTGAACGCGTTCATCACCATGCTCTTCGGGATGGCTGTCGGATGCGCCCAATCAAAAGCGTCGAGCGTCTTCAGGCATGGGAACCGCGCCTGCTTAACCAGCCGGGCCACCAGATTCTCGTGGCGGTGTGACAACTCGTGGTCCAACACCAGCCCCAGAAATTCCGCATTGCCCACCCCGGCCTTAGCCGCGCGTTCAATAAGCTCTTCAAGGTGCAGCTCGGTGTGATGCAGACATAGTCGCCGCAGCATGTCACCCAGATTTGCCGCCGGTGCAGTCTTACTCATAAGTGTTGCCCTCGAATAGCTCATCGTAAAGCGCCATGTCGGTTTCCTCCACCGCAAGTTTGGTCCACTGCGGTTTTTTGGTCAGCACCACCTGCTGCACAGCCGGCATATTCCGCGCCGCACGCTGCTGCAGGATTATGTTTTGGATAAAATGCGCGCCGTAGGCCTGGTGTTTCAGCGCTCTATTTATGGCAGCGTTCACCTCGCACTTGCCGTACTGCGCCGACAGGGCCATTATCTTGCCCAGCTGGCCCTGCAGATTAAGCTCCGAAGCGCCCAGCCCGCGCAGGTACTCTTTGGAATCCGCTCCCAGCCCCAGAAACGCCTCCACCAACTGCGACATCTGCGCTTTCTTGCGCTGTGCCAGCAGTTCCGCATAATGCCTGGGGTCTTCAACTACACGGTATTTCTCATAGCAACGCACATGCGACGCCAGCAGTCTGGCCCCGCTGTATATCGCCACCCGTCGCGGCCAGGCCTTAATGGTAAGCGTGCGGCCGGCGAAGCCGGACGGCACCGTATACCGGTTGCTGTCAAAATGCACCAGGGCCTGGCTCGTCGCCCTGGCCGACGCCGCTATGGCGCAGTCGTAATCATTGCCGGGCAGCGCCATGAGCCGCGCGCGGTCCGCCTCTAAGCGGTCTACCGGCCGCTCGCGGGTGCTCCCATGCACCCGCACGTTGCATTCCTCCGCCAGCCACCGCTCCGCCTCGGCCTGCACCTGGGCATGCGAACTGATAACCCTGCCGGCAAGAAAGGCGGTGCGCACATATTTTATGCCCGATTCCACCTTGCCTTTTTCGTTGGCTTTCCGGACGCCGCACGGCACAGGCTTAAACAGATAGTAACCCGCAAAATCCATAAACCGCGGGTGGAACCGGATTTCAGATCCCACGCGTGACAAAACTACCGTCTTCAAGTTGTCGTAGTTGATAGATTGCGGCACGCCGCCGAAGTACCGAAACGCGTTCACGTGCGCGGCCATAAAATCCTCGGTGCGCTGCGACAAGGTGAACTCAAGGTACATCATGCGGGAATACGACAGCACCATCACGAAACAGGATAGCTGCCGCCGGGCGTTGCCGATGGTTACGCTGCCTATATTGGCCCAGTCTACCTGCGCGAATTCGCCAGGTTGGGTTTCCAGGCGCAGGAACGCGGCCGGCGCTGCGACTGGCCGCAGCTCACGGATATACTCTTTGAGGATGGTGTAGCCGCCGCGGTACCCCTGCTTGCGGATCTCAAGCAGGATCTTTGACGCGGTCAGGTGCGGATATTCTTTAAGCCGGTCGGCTATATACCGACTAAACTGCCCCAGCTTGCACGCCGGCAAGCGGCCGCGCGCCTCGTTGGCTGGTGGACCGGCTTCGCTTGCCAGCGCACGCCGCACCGTGTCCCGGTGTATGCGCAGTTGCCGCGCTATGGCGCTTATCGACTGCTTGTCGACCGTGCGCATCCGTCTTATAGTGCCCCACAATTCGCTGTCCATAACTACAGTCTACCCGCTTTGTTTCCGCAACGCCCATCATTCTTGTATATCGGCGCGGCTTATCCGCTCATCATGCCCAATATCCCGTCGACCTTAAGGCGCAATGTTTCTTGTATATCGGCGCCTTTAAGCTCGCGAATTCGCAGGATTCTCCGTCGGAGCAATGTTTCTTGTATATCGGCCCGGAAGCTCCTCAATTTCTGCCGCCGCCGGCAACGCCCCGCGTTGTCCCGCAAGATGTATTCAGGGTGTTTTGCACGGTACCGGGCGAGGTAGCCGGGATGCGCGGCCAGCCAGGCTTGCACCTTCAGGTAGCGGCCGCGGTAGCAACCGGGATTGCGCGACATCCAGGATTTATGAGCCGTAAGCTTGTGCTTCCGGATGCAGGCGGCTTTCCCACAGGTCTTCTGGATGGCGGCGGTGCGGACATACGGCGTGTACAGCTTGCCGCAGTAGGGGCAGAGTTTTTGGGCGGGAACGGGGCGTTTCATGAAGTTCTCCTTCATGAAACTATAACAGAGCGTAGTTGTATTGTTATGGCCGAGACCAAGGAGGGAGTTGCCGCGGAGACTGCCTGTACATTTATATCCGTCGTAAACTGTACACTTCTAAATCGCCGTTAACACCTTTGCCATACAAAGGTACCTGTTACCTTTCCTATTCGTACTTATGCTCCATCACACACACCGTCCTGCAACAAAAGACTATTGTTGCCTTTTCCCCAAAACCCCCCTCTGATAATTGATCTGGGTATCAACCAGTTGTTTAAAAATAACCATCAGAATCTCGTTTTGCGCGTTAAGGTTTTCATAACCGGCTTCTTCAGCCTCTTCGCATAAATAATAGATGGCCTCTATGGTAGAAACACAGTGTGCCCTCGGCTGTCTTTTTATTACAAATTGGGAGCTATAGCTGCGGGAAAAAGAGAGCCGGGGCAAAGCGCTGACGTTCCGGCTTTTGCTTAAAAGTCTCTTGGCACAGGCCCATGTCCCGTCTATAACAAAGATCAGAACAGTTTTCCCTTGCGGGAGGGGCTCATTCCCCAGGGTTTTAAAATTCACGGCCTTAGACCCTGGGTACAGGACAAAAGGGCTATAGGAAGGATCCTGGATCAGGGAATTAACCCGATCATTATGAGTAAAATCAGTGCCTATTAAAAGTTCCGCGTTCGTTAAGCATAATTTTGCAAGCCGGGCCGTCCCTGTTTTTTGTCTTCGGGCTTCTTTGGCATGCATGAGGATCACGAAGCGCATCCTCGTAGCGAAGGGTTTTATCCCGTCACATAAACAGGTTTTTTTCGCCCTATAGCAGGCATAGCACTCCTCGCGGTTATCGACCCGGACCTCCTTTGAAAAACAAGTTTTTTTAACCATGAAGCTTTAACCCGCAGAAAACATATAACCGCTAAAAGGTACCTAGGAGCCTGTCCGACATAAGGCTTTCATGCCGAAATTTCCGGTTTTGAAGCCGAGCCGAAGCAACGCGAAACGAGCAGGCTCCAATGAACCTGTAAGTTGAGCGGTGCGAAGGCGCAGTAGGGGAAACCGCTATGCGGTGTCCACCTGTGGGTAAGTTCCCAGGAAGGGGTCCCGCACAAAGCGGCAATTGCAGGCGAAATTGCTTATGTCGGACAGGCCCCTAGCACCTTTTGCCCGTGTCCCGCATAAGCGGCGCTTTACTTTGTTGGCCTGGCGCATTCGCACTTTTCTTCCATACCGCCCATAAACAGAAGGGTTATGCCCCCGCCTGCCTTGCTGGAATACTTATTAATTTCCGGGTTGTTTTTACAAATGGAATTGCAATTCTCCGCGCCTTGCGCGAACCTTTGCTGTGGCGTCATGGTCGCGCAGCCCGTACAGGCAAGAAACACCACTATCAATAAGAGTGATTTCATATTTTCTCCTCTTTCCCTGTTTTAGTATTGACCGTCATTGCAACGTTACCCTTTTTATGCCCCTTATCGACAACAGCCCCTAATATATCCCCGGTTTTCAAGCTAGTCAACTACTCACCAGCATCCCTTAGCCCTCCCCCAAACTCCACCCTCTTTCCTTAAAACATAAGCAACCCATTCCCTTAAAAAGCGCCTGCCACCTTTTGCCGCTAAGGCGAATTATATAATAACTAAGAGACTAAGAACCGTCCCCCGGTCCTATAAGATTCGCTAAAAGGTAACAGGTACCTTTTGCCCAAAACAAAGCCGCCCGGCTTCCCGGGCGGCTTCCCTTCAAATATACAATTAGTTATTTAGTCATCAGCATCACCTAGTCCCCTTAACCCGCTTTTACAAACCGCTAAAGAAAAGAGACGGGACAGGGTCCCGTCTCTTTACCGTAAAACCGGCCATCAAGGCCGAATAAGATTCTTTATCTCTTCAGGCAGTCTCATGATGCCGGTACCGAAGCTTTCCTGCTTGTCCCGCATTAGCCGGCCCTTGTTAAAAACATTGTTCCCGCCGACGCGGGTGACCAGCGAAAAGGTCAGCGACCTATTCTCGAACCTGGCGCCCTTGGGCAGAGTAATAAGACATTTATTTTCGTCCAAGATGGAGATGGCGCCGTTCGAATTGCGGAACATTCCCAGGACAGGGCTTCTTAACGTCGAGCCGAAGGCGACCGTCCCGAGGTGCGGCTTGTACTCTATAGTGTCTGAGGGGAGAGAAAAATCCGCTATGAAGCTGAAATCCCGGTTTAATTCGTAGGAAAACTCAGTTCCAATGGCGGTTATGAGTATGCCCACTATCTTATTGGTGGCTGAATCGAAAGCGGGGCCACCAGAGTTGCCGCCGAAAGCGTCTATGTTCGTATGGAAACCGTTCGTCTCCACCGCGTAAACCTGGGCCTGGTCCGGGTCGTTGATCTTTACCGCCAGCCCCAGCGGATACCCTATGGTAAAGACCTTCTGGCCGATCTTAGGCGTTTGCTCTGTTTCAAGCGTAAGAGGCTGCCTGTCGGAGGGGTCCCTGTCCATTGAGACGAGAGCGAAATCCCTGTAGGAGTTCATGTCCCCGGTCGAGCCTTCCAGGGCGCGGGTCTCCACTTTTTTTATGGAATAAACGGAGTCGGCCGGGAAATCCTGCGCGGGGACTCCTTCTTTATCGTATTTCCAGCCGAAGACCATGAAAAAGTTTTCGAAATAACCGGAATCCTCAGGGTCGTCGGAGACGCAGTGCCCCGCGGTCATGACCAGCCCCTTGCCCAGGTAGGCGCCGGAACAGTTAGAGAGCTTGCTTTGCGAGGAGAAATCCTCGCTTTCATCGAGGTATTCCGCTTGGGAGATCTTAATGGAGTTTTTTATCTTATAGATCTTTTCCACGGGATCGAAATAGAGGCTGCTTTTTTTGACGAAGGCCACGGTGGAGTCGGCCAATCTTTTCAATTGGTCCGGAACCTGGTAGTACTCGTGCATTGAGTTCTCGCCGTAGATGCTTTTGGAGGCGGAAAAGGAGGGGACGGGAGCGGCTTGCGCCTGAGCGTCTACAGAACCTTTAAGCTGCATGTAGGCAGTGTTCTCAGCGAAAGCGAAACCGGTCGCCATCAGTACGGGGCCGAGCGCAACAAGGGGAATAAGTTTTTGAATTTTCATATTAATACTTTACCTGATGTAATGCCTTGCCGAAAGGGCCTTTCTTCCTGTTACATATGGGCCAAAGGGCCCAGTCCAGGCCCGCGTTAACCACTAAAAGGTTCGCGGAAACCCTTTCAAAACCGCCGGTATTTTTTGATATTATATCCGGAAAGGGAAGGGGTCAGGAGGAAGACTTAATAATGAAATATTTAATTATGATTCTTGTTGCCGGTGGAATTTATTATTATGTAAATCATTTCACGGGACCTTCCGCCAATATTTTGGCAGTGAATGATGGCAATTTTCAATCGGTCGTTCTTGAGAATAAGAAGCCTGTTTTGCTGTTTTTTTATTGGAACAAGAACACATCCGATTATGACCATGCCAGGCGCGCCATGAGCAAGCTGAGCGAATTGACCGGGGATAAGATGGTTTTTGCCCAATATTGCATGCAGGATGGCGGGATGGATGAGAAGTATGACGTGAAAAACGACGGGATCGGAATACGTTTTGAGAACGGCGCGGAGACAAGGAGAGAAGGCTTTTCGGATCTAAAAGAGACGCCTTCATTAAGCGGCGGACAGCTTTTTCTTATGGCAAGAGATCTTACGGGAGATAAAATAGCCTCCAGCTCTTCAAGCAACACGCCCCCCATGATAACCGCCGCCGATCTGGATGAGAAAGTTTTTAAATCCAAAAAACCGGTTCTCATAAACATTACGCAGTCGGCATCCGAATGCAGTATTGTAAACGCTTCAGCTAATGAGTTCGCTTCCGTCGCCGGGAAATATGGGGAGTATGCTGATTTTTATTTTATGGATGTGATGGAGAAGACGAACAACGCTTTTCTGCAAAAAAGCGCCATCCGCAATATTCCATCCGTTGTGTCTTTCTATAAAGGCAAAGAGACCTTTAAAAGCCAGAAGACTTATGAAGATGGTCTTAATGAAGCCCAATTTATAGGGATGTTTTTGCCTTATTTAGAGACAATAAAATAAAGTTGCAGAGTCCCCTAGCTCTGGCACCCCTTCCCCTAAAAGCGGGTTTTTACCCTCTCCCAGGACTTGGTGATCAGGAAGCTTTCATCCATATTTCTCACCATGCACGAGAACTTCATCATCGGCACGGCGAAACTGAGCGCGCCCTTGGGCATGAACGGCCTGGCGGTCACATCGAACATGCCCAGCACCGCCCGGGGTCTGGCGGAGGCCTGCCCCAGGTACGGGTACCGCACTATGGTGCCGCAGCCCGCGGGAAAAGGGCAAAACACCCCGTTCGGCTCCGCCTCGTCGAAGTTGGCCAGCGTGAAAAGCCCGGAAAGGACCTCCGGCGAAGCGAAGAAAACCACCACGGCCGGCTGGTCGTCCTGTTCCAGTTTGTCGAAGCGCTTGAACACCAGGTATTTTGCCGGCGCCGTGAAGCTGACGGCGGTCTTCAACCACTCCAGCACCAGCTCGGGGGATTTCTTGTAGCGCTCCCCCTCCAGCTTGCCCGGTATGCCGCATGAGAGGAAATGTTCGAAGCCGGGCCGCAACTCCCCGGTGAAGCCGGCGAAGCGCCTGCCGCCCGCGCAGCCCATGGATGCCGAGTCGAAGCTAAGCGTCTCGCCGCGGGAGAAAGCCCGCGTGATCACGCCGATAATGCACTGGTGTCCGGCTGGGGGCGACACATACCCGGCGCCGGGCGCGGCGTCGGTATAATAGAACGCCTCAGGCAACTCCGCTCCCGCGAAGTACTTCCCCCACCCGGCAAGAAATTTTTTCTTCAGCTCCATGTCCATAGAAACCTCCGCAAGCGCAGTATCCCCCCAATTCCACAAAACAAAACCGCCCGGCTTCCCGGGCGGCGTCCCCTCAAATAACAACTAATCATTTAGTCATCAGCGTCCCCTACTTACCCCTAAAAGGCAGCGCCTTTCCCAGGCTTGAAGAGATCAAAAACATTCCCCATTGCCGCGACCGTTTCTCTGATTATTTGAATATGCACCGCCACGGCTTTGGAACTCTTCAAGACAGTAGACAACATGGATACCCCAACCTCGGTAAAAACCAACACCGGACCCTTATTTCCTTTGAGCGCCGGAATGGCCGATTGTTCCCGCCGATTCAGGTGGAACATGCACTCCCGAGTAAACTTGCGCGGGTTGCGCCTGACCACCCTCATAAGCACGGCAGGAGTAACCTCGTAAAACGAGGCCGCATCCGCGGCAGGCACCACCTTTTTCCCGCGAACATTAAAAACATTACCCTTTATCTTTATAACCGGCCCATCAATATCCATACCCCCTCCTTGACTTCCCCCTCAGTTCACTATTTAACGGGCCTGAACGATATGTTTAAATGACTGTGCAGGGCTTTTGCAATTTTATCCAATGTTAATATTGTGATGTTGGGATGCCTCAAGGTTTCTATATCCGACACCACCTGCTGCTTTGTGTGTATCCTGCGCGCCAACTCCGTCTGACTCACACCCATCTTCTGCCGCTTTTCAGCGATCAGCAACGCAAGCCGGGCGCGGATATCCTCGGCCTCAAAAGCCTTTTTAAACTTCTTATTCCTTAATTCGCCCTTCAGCCAGTCATTTAAAAGCAGTTTTTTCTTTTTCATAATTCGTTCACCCTCTGCCACTCAACCCTGTATTTCTTAGCCTTTTCTATCTCCAAAAAGGGCGTTTGCCAGGTTTTCTTCAAAAATCCATGTGTAACAACGATCTCGCCTCCCTCGATAAAATACAACAACCGTATATCAAGATGCCCGAATGAAACCCGCAATTCCCGGATCCCGTCCCGTAACATATCCGCATACGGCCTCTTCAGATCCGGGCCCTCTTCCTGGAGAAGCTGCATCCATTTGGCGACCTTGGCCCTGACCTTTACCGGCAGCTCCGCAAGGAAATCCGCCGCGGGAGAATCCCCCTCCATGGTCTGATAAAATTCTATCAGATAAGCCATTCCCCCTCCTTATAGTATACAGTACATATACTGTATGCGCAAGACCTATTTTATTTCCCTCTCGACCTTTAAATAGCATAGCAGAGCACCCCGACAGCGTATTGTCGCTCATTAGAGCCGCTTCAAAAAGTCTCCTGGTACCTTTTGCCAGCGCCATTAAATCTCATCGCAACCAAACAACCTAGCCCGCTGGACAGCAGATAAAGCGGCAGGAATTTGTAGGGAAGCGCTGTTCTGGCGCCTTGGGTGCCAACGAGCAGTACAAAACAAAATGAAACCACCCCACCATGGCAGCACAGGGCGCAACTCTATTCACATAATTGACGGCAGTTGCTATCCATTGCGCAACCAGCCATTGCGGACGGGCAGACATCAGGCGTGCTGGGCGTACCGGGAGGATTCCCATCCGTGCATACCTCAACCAGCTTTTTTGTTTCCACCCGAAGATTGGATTTCCCCCGCGTTCACCACTAAAAGGTTCCTGGTACCTTTTCCCCTTATTTGGAATGGTGAGGGAAAGATTCTTTCACAAAATCTTGGAACTCTTTTTTGAACTTTTCCCTGTTTTCCTCAGCGTCGAACCAAGCCCGGTGTAAATTGTTTTCCACCTTTAACACCGGCAACCAGGTCTTAAACAATTCAGTGTCATTCCGGCGATCAGAAATTGTTTCACAAATATTCCATGCGATAAATGCATATGCCTTGTACCGGTATAATTCATCGCTGCAAAAAGATTGTTGATAATTACATGTAAGCTGAGGATTAAGGAACCTGGGATTCTCCATACCCAACTTCAACAGTTCAAGATATAAGCGGTCAATATCCTGATAAAGCGCTATTCCTCTTGATTTTGAATAAGTATATATTGAAAAACTGATTGCTATGGCGGAAAAGACAAATGAAAATAATTCTGAAATATCTATCTTCTTAATAACGCTTAGCACTGTATCGTAGACACATTGCATAAACCCTCCTTAAACCAAGGCTATTTGATACTTAATGCTCCCAATAAATGATTTCAGTAATGGATTAGTGTTACCGCGATGATACAATTCCCGATAAATTTGCATAACTACTTTGCGAATTACATTCCCGTCTACAACCCCACGCTCGCCCAACGGGGAGATCATTAGTATCATTTCAGTGGGAGTACTACCCTGTAAAGGAGGCAGCACATATCGCACGTTCTTCAGCTCTTTCAGGCCATTACGTTTATAGAAAGAAACCCGCCTTTTTCTTTCGACCATATTACTCCCACACCTGGGATTTTCAACCTCCAATATCAACCGTTTCTTTTTGGCGCGTAACACCTTGGAAAACTCTTGAATAAACATGGATCCTATACCTTTACTTCGGCATGTCTTTATAGTTGCCATATAATCCAAGAGTATAAAGCTGGTACCCTTTAGCGGCCAAAGCATAGCTATAAATACGACTTTTTTTTCCATTATACCGACGTAAAGCTCTGCAAAACCTTTCTCAATTCTTTCGCGTATAACGCTTGGCTTATGCCGCTCATTTTTAGGAAAGGCATTGGAATATATCCTCATCGCCTCTACAAAATTGGCTTGAGACAGGTCGTTTATTTTAATGAATTCTATAGCGGTCATCAGTAACAATTCCTCGGCATGCCTGAATTATGTTCGGCCATAATCGGTATACTCAAACTAACCTAAAAACCTCAGTTGAAGTTTTCCGCCCATATAAGTATAGCCGCTAGGGGATGTTGTTGCAGTAGTAGGGAGAATCTAAACCAGTCTTAAGCCCTCCCTAAGGTGCACTGCATCAATCTCTGTCCCTGCCGCCCTCGCCGCTCCAAACCATACCTGCTTTATACGCTTCCCACGGAGTCTTGTCGCTCAAAGACTGATGATGCCGCTCCGTGTTGTAAAACCTGAAATACCACTCCACGCCACTCTTGCATTCCGTGCCTCAAAAAGGTACCAGGCACCTTTTCCTTTGGTACCTTTTCCTTTTGTCTATCATACCAAAAGTGCGAGCGCGATTCAGTAACCCACCCCCTTAAAAAGTCTCCTGGTACCTTTTTAAGTCTCGCAGTCGAACCCGACAGCCTCCTGTCGAGCTACTTTTTGCCTATAAGATTGGATTTACCCCGCGTTAACCACTAAAAGGTTCCTGGTACTTTTTGCCTCGATTCAAGCTTAAGGAACTGTGACTTGAACGGTGGACACTTCAACCGATGTACTTGTTGAGTCCACGGGTATTACATCGCTTGTTCCAGTGGGTGTCGCTTCTTGGGATGTTTGTGGGGCCTTAGGAGCCGCTTTCTGCACACCGTCGGAGTTCCCTGTTGGCTCAGTATCCTGAGCAGCCACGGTATTGTCTTTCACTGAAGTGTCATCCACTGACTTTTGTGTTTCCAATGCCACCGGTTTAACCGGATTTATGGTGCGCACGCAACAAACATTATAATCATTAGTCGTACTATTGAAGCTCACGTCACCAACGCCAAAATCCACGCGCCATGCGCTATCAGCTGACTCATCTTTCGTAGTGCCACTCCAATAAATCTCGCGCATAAACAACCCGCGGCCATTGTCATGAAAAAAGTCTTCCAACTCCTGTTTACTCGGAAGCCGCCAACCAAAATAGCCGAGATAGGTTAAACCCTCGCAAAACGCAACAGCCTCGGGCCAGATTAATCTCTCTCCACTGTTACAACCAATAGAACTCCCGTCTTTTACCCACATAAGCCCGGACCTATTGTCGGTTATAATTTGGGCTGCACGGCTTACTTCTAATATACGCGCATAATCCTTAAGTGCTGACGTCAGAACGGCCTCATCAGCGCCCATGTTAATGCCTTTGCCTGTAAGACCCTGTTTGATATTAATGTCTTTGGCATCTTTAAGTCCAGACAATTGTTTCCCTTTTCCGACACATGGGGAGTCAGAAAGGAGATGAAGGTCGCCATTATCAGGATCAATAAATTTCGGGTCCCCCATAACAATACTCGTCCCAATATCTGCCCCCCCATTCACGTAGTTGAAAAGGGAAAAATCTATCTTAAGACTCCCGTCCACCGTTATATCATTGCCCTTTTTAGCTGCTGTATTTTTGTAAAAGATAGAATTAAATATTTTCTTTCCGCCCACAACCGCACCGCCTGCTCCTGCTGCCTGGTTACCATAAAATGTGCAGTTGATAAAAGCGGCAGAACCATAGGCGGCACCACCAAAACGAGCCGAATTGTTTGTAAATATACAATTATAAAAATTGCCATTACTGCTAACTGCACCGCCATTCGCAGATGTGGTCCAATTATTTGTAAATATACAATTGTAAAAATTGCCATTGCCATTAACTGCGCCGCCGCCACCAACGTCACTATTATATTTAATCGAATTGTTTGCAAATGTACAATTGTAGAAAGCACCATCACCACGGACTGCTCCGCCACCATGATCAGACGAATTATTTGTAAATATACAATTATAGAAAGCCCCATCACCACGAACTGCTCCACCATAATAAGCAGAATTATTTGTAAATATGCAGTTGGTGAAGGTGGCATTGCCTACAATAGCACCACCTGCACCATTTTTAAACGCCAGATTTTCAATAATGACCTTTTTAGAAATAGTAAATATTGGCCCCTGGCCATCTCCTGAGCCTCCATCAAGGGTTGTGTCCTCGGGATTATTGCTATTTTTGCTAAATGCTTCATCCCATCCGCCTGAAATTTTTATTCCATGCTCCCATACCTTATTCGCCGCAATAGTGAAACCTGATCCATTAATAATCCCCTTCTCGATCTTTATTTCATCCATATCCTGTGCCATGTTTAAGGCCATCTGGAATCCATCAAAGCCTTTTAACTGCCCATGTTCACCTACTGTAATAATCCGTCCAGTCTTTACTTGGGATTGTTTTGTGCTTTTTGGAGAAGTTGCCTTCTGATTTTGTGCACAGGCATTCCCGAGAAACGCATCTACTCCAAAACATAAAACTATAAGACTTAATAAAAACGCAAATATTTTACGCATTATTTTTCACCTTATTCTATTTGTTTAGTATCTGTTCTGAGTTCCCCCAACCTGCTTTAATCATAGCATTCCCGCTTAGGCATGCAAACCCCAAAAAGGTTCCTGGTGCTTTTTGCCTACGTCCAGCCGGGGCGGTTTACTTAAGTTTACTTATGGCGTTGCGCATTTCTGCTATAAATTCTTTTCCGGTCGGCCCCCAACCTGGAATTCGATAGATAATTTTATTATTCTTGAGGAAATAAAAATCAGTGAATACCTTAAGATCGAATTGCTTCCAATCTTTCCGTATATCGTTCTTATCCAGGTACACAAAGTATTCCAGTTTGGGGTTTTTCTTGTTCCATTCGGCGGCTTTCGCAATACTTAATACCGAGGAGTACACCGGGCAGATAATAAGCGCGTGTTTTTCAAAATAATCCCTTAGATCAGGCGTGGATGAAATCGCGCTAATGGCCTGTTGCGCAAACTCGCACTCAGGATTCATCAGGGCGACTATTTTTTTATTATCGTCCATTTGAACGGAAATCAGGTTCAGGGATTTTCCATCCAGTGAAATCTTATAGAGCCTGTGCGGCTTATGGAGCACCGAAGCATCCTCATTTATGTCGGGGACATAATCCGTCAGAATAGCTGGATATTGTTGCGCTAATTGCCTGGCCTTTGGGAAATCGCTAGACCTGAGATATATCGAGAAAAGATCATCCAGGCAGCGACCTTCTAAGCATTCTCCAGTCTCAATCCCACGTCGTTTTAGATTTTTAAAAATGTCTTCCATTTGCAGAACATACTTTTGTCCCAGGGTATAAGAAGCCATCATATAGGAGGCAAGCCATAATTCTTTTAGAACCTTATCGTCGTATTTTGCGAATTCCAGCTTCTGGCCGCCGAACAATTCGTTATATTTTGCTTCGAATCTATCAGAGTGTTCCTTAGAAGATATTTCTGATTTTATAAGTTTCTGCTTTTGCGCATCCTCATAATTCATGAGGATCGTGCTTTTTCCAGCAATTGCTTGTTGGGATTGTTCGGACTGCTGGCAACCGGAGAAGAACAAAACACCAGCGATGATAATAATAGAACGCATAAGATCGGCCTTTTAAAACATCGGGGCGTTCGCAACAAACTGCAAACGTCCCGATGTTTTGAAACCTGCTTAGGTTTTAATTGTCTGTCAGAATTCCCAGGATTGCTTTTGTTTTATCAGTAACCACTAAAAGGTACCTGGTACCTTTTGCCCCTGCTTTATACGCTTCCCACGGAGTCTTGTCGATCAAAGACTGATGACGCCTCTCCGTGTTGTAAAACCTGAAATACCACTCCAAGCCACTCTTGCATTCCGTGCCTCAAAAAGGTACCAGGTACCTTTTCCTCTACCCCTTTTCATTATAATCCCTCCTTAAAAAGCTGCCTTTCCCTGTAAATTATTGCCTGACCATCATGCTCACCACAGTGACAGTAAAATTTGCCATCCCATGAATTAAGATATTAGCGGGCAAACTCTTCCCTTTCTCATAAACATATCCCAGATAAATACCCCCAATCGCTCCCAGAGCTATGTTTGAATGCACTATCGTGAATAATGCCGCCGATATTACCAGTGCCCATACAAAATTTATTCTTTTCCGCAAAGCAACAAATAAGAATCTGCGGAAGAATATCTCTTCGATTATTGGGGCGAGCACACACATGGTTCCGAGCGAAAGGATAAACCGTGGAACTGAAGCTTGAAACATTCTTTTTAAATACAGGATCTTGTCATTAGCTTCCGCTGCTTCATCTATAGCTTTTACCACGCCAGGATCGATCCTTCCGGTTTTTTCGAGCAAGACAAGAATTATGCCCCCGACAGCCACCACCCCTGCTAAAACACCGGCATAGATCCCAAAATATTTAGCAACTACCCGCAAATGCTCCCGCCATTGTTTTAACCAATTATGGACAACCACAGGGATATTTATGCCGATCACAGCTATAAAACTTACCAAACACAAAGCCTGCAGCAATTTTGCTCCCAGAATATATACATCCTCCCACTCTTTTGGCGGAAAGGATGGCTTAAGTATTGCAACCACAATAATGGAGGAGAAAAACCAGACAACCCCGCCCATCCCGATAAGACCCCAAAGACCAACTGTTCTTTTACTTTCAAACTCAACGGGATAATTCATATTTAATTGCATTAACAAACCCGCACAGCCAAAAGCATATACCGCCGTCGCCGATTAATCGTGGGCTCCGTGTGAGCCTTTAATTAAGTTTACTATATATTTCTGCCGCCCCATTGGCATTGGGGCGGCAGATCAATCCGATATTTACTTCCGAACTGGCGGGTTGAGCGGAAGGGGATGGAGGGGCTGACCACCACTCCCACCACCGCCGCCATTGTTGGGGCTGGGAGTGGTGCCGTCGTTCTCCCATGAACAGATCTCTTTTATTACTTCATATGCGACCCAGGCATGACCTACCCATTTCATTATGGTGTCGATTTTCGATATACATACATACACTAGGTTTTTATTATGTAATTTATTTTGCAGAACTTCTGTTTTCTCTTTCGCCAGAAAATCCATCAACTTCTTATCGTTACTTTCAAGAATAATGTAATGGACATCCCCCGCCAGTGTGGTCAAAAAAACATTATCCTCATTATATAACACTACCGTCTTTTCCTTGTTTATTTGTTGAAGGAATTCTTTAGATAGGCCAGGCATATTTACAATTTCCTTCTTTAACTCCTGCAAACCGGGAGCGACCAATTTATAAACCGTAGTGTTTACAGTATTTAATGCGGTTGCTGGTACAGGTACTATGCTGGCGGCATCATCCGCCCTGGATGCCTCAGAAGTCTTAATGGCTTCCATAAAGTCCACTGCTCTAAACGCCCCCCTGTCGAAATCCACATCGAATCCACCCGCTTTTACGAGCGAAGCCGCCGCTATTATCACTGCGAACACCGCAACCGATATTTTGCTCTTTCTCATATTTTTTACTCTCCCTTTTTTACGTTGATGTCTGCGCCCATTAAAAAAGGGAAAGCAAATTTTATTTTGCTTTCCCTGGATACACCGGATTAAGGTCCGGTCGTGGATACTCCGGGGCCAATCCCCCGAATTACAAGGCTATCTACTGCGCTACGGTTATAGCATACCCCGCAAGACGTGACAGAGCAAGGGTATTAAGGGAGCTTCCTGTGGGGCCAAAGGGCCTAGTCCGGAAATTATTATCGTCGGAAAAACGGAGGGCCCTGTTGTGCCGCCTGGCGCGAACCTGCTGCCTTTTCTGTATTCTGCGAGATATTTTTGGATAATTATCGGGTTACTTTTTGCCTATAAGATTGGATTTATCCCGCATTACCCATTAAAAGGTTCCTGGTACCTTTTACCCCTAGGGAACGCGAAAAAGACTGACCCCGACAGCAAAAAGTCTCCTGGTACCTTTTTTACCTTTTTATTTGTACAAAAAGGTGCCAGGCACCTTTTGCCTCTGGAGCATACCGTAAACGTCGAGTCCATCGTCCTCGGTCACATGTCGCAGTTCTAAGTTCATAAAGCGATTTTACCGCCCTAAACCCCAAAAAGGTGCCAGGCACCTTTTGCCCTATAAAGGCCGTTAATGATTCAATCTTTTCAGATTTACTGTCGCTCACGAATTGCCTCCCAACAAATCACGCTTTATTGATAATTCCCAGGGTGTTTTGACACCCTCACCACTTCCTACCGACTCAACACTTTTAGAAAAGGGGCGGGAATTTTTGCAGGATCGATTTTTTTAGCAACCACCGCCTGATTAAACACTATTTTTGAGAACTTTGTTAACTGTTGGCATCCTTGTGAATCCACCGAATTAAGAAACGATATCCACCCATGGATGTGTTGCGCAGTCTTTAGTTGCACATCGGGCGACATACTAGTAAAGGTGGAAATATAATTAAATATTTTAGCCCTAAGCACTCTTTTTTTTTTGCGTCCGACACCATAGGAGTCCTTATTAAACACTAAACCCGTTATTTTCCGACACCCTGTCGGCCCCTGCATCCTAGTCTTTTGTTTATTTATAACAAATTTTTCAGATTCAATTATTCGTTTCACTGTATTCCTAATCCCCCATAATCGCGAATCAGATAATGCGGAGAAGCAGATATCGTCAGCATACCGAGTATAAGAAATATTTTTAGCGCCAACATATGCATTAAGCCTATTATCCAATCTAAGACAAATTATATTGGAAAGTGCTGGAGATGTTACCGCCCCCTGTGGAAGTTTTCCATCACAAGTGCATAGTGAAGCAAGGATATGTGCGACGTGCGGGATATATCCAATTGTATTAAAGATTGTATAAACCTTTGAATAGCTAATAGATGGGAAGAAATTCTCTAAATCCAAGCAATAAACATATTGATTGCCTAAATGCTGGTCAACATTTTGAGCGATGCTTGTTTTAGGTCGAAAAGCAGTGGCTGCCTTTGAAACCTGGATCTTCTCCAATATGCTTCGCAAAATCCACACCTGAATTGCTTTCATCTCTAGTGATGGGCATAATATTTCTCTATTCCCACCTGATTTTTTAGGAATACTAAAGCGCGCATAGTGTTTACTATTAAATTTGGAGAGCCGATAAAGTATTTTTTTTGAAAAATGCGTACAAACAGAAAGATCCTCCAGATTATTCAATATTGGCAAAGAAAACAACTGAAGAAGATAACTTTTCTTACTCTTATCAGTCATAGTAGTAGAGAGCCGTGCCAATTTACTCACAAACATACTGCTAGAATTCATCCAATCGCTGCTACTGCGAGATTGGCTGAATTCTAGCGGAACTTCTAGGATGTTCTGCACCTAGGGCGGCGAAGGCACCACCCCCTCTCTTTCTAAATTGGCACGGCTCTCTTAAAAGTTATTCTACAATACTTCTTCCCACGGAAAGCATCATTTAAATACTCGGCCCTAAGTTTATCAAACTCAGCTTGCACATCAGCTTTAATTTTTGAGCGATTCATAAACCTTTTCAGACGCCGCAGCCCTTCTTTACTTAATCGATACTCGCCATTAGCCAAAACAATATCCTTATGAAAAACAAGTATGTTTAACGCGGCGGACAGGACCATGGCAACATCATCTTTATTATCACACCCAGTATCACATGAATGCAAAATATATCTCATATCATCCACTTTTAATTTCTCAAAAGCATACAAGCACGCAAATATAAAGTTTTGAGCATAAATTGGATTAGACAAAGTGGATTTAGTTATATTTTTACCAGCTATGTGCCGAACATAATGTCGGACATGTTGTTCTAAAATTGCATCAATTTTACCCGAATCTGGAAGAAAACTTAAATAAATATTTTTATTAGCTTCCTCAATTAGCTTTTTATTATCCACCCAGTAGACCACACTTTCCGTCTTTTCTTGTAAAAATTTTATTGGGCCCAAGTTTATAAAACTTTTATGTGTTTTATACTTGGCGTCAAGAAGGATCAATAATTTATCCTTTAAAGCTACAGCATTAGCAAAAGCTCCCAATTCAGTAAAACTCCCCGGACTTTCCGGAAGAATCACCACCACATGAACGCTATCCGCTAAAATGTTTTCAAGATCTAAGAGGTTATGCTCTTTCCCTCCCCTCAATAATTCTTCGAAGATATCTTCAGGGTAATAGACGTCTATACCGAGCCCATAAGTTTTAGTCTCGAGCATTTTTTTTATTTTTTCTCTCCCCCCTCCTTTTGCATCCGGCTTTTTCCCACACAGAAATACCGAAATACTCATCTCTGAAAGCATGGGCAAAATACTCTTAATAATGCGGTCAGCTATCTTTTTATGGATCTCATTAAGTAGTGTCATATAATCCGATAATTATACATCAGCCACCAAAACACAGCACAGCGCTACTTTCCCAAAACCAAAACCCCCATTCAATTTACTACCCGACGCCTCCACCTAAGATTTATGTTTTTCAGCAAAATCCTTAATAGCCGATACTAATTTTCCCAGAGACTTGGATTTCTTAGTTTCTTTAGCAGCCTCCTCCAACATGCATGCTATTGCAAGTGGATTTTTTTTAAGATCTCCGACATTGTCATACCGTGCGCAGGCAAGAGTGCTATATTTAGCAAAATCGCTTCCAATCTCCTTCTCTACAGTATCTCCGATTTCGGTTCCCCACATTACCATGTTTTCTTTCCACACAGTTTGGGACGGCCATTCGTGCTCAGCGCCATGCCCAGCAAGATTCAGGAGTGTTCTATTATCCTTCTTATGTTTGGTGACATGTTCGGCTTTTGATACATTGGCGTCCGCATCAAACACAATAAAAACTGGGATTTTTAGCAGATTAGCCATTGCTAATGGCTTAATCATTTTAGATTTCCCGCCAACTGGCACCACATGGCATCCACTCGCGCGGAATTGTTCTAGGTTGTCACTTAGCAGCATTTGAGCAGTTATATAGGCCAAATCCTCTACTCCCTCTACCAAAATCAATATATTGCAAAAGAACATCTCATTTATTATCGGATTTAATATCGGATACAACTTCGCCATAGTTCCAGATTCTTTAACCAAACTTTCACCAGCGTCTACGAGTGTTTTTGACAGCTCAGCATATGTAAATTTTGACACAAAAGAGCTACTTGGCACACCTTTTTCACGCACAAGTCGCACCTTCTCAAAATCGCTCCCAGGAACATATAGTGGACTGTGGGAACATATCAATATTTGCGAATTCTTTTCTGACAATTCCCGTAATATTTCAGCAAGATACCTCGACTGCGGTGGATGCTGATAAATCTCGGGCTCCTCAATAGCCATAACCAACGTAGCAGATGATTGATCATTTGAATCATTCAACTCCTGCAACAATGCAAACATATAAGAGCGTTGAAGGCCATGTCCAAATCGTGATAAATCACCTTCAAAGCCTCTTTCACCGAACTGTGGATAAGCCAAAGGTTCTTCAATTTTAACAGCCTTTTCTTCATTACTATCCCAACACACTTTTGCTTTAATATCTGGTCGTGACCAATATTTCAGCCTGTTTTCTAAAGAATTGGAGATACCCAATAATGCTGCCTTCTCATCATCGAGTATGGTTTTATATTGCTTCTGAACCTCGATTTTTAAAGCATTAATTTTTTCAGAAAAGTTTATCTTAGACCGCACAGTTCGTGCCAATAACTGTCCAAAAGCAGTATTTTTAGATTCCTCACTCTCTTCAGTAATATCCTTTGATGCTGGGACAAACACCCATTGAATAAAGGGAGACAGCTTGCCTGTACTATTTATACCGTAAAATTGATCCGCACTTTGAAGTAAAACGCACTTCCCCTTATTCACGCTTTCATAGCTCCTCAATGCATCTGCCATATCTGGCTTGTTTTTCGCATTTGGGAGATCTGAAAAATCTTTTTTTAATTCTAAATATAATTTCTGCAACTCGGCAGCTTTTTCCCCATTTTTTTCCGCACTAAAATATCTCCCGAACTCCGCAATACCGAGTCGATGCCCGGAATGCACAACTTCTGCACGCCCTTTATCCGAGTCATACGTTGCAACGGCCGAAACAATCAATTGTTCATCTCTAACATAGTCGGAAAGGTCGGTTTTTGCGGTATCAGACAAATCAGTAAAGGTAAGCGTAATTTTTATTGGTTCCTTTATATTCTTATGATGAAAATCTTCTTCTACTAATTGATTTAAATTTGTTTGGCTGTCTTTTTCGTTCTTAAAAAACACATTTAGTGCATTTAAGATAGTAGATTTCCCCGAACCATTAGACCCAATTAAACAAACGTACTTATCAAATTCAATAATTTCATCCTTAAAACATCTAAAGTTTTCAATTCGTATAGATTTAATTCTCATTATGCCTCCACAAAACCGTGACAAAAGAGTCTTTCCCTAAAAAACCAAACCACTTCTGAGGAAATGCTTTTAAATCGAGAATATGGACTTTTGTAATTTAATGACTGACTAGTGGTTCAGCTCTGCACCCAACCTAAACATTCTAGCAAATGGGCGCCAATATAAGCCTGGCGGCGACCTTTGGGTGGGGTATTAGGCTGTATCGTCAAATGGGCGGGATTAATATCAATATTTTAAAGTTATATGGAGGTTGCCGGCGGGTATAATTGGAGGGGTGGCAGGCATGGGTTGGATCGGGCCGAGGAGGAACCGGCGCGAAGTCGCCGGGCCGGCCGCAGGCCCGATGGGCCCCATGCCTGGCAGGCCCCCGAACTGGCAACCGCCGGCTTTTCCTCACTATCAGGGGCTGTGATGTCAGGCTACTTTTCGGGTTTGAAGCCTATGGTTTTTTTGGGGCCTGGGTCGGCTGCCTCCGGCGGCTCCATCATCATCTTGATCGCGTCAAAAACGCTCTTAAACTGAGAGTCGTATTTCTTTTCTAATTCCTCAATCTTAAGCTTAAGTTCAGAATGAGCCTCCATAAATCTTCGCATCCTGGTCAAGGTCCGCATTATTTGTATATTCACAGCTATTGCACGAGGGCTTTTTAATGCGGTTGAAAGCATTGAAACACCATTTTCAGTAAAAGCATATGGTCGCCGGCGAACCCCCATTTTTAACGAAGAATTGGATATCACAATTTGTGATATCCAATTTTTTGTTTCTACATGGTTAAGCTGAAACATGAAATCTATAGGAAACCGCTCACGGTTTCTAGCCACCGCTTGGTTAAGCGCTCCTGTTGTAACACCATAAAGCATAGCTAAATCACGGTCAAGCATTACTTTGTGCCCGCGTACCGTAAATATTTTTGACTCGATAAGTCCCTGCGGAATCAATTCTTTAGACATACCCCCCTCCTTTACGCGAAAACTATATAGATATCCTAACATCCCACCCCGACAACGTACTGTCGGGGTCAGATTTGGCAATTAATGTCCGGTTAGCGGAGACATCTGGGTGGGTGATTACGCTGTACCGTCAAATGGGCGGGATTATTATTAACATTTTAAAGAGGTTGCCGGCGGGTATAATGGGAGGGGTGACAGGGTGAGCCTTTTTTGACCCCGCAGGCTGCCGAGGGAACGCAAAAAAGACTCACCCTGGCAGGACCCCGAACTTGCAACCGCCGGCTTTTCATTATTACGGTGCAAAGGGAGCCAGGAACATTTTTCTGCTGAAAAATAAGCCTGGCACCTTTGCCAATAAAAACCCGGGATGTTATTTCTAACATCCCGGGCTGGCAAAGCTAAACTAGGGCGAAAATAAAGCCGGTCTAGAGCTTTATCTCCACATCTACGCCGCTCGGCAGATCCAGCTTCATCAGCTCATCCACCGTCTTCTGCGTAGGACTTATCAAGTCGATCAGCCGCTTGTGCACACGCATCTCAAACTGCTCACGCGACTTCTTGTCCACATGAACAGACCGGTTAACCGTGTACTTCCTGATCCTCGTCGGCAACAGCACAGGCCCCGCAATAAGCGCGCCCGTCCGCTTCGCCGTATCGATGATCTTCGCCGTGGACTGATCAATAAGCCGGTAGTCGTAAGCAAGCAGACGGATCCTTATCTTCTGCTGCGCCGCCGGTTTTGAATCTTCAGTGTTCGTATTTTCGGACATATTATTCTATTATCTCCGTGACCACGCCCGCGCCCACCGTGTGCCCGCCCTCGCGGATCGCGTAGCGCAGACCCTTCGTCATAGCAACCGGCGAGATCAGCTCCACCGTTATCTCCGTGTGGTCGCCCGGCATGATCATCTCGGCTCCGTCCTTTAAAAAGATGGAACCCGTCACGTCCGTCGTCCTGAAGAAGAACTGCGGCTTGTAGCCCTTGAAGAACGGCGTATGACGCCCGCCTTCGTCCTTCGTCAGCACGTACACCTCGGCTTTGAATTTCTTGTGCGGCGTGATCGACTTCGGCGTCGCTATGACCTGCCCACGCTCGATCTGCTCTTTGTCGATACCGCGCAGCAGCATACCGATATTGTCGCCGGCCATCGCCTCGTCCAGAAGCTTCCTGAACATCTCAAGGCCCGTCGCCACCGAAGTCTGGGTGTCTTTGATGCCCACGATCTCTACCGCGTCGCCCACATGGATCTTACCCTGTTCCACGCGCCCGGTGGCCACGGTGCCGCGCCCCGTGATCGAAAACACGTCCTCGACCGCCATCAGGAACGGCTTCTCCGTCTCGCGCTTCGGCTCGGGGATGCTCTTATCCAGAGCTTCAAGCAATTTAATGATGGAGGGCACGCCGAGCGGACCCGTGTCCCCTTCGTGCGCCTTCATCGCGGATCCTCTGATGATTGGTATGGTGTCCCCGGGGAATTCGTACTTGCGCAGCAGGTCACGGACTTCCTCTTCCACCAGGTCCAGTAATTCTTTGTCATCCACCAGGTCGGCCTTGTTCAGGTATACGACCAGGCTCGGCACGTTCACCTGCTTGGCCAGCAGCACGTGCTCTTTCGTCTGGGGCATCGGGCCGTCGGCGGCCGACACCACCAGGATCGCGCCGTCCATCTGCGCCGCGCCCGTGATCATGTTCTTGATATAGTCGGCGTGCCCGGGGCAGTCGATGTGCGCGTAGTGGCGGGTCGCCGTCTCGTACTCCACGTGGGATACGGCCACCGTTAAAATCTTCGAGGCGTCGCGTACGACGCCGCCTTTGGCGATATCTGCATACATCATCTCTTTCGCCATGCCCAACCCGGCCGACACTTTTGTGATCGCGGCCGTCAGAGTGGTTTTGCCGTGGTCAACGTGGCCGATAGTTCCCACGTTCACGTGCGGTTTCTTTCTGTCGAATTTAGCTTTTGCCATAGATACCTCTCTTCATTTATTATGCGGCGCTAGCGCTATCGCGTGCCGGGATACCCGCGCAAACCGCGGAACGCCCGCACGCCGGGACGTCCCGACGTCTTCGCTAAAACAAGCTGGGGATGGGAATTGAACCCACGACCTTCTGCTTACCATGCAGATGCTCTACCAACTGAGCTACCCCAGCGTCTGTAATACCCCTCACACTGCACAGCGCGTGGGGCGGCTTCGATTCCTAATTTCTCCAAAAAATCACAGCGGGCGATGGGAATCGAACCCACGTATCAAGCTTGGAAGGCTAGTGTTCTACCATTGAACTACGCCCGCATCCACTGCTGCTCTCCAAAATCACCTGTTCTATCATCTAACTAGGCCCGCGAATCCATTAATTATAGTTATTTATCCGCCGCCAGTCAACGAAAACGGAACTAAAAAGTGCGGGGCTTGCCCTCGCCGACCTGGAATTTATATTATTCTCTGGGAACACAGAAGGGGGGACCATATGCCGCAGAAAGATTTTGCCGGAGATAAAAAATACTACCGCGTACTTAAAATCCTGAATCTGCTTAATGAAAAAGGGAAAGTGAAGATCGCGGATCTCGCGACCGAATTCGATGTAACCGAGCGCAGCATCCAGCGCGACATTGAGCGCGTTAACATGACCTTCGGCCTGGAGCAAAGCGGCAAGGGCGAATACTCTTTCGCCGCCGGAGTCTCGCTCAAGGAGATGCGCTTGTCCGGAGAGCAGCTTTCGGCCCTCATTTTTATGAATGAGATCTTCAAGGGCATGGGCGGTGCCTTCAGCAAGTCCTTCGACGCTCTTTTCCACCGCATGACAAAAAGTTCGCCTTGGGAATCGCCTTACGCCATCATCATGCCCAGACCCGGCAAGGGGCTGGATATAACCAGGCTCATACCCGACGCGGAAACCGCCGTCCTTGAACGCCGCAAAATACGCGTGGATTATGTGAAAAATGGAATTCTGACAAACCGTATTTTGGCCCCGCTTAAGCTTCTGGTAGATAACGGATTCTATTATCTCCTGGCCATGGGCGGGAAAAAAGGCGAATATACCAAATACCGCCTTGACAAAATAAAATCCCTTGAACTCACTCCGGAAACCTTCACTCCCCCGGCCAATATAGCGAAGGCAATCAGCGACGCGACCAGCGTCTGGGGCGCCATGCCGGCCCGGGACCGGAAGATAGTGATGCGCCTGAAGATCGGCCCGTCGGCCGCGGATTTCTTCAGTAAAAAAGAATTCTTCCCCCTCCAGAAAATAATAAGGAAAAACCCCGACGGTTCCATCCTGCTGGAATCCCGGCTGGCCCAGTTCATGGAAGCCATACCAACGATCCTCAATTGGATCCCGGACATAGAAGTCCTGGAGCCGGAAAAACTCAAAACCGAGATCCGATCCCGCGTTGAACAATACCTTAAGAAGATACTGCCCTGATTACAATATAAGCCTCCACGGCATGAATAATTCAGTCCGCAATCGCCGCTTTTATAGGAGCCGCGCGGAATTGCCCGCGGACGGCCAAGCCTATGGCAGGGCCGTAACAGGGTCCGTGTCTACCAGACGCCCACCGCCCCGCGCTTTCCTCCCGCCGCGCTTTTTGCGCCCGCCGCCCACAATCTTACGTAGATAATCAGCTTTTCGCACGAGTTGCTTTCGTTTGAAAGCGTATTATTCAGATGAAACTCAATACTTAACAACCCGACAGGACGCTGTCGGGTTGTTCTGTTAGACTATCATCGTAACAAAGTATCGGGAGAACCATTATGACCGCAAAAAACAAAAAAATCCTGGATAAAAGGTTTTCCCTGTTTCACGGAATTATCGCCGGCAGATTGCTTGCATACCGTGCCGGTCCGGATAAAGACATAATAGTCTCCCTGGAAACAGAAGTTGTTCTCAGGGAATTCGGACTCCGTAAACAGGCAACACCCGCCCCGCGCATGTGCATAGCGCGGAGTGCAGCAGGCTGGGGAACGCGGCAAGAGGGGGGAGCATTATGAACTGGCAAGTAAAAGAATGGGTGTGCGGCGGCTTCCAGGCCATCCGTCCCGACGGAGAAAAGGTGTTCATCTACCACAGGCTTGCCTGGGAACCGGCGCGATACGCGGAAAAAGCATTCGCTTATGAATTCCGCTGGCACGGCCTGTGCGCCGGACGGTTGAGCGCCGAAAACACCTGGCGCAGGAGCCTCAAACTTGTTTTCATGCTGGACACATCAGGGGCCATAAACGAACAGGATCTGCTGGATATATCGCTGAAAATAGCGGACAGGCCTGTTGCATTCCGGGCACTTCTTTGAGCTACGTTGCTCTCCGGAATATTTTTTCAGGGACCATTCGGCCTATAGAAGCATGGGGCTTTCGGCTCATGCGCGTGATGGCGTATGCGGGCTATAATAGTAATGAAGCGAGTTATCCGGAACTAAAGAGACCTCGGGAGGGAACCAGCTTATGAAAATGAGTCTTATCACCTTAGCATTCACCGTCGCCGTCTCCGCTCCATGCTTAGCCGCCGACATAGCGGCTCTGCCGGAGTTGCCTTCGCTTTCAGACATCCTGACGGCGGCAAAATCCGTTTCCAAACAGGAAAGCCTCATGACCCGGATATCTAAAACGGGGAGCAGGGAGTTCAGGATCGAGGATCCTTTTCTCAACCTCCAGTTCGCGGTAAAAAAAGGGTTTAACGGCGAAGTCGCTCTGGACGGCATGATCGACAACAGCAGCTTCTTCAACGGCTGGCTGCGCCCGACTTTCAACGACGGCGAATGGGATTTCTCATCCTTTGGAGTTAATCTGCATGTAAAGAAAGTTCTGCGGGATTATGTAGTATCCGGCAGCGCCGAGGGCTCCGATAATATGTCCCTGCCGGTTTATATAACTCTCAAGGACACTTTCTCCGACGGCAGCACGTTCAATATTTACGGCGACGGACTGAACCTTAACATAACCGCCTCCGATATAAACGGCACGATAGACACCGGCAAATACGGCAAAAAATTACTTGCCGCCCTGACCTGCGTTTCCGCAACGGTAACCCAGCAATATGCGGATATAAAGGTCACAAGAAAAAATGAGGGCAGGTTTATAGCCGAAGACACGATCCTGCCTCTCAAGATGGACGGCCAAAAAAACGAAGCCGGGGACGTTTCAATAAACGGCTGGATAGGCACTGACGCCTTCAACGGCGCTTTACGGATATCCGCCAACGGCGATTTAAGCCTCCTCGGCACGGACATAAATCTGAATGTGACGAAAACCGCCAAAGGATATGATCTGAGAGGAACCCTTATCAATACCGGCGCATTCTCAGAAGACATCCGGTTGACCGCGAAAGACAAAAAAGGCGACGGCAAGACCTTCATAATCTCAGACCGCCAGATCGAACTTGTAATAACCCGCGACGGCATCAAGGGAGATGTAAAAGACCTGCATAAGTACGGCAGGAAGTTTATGGCGGCCCTCTCCGCCGTAGCCTTAGCCATATTTCCCTGAGAAAGACCTTAAACTTCTATCAAACAGCCCCGCTATAATGCGGGGCTGTTTTATTATATTCCGCCGGAATTGTATTTGAACAGTCTGCCACCCCCTTTCTGGGTCTTTTGGCCGATTTTTACCCCCCCCCGATAATGAAAGGGCCTGCTATAATGCAATGGAAATCAAGTTGAGCTGCAGAGGATTCGGGTTAAGCTTCAGATGGGACGCGCTTTACCGCGGTTTAAGGTGGTTACAGACAAAAAAAGAAGCGGGAACTAACCTGTTTAGAAAGGCGTCCCGCTTCTATGAAAATAGTATAGCAGACTATTTTTATTTGTCAAGGGGATATTTTTTCAGCGGCGTATTGCGCCTCCGGGAAACGATATCCCTCACAGTTTCTTCGATATTTCGTAGAACATTACGCCGGCCGCTACCGAAGCGTTCAGGCTCTCCACCCCGCCTTTCTGCGGGATGGAAACCAGTTCGTCGCAATGTTCCATCGTTTTCTGGTGCAGTCCTTCCCCCTCGGAACCTATGAGGATCAGCGCCGGGAAGGCAAAATCCACCTTATCCAGCTGCTTGCCTTTCATATCGGCGCCATAAACCCAGAAATTCTTTTTCTTAAGCTCGATGACGGTCTGGTTAAGGTTGCCCACCTCCACCATGTCCACTTTTTCTATGGCACCGGAAGCGGCCTTCTGGGCCGAGGGCGTAAGCCCCACCGTCCTGCGTTCAGGCAGAATTATGGCGGAAACCCCGAAGCAGGCCGCGCTGCGGATAATGGCCCCCAGATTCATGGGATCGGTTATGCCGTCCACTCCCGCCCACACGGTCTTTTTAGGGTCGGTGACCCGGGCCAAAGCCTCGGACAGAGAAAGGGTCTGCACGGGCTCCACTTCAAGTATAACCCCCTGGTGATTGCCGCCCTTTGCCATATGATCAAGACTGCGCGGATTCATGAAATCCACCGCGACTCCGGCCTTCCTGGCCAGCGACACTATTATCTTGGCCTTTCCCTCCAGGGAACCTTCGGACACATACAGCCTGTGCACCTTCCGTCTGCCGCTCTTCAAGATCTCTTCGGCGGTATTCGCCCCATATAACATTTCAGGTCTCATACTTATTTTCCTTTAGCCCGCGCGATTACGCTGTGATCTTAGCATTTCCAAAACTAGTGCCCACGCTCAGCGCGGTCCGTATCTCGGGACAGTCCAAAGGCACCCGGCGCAGTTTACCCACGGCCTGGGCCAGGGTAACGCTCACGCACTTATAGCAGCTCAGGGACATCATCCGCCCGAACTTTTTTCTTTCTATAAGATCAACCGCGCCCACCCCGAAGCCCGTGGCCAGCCACCTGTCAAAAGGCGTGGGGGAGCCTCCCCGCTGGAGGTGGCCAAGCACCACCACCCTGCATTCCACTTCTATATTCTTCTCAATCAACCCGGCTATTTTATAGGAGACGCCGCCCAGCCTTAGAGGATCGGTCGAACCCGCCACCACCCGGTTCACGGTCATCTCGCCGTTTTCCGGCTTTGCCCCTTCCGACACCACCACGATGGAAAAATGCTTGCCTCTCCGGCGCCGGTCATTTACAGCTTTCAAGATATCCTGCGGCCTGTAGGGGATCTCGGGGAGAAGAATAATATCGCCGCCACCGGCGATTCCGGACCTTAACGCTATCCAGCCGGCATAACGCCCCATGGTCTCAACTATCATCACGCGGTGATGCGACTCGGCCGTGGTATGCACATTATCGATGGCTTCAGTCGCCACTTTAAGCGCGGAATCAAAGCCAAAAGTCACGTCGGTGGCCGAGAGATCATTGTCTATGGTCTTGGGAACACCCACCACCGGGAAGCCATTTTTGTGCAGCTTATATGCGATATTCAGAGTGCCGTCGCCGCCTATCGCCACTAAAGCGTTCACACCCGCTTTTTTAAGGTTCTTGACGGCCAGACCTGATAGATCCTTCGGGCTTCCGGCCGACCCGAACGGCTCCAGTGTATAAGCGAAAGGATTGGCTGTATTGGAGGTACCCAATATGGTGCCGCCGCGTATGAGAATGCCGGATACGGCACGGTCGTCCAGGTTTTCAAAACGGTTTTCAACCACGCCCTTATAGCCGTCTTTGAAACCTATGACTTCCCAACCTTTTCTCAAAGCGGCTTTTGTCACTCCCCTCACTACGGCGTTAAGGCCGGGACAATCACCCCCGCCGGTAAGAATTCCAATTTTCATAAAACATCTCCCTTGGTTATCGCTAGGCAGCTAGACCGCTTCTTAAGATGCTCAAAAACTTATGTCTTTCCGGCAGTCAATCCGTCTGGCTGACTAGCCGTCCAGCTGTCCAACTGACTAGAACGGCCATGGATAGACCGGGTCTTTTTCTTTAGAAATAATGTACAGGATACAGGCCAGCATTTGCGCCGGGTGGGCCAGCCGGGCGAAGTCGAAGTCCAGATGGATCTGAAATCTATCCGCCGAAAGCGGATCCCAGAATACGAAACCGGCCCGCCGTTCAGCCGCGAAGATGCCATAGCGGGAGCGCAGAGCGCCCCCCAGATTGCCGAAGAACTTCCTCATGATATGCACAGCGGGATAATCATCTTTGACGGTGAACACTATCTGGTTATCGGTATCCACAAAATCCCAGGACCTTCCGGCCAGGCCCCCTTTATTCATTATTCGCGCCAGCTCTTTACCCTTACCGTCGCGTATAAGGCAATAGAACACTTCTTTCTTGGCTTCCATCAGGAGATTGGACTGCGAGTCATAGAGCTCAAGAACCTGTTTTTTATTGAAATACATTGAAATACCGGCTATCAGCGGAACCATGAAGAAAATTTCCGGCGCCGAGGCCCAGAGCCGACCGCCGGGCAGCATAAGCAAAAAATTGGCCGCCACCTCCCCCTTGCCGGAAAAAGCCAGCAGGCTCCAGAAAAAATGGAATAGAATTCCACCGTAGATAGAACCAGCCACATAGAATTCGTGCCCGAACTCAAAATAGACCAGCAGCAGCTGTTTCTGTCGCGTGATCACGTTATAAGTACAGTTCTTCAGCGTGGAACTCCGCGAAATTATAAAAGGAAAAAAGAAATCAGGCGGAACGTCTTTGGGTGGAGGAGAAAGTTTCGGATTCTGGAATTTTTCCGCCCGGGCTCTCGCCCATAAAGAACCTAGCACCCAGAAGGCGAGCAACGCGGCCCAAATATAGAGATCAAGCGGTTTGCGCCGGATGTACGGCGTTCTTGCGGCATCCTTATTCAATTCAAGTTTTGAAAATAAATCACGGGCCGCTCTCAGGGTATTGGCGCCTGCCGAAGGCGCCGCGTTTCCCTGTCCCGTCCGTAAAGCAGGGGAATCAACCTCTACCGGACCGGCGGCTTCGGGTCCGGCAGTTGCGGCCGTAGTTGAAGCTTCTACGACAAGAGCGGAAACCGCGGCAGACGCTGTGGGAACCTCCGGTTCTTCATCCTCCTTAAAAATCTGAACCCGGCTCTCCGCCAGCCTCAGCTTTGATTTCCGGACCACCTTTATCTTCCTAGGCCTTGGCAGCTCTATTTTCTCTCCCGGCTTGCGAATGGTGGAAATGACTCCCCTGAAATCTCCGTCATCAAGCCCGCGCGCAGAGATGGCATAGGAGACGCCGCTATAAGTAAAAAAGGCCGTGTACACCGGGTCGCCCATGGCCTCGTATACCGTATAGTAGGCGGTGGAAACACCATGTATCCCCGCAGACCGGATATCTCCAGACAGGCTGTTGCCTTTGCTGCGGAGCGAATCCACCTGTTCCTTTACACGAGCCTGAAGATAATAATCGCTCAGTTCCGAATCCAGTGTTACGAACTCAAAAAATGATCTCCCTTGTTCCGACTTAAGGACAACCGCCGGATCATCGCTCTTTCTAGTCTTCCATCCTGAGGGGAAGTCCACCGCCAAAGCGGAGTCCGAGTCGTCAGGCTCCCCGGAAAAAACCGGAACCGCTAGACACAGAAAGCAGATAGACGAAATTATGCAAATGGCCTTTTTCATAAAATAAACAATGTATTATATCAATTTAAATTATTGGAATGGGGCACAAAGGGCTAGGGAGCTTGTCCGACATAAGGAATTTTGGCTGCAATTGCCGTTTTTTGCGGGACCCTTTCCGGGATTTACCCACAGGTGGACACCGCATTGCGGTTTCCCCTACTGCGCCTTTGCGTCGCTCAACTTACAGTCTCCGTAGAGAATGCTCGTTTCGCGTCGCTTCGGCTCGGCCTCAAAAACCGACAATTTCGCTTTAAAAACCTTATGTCGGACAAGCTCCTAGTTATGTTCGTGGCGATGGTGGCTGTCCGGCATATGCTCGTGAGTATGCCGGACCGGTTCGTGAATATGCGCGTGCGTATGAGCGGCTCTATCCGGCGCCGCCGGACCGTGGACATGGGCGTGATGGCAGTCGTGGAGATGGGAATGAACATGCTCTATAGCGGTATGATCGTGCGCGTGCCCGTGCTTTTCGCCCAGCAGAAGGGCCGCGGCCAACCCCATAAGGACAAAAGCCGCTGCGAACCTGGCGTCCGCGCTTTCGCCAAGCCATAGGAAAGAAAGCGCCGCCCCGATGAAAGGATAAATACCGAAAAACGCACCGGCCCTTGAGGCTCCCAGCTCGCGCATTGCGCGTATGAGTAAAACCAGGCTTACGCCATAACCCACAAACCCAAGCATAAGAGCCAGGACCAGGGGTTTCAGGGCGGGCAAAACTCCGCCGGAATAAAAAGCCAGACAGAGAGTGACGGAACCTCCGGCAAGACCTTTTATAATTCCCAGATTTACCGGGTCCTTAAGCGACACTCTAGCCGTAAGATTGTTATCGAGCGCCCACATAAGGCTTGAAAGCGCCACGAAAACAAGACCGGGGGTCGCTGTCGCGGGCTCAAAACTCAACGCCATGCCGCCGGCCGTCACAAGAAAGGCCGCGAGCCAGAACCGCCAACCGCCGTGCTCCTTGAAAAATAAAACCGCTATAAGGGCTGTGAAAACCAGCTCAAAATTCAGCAGCAGCGAAGCGGCGGAAGAAGATGAGAGGTTTAAACCGGTAAAAAGAAATGCGGGAGCCAGCACGCCCCCGGCCACGGTAAACCCGGCCACATAAGGCAGATCTTTCTTTTCGAACGGGGCTTCTCCGGCTCCACGTTCCGCCCGGCCGGATAAAAGTTTATAGATCAAAAGGCCACCCCCCCCGCCAAGGTAACAGAGAGCCGAAAGTTCAAGGGGCTTGAGACTATTTAACAGGGTTTTGCCTAAAGGAACGGACAGCGCGAAGAGGAAAGCCGCCGACAGTGCGTAAATATAGGACATAAAAATGCTTAATACAGGCCTTTGGCCGCTCCTAAACCTGGTTTTATAGGCAAAAAAGACCGGATCCGCAACCCCCTAACGCGGGAAATCCCGCATATTTACGTCCGCCTTATGTTTCAACAGAAACCGCTTCCAACCGCAGGATCCGGGTTGACATGGATACGGCTTGAATTATTACCAACCGGCTTTATTCTTTTTTATCTGGAGGCATAGGCGCCTTGGAAATTTTCAATCGCAATTCGCAGCGCAAACAACGCTTTGCGGCGTCGATGGCGTCTTTTTCTTTAAGGCTGAGTTCTGCCAGGTCAAAATTACTCCGCCTTTTGGCGGCGCTGATCGAAGGCAGTCCGGCCCTTTCACAGGAACAGAAACTTTCGTCCCTTCCAAGACAGAAAGGCGGCTCCTCCGCCGGGATGACCGGCCGGTCTATCACTCCGGAACCGCCCAGGTATTTGTCTATAGAAACGGCGGCCTTTCTGCCGGCCTGGACCGCTTCTATTATGGAAGCCGGGCCGCTCACGGCGTCTCCGCCGGCGAACACGCCTTTTCTTGAACAGGCCATGGTCTCCGGGTCGGCCTGAATACAGCATTTTTTATCAAGCGGAAGGGCAAAACCGTCCGGCACGGCCGGCCTCTGGCCGATGGCCGTTATTATCCTGTCCGCCTTGATAACGATATTGCTTCCTTCGATGGGAACAGGACGCCGCCTGCCGCCGGCGTCAGGTTCTCCCAGCTTCATTAGGATGCATTCAACGCCCAGTTTTTTACCTGAGGAGGATATTTTTTCCGGAGCGGTAAGAAAACGGAATTTAACGCCTTCTTTTACGGCTTCTTCAACTTCCTCCGGCAACGCGGGCATTTCTTCGCGCGTCCGGCGGTACAGTACCGTCACTTTTTTCGACCCCACCCTTAAAGCCGTCCTGGCCACGTCCATCGCCACGTTGCCGCCGCCGACCACCAGCACTTCCCCGGCAATATCGGTTTTTTTACCGAAGCTCACGGCCCGCAGAAAACAGATCCCGTCCATTATACGCGGATCGTTTTCACCCTCCGCGCCCATTTTCATACCGGAGGGCGCGCCCACGGCGACAAAGACCGCGTCGAAACCCTGTTCGAACAATACGTCTATGGATTTCACTTCCGAGTTGGTTACTATTTTTACGCCGATAGCGGTTATTTCGGAGATCTCCCCGGCCAGGACCTTCCTCGGCAGCCGGTACGCGGGGATGACGGACCTCATCATGCCTCCCGGCTCGCTCAAAGCTTCAAAAACCGTCACGGCATGACCCGCTTGCCTTAAATACCATGCGGCTGTCAGCCCGCCGGGCCCCGCTCCCACCACGGCGACTTGTTTACCCGTAGAAGGCTCTATCACAAGCTTGGAACGCCATCTGCCGGAATCCCGTTCGGCCACGAACCTTTTCAGGGCCCTTATGGAAATAGGCGAATTCAGGGAGCCCCTGCGGCACGCCTCTTCGCATGCGTGATTGCAGGCGTAGCCCAGCGTCAGCGGGAACGGCACTTTTTCCCTTATAACTTCAAGCGCGTCCTGGTATTTTCCGGCCGCTATAAGCCGGACGTAACGCGGGATATCTATGCCCGCCGGACAGGTATTCACGCATGGCAGCAGTTTTTTCGCGCGCTCAGGTTCCTCTAATTTTTCTTTATCGTACAACGCGCCGGAAGGGCAGACTTCCACGCAAGCCAGGCAGAATTTACAGCCGGAATCCTTCAGCGGCGCGTTACCTCCCGTACCCACAACGGTCTTTATGCCGCGGTTCACAAGGCCTATCGCGCCCGTTTTACGTACATCCTGGCACATCCTTACGCAGCGGCCGCATAAAATACATTTATCAAGGTCCCGGACGAAGAACGGGTCGTCGAACGCCGGGAGAATATTTGCGGGCTTTGGAACGGATCCCGGCAGCAGGTCCTTACGCCCGATCCAGTCCGCGACCTTCCGCAATTGCGACGCTTTCTCCGGGTCTCCGGGATAGGCGCTTAAAATGAGCCACAAAATATCTTTTCTGAGGTTCTGAAGTTTAGGGGTATCCGTGCGTACCACCATCCCCTCCTTTGCCGGTGTGGTGCAGGAAGTGGGCACGCCTCTAACGCCGTCTATCTCCACAATACATAAGCGGCAGGAGCCTATAGGCGGGATATCCGGGTGATAGCATAAATTCGGAATATAAACGCCGGCCTGAAGCGCCGCCTCAAGCACCGTGGCTCCGGCCTTAACTTCCACTTTTGTATCGTCGATCCTGAGTTCGATCATTTTATCGCCATCACCGGACAAATATTTATGCAGGCCTTGCATTTTATGCATTTGCCCTTATCTATCCCGGCATATTCTTTTTTTTGCCACACCACGGCCCCGGCGGGGCACACGGACAGACAGCGTCCGCATTTTATGCACTTGTTTTCCATAACCTCGAATTTTACCAGCGGCAAGCAGACCGAGGCGCGGCAGACCTTCTCTTCTATATGTTCTTTGTATTCCTCCGGGAAATACCGCAGCGTGGTTAAAACCGAATTGGGAGCGGTATTCCCCAGCCCGCAAAGGGCCGTATCCTTTATTGCCGGCGCCATCTCGCGCAAAAATTCCAGATGCGACGGTCTGCCTTCGCCGCCGCAGATCTCTTCCAGCGCTTCCAGCATCCTTTTCAATCCCACCCGACAGGGCACGCATTTACCGCAGGATTCAGATACCGTGAAATCTAAAAAGAACCGCGCCATATCCACCATGCAGGTCAGCTTATCCATCACCACCATTCCACCGGAGCCCATTATGGCGCCGGTCCGGGTGATGGACTCGTAATCTATGGGCGTATCCAGAAGGCTTTCCGGCAGGCAGCCGCCGGACGGGCCTCCGATCTGCACGCCCTTAAAACCTATGTTCTTATGCAGCATCCCTCCGCCGGGCCCGAATATGAGCGCGCGCAGGGTGGTGCCCATAGGCACCTCCACAAGGCCGGTGTTCTTCACTTTCCCGGCAAGCGCGAAAACTTTAGTGCCCTTGCTTCCCTCGGGCCCTATCGCGGAAAACCATTTTGCGCCTTTTGTGAGAATATGCCCGACATTGGCGAAAGTTTCGACATTATTGATGATAGTCGGCTTGCCCCACAGGCCCTGCTGGGCCGGGAACGGAGGCCTTGGGACCGGCATACCCCTGCGCCCTTCTATCGAAGCGATCAGCGCGGTTTCCTCTCCGCACACGAACGCGCCCGCGCCCTGCTTTATTTTGATATCGAAAGGGAAACCGCTTTTAAAAACGCTTTTGCCCAAAAACCCTTTTTTCCGGGCCTGCGCTATCGCTTTTTCCAGCCGCTTTATAGCCAGCGGATATTCAGCGCGGCAATAGACGTAGCCTTCGCAGGCGCCGATGGCGTACCCCGCTATTATCATACCTTCTATAACGGCCTGCGGGTCCCCTTCCAGTATGCTGCGGTCCATGAACGCGCCCGGGTCGCCCTCATCGCCGTTGCAGATCACGTATTTGACATCGCCTTCAGCGGCCCTGCAAAATTCCCATTTGAGCCCGGTCAGGAAGCCGGCGCCGCCGCGCCCCCTGAGGCCGGAACTCTTAACTTCTTCGGCCACTTTTTCCGGAGCCATGGCCAGCGCCAGCGCCAGAGCCTTGTAGCCGCCGCACGCAATATAATCTTCGATATTTTCGGGGTCTATCTCGCCGCAATTAGCCAGGACAACCCGCATCTGACCGGCAAAGAACCGCTTATAATCCTCTCCAGCCAGCAATTCCTTTACCGGCTCGCCGCGCAACAAGTGCCGTTCCGTTATCCGGGCCGCGTCTTCCGGCTTCACGTATTCATAAGTGACCCTGTCTCCGCCGGGCGCGGCTATATCCACCAGTATATCCCTGAACAAGCCCCTGTCTCCGGTCCGCACAATTTGGTATTTTTCGGCAAGTTTATGACGCTTCAATTCCATCTCTAAATTTTTCGCAAGGGCCTCGGCCCCGGCTGAAAGCCCGCTCGTCCCCATGCATATAAGTATTTTTATCTTTTTCATCAGGATCGTTTCGCCGAAGGGCGGTATTTGTCCAGAATACCTTTTATGGTCTGTATGGTGCAGCGCCCGTAAAAATCCTGGTCCACCACTATGGCCGGCGCCATTCCGCAGCAACCGAGACAGGCGACCCTCTCCAGGGAGAACAGGCCGTCCTTGGTGGGCTTGCCTTCCGCAGCGCCTAATTTATCCGCAACGTAATCAAGCAGTTCCTTGCCGCCCATAACATGGCAGGCGGTACCCTGACAGACTTTGATTATGTGTTTCCCCTGCGGAGTAAGGTAAAATTGGGCGTAAAAGGTGAGGATGCCGTAAACATCTACGGGGTAAATACCGAACTCTTTGGCAATAAGAGTTATAACTTCCGCGGGGACATAACCATAAGAGGCCTGGACGTCCTGCAATAACGGAATAAGCACGCCCTTTTTAGCGCGGTATTTTTTGACCAGTTTTTTAGCTGCGGAAAGGTCTATCTTCATTTCTTGTCTTGGGTCGTCATCTCGTATTTTTAAATTATAATATTTAAAATCCCGCCCGCACAACCGGCCCGGGGCCGCCGGGTTTAGCGATGTTGACAACCCCGATTTAGGTTTGTAATATAATCAGACAGCCTGATAAATCTTGGACCGCAGTTCTCATGGTGAAATACGCCCGTCAAACTAAAAATCAAAGGAGCTGTTCTTATGCCTAAAACCGCAGCAACCACAGAGAAAAAAAGTTCGGCGCACGATTATGTGAACGGACTTATAGAGCATGTAGTGAGCAAAAACCCCGGTGAGAAAGAATTTCACCAGGCCGTGAAAGAAGTCCTCGAGACCCTGACACCTATACTTGAAAAGCACCCTGAATACATCAAAGCGAAGATCCTTGACAGGCTCGTAGAGCCGGAAAGAGCCCTGATCTTCCGCGTCGCCTGGCAGGATGACAAAGGCGAAACCCGCATAAATCGCGGCTTCCGCGTACAATTCAACAGCGCCATAGGCCCATACAAAGGCGGCCTGCGCTTCCACCCCTCGGTTAACCTGAGCATTCTTAAATTCCTCGGTTTCGAGCAGATCTTCAAGAACTCCCTGACCACCCTCCCCATGGGCGGCGGCAAGGGCGGCTCGGATTTTGATCCCAAAGGCAAGAGCGACGGTGAAGTGATGCGCTTCTGCCAGAGCTTTATGACCGAACTGTTCCGCCATATCGGCCCCGACACCGACGTGCCGGCCGGCGACATCGGAGTGGGCGGCCGCGAGATCGGCTTCATGTTCGGGCAATACAAACGCCTGGCGAACGAATTCACCGGCGTGCTGACCGGCAAGGGCACCACCTGGGGCGGCTCCCTGATACGGCCAGAAGCCACCGGCTACGGAGTGGTCTATTTCTGCGAGGAGCAGTTGAAGACAAAGGGCGCCGGCCTGAAGGGAAAGACCGTGGCTGTTTCCGGCTTCGGAAATGTCGCCTGGGGCGCGGTGAAGAAGGTAAACGACCTCGGAGGCAAGGCGGTCACGATCTCCGGCCCCGACGGCTACATTTACGACAAGGACGGCATCGAAGGCGACAAATGGGAATACATGCTTAAACTGCGCGCTTCCGGCCAGGATATCGTGGCCCCGTACGCGGAGAAGTTCAAAGGCGCGGAATTCCACGCCGGCAAAAAACCCTGGTGCGTGAAGGTCGACGTGGCGCTGCCTTGCGCCACTCAGAACGAACTTAACGAGAAAGACGCGGCCGAACTCGTGAAGAACGGCTGTATGTGCGTAACGGAAGGGGCCAACATGCCCTGCACTCCGGAAGCTGTAGAGGTTTTCATGACGGCGAAGCTGCTGTTCGCGCCCGGCAAGGCGTCCAACGCGGGCGGCGTGGCCACTTCAGGGCTAGAGATGAGCCAGAACAGCATGCGGATGAGCTGGTCCAGCGAAGAGGTGGACAAGCACCTTCACGAGATCATGGTGAACATTCATAATGCCTGCGTGACGGCCGCCAAAGAAGCTGGGCAGCCTGGTAATTATGTTATGGGAGCGAACATCGCCGGCTTCAAGAAAGTCGCAGAAGCGATGATGGCCCAGGGCTTGGTGTAAGGAGAAACAACCGACTGATAAAAGAGGGCGTCCGCTTAAACCGGACGCCCTCTTTATTTATCAGGTTATGGAAACCGGCTTGAATTGCAGGATTCAGGTTAACCATCGAATTGAGCGCTTTGGGTTCAACCTACGAATAAAACCCGTTATTAATCCTTTTACTACTGATTACAAATTGCCGGTCAAACACGACGAAGCATTTCAAATCAATCTATATAATTGATAACGCCTTCTTTCCTTGGCAGGGCATGGGATGGACGTTGGGCTTTATAGCCCAAAGCAACGGCATAGCAGGGCTCATACCCTTCGGGAAGCTGAAGTCTCGGCAATTCCCCCTCCATGGCGAACCAGTACCGCGCGAGCCCTATCCAGCAGGAACCGATGTCCAGGCTTTCCGCAGCTAGCAGCATGTTCTCGATCCCGGCGGAACAATCCACCAGGGGCGAAATGGCGTCTTTTTTCATGGAAACCACCACAACAACGGGCGCGTTATGGAATATGTGGAACTCTTTATTCTTACCCAGGTTTTTTATCCAATCCGAATCTTGCAAGGCCATTATTTCCTTGGATTTGGCGCTCATCCGGTCTATCAGTTTCTTGTTTCTTACTACGGTATAGTGCCAAGATTGCTCATTATGCGCACTGGGAGCATAGGTGGCGGCTTCAAGAATCGCCCCGAGCTCGGAATCTTGAAGCGGATCAGGCTTATATTTACGGATGCTCCTGCGGCTTTTGATATTTTCAATCACGGGATTCATAAAATCTTCCTCCTGTTAAAAAATCGGAATTATGCCTGAGTTGCCGTCCTTGGCCCCGGATAACCGCATTTTCGCATGCCACACGGAACAAATAACAATGTCCCCCTTTTTTGGCGTTTGCGGATTTGCAGAACCCCTAGGAGCTTGTCCGACATAAGGAATTTTGGCTGCAATTGCCGTTTTTTGCGGGACCCTTTCCGGGATTTACCCACAGGTGGACACCGCATTGCGGTTTCCCCTACTGCGCCTTTGCGCCGCTCAACTTACAGTCTCCGTAGAGAATGCTCGTTTCGCGTC
>Ga0208953_1000311_pt1 | contig 46473 bp, 43 predicted proteins | sample RifOxyB2_FD_184033 | JGI IMG/M metagenome (GOLD analysis project Ga0208953, IMG submission 184033) | Groundwater microbial communities from Rifle, Colorado - Rifle Oxygen_injection B2 (SPAdes) | ecosystem: Environmental > Aquatic > Deep subsurface > Groundwater | place: USA: Rifle, Colorado...
CGGAATTGGACGGCTTTTCAAGATAGACCTGTTTTCAGGCTCATCATGCATTAGAAACACGGAATATTTCAAGCTCATCATGCATTGGATAATTCTAAAGCGCGCTCTCATCCTCCTTCTTATGTATAATACAAAAAGCCGATGCTTGGGCTTAACCGCACGTTCGCGGACGGCATCTTTGATTTAACGGGATTGCGGAGAGGGGGGGAGATGGAGCGAGCGCGGACAGGGCTCATTTGGACGATTATAATCTTTACCGGGCTGCTTCCGCTTACTGCCCTGCTTCAAGTGCTGCTTCACCAGCCGCCGGACTCGCTGTGGTGGGGGCTGGCCGTAGCCTGCCTCTCAATGGGCCTTATCGTCGCCGGCGCCCTCTCCATCATTAATCACCTTATCACGACCCGCCACCCTGAGTACGGGATCTGGCTGCTCGGGGGGTCCGGCATCATACTCGGGCTCCAGGGATGGTCGGGGCGCATCGGAGCGATATTGGGCACGGCCCTGCTCTCCTGTGTCATCGTTATCCCCTTCGTCTGGGAAGCGTTTTCTCTGTGGAGGGCGCAAAGGACAGCCGGCAAGCTCAGCCGTGAATAAAATTTACTGATATGAGTTATGTTTTTATGCCCATCATGATCTTTGCCCTATTGTTTGGCGGAGTATGGTTCCTGGTGGAACTGCAGAAAAAAGCGTTGAGCGCCGTGATAAGCACCGGCGCGCGGCGCTTATGGACCTGGCTCAACTTCACCGATGGCCTTCCTGAGGCGCCGTGAAACACCGGGCTGCCTATGTTCAGCCTGTCGAGTTTATCACTGTGAACCGAGGGCGGAGAACTCGGAACTGTTAACCATATCGCCTATTGGATTTCTGCGACGTTGGAATTTACAGCATTTCAACCGCACCTTTTTAGAGGGATAATTATGACAAATGAACTACGCTGGCGCGGATTTGCCGTTTTAAGCCTGTTGGCGGGAGGGCTGCTTGCCTGCGGCTGCTCGTCCGCGGCGAAGCGCAACAACCGCCTGGCCAATGAACTGCATACCACTATAATCTCCAACGATTCTGAAGCGGCTCGGAAGATAGTAACGAATTCACCAGGCGCGGTCGGAGGCTTTGCCGGCGGCATTATGCCTTTGCATTATGCAGTCATGTATAACAACACGGCAATAGCGGAGTTATTACTGGCTAACGGCGCCGATCCCAACGATAAGTCCCTGCAATGGAAAAAGACGTCTCTTGCCGACGCCATGAAAAATCCCACTCCAACACCTTTGCTGCAGGCCGTAGGCGTGCAGAACCCGGATATGGTCAATCTTTTGCTCCGCTACAAGGCAGACCCGAACCTGCCGGGCCAGTTGCTCATTGAAAAAAGATCCGGAAACGGCAAGTATATGGCATTATGCACCCCACTGGACCTGGCGGTGCATCTTGAGAACCGCGCCATCACGGCCGCCCTGCTTGCGGGCGGCGCGAACCCGAACAAAGGGAATAATTATTTTATATGGCTGGAAAGAGAGGCGAGCGGCGGCGATCCTTCCTTGGAAAAAGGGTACTACATGCCTTTAGCGGATGCCGTGGCTTCCGGCAACCTGGAGTTGGCCGCAATGTTAATAGAGAAGGGGGCGGACGTCAACTTCCAGAACAAAAGATTCCGGTCGCCATTGCAGAGCCTGATCACACAGTTGGCGGAAAAACCGCATGATCTGGGAATACTGGATCTTCTGCTGGAAAACGGCGCGGACCCTAATCTTCGCGATCGCGAAGGGAATACGGCCATACAACTCGCGCAGGCTCACGCCCGCCTGCCGAGCGCCAATAACATTGCCGGCCTGATGCAGGAATACGCGAGCCTTACGCCTTTGCATAAAGCTGTGCGCAAAGGGAATTTAGCGGCGGTCAAGGAAATGCTGAAAAAAGGCGGGGATATCAATGCGGCAACCACTACGGGAACTACTCCGTTGCACATCGCGGCTCGATCCGGCAATAACCGGATGGTGAAAGCGCTTCTGTCCCTCGGGGCCAGCACTGCCGCCAGAGACCTGAACGGTGAAACACCACTGCATTACGCCGCAAGAACGCGCTCTGTCGCTGCGGCGCAGAGCCTTCTCGGGAGCGGCGCCGATATAAATGCCGTCAGCGGCCAGGGCCGCACCCCTCTGGCCGAGGCGGTGATGGCGCGCGGCACGGAGATGGCCGGCTTCCTCTTCGACCATGGAGCCGACCCCGCGCTTAGCGGATCCACGGGCTGCACAGCCTTCCAATGCGCCATACTTAACTGGGACAGCGTGCTCACCCGGATGCTCGGTGTAAAGCTGGGCCGCAAGACTTTGGGGGCGGAATATTTTTCCGCTGGCATTCAACTTGAAGATTCCAAAAACCCCGATAAAGCCATACTCCTTTACCGCGTCGCCGAACGTTACGGGCATGAGCAGGCCAGGGAATACATACGCAATCTCGAAACAAACATGGCGCAGCAGAAACTCCTTGCCGCCCAGCAGGAACTCTTTGACCAACAGAAGCTGGCGATGCAACAGCAGACGGCCGCGATGCAGCAGCAGGTCGCCGTGATGCAGCAGCAGACCAGCGCGGCGGCCCAGGCCAAAGAAGACGACACCATGGGTGACATGTTCAACTTTCTGGGAAGCCTCCTGCTTGCCAAGCAGAACGGCGGGCACACCGGCGCCACTTCTATCACCCAGGCCGCACCTCCTTCTTCGTCCGGATGCCAACCTACAGGCTGCCCCGTTTATTCTCCCTGGTACAACATGAATTCGGGGGGCTGTTTCGCCACCACAAGCGCCTGCCAGGCGGGCCGCGGAAGCAGCATATCCAAATGCCGCAAGTGTCCTTAAAAAGGCTTTTGCTAAAACGACGACAGGCGGCTTTTTCGCCGGACTAGGGCTTGGGGAGCAACCGCCTTGTAAGCCCCCCTGACTGATTCAGCCAACACCCTGATTTACGCAGCGTCCCCTCGAAAACTCCGCTTATTGCATACCTTCCCCACTTTGCTGCGCCAGATTGGCCAAATATGACCCGTTTTGTGCCCATAACTGCACAAAAATTGCACACCCCCACTTCAATACAATAGCCCCTAAGGTAACAGGATTCGAACTACCAGGGGTCAAGCGGCGGTTGGAACGGCTGAAAGGAACCTTTCGCCCTCGTAGCCGACTATCCGGAACAGGTCCAGAGTGAGAGAAAAGGCACGCAGGAAGCAGGTTTTCCCTATTAAGGAACTGAAAAGAATTTTGTCGTTTAGGGGATGGCGGTCCCGCCAACGTTAGAAACAACAACCCGCGCAGTATTTTCCCAATTTCTCCCAAAAGGGCGAATCTGCCGGGTTTTTTAATGGGCTTTTTTGAGCTAAATGACCGGCGGGATTCTAACTTTTAGCGAATCGCATCCCCGCAGGGCGGGCAGAATATTTCCCGCCCTACCCAGGCTTCGGTCAAAACCCGAATCCTTTGTGAGGCGCTTTTATAACCATCAGCCAGCCGTGGGTCAAACTGAATTTGCATATGAGTTATATTCTACATATTCCATCAATCACATACCGAAAGTGTAGCAGACGACCGCGACAGCATTGTGTCATAATGAAAACACGATTTTTGAGCGGATTTTTGCTGCAGGATGAAGGACGCCGGACTTGTTCTATTTAGATTGCGACGGTGCATCTTTCCACGCTCATAATAGCCAGGTCGATAAGAACATAGGTCAATGCTGTCCCGGACTGCCCGGGTTGGATACACACCGTGTTTCCGATATTCGCCTTCCATTCACCGCTTATCGCAGGGGATTCGTGGATGTGTCCGTGCAGGGTAAGCAGCGGGGACATTGTTTCAATAAAACGCCTCACGGCGGCGGAACCTACCCGCTCCCCTGAACTGATCACATCCAGTCCCAGCCCGGCCGGCGGCATGTGAATGACATATACGGTTTTAGCCGGATTTGATGGCGTTGGAAGCGCGGCAAGCTCCCGGCCCAGATCCGGCAGATTGGCCGCATAGGCGATCCAATCTCCCAATTCACGAAACCCCTCCGCCGTAGAAAGCAGTCCCGTGCCGAACTGTTTTTGAGAGATATATCCCGGTGCGTCCGGGCGGCACCGGTCCTTCAGACGGAACGGATAGTCGGCGACCCAGTTCATGCCGAAAAATTCAAACCCGCCTACTTCAACCCGGCGCTGCGCCAGATTGAAGCAGTTTTTATGCCTGCGGCAGACCTTATCGAAAGCCTCATCATGTATTTTAAGATCGTCATTGCCTAATAGGCCGAGGCAGGCTACACCGACCTCGGAACACTCCCTGAAATGGCTGGACAGGAACCCTTCCAGAAATTCCCGCTGCGAGCCATGCAGGTCGCCGTCCAGAGTAAGCATATCCCCGCCGTTGACGATGGCGACGGCGCCGTGTTTTATAGCGGCTTTAAGAGCGCGGCAGTATTTTGTAATATCCCCATGAAGATCGGTAACGAACAAAATTTTCACACATTACCCGCTTATTCTGAATTATTGAACTATCCCTTAAACAAGCCGGGCAAGGTATTTCCAGGCAGGCATTACGGCTATCCCTTCCCTGGAAACATAATCTTTTGTTCCTTCGGCGTATATCTGCCTGGCCTCGGCGTCTTTGAAACGGGATTTCATGTATTTAAGCGCGCCGGAAATTTCCCTATCGCTCCATTTGCATTCTATCAGTTCGATAGGTTTGCCGTCCTCCAGGATCACAAAATCCACCTCGCGTCCATCTATATCCCGGAAAAAACGGAGGTCCAGGTCGCGGCCCTTTGTGTCTTCCTCAAAATGAACCCATTTCAACAAATGCGCCGCCACCATATTCTCAAATCGCACGGCCGGGTCCTTAACCAGGGACCAGTCAAAGTGATAATGCTTGCGTTCTTTTTTTACTGCGCGTATTTTCGGGGCGCCGAACGGCAGCAGCCTGAAAACAGCATACATCCGTTCAAGGCTGTCCAGCCAATGGGCGACAGTTTTATGGGATATCTGCAGATCTTCCCGAAGCGCATTAATGGAAAGAGGGCTGCCCACCAGCTCCGGCAGCCTTATGACAAGCAACTCAAGCTGACCGATATCCTGTATCCGTTCAACGCTCAAAATATCTTCACGAATCAGCCTGGTTCGGTACTCACGCGACCAACGCTTGGCCTGTATTTCAGAAGAAGAGAAAAAAGGCTCCGGAAAGCCGCCGAGTTTCAGAAGCTCCGTAAAATCCTTGCGCGAGGTTATTTTAAGCTCAGCGACGGAAAGCGGATGCAGGCGGAGATAGTGATACCTTCCCTGCAGGGAGTCTCCACCGAACCTGTAAATATCAAGCCGCGCGCTGCCTGTCACGAGTATCTTCACTTTAGGGCCTCGCATATCATAAAGCCCCTTCAGAAAATTCCTCCAATGCCGGTATTTATGAATCTCGTCAAAAACGAGGAACCCGGAACTGGGGAGTTTGTTCTTGAGTATCATTTCACGGTATTCCGGTGCGTCCCAGTTCAGATATCCTTTGGTATCGGACATAAGCGACTTCGCCAGAGTGGTTTTACCCACTTGGCGCGGTCCACCAACAAAAACCATTTTCCGCGCAAGATCTTCTTTCACCTGCCCGCATAAATATCTGATGATTTTTCCCATACCTAGATATTACCTAAATTTTGTATGTGAGTCAAAATTACTCGCGAGTTTTTTAGACCATGGTGGAAAATACATGTAAGCTGACAAGTGCTGTTTAGTCTCCTTTTTTATTATTAACCGCCTGATATGTACTGGTTTGCTCCCGGCGTGCCTGAACGGCGGGAGTTACGTGATTTCAGGGGATGGCGGCCGGCTGGGGTTGCAAAAGGTCGAGTTCCGGGCTGGCGATAAAGTCTTCTATAACGCGCTCACCGTTCGTGATCCGGGGCCAGTTCAGGCGCCAGGAAAGCGCAAAAGCGGGCAAAATCAGGGTCTTTTCGGCCAATTTTGCGGGAAAGCCGCTCAATTTCAGTCTTGATTCGGTCGCGTCGTAGCCGCCACTTATTAGCAAAAACAACCACCATATCGAGGTGGTTGTTTTATTGGAAACCGGCGGATAAAGATTTTACCCGGATTTAGCAAGGATTTGCACCCGATTTTCATATTTCCCACTATACTATCCATATTATGGAGAATCTTCGATATGTTCAGCGCGATCATAACATTCTTTTTAGGGCTTACCGGGACGCTGCCTATGGCGACGCCCGTGGAGCTGGCGTCATACACGAAATGCCAACCGGACCGCATAAGCCATTGGATAGGACAGCGTATTTCCTACGAACATACCAAGGGATGGGAATCGGCGGAAACATGTATGGCCCGCGGCATCGGAGATTGCAAGTGTATGGCGGTGGTGGCACAGGAGACGATTAATTCCTGCGGGGGGATGGATGCCTGGATAGTTATCCTTAAAAATGAAACCGGCAGCCTCCACGCTGTCACGTTTTTTAGGGACCATACTGCGGGAATAGGATTCATAAATGGGATAATCCGGAAGCAATTCCCGCCCGAAACCGATTTGAGGGACATAGTCGCGGATGTAGGCGGGGGACCGTGGACGATAGTAGAGCAGCGGTATGCCTCCAATCGGTCTGGCGACGGCACTTCCCCATCCCCGCTGGGATTCCCGGCTCCTCCGGCCGCAGTTGCCGCCGAGCCGGGAACGGTCATGCTTGGAAATGTCGCCGAAGATCCGATCGGAAAGTCAGCCGCTCCGCAACCGCGCCTTCCGACCATTTAAAACAATGGCAAGTTCTCAAATTTCGCCAACCCAGCAGTGCCGGGAGCGGAGGCCGGCGGTTCTCTGATAAAACCGTTCGGCATAGATTAGGTACGGGACATAGCGGGACGGAGATTTCCGCCGGATATCCGCGCGGTCGCAAGGCCGCGTGGCGGCAAAACTATTCGAATTTATATCCGTGGCCGAGGACGCTGATTATGTGGCCGCCTATCTCCGGCCCCAATTTTTTACGCAGGGAAGAAACATGGACCCTCACGGTGTGAGGGTCGTTATAGTCGGCGGGATTGTAGCCCCACACCGTTTCAAGCAGATATATTACGCTCAAAAGATGCCCCGCGCCGGTTATAAGCGCCGTCAGCAGATCGAATTCTTTACGCGTAAGGCTGACAATTCCGCCCCCGATAGTGACCGTCCTGTCGGAAGGGTTTATCACCATGCCCAACTTTGCGATTTTCTCGTTCCCCGCGTGAAACGTTTCGTAACGTTTCAGCACGACATTGATCTTGGCCGCCAACACGGAGAATGAGAAAGGCTTGGTAAGATAGTCGTCGGCGCCCTTCTCGTAACCGGCCATGATGTCTTCGTTTTCAATTTTGTTGCCTGAGATTATTATTATCGGGACAGCGGCGGTTTCAGTCTGGCATTTTATGGCCTTGCACAAGCCTAAGCCGTCAAGACCAGGCAGTACAACATCCGCAACGATCAGATCCGGTTTAGAGTCACGCACCAGGAACAGCGCCTCGGAGCCATTGTCGGTAAAAATAACGGCAAAGCCGAGGTTTTCAAGATACCGCCGCATTAACTCCAGCGCCGTACGATCGTCGTCAACCAATAATATCTTTTTCATCTCTCACACCTTATCGGCAGTCTAAGCCTTTGACTTATCAGCGGGGCCGTCCAGGACCTCGCGAAGCTTCTTCTTCAGTTCATCATGGCTGAACGGTTTATTAATAAGCGCCAGCCCCGGTTCCAGCACGCTGTGGCGCGTTATTATTTCATCCGTATAGCCGGACATAAACAGCGTCCTAGCCGCCAGCTTCCTGCGCGCGGCCTCCTTAGCCAGTTCGTGGCCGTTCATCTCCGGCATAACCACGTCCGTCAGCAGCAGGTCCACAGCCCTGCCTCGTCCCTCTAAAAGCTTTAGCGCATCCTGCCCGCCTGCGGCCGTCAGGACTGTGTACCCGCACTCCCTGAGAAAGCGCGCGGTAAGGTTCAGGGCCAGTTCATCATCGTCAACAACCAGGATCGTTTCGCGCCCGCCCAGCGACTGCTCCGGACTTTCCACCTCATCAGCGGCCATGATAGCGCCTTCCGCGCATGGAAGATATATGCGGAATACGGCCCCGGCGCCCGGCGCGCTTTCCACATCTATCTCGCCGCCGCTTTGCTTAATTATCCCGTAAGCCGTGGAAAGCCCCAGGCCGACGCCTTTTCCCTTTTCTTTAGTGGTAAAGAATGGCTCAAAAATACGGCTCCTGACATCCGCGGTCATGCCATGGCCCGTATCGCCCACCATCATACAGGCAAGCGGGCCGCGCGGCAAACCAGGATGCGCGTCAAAAAACGCCTGGTCGGGGGAAATAAGCCCTATTTCCATGGTAAGCGTTCCGCCTTTAGGCATAGCGTCACGCGCGTTTACCGCCAAATTCATTATTACCTGCTCGATCTGGCCAGAATCGACCTTGACCGCGCATGGGACGGGGGATGGGTTGATAGTTAATCGTATATCTTCGCCAATAAGGCGTCTAAGCATTATGTTTGTTTCAACCAATATCGCATTGAGATCCATAATACGGGGTGACAAAACCTGGCTCCGGCTAAATGCTGAGAGGTGGCGCGTAAGCGCTGCGGCGCGGTTAACCGCGGTCAGTATCCCCCCGACATCCGCCTGTTTGGGGTCCCGCGACGGCAGGCTTTTCTGAAGGAACTCGGCGTAGCCTTGTATGGCGAGCAGGATATTATTGAAGTCGTGCACCACCCCGCCGGCGAGACGCCCCACTGAGTCCATTTTCTGAGAATGAACGAATCTTTCCTGCAATTTTTTGCGCGCCGTGATATCGACACCGATGCCCACAAGGTAGGGAAAGCCGTCAATGACCATTTGCCGCCCCGTCAGCAGGAACCATCTGAACGCCGGCCCGCCGCGCAGAAGAAGCCGCACTTCCACGATCTCGTCCGCGCCGTTTTTCAGCACATTTTTTATTTTTGACTGGATAAGCACCCGATCATCCGGATGTACGGCGTCTATTACGGCGATACCGGCGATCTGATCTTCCGGTTTGCCGACTATTTCATCACGATGATAGGCATTCCATCGCACATAGCGGCCATTTTCATCGAGCATGTAGAAAGTACCGGGAATACTATCGATAACGGCATCAGTGAGGGTCTGCTCTTTTTTTGTAGCCTCTTCCGCCCGCTTGCGCCCGGTTATGTCGCGCGAGATAAATAAAATAGATTTCACGGCGCCGGCGGGAGTTTTAATAGGCACCAGATGTGTCTCCTGATAATTGACCACCTCACCAAAGTCCGTCCTCAGTTCAATGAACTGCGGTAAACCATTTGAGAAGACCCGGTCCAGACTTTGTTTTTGCTGGATCGAAACCTGAGGCGGGAAAAGCGAGGCATGCGGGCGGCCTATAACCTCCGACGCCTCTCTGCGCAGATGTTTAAGCGCGGCCTGGTTCGCATACTGTACGGTCTCATCCCTGTCTATCAGATATATCAGATCGAAAGAAGCTTCCATAAGCGTACGGTATTTCAATTCACTTGCGGCAAGCCAATCCCGCTCCTGCGATAGTTGCAGTGTCCGCCGTTCAAGTGCGATCCGCAACTGATAACGGCCTATATGAGTTCGCACTTTCGCCAGCAGTTCGGCACGCTCGAACGGCTTTGAAATAAAATCCACAGCACCTAGTTTTAACCCTTCAACACGTTCAGCGGTTCCGGAAATAGCGCTTAAAAAGATTACAGGAACCGTACTACTTTCGGATTTTGCCTTGAGACGGCTAAGAACCTCAAACCCGTTAATGCCGGGCATACGAACATCCAGAAGAATAAGCTCGGGAACTTTAGCCGCGACCGCCTCAAGAGCCGATTCCCCGGTTTCAGCCGGACGCACGACGTAACCTTCAGCCGTCAGCATTACAGTAAGCATCGTAAGGATGTCGCGCGCATCCTCTACCACTAAAATATCGCCTTTACCGGTCATTTAGCCTCTTAATTCCACGAGCTTTTAAAATAACTGCATATTCCAACCTGCCGGAGCCCCGCCTAACTGAGCGAACAGTTCAGAAATCCCGATCCGTGCATCCGCGGAGAGGATTAGCTGTCCTACGGCCGCGCCATAGCGCTTCAAGATTATTGCGGAAATAATATTTAAAAGATACGTCCCTTTCTTATTTTACTATTTATCCCCAAGATGTAAGCAGCCAACCCGCCACTTATTAACAAATTCAACCACCCCGGTTCTGTGGTTGTTCCGCTTATATTCCAGTTTCGCACCCCATTATTCCGGCGGGCCGCAACCCCTGGTATCCGTTAAATTGTTATAATTTTACCATGGAAAACAAAACCGAAGAACAGCAGCTCAAGTCCAATTTTATAAGGGAGATAATAGACGCGGACCTGGCGGCCGGCAAGAACGACGGCCGCGTCCATACCCGCTTCCCGCCCGAACCGAACGGCTATCTCCATATCGGACACGCCAAGTCTATCTGCCTCAATTCCGGCATAGCCAGGGATTATAAGGGCAAGTTCAATCTTCGCTTCGACGATACCAACCCCTCAAAAGAGGAACAGGAATACGTGGACTCCATCATAGAGGACGTAAAATGGCTGGGCGGAGATTTTGAGGACCGCCTGTTCTACGCCTCTGACTATTTCGCGGCTATGCACGCCTGGGCCGTAGAGCTTATTAAAAAAGGCAAGGCCTATGTCTGCGACCTCTCGCCGGAGGAAGTGCGCAGCTATCGCGGCGCCCCGGCCGAGTCCGGCAAGGACAGCCCGACACGTAACCGCACGGTGGATGAAAACCTGGACCTGTTCGCGCGCATGACCAAAGGCGAATTTCCGGACGGCTCACGCACGCTGCGCGCCAAAATAGACATGGCCCACCCCAATCTGAATATGCGCGACCCGGTGATGTACCGGATCCTCCACGCTTCGCATCACCGCCAGGGAGACAAATGGTTCGTCTATCCAATGTACGATTGGGCGCACGGGCTTGAGGATTCCACCGAGGCGATAACCCACTCCATCTGCACGCTTGAGTTCGAGGACCACAGGCCTCTCTACGACTGGTTCATAGACCAGCTTGGGATATACCACCCCCGCCAGATAGAGTTCGCCCGGCTCAACCTCGGCAACACGGTGCTCAGCAAGCGCAAACTGCTGGAGCTGGTCAAGAACGCTCACGTGGACGGCTGGGACGACCCGCGCATGCCGACCATCTCCGGCATACGCCGCCGCGGCTACACCGCCGCATCCATCCACGCTTTCTGCGAAGAGATAGGCGTCTCCAAGTTCAACAGCATAATAGACATCTGGGTGCTGGAGAACGCCGTCCGCAACGAGCTCAATAAAACCGCGCCGCGCGCGATGGCCGTGCTGCGGCCGCTGAAAGTGGTGCTGACCAATTACCCGGAGGACAAGACGGAGGAGATGGAAGCCGTGAACAATCCGGAAGATCCTTCAACGGGCACACGCAAGGTCCCGTTCTGCCGGGAACTCTATATTGAGCGGGAAGATTTTATGGAAGTTCCGCCGAAAAAGTTTTTCCGCATGACGCCCGGGCAGGAAGTGCGCCTGCGCTACGCCTATATAATCAAGTGCGAGAAGGCGGTGCATGACGCTGCCGGCAACATAACCGAGGTGCATTGCTCTTACGACCCCGCCACCCGCGGCGGCACGGCCCAGGACGGCCGCAAGATAAAAGGAACGATACACTGGGTCTCGGCCAGGCACGCTTTTTCGGCGAGGGTGCGCCTCTACGACGCGCTTTTCACAAAACGCGACCCCGAAGACGTGGAAGAAGGGCGCGACTACAAGGAGAATATAAACCCCGCCTCGCTGGAAGTTTTTAATGCCAGCCTGGAGCCCGGCCTTAAGAACGCCACCGCCGGCTCACGTTTCCAGTTCGAGCGTATAGGTTATTTCTTCACCGACCCGAAGGATTCCCGGCCAGGGACGCCGGTATTCAACCGCACGGTCACGCTAAGGGACAGCTGGGCAAAGATGGGAAAAAAGCCGTAGCCGGGAACCGGCGGATGTTCTTGAGATAAAACAAAAATTACCAGCAAAAATATTATATAAGGATCCTAAATATGATGGAAGTAAGAACAAGATTCGCGCCGAGTCCGACCGGGTATATGCATATCGGCAATTTGAGGACAGCCCTGTATGCTTATCTGCATGCGAGAAAAAACAAAGGGAAGTTTATTTTAAGAATAGAGGATACCGACCAGACAAGGCTTGTGGAGGACAGCATCAGGGTGATTTATGACAGTCTCGCCGTTACAGGTCTGGAATATGACGAGGGACCTGACAAAGGGGGCCCTGTCGGGCCTTATGTACAGAGTGAGCGGCGTCCGATTTACAGGGAACATGCTGAAAAGTTGCTGAATGAGGATTCTGCATACCGGTGTTTTTGCGACAAGGATGAAAACAGCGAAAAGCAGCCGACTGATGATCCGGCGGATCCCATTCTCGGCTATGATGGAAGATGCCGGAAGTTATCCGCGCCTGAAATACAGGAGAAGCTTGCCAAAGGCCTTCCATACGTCATAAGACAGAAAATCGACAAGGAAGGGCGGACGATCTTCAATGATTTCGTCTATGGTGAGATAACCGTTGATCACAAACAGCTGGATGACCAGATTCTGCTCAAGAGTGACGGGTATCCCACTTATAATTTCGCAAACGTGGTGGATGATCATCTTATGGGGATAACCCATGTTATGAGGGGATGCGAGTATATTTCCTCCACTCCGAAGTATATTCTCCTTTATCGCGCTTTTGGATGGAAAATCCCCGAACATATTCATCTGCCGCATATTTTAAATGAGAGCGGCCGCAAACTTTCAAAGCGTGAGGGAAGTGTGGCCCTTTCCAGTTTCCTGGAAAAAGGGTATCTGCCCGAAGCGATTTTAAATTACATCGCGCTTCTGGGGTGGAATCCCGGAACCGAAGAGGAGTTTTTTTCAAAAGAAGCCCTCATTGAAAAATTCGATATCGCAAGAATCGGCAAGGCCCCCTCAATTTTTGATGAAAAGAAACTTTTGTGGCTCAACAGTCGGCACATAAAAGCCAGGAAGCCTGAAGAGATCCACGAATTGTTCCTGAAGTTCTATCCTGCCGCAATAGTGAACAAGTTTGACGTCAAAAAGATCACAGGCCTTATCCAGGGCAGGGTCGAAAAAATGTCGGACATTCCGCAGATGGTTTCTTTTCTGATGGAGCTTGATGAGAACTATTCCACGCAACTTTTTGTCAATAAGAAGAACAAGACCACTCTTGAAGGAAGTGTTGCCGTATTAAAGGATCTCGAATCGCTTCTGTCCGGTATCGCCTCATGGAACTATGACGGGATCTATGGCGCCGTCAATTCCTATGCTGAAACCAAAGGCGTCAAGATCGGCGCGATTATGTGGCCGCTGAGAATCGCCATCTCCGGTCTCACCGTCACCCCTGGCGGCGCGGTTGAAATCGCCGAACTCCTCGGCAAATCCGAATCCATACGCAGGATCTTCCTGGCGATCAGAAAATTATAAATGAATATCCCTAACAATTTCAGCCGGCTGGATTACAATTCCCTCAACGCCTTCGCCGCCGCGGCGCGGACGCTGAATTTCACTTCGGCCGCGCGACAGGCCGCGATGACGCAATCCGGAGTCAGCCAGCACATCGCCAGGCTTGAACGCCAGCTTTGCGCGAAGCTTTTTACCCGCGCAAGCAAAAAAACGCGGCTTACCAGGGCGGGAGAAATCCTGCTTGAATTCTGCGAAGCGCAAAAAGAGAGCCTTGATGAATTATTTGAAAATATTTTCAGCGAAAACAATCTGCTTTGCGGCAGCGTGCGCTATGGAATGCCCTACAGCTGCCTTTTGTCGCCCCATTTCCCCAAACTTCTCGACGGCAATAAAGGATTGGAAGCTATTAATCTGAAAGTAAATTTATGCCCCAACGATATCGTTCTTGCAAAGCTTATCAGCCGGCAGATTGATTTCGGTTTTGTGACAAAAAAAGAAAATAATCCGGCCGTTCATTTCGACCTCTTTTGCAAGGAAGAGTATCTACTGGTCGGCGGCGACCGGGCGCGCATTAATCCGATGAATCAGAGCGCCCTGCTTGAACGCAAGTTTGTGGATTATCCGGGCATGAGCATACTTTTTGATATTTGGGCCGGGCATCATTTCGGGCGCAAGGCGCTTTCTTTCAGAAGTTTTCAGATCGGAAGCTTTATCAACAGTCTGCATGGGGCCATCACCATGCTGAAGCACAATATGGGCATAACCATAATTCCCAGGCACTGCGTTATGGAATTTTTAAAGGACGGCTCCCTAATTGAGTTCAACGGCCCCAATAAACGCCCGTTGTTGAACGATGTGCACATTGTGACTCTGGCCGGCATCACGCCTCCGGCAAGGGTCCGCGCGGTTATAGATGTTTTTAATGGGATGAAGCATTAGCAGGCTGCCGCCCCTTTTTTGGGGGGGGTCTTTTGGCGGCTTTCTGCTTGCGCTTATGCGCCGCTTGACTCACAGCGTCTAGTGAAGAATGCCCGTTCCACATCGCTTCGGCCTGCCTTCGAAATCAGCGATTCGACATCAGGGTGAACAACTTTTTGACAAAGGGACTTTTCTTCAGAAATTCCATATGCATTTCGACAAGGGCCGTTTTCTCGTTGACCGCCGGAACATCCATATCCGAAATAGACTGACGGATATAAGCCGCGCTTTTTCCCGGGGCTAAACGCCATTCCTCAAGGAACAGCGTTTGGCGAAACAGGGCCGCCATAACTCCGTTCGCGCCGCGCCAAATAGAAAAATTATTATTCTCAAGCGTAGCTATATTACCGCGCAGCAGCGAAATTATTTCCGCCTCAAAACCGCCGGGGCCCACTATTTCCAAAACCTTACGAAGTTTGCCGGTATCGGCATAATCAAGGCCTCTCATCTCCGTTATCACCGGGGCTAATGTCAGCCCGCCCGCGGTAATGCATTTAAATACCACCCCATGAATTTCAGCCGTTGCGGGATCATACAAGCACTCCAAAAAAGCCTTAATGTGCGTCACGTTCCGGCTATTTAGCAGAATAGCAAGCGTATTGACATACTTTTCAGACTCGGCCATGTCAAAACAACGCGGCAGTATAACACGTAATTTGCGCTGAAATAATGACGGCAAACGGGAGAGACTCCACTTATCCAGCAACACATCCGCTTTGATCGTCTTTTGCGCAAGGTCTTGAATTTCGGGATTTTTATCCCCTGCAAACAGGCTGAATTCACCCTTAAAACAGGATAGCCCAGTTTCAGCCATAAGGATTAGCGAGCTTTCCCTAGCACGGGAATCAACGCCCTCAAGAAGCGCCTTGTGCGCGCGAACAGCTTCCGTTAAAACATTTTCATCGGAACTCCGCAAATAAGCGTCAAATATTATTCGCGCTTTAGCCCGCGGCCGGGTTTCGTTTTTGAGCCGCCGCAGCAATTGACGGGCGCTGATATGTTTTGAGCCATAAGAGCGATCGGGCGCGCCGTCGATATTTGCGGGGACCATGACCTCATCCCAGACATTGTCGTTCAGATTGTCGTGACGCCGTTCCCGATACGCGCCCCAAAGATTGCGGATATATGAAGAATCTATACTCGAAAGGAAAAAATACACCGTGGCCGATATAAACAGATACGCAAGCGAGGCCGATGGAATCCCGATATGATTTTTCAGGAGGCTTAAACCGCCGGCGGCCAGCAATCCCGCTATAGCCATGAAAAAAGCGATCAGCGATAGTATGGAACTGCGCATGTTTACCGGCACAGGCACCAGACATTGACGTGAAACCGGAAGCTGGATGCCGCGGTTTACAACCTGATAAAAAATCATGAGAAACGTCAGGGGCCATAAAGGCATGGTAAAAAAAACCGCCGATGCAAGCAGGATACATCCGGTGGGAAGTATGCTGAGCAAGGCCGAAAGCGACATTTTCTCCAGCATCTTTTTTGCCGCTGTCTGCTGAAAAAGCAGGGCGCAGATAATAGCGGACATGGAAGTAAAACTGGCGAAGGAACTTATCCCGGCTGCGGTTTTAAGAGGCCCGATCCCCTGATAAAAAAGATACTCCGTAAAAAATTTTGTCACATGCGTCCAGATCATGACAATCATCGCGATCCTGACCAGTTCATTGCGTAAAATAAAGCGGAACGCGGCCGCCGCGACTTCAACAGGGTTCCCCGGCCGCTCTTTTTCGCCTGAGGAGCGCGGAATAACGGCGATAAAGGAAAAGAAATGCAGAACCACCGCGGCCGCGCATATATAAAAAACCAGATTGAGCATTTCCGCCTTGCCTAATATTCCGATGACGATCGCGGCTAGGATGCGCCCCAGAAGCTCCCAAAAAATGAATTTTTGATAGATACCGCGAAAAACGGCGGGGTCAGCGCATGACTGAAGCACCGAATTCATTGTGGTGGTGCCGACAAGGTCGAATATGAGCGCCGTCGTGGCGAATAGATATACCGGAACCACCCGGCCGGGATAAGCGAACACAACGGCCGACGCCGCGAAGGCGGCAAGGATCATTAATATGTAAAAACTGTAAATTTGACGTTCACCAAGGAAGGCAAAAAGCATGTACAGACCCGCGGTTATTATAGTGGCGTATAGAAACAGCAGCGAGTAGTTCTCCGCTCCCGCCGCCGACACCAACATACCACTGCCCAATAGAATGCTGCTCTGCGCAAAAAAACTGCGGGAAAATCCGTTTATGGCATGATAGCGGTTCTCACCTGTCGTTCGAGGGGATGTCATCTTCGCCTCCCCATAAATAACCCAGGTAACGGTCTTTTTTAATTTTCTCAGCCAATTGTTCTATCTGCCGGCACAACATGCCGATTTCATCGTTATTCTGATAATCTATCCTGCCTTCCAATATCCCATGGTTTATGTTATTGACGGCGTCCACCACCAGCGTAAACGGCTTTGAGAGGCGGTTTGCTATGGCAATCGCCATAAAAAAACTGAGAATAACGGAGATTATAAGAGTAATGGCGAGATATTTAAGTATCTCATACCTTTTTTCGGTAAGCGTAGACGTGTTAAGCCCCAAAACCACATAGAACTTCAAATCCTTAATGTAGGTTATAAATAAAATGTAAGGGAGCCCCCCCTTAAGGAATTGGATCCGCGGTTTATTTTCCGGAAATTTTGCGAAGTACGCGGAGTATTCTGACACCGCCCGCCACATTTCCTTTCTTATAACGTCGCCGGCGGGCAAAGCGCTTTCCGCAAAAACGCGGGTTTCGTCGCAGATGACTATAAAATTATCTTTCGAAAGACGCAGCCCTTCAATAAGATTATCGACACGGTGGTTCCGGGGAAAAACTCCGCCGCTTATTATTCCCTCGGGCCTTTTCCCCTTCGGAAAAGGGATGACATAGGTCTGGTATAAATCTCCCGACGATGTCAGGTAAGTTTCGCTGGCGGCGGGCTCGGAAGTTTCGATCACCCGCCGCGCAAGCAGGTGATAGGTTTTATCGCTTTTCAGATAAAAATTCTTTTCGACGTTATACGCCGGCATCGAGGGGCGTTTTCTTGCGGACAACAAAACGCCGTCCCTGCGGTAAACATGAACAGTGCTGTAGATATTGTCGAATTCCAGAAAACGCTTTACCAGCCGGTCGGCCTCCCGGTTATCGAAGGGCGCAAACCCCCGCATATCCGCCAGACTATCCAGCGCACGCAATTTATCCGCGTAATTACCGCGGATGTTGCTTGCGATGAACAAAAGTGCGTTCGAATTATCCTGCAGGGCAAAATTAAGCAGCGCCTTCCATACGATAAAATACACCCCGGCGGACAAAACAGCGATACATAAGGCCAAGGCCGCCAAAAATCGCAGAAAAACGGACCTATGTATTGACCGCATTCGCTTTTTAGTGCTCTATGGATATTTTCAGGTGATGATGGACATTTTCATCGTCCGGAGCATCGCCATAATAAAGTTTCAGCAACGGCACTATCGCGGGTTCATTGAAAACGATGTCATGAAATCTGCCTGTCATATCGTACGCGGTTTTACCGCCGAGGCCCTTTATAAGCGTCGTTGAAACGGATTTATATACTGTTTCGGCGCCGAGCGCGAGATCCTGATGCAATTCATTAATTGCGCTCAGCAAATCGCTTTTAATATAGCCGGATGTCCCCACAAAGTATATGGATTTAGGCTTGCCGCCTACGTCAAATTTCATCAACTTGACCGATCCCTCGTGCCGGTGCGCTCCCTCCACGTTCACCGGACCGGCCATGGGCGGAGAGTCCCCCGGCTTCATATCTATTCCCGAAAAAAGTAGGATTACGCCGCCATCGGACACCAGCTCAACGGCGTCTTTCACGTTCGCGTCCCTGTCGCTTGTCGCGGTCACAACCAGATCATAGGACTTTGAGCGGTCAAGCCGTTCAAGCGTATCCCCCCGGACACGCGCGGTTTCGCCGGACAATTTCCTCCGTATGGGGTCGGAGTCGTAAATATCCACCTTGATAGCGGGATAACGCTTCTGCAAATGTATCTGATGGATCTTACCCATAGGACCGGCGCCAAGGATTAGCGCGGTTTTCAGCATTCCCTCCTTATAATAGTCCTGCTTTTGAATAAGCTTATATCCCCGTTGCACGCATGCAAGCGGCTCGGTCATAACCATCTGGTCATAATAGTCCTGGGGGGTGGCCGCCAGGGACATATTTTTTTCATAATCCGGAATTTTCACGATATTGTATTTCGGAAAGTCCATGTAGTCGGCGAATACTCCGTTTATATGAAACCCCAGGTGTTTCATTTTAGGGCTGAGATTCGGAAGCCCTTTCTTCAGCATTTCATCATCCTCTTGAACATAATGCGGGGCCAGTACGACCAGGTCTCCGATTTTCAATCCCTCCGAATAGTCGTACCCGGAAGGCAATTGGTATATTTTCCCCACGCCTTCATGCCCAAGCACTATTTTTTCCCGCGCCACCACGGAGGTTTTAGTGTTGGCCAAAACCCGGCGATCGGAATTGCATATTTCAGAGCGTATCATCTTTACCCGTATGTAGCCCGCGGGAGGGATGTCCGGCAATTGCAGCTTGCCGACTTCAATTTTTACGCTTTCGGAATTGTCCGACGGCGACGAATATACCGCCAGCGTGGAAAATTCCGCGCGCAGTACGCCCGATTGCCCCCATGCCAGCATGGCGAACAGAAATGCGGCGCTGAAATATTTTTTCTTCATTTTATTCCTCCGAAAGATACCGTCCGTACCCGCTGCTCCGCCATGGCCTCCAATAATAAGGCTGTAAACTCGCCTTCCGACATCGGATTTTGCGCGGTAATAAGTTCTCTGTCCCGCACCGCATGGCTGGTCCAGGGCGCTCCGGCTTCAAGCAATCCACCCGCTTTGGACAATTCCTCCGCCACATAATAGCGGACAAAACCTCCCAGAGCGCCGCTGTTTTCCTGCTGTTGTTCTTCGGGGGTTGAGAACGCCGTCATCTTGTAGCCGTTATATATCCATTTCCCCCCGCCGATTGAGGACAGCATGGCCGCCGGTCCGTGGCAAATAAGCGCCGTGGTTCTTTTCATGTTATGAAACAAAGCCAGTATCCGCCCCAAGCGGACATTCTTGGCAAGGTCCTCCATTGGCGCATGCCCGCCCGGCACGAATACCGCGCTGAATGCGGAAAGTTCCCTGTTCGTGAATGAATCCAGCCTGCGCGGATTTTTTAAGCCAGCCGCTCCGGTTGTAAAAGCTTTGGCGCGCTTATAATCCTGTTCTGTTTTAAACCACTGCGCGCTGTCGCTAACCTTGTCCAGGTGAGGCTCGTTACCGCCTGGGTTGGCAAAAATCAAGTCGTAACCGGCAGCGGCCAAGGCCTGTGCGGGACCCGCCAGCTCGGACAGAAAATAACCGGTGGGGTGCCGTTTGCCGTTCTTAAGCGTAAGATAGCCGACATCGGACATAACCACCAATACTTTCTCCTTATTATCCGCCGCCCGGGCGGCGGTTCCGGAAAATACGGAGATAATCAGAGAAAGCATTATCATAGTTATCCTCATAGTAATTCCCCCGTTACCGTTCTCCCATAAAACATTCTAGCGCAAAAAGCATGATTAGTAAAATTAATTGTTTTGATAATAATCATCACATTTCATAATCCACCTTTGATAAGTCCGCTCCCAGACTACGCCGAAAGAGAGATCAAAGTCCGGAATATACGGTATTTCACATAGGGAAGGGACAAAAGTTGCCCGCCGCTTTCACTGAATGGCGGTTCTCTTTACCAGACACTTTCGGCCACGGGAGATGCGCAAATTTGCCGGAGCCGCAGCAGGTGGGCTTCATTATCCCGCCAAACCCTTCTCATGCATCTCTTTGGCTTTGTCTTCACCTTTAAACTCCTTTACCCGGGCCGGAATTACAGAAATTCCAGGGATGTCTCGATTACTCCCGGGTTTGCTATAATAACCTCGTCAAATAAGCTGGGAGCAATCGATGGCGGCAAAAAAACCTAAACGTTCCGGTAAAAAACCCCCTTCGCGGAAAATCAGTTTGAAAGTTTGCCACGCCATTTTCGAACATTCTCCCGACGCCATCTACATCCACGACCTAAAAGGCGGAATACTGCAGGCCAACCGGACCGCCTCCGGTATCATGGGCTACTCCCTTGAAGAATTCCAAAAAATGCGGATCACAGACATCGCCGGTCCGAACGCCTCCGCAAAGATGCCGGAAAGAATAAAAGAAGTGCTGAAAAAAGGTTCAGCCATATTCGAATCCGAACACATAACGCGCGGCGGCGGGATTCTCCCGATTGAGGTAAACGCCCGGCACATAGATTACATGGGGAAACCGGCGGTCATGGCCATTATACGCGATATTACCCAACGCAGACTCGTGGAAAAACTGCTCATGGAATCTGAAAATAAATTCAGGACTCTGACCGAAAATTCCATGGTCGGTATCTATCTTATACAGGATCGGCTGTTTAAATATTCCAACCCCAGGCTGGGCGAGATATTCGGTTATGACTCCGGGGAATTAACGTACAAGAAAGGCCCCCAAGACCTGGTTTCACCGGAAGATTGGCCGCTGGTCAGCGAGAATCTGAGAAAACGCCTCGCAGGAGAAACAAAATCCGAAAATTATGAATTCAAGGGAATAAAAAAGAGCGGGGAAATTATTTTTGTCGAAGTTTACGGCGCCACAACGGACTATTGCGGCAAACCCGCAGTAATAGGCACGCTGATCGACAGAACGGAACGCAAGAAGGCTGAAGAGGAAATACGCGGACTAAACCTGAAGCTTGAACAGCGCGTCCGGGAACGCACTCTAGAACTTCAAATGGAAATTGCGGAACACAAAAAAACGGAAGCGGCGCTGAATGAACAACTTTCCATCCTCGAAGCCTATCCCGCCCAGGTAAGCCTGGTAGATATGAACGGCCTGCATACCTACATAAACCCCGCCGGGGCCCGGATGTTAGGCTATAACACCCCGGATGAAGTCATCGGGATCACGCGGATCTCCGATGCCCACACGCCTGAAGATTTTAAATATGTGATGGAGGTATGTATCCCCGCCGCTCTAAAAAACGGCTCCTGGTCCGGAGAAAACAGGCTATTGCGGCCTGATGGCTCCATCATACCGGTGGAGCAGACGATCATAGCTATCAGGGATGAAAACGGCCGGCCCATTTCTATGGGGTCTATTATGACGGACCTCACCGACCGCAAGCGGACCGAGAAGGAGCTTCAGGAATCACGGACTTTGATAGAATCGGTGGTGGAAAATGCGCCGTTCATGATCTTCGTCAAAGAGGCGGCAGACCTTCGGTTCATCATATTCAACCAGGCAGGCGAGGAGCTTGTGGGACGGAGCCGCAAAGACATGCTCGGCAAAAACGATTTCGATTTCTTCCCCCCTGAACAGGCGAAATGGTTTACCAGCAAGGACCGAGAAGTGCTTGAGAAGGACGGGATCTCGGATATTCCGGAAGAACCCATTCTGACGGCCAAAAAAGGACAGAGGATACTCCATACCAAAAAGATAAGCATCAAAGGGCCTGACAAGACCACAAAATACCTATTGGGCATTTCCGAAGACATCACCGAACGCAAACTGGCGGAGGAAAAAATAACCAGACTTAACGAAGACCTGAAACTTACCGTAAGCGAAATGGAAGCCGCTAACAAGGAGCTTGAAACTTTCACCTATTCCGTATCGCACGACCTGCGCACCCCGCTCCGGCACATAACAGCCTTCGCGAAACTCCTGGACAAGGAGGGCGGTGATCTCCTTAAAGGAGAAACTCGGCACTATCTCGAAGTCATTTCCGCTTCCGCGGTTAAAATGGACGAACTCATCACCAGCCTGCTGGCGTTTTCCAAACTGGCGCGCACCAAACTGAAAGCACAGATTTTTTCCGGCAGGGAACTGGCGGAGGAAGCGGCGGCCGAGATCAAAGGGGAACATTCCGACAGGGAAATAGAATGGCGAATAGGCGAGATCCCGCAACTGAACGGCGACCGTTTTATGCTTAAGCAGGTTTTCATAAATCTGCTGGACAACGCGGTTAAATATTCCCGCGGCAAAATGCCGGCGAGAATAGCGATCTTTTCCCTCTCCACAGGTAATGAAACGATCATAGCTGTACGGGACAATGGGACCGGTTTTAACATGAAGCTTTATGACAGGCTTTTCGGAGTATTCCAGCGCCTGCACACCGATCAAGAGTTTGAAGGCACTGGGATAGGTCTGGCCAATGTCAAAAGCGTGATTTCAAAGCACGGCGGACGGGTTTGGGCGGAAAGCATACCGGACAAAGAGACCACTTTTTATTTCAGTCTGCCGGCCCCGGCCCCGACCGCCGGCCGCGAAATAAAACAGGCGGCATAAGAGGCCGATCCAAGTTTTTATTTCCAGACCGACGATAAAGCCGCGGTTGCATACCGGCCGCCCAAGTCGCGTAGGCCTGTACACCGGGATATTACACGACGGCTTCAATAGCCGGTTCCGGCCCCGAAATCACCTCAGGCAGGCGCCGGAAGCTCACGAAACAAAAGACATGGAGACTAAGAATGAACAAACTGACGTTGACAAACACCGACATCGTGGAATTCGGCAAAATGGTGAGAAAGATAAAATTTTTCGCCAACATAAATATGGGGCTCCTGGAAATGATCCTGGAGCGGATAAATCTTTACCAATACGCTAAAGGCGAAAAAGTATGCCGGCAGGGCGATGAAGGGGATTCTTTTTACGTCGTAAGCCAGGGGAAACTTAAGGTAAGCGTACGGGAGGGTTTTATTTTTTCAAAAACTTTGGCGCACCTTTCTCCTGGAGACTGTTTCGGGGAGATGGCTCTTATTAACCGCGCGGCCAGGAACGCGACCGTGACCTGCGAAGAGGATACGAAGCTGTTTGTTCTCCTGACGGACACCTTCGATCAGATGCTGAAAGAAAATCCGGAGTTTGCCGTAGAAATAAAGCGGCTCGCCAACGAACGCGGCTTTGAACTCAAAAGCCGCTAACCACGACTCCAACCGCGCTATTGTTCGGATTATAACGAGAAAATTTCAAAATGTATCCTGGTTTTGGACAAGCCTAAAGCGATAAGAGCAGCCTTGACGGCGGAGAGCATGGGCGGCGGGCCGCACAGGAAGGCATCCCGCTCGGCAAAATCCGGAACCAAGCGTTTTATGCGCTCCGCATCCAGATAGCCTTTTTCGCCCGGCCACCCCGGTTCGGAACTGAGCACATGGTGCACTACGAAGCCGCCTTTTTGCTCCAGCTCCAGCAGTTCCCGCCTGAAAACCATGTCTTTCTGCGAGCGGTTGGCGTATAGTAGAACGCAATTTTTCCCCAGAGACTGTAACCGTTCCGCTAACGAACGCAAAGGCGTTATCCCTATGCCTCCGGCTATAAGCAGAGCTTTGTCCCCGAGGCATTTCTTTTCCGTAAATACGCCATGCGGTCCGTCTATAATAACAGGCGTGCCGGGCCTTAATGAATGATGCACAGCGGCTGTAAAATCACCCAGCTTTTTTATGCTGAAGCGCAGATATTTACCGTCGGGCATTCTGGAAATGGAGAAAGGGTGCGCCTGAGTCCTGAACCCGGGAGCCCAAAAGCGCAGCAGGGCAAACTGCCCGGATTCGGCCGGCAGGGCGGCCAGGCCGCGGCCGGTTACCCAGATGGACTCCACCTCGGTTGTCTCAGGCATAATCTTCTCAACCGTAAATCTATGGCGGCGGTAAAGCCAGAGCGGTTTCAAAATCCTGCCCCAGAGCAGATTCGCCAGCACGAAAACATAAAGCGCGTACCAGATCCGGGCAAAATACGGATTACCGTTGATATCTCCGCCCAGCTCCAATTGATGCCCCACGGCCAGACCGAAGCCGGCGTAAAGAAACAGGTGGGAAGAATGCCAGATTTCATAACTAAAGCGGCGCGCGAAAGGCAGGGACATTATGACCGCGCCGATAACCAGACCGGCGCCGGCGCCGGCGGCCAGCGCATCCTCCCAGCCCAGGATCGCTCTGAACTGAGTCATAAAAGACACCCCGCCCTGGCCGGCATGGTACATGGTAATAAGGACCGGGTGCAGGACAAGAGCTAAAGGAATTACCAGCCCGGCAATGTGATGAGCCCTGGTAAGACGGTCCAGGCCAAAAAGGGGTTCAAGCCATTTGGCGCGGGAAACCAGCAGCAGCTGCGCTAATATCCCGACCGCGGCTAGCAGGCCCGCCAGGCGCCCTAAAGCCAGGAGCAGACCGGAAGCGTCGCTGAAAAGGTTTCCCATGGGCGCGTTCACGCAGTCAAAATACCAAAAGGCCATAGCCGCGCCGACACCTATGGGAAACAACATCAGGAAAATCTTTTTCATAGGAATTAATCCCCGCATTCCGGACTCAACCCGAAAGAGGAAAGATCCGGAGAATCACTCGATTTCAGTGAATTGCGAACGAGGCTGAGAACACACAGGACAGATCTTTAATTTAAGGTCGGCCGTAGTATAGCCGCAGGTCTGACATACCAGGAATTTCCGCTTGGCCTTCCAGGCCTCGATGTTTGAAAGGGCCTGGGAATAAAGCCTTGAATGCTCTTTTTCCGAGGCCATGGCGCCCTTGAAACTATACATAGCCTGCCGGTTATTATCGGCCTCCGCTTTTTTTAGAAAAGCGGGATACATTTTCTTGCTTTCGTGATTTTCACCGCTGAGCGCCTCTTTAAGATTTTCCTTAGTAGATCCGACAACCGGCGTTTTTAAGTAGGCTTTTGCAACAGCGCCCATGGCTTCTATAGCCTTGGAGTGCTTAGCCGCATGTATTCCCTCGGACACAGCGGCGGCGCGGAACAAACCGGAGACTCCCAGATAGCCTTCCATTTCGGCCCTGGCGGCGAACATCTCATATTTGGTTTTAGCGTTCCATTCGCCGTTATAGGCGGCCTGGAGATTCTCCAGGGTTGTGGGCTCGCTTTTGGACGGAGCTTTCTTTTCAACGGCCCGGACTGTTCCGGCCATTAGCGCAAAAGCGACGCCGCACAATAATGTGATTTTTATTTTTTTCATTTTCCACTCCTGCTCCGTACACGCTCTTCAACCGGAGATATTATATAACTTCTCCCGACAGACCGAAAAATCAAACCGCCTCGAATTCCACACGGATCTCGGGGTGAAGACTGCGATGGACCGGACAAGCTTTGACACATTCCAGAAGTTTCGCCCTCTCCTGTACGGAGATTCCGGGCGGCAGAGTTATCACGCCTGTAAATTTTTCCACCCGGCGTGGATTTTCCCGCATATGCTTTTCGATCTGTATGGAAGCCCCTTTAAAATCTATTCCGTCCCTCTCCGCCACTTTAGCCATAATGGCAAGGATACATGAGGCCAGTGAGGATGCAAGCAAATCTGTGGGAGAAAACGTCCGGCTGCGGCCGCCGTTATCCGCCGGTAGATCCGTCAAAATTCTGACGCCGCTCGTCCCATGCTCAAGTTCCACCTGCTGATCCCCCAAATATTTTGCGGTTATTTTCACAGCCATGATCATCCTCGATCGCCTGATATTTTAGTTATTATAATACTTTAATCCGCGGCTCTCCTTCCAGGGGATTTACCGCACCCGTTGAATCCGTAGTTGAATCCATTACATTTTAAAAAAATCGCTACAAGTTGAATCCGTAGTATTGAAAACTATTCCCAAAAAAGGCAGAATTTATACTTATGAAAATCGTAACTATCCCCAGACTTATAGCCTTTTCGGTTTTATTGACCGCCGCGGCCTGCTCCAACAACAAGCAGGAGACGGCTCCGGCCGAAGAAATAACCGCCACAACTCAGACTATGCAGCAGTCTGCCGTAGATAACGGAGTTAAGGAGACAAAAAAAGACATGCAAACACTTTTAAACCCCTCAAAAGCGAATGAAAAATCCCCGGAGACGTTCAAAGTGAAATTCAAAACCACCAAAGGCGACTTCACCGTAGATGTCACACGTGCCTGGGCCCCGCTGGGCGCCGACCGGTTCTACAATCTGGCCAAGATCGGCTATTTCACCGATCTGGCTTTCTTTCGCGTAATATCCGGCTTCATGGTGCAATTCGGAATCCACGGCGACCCCGCGGTCAGCGCCAAGTGGAGGGAAGCCGGCATAGCGGATGACGTTCCGAACCAGTCCAACCTCAAAGGCTATATTACCTACGCAATGGCCGGGCCCGACACCCGCACCACACAACTGTTCATAAACTACGGAGACAATTCCCGGCTCGATTCCATGAACTTTGCGCCATTCGGCAAAGTGACAAAAGGGATGGAAGTAGTTGAGAGCGTTTATTCCGGCTATGGCGAAGGCGCTCCGTCCGGCATGGGCCCGGAACAGGGCCGCGCCCAGATGCAGGGCAACGAATACTTAAAAAAGGACTTCCCCAAACTGGACTACATAATCAGCGCGTCGTTAGAGTAACCTTTCCGGCACTAACGAAAAGGGCGTCCGTTCAAGGCGGGCGCCCTTTTTCACATCGACAATTTGCCAAAGGGGCATCAATTACGCGCGGCACGGTTATTTTTGCGAACGTTAACCCGAATCCTGCAATTCAAGCCGGTTTCCATTGGCAAACCGACGGCACAAAAAAATGCAATACCTGCGTAGTGCCGTAAAAGGGCCTATGGCCATCAGACGGCCAGGATTCCCCGCAGCAGCGGGTCGTGAATTTTCAGCGCTATGCGCGAAAATTCACGAGGGCGTATCCGTCGCGAAGCGGCCCCTGAGCACCGCGAAGGGGAAAAATGCAACCGCATTTTTCAGGTTAAAACATCCAGCCGGCGTTTACGAAATAATAATTATCCCGATAATAATGCGAGGCGGTCAGGGACCAGCCGGCTTTGAGGTTCAGGCGGGTTGAAAAGTCCTTGTAGAAAGCCAGCGAGGGATGGACCGACAGGTAGGCGCTTTCATCATAAGCGATGGCGCATTTAAATTCGTAATACGTATCTTCGGCCCCGTAATACAGGCCTTCTTCGCCTATATTTTTTTTAAAGACCTGGGTAAACGAATAAGTATTGTAATCTTTGGGGGCGAAATAATAACCGGAATGGCGGTTATACCGCTGTTTTTCGTATCGCAGTATCGAATAAAAAGCCTCGGGTTCCTCATAATACATCAGGCGCGCGTCGGCGCCGTACATCTCAAATTTATTCCCGTCGTTGACTTTACCGCCGCGCCAATCCACTCCAGCCAGCATAAACCTGTTCGCATCCCAATCGGCGCGCAGGTTCCGGTATGAATTATCCCTGGATTCTTTCACATTGGTATAGTTGTTCAACAGATTCTCTTTCCCGGCCGCGGCCGAAACAGTCAAATTCTCCAGCGCTTTTTTTCGCCCGTAAACGCTGTAACTTTCACGAGACCTTATGTTCTGCACATAAGCTTTCCTGGCATAAGACGCCCCGGCGCCGCATTCAAAACCGCCGCTATAATCGAGCGCGATCCCTCCCCCCCGTTCATCCAGTGAGGGAACTCCTTTAAAAGAATAGCGGCCGGCGGCTCCCGTGCCGGTGAGCATAAAGCGCCGGTCCAGACGTTTGGAGAGGGCGGCAAAATAATTAAGGCGCCGCACATCGGTCATTCTCTCGGAACTGTGCGCATCCCAGAGATCGGCTCCTGTAAAAAGTCTGAACTTATCCAGGTAAGCGGCATTTTTTCCCGCTGATCTGATAGCGGCCGTATGATATGGCGCGGCTTTCAGCAGACGGTCGTAATACGACCGGGCCCGCTCATACTCACCGGTTCCGGAATAGAACTGCGCCAGGTCGAAAAGGACTTCGGTATCGCCGTCATTAAGTTCCGCCGCTTTTTCCAGATGCCTAAGCCCGGCGGCGGGCCGGCGGCTCCACATGCTCTCCTTACCGAGCTTTTCCTCTTCTATCCAGGCCTGTTTTGAGATTTCAAAAGCCGTCTTGTAAGCCGAAGACGCCTCGATATATCTTTTATCCCAGTCCAGCACCCTGGCTTTTTCCACTGCCGAGCTAAAATCAGCCGGATCAAGCGAGAGGACAGCATCATAAGCGGCCACTGATTCGCTGAACCTGTTGGTCCAACTGTACAGTCTGGCCAGCTTGAGCAGACTGTCTTTATCCTGGTTGGCCGATTCCGACACTTTACCAAAAGATACGGCCGCCTCTATTAGACGGCCCTGGGCCAGTTGACTTTCAGCAAGCAGCTTGAGACATGGAAGGTCCAGAGTACCGGGAATAGCTAATAAGACCTTTTCGGCCTCCACAAAATCACCCTTATCATACAATACCCGGGCCGGCGCGCAGTCGGCGGCGGAAAGTATCCCACCCTTGATAAAAATAAGGAATGCCGCCGATAGGATTTTTATTTTCATTAAATATTCTTCTTCAGTTATTTAGAGTGGTAATATAATTCTATAAAATCAAGCTTCATTCCTAAAACGATTCAAAAACGGAAACGGGTGAGAGGTTCAAAAGATACGTGGTAAAATCTCAGCCGCGTCTCCATCTATCTTAATAAGGGCGGCGCTGTCGTGGGCCGTAAGCCCGCGATTTATTATGACATAGGGTTTGCCTTCGGCATGCGCGCTAAGGGGTACCGACGCGGCGGGCTCCACCGACAGCGTAGAGCCGATAACCAGGACCAGATCGCAGTTCGCGGCGGCCTTGCGGGCCAGGCCAAGCTCCGCCTGGGGCATGGCTTCTCCGAACATGACCACGGCCGGCTTGAGGATCCCCCCGCAGGCGCATTTGGGCGGCTTGCCGGTTACCAGGAACTTACCTACGGCCACGGCCATGTGCGACCATTCGTAGCATTCCACGCATTCGGCGCAAAGGCCGGTGCCATGCAGTTCTATCAGCTTTTCATTCGAAGTTCCGGCCAGGCGGTGAAGATTATCTGTATTTTGAGTCACCAGCGCGGACAACTTGCCCAGTTTCTCCAACCGTACCAGCGCCCTATGGGCCTCATTTGGCCTGGCGGCTTTAAAAGTTTCAAAAGTTTCAGCCTTATACCGCCAGTACTCGATCTTCTTCGCCTCGGACTCCATAAACTCGCTGTAACTGACAGGCTCCTGTTTTTTCCAAACTCCGTCCGGACCCCTAAAATCCGGAATTCCTGAGCCGGTGGAGATCCCGGCACCGGTAAAAACCAGGACCCGATCGCACCGTTCTATCAGCTCTTTAAACCTTTTTATTTCTTTTTCCATCGCACAGGGAGGAGCCTGACACCTATGGTTGCAGGGGCTTCAGACAATCGGGGGAATCGTTTTCGGGGGAATTCACCATTGTTGAGACTTTGTAGCCGTGCATAAGCCCGGAATCGTAAGCCCGCAGAATGGGCAGGAGTTCTTCGGTATTGCTGGCGCGCATGTCCAACCAGAGCTTTTCCCGCTCTTTGTCCAGGATCACCGGCATCCGATGCTGCACGACCTTTATAAGGGCGTTGGATAAACAGGTAACTACGGCGTAAGTACCGGTAGTTTCGTCATAAACGCCGGCCATGGCAAAAAGCTCTTTATCCCGGAGCTCGAACCTGTACGGCACTCTTTCGCCCGCGGTGTGCGCCCATTCATAGAATCCGTCGGCAGGCACGACACATCGGCTTTTATAAAAAGCCGTCTTAAAAGCGGGCCTTGAGGTTATCCCTTCCGCGCGGACATTTATGATTCCCTCATGTATCTCGCTTCCGGCCCAGCCGGGGATGAAGCCCCACTTCAACATCTTGATAACGCCGCCGGCTATCACCGGGGCGTTCTGTCCGGCCGAAATATTGTAACTGGGGCGCACCGGCATACTCGGCTGCTTCACCCCGAAACGTTCTACAAGCGAACCGGCTTCAAAGGTTTGCGAATATCTTACACACATAAGATTCAGCCCCGTTTTGTCTCAACAAATTTACTTAACATCGATATTACCATTACGCGGATAGATCAGGCCATCCGCCGCCCCATGATCAGATTATGGCGGGGGCAGTGCGCCGGGACAATTGCAACAGCCGTTTTAAAGGTTTCGAAGCGCCCATGGCAGGGCCGTGAGGGCTAAGCCTATAACCACTATGTAAAGAGTATCGGACACGAAATAAGGATAAACAAGCAAAGCGATGCCGCCGACCATCATAGGCATGTCCGCAGTATCCTTCCCTCTTTTAAAATAAAAAAAACCGATACCGCTGAACAATAGCGAAGCCAAAATCCCCCACATGGAAAACCCGAAAAGCGCGCCCCCTGAGCCTGCTTTCAACCCGCCTGAAAGCCCCTGGGCCGCGTCAACCAAGTCTTCTCCGGAATTCATTAATATATCTTACCTTATTCCCCCCCCCCCCCGTTCCCGTACGAACTCCCTGTATATTTTTTGCTATCATAATCATCGTATCGCAACTATTGGATGAAGACGAAAAACAATAATGCCCGCTTTCGTAGCCATAGATTTTGAAACAGCCGATTACGGCAGAGATTCTGCCTGTTCAGTGGGACTGGTGCGCGTGGAGAATAACAGGATAGTCCTCAGCGAACATCACCTCATCAGGCCGCCCAGGCGGGCCTTCATATTTACCGAGATCCACGGACTGACCTGGGAGGACGTAAAAGAAGCCCCGACCTTCAAACAACTCTGGCACAGAATAGACGGATTCTTTAAAGGCGCGGAGTTTTTTGCCGCGCATAACGCGAGCTTCGACAAGGGCGTGCTTCACGCCTGCTGCGCCCAGGCCGGCGTTCCCGTCCCGGAACAGCCTTTCCGATGCACGGTAAAACTGGCACGCAATGTCCTTAAGATCTCCCCCGCCAAACTTTCCCACGTATGCCACCATTTAAGTATTCCGCTTAAACACCACAACGCGCTCTCGGACGCCGAGGCCTGCGCGCAGATAATGATAACCGTACTTCAAACCGAAACTGAAGAACAGAAATAGTCGCTTTTCTTCAGTAAACACAACCGGGCACGGCTCTTTCGCGCCGTGCCCGGAGATATATATTTATAAGACTTCAAGAGTCAAAACATTTTGAAGCCCGCTGCCTCACTTCGCAATGCGGAAACCAAGGATGTCGCTGCTGGAGCCGGGTCCGGTTTGATTGCGGAAATCGGCCCGCAAATTCCTGGCGGTAACATTATAAAAGGAACCGCCGCGTATAACCCGCAGGGAACCCGCGGCTTCAAACGCGCCGCCGTCGGCGGGCGCGCCGTTATACGAGTTCTGATATTTATCCTGCACCCATTGCCAGACGTTTCCCGCCATATCGCACAATCCCTGCGCAGTATTGCCGACGGGCTTTGAGCAAACCGGCATTGTGCCATAGTTATCCATCACAGCCAGTTCGCTGGTGGCGTCCGCATTCCCCCAGGGATACTTCTGGTTCTTTCCGCCGCTAGTGGCCGCATATTCCCATTCCGACTCGCTGGGCAGTCTTCCGCCTTTGAATCCGGCATATTGATTCGCCTGATCCCAATTCACGCAATTGACCGGATGGTTTTGCCGCCCCGTCTCACCCCAGTTACAATAATCACCCTTGCCCGGTTCAGTGCATTTACCCTTGCTTACACACTCCGCATATTGTTCAACGGTGACAAGCGTTTTAGACATCTGGAAAGTCTTGATGGCTACCTCGTGGATCGGTTTCGCGTCGGCAAATCCGTCCGCGTCCGTTCCCATGGTAAATTTCCCTCCGGAAATGGAAACCCACTCAACAGGCTTTACCGGCACGCCCGCCGACGGATCGTTGCCGGCGACATACCCTTTGGTAATAGTCGGGAGCATGATTCCACTTTTCTCGGACCGAGCCTTCAGGTCGGAAGCCGTCACTCCTAAATCGCTTAAGTCAGCGGCATACGCGCCGCCGGCCATTCCCATCATAACTAACGTCACTAGAATTTTATTCATGCGTACCTCCATTATTTTAGCCCGGCATATTCAGTATTTATACACCTATAGTATCGCATATCGCGCCGATACCCGCATGAGCCCAAGAGCCCCCCCCTCCTTAGGGAAAAAGACCCAGACATTTCTAGGCCATTTGGCCCCGCAAAAAACGCCTTAACAAAAAACGTGCGGCATTGCGGTACTTTTACTATCCGCCGCTCTTTTAACGCGACTCTCTTAGGCGGGCTATACGCTCGTCAAGCGCGGGATGCGTGGCGAACAACGCCATTACTCCCCCGGATTTGCCGGAGATCTTCAGCGCGGTCACAGCTTGCTTGCCGGTAGAGTCAACGTAGGGGAGACTCCGCTTAAGCGCTTCAAGGGCCGAGATCATCTTCTCCCGGCCGGCAAGTCCGGCCCCTCCGGCATCCGCCCGGAACTCCCTGAGCCTTGAAAAAGCAGCCACAACTATCATACCCAGCGCGCTTAGCGCTATTTCAAGAACCATAGTCAGCAGGAAGCTGGGAGCGGCGCTCTCGTCGTCCCGCCCGCGGTTGGCTATAAAGAACGAGATGACGCGGGCCAGGAACATCACAAAAGCGTTTATAATACCCTGTAACAAGGTCATGGTTACCATGTCGCCATTCGCGATGTGAGCTATCTCATGGGCCAGCACGCCTTCCAACTGTTCCCTGTCCAGAGCTTCCAGCAGGCCGGCGGAAACCGCCACAAGCGCCCGGCTTTTTGTCGGGCCGGTCGCAAAAGCGTTAATCTCGGGACTGGGATAATAACCGACCTCCGGCATTTTGGGGAGATTGGCGGCCCGGGCCAGGCTATAAACGGTCTGGACCAGCCGGGCCAGTTCCGGTTCGCTGGCGCCGGGATCTATAACTTTAACACCCATCATCCACTTGGCCATGATACGGGAAAGGCCAAGAGAGATGAAAGCCCCGCCCATGCCCCAGACAAGGCAGAAAGCCATCAAGGCCTGATAGTCCATCCCGCGCGCGCTGAGATAAGGCCTAACTCCCAGGATATTCAGCGTTATGGAAAGCGTAACCAGTATAAGCAGATTGACCGCTAAAAAAAGCGACACCCTTTTTATCATTTTCACAATTTAAATTCCTCCGTTCTCTCCCCTCCCGATTTTTGCCGTGGGAGATAAAGCAGCCCGACAATATAATTCTATCAAAAATATCCGTAATCGAAACCCGCTCATAATATTCCACCACCCTGAACTTTATTGACAAGCTCTCCGGTTACGGCTGTCAGACAAACGAGCGAAGACCAGTGAGATTTCCGTTTATGTATTTATCCTTAAAGGCTGTCCAGATAACAAATGATCCGGCTGCGATTTCAAGTCAGACCGGCTTTTTGCCACCGGCTCTGTAAATGGCCCCGTTTCCGAATTTCCCCCGTATCATTTCCACCGCTTTATGCACACCCTCAAGTTTTTTATCCGTTTCTTCTTCAAAAAGGGACTCACTTACACAGGCCGGCATCAGACCCGAAACTTTTACCCCCAGCAGACGCACTTTCCTTCCGCCGCGTTTAGACGCCTGAGGCGCACCGGCGTCCGCGCAAGTATTGAACTCCCGATAAAGCTTCCGGATCCGGTCATGTATGACATCGGTATAATTCGTGGCAAAATCCATGCTCGCGGCGCGTGTAAAGGTCATAAATCCTTCCAGACGTATTTTAAGCGTTATCGTGCGGCCCTTGACCCCTTCCGTCCGCAGGCGGAACGAGACTTTGTCGCATAAGGCCAGGAGCGCTTCAGAGATCTCCCGTTCGTCCGATGTATCCGTTTCAAAAGTATATTCATTGCCCACGGATTTAGCTTCGCCTTCCGCCAGGACTTCCCGTTCATCATGGCCTAATGCCAGTTCCCGTAATTCGGGGCCGTGCTTGCCGAACAGCCCGCAAAGTTCGGCCGCACTTGTTTCCGCCAATTGGCCTATTGTATGGATGCCCCGCTCCCTGAGGAGATCGGCAGTCCTGGGACCCAGGCCCCAGATACGCCCGATGTCCAACGGGCGTAAAAATTCCCGGACCCCGCCTTCCCTCACCTCGACAAGGCCGTCCGGTTTTTTAAGGTCGGACGCGATCTTAGCCGCCATTTTGGTGGGGGCCAATCCTACCGATGCCGTCAACCCTGTCTCCGCCTTGATGCGCGTCTTTATCAGCCGGCAGACGTCCAGCGGCGAACCGAAAAGTTTATAGCTATTTGTAATATCCAGGAATGCCTCGTCTATGCTGATCGACTCTATATCCGGGGTAAAATCGTAGAAGATCTTATGTATTATCTCCGAGGCGGCCGAATATTTGCTGAAATCGGGCGTCACGAATACGCCCTGGGGACACCTGCGCCAGGCCTCGGATATCGGCATCGCCGACCTGACTCCGAATTTGCGGGCTTCGTAAGAGCAGGTGGACACCACGCCACGCCCTTTGCCGTTCTTCGGATCGGCGCCCACGATAACGGGCTTGCCGCGCAAGTCGAAATTATCGCGCTGTTCCACGGCGGCGAAGAAGGCATCCATATCGACATGTATAATAAATCTTTCAGCCATAGCCGCTCTTTATTCGGAATTAAAGAAAAAATATCGCCGACTGCTGAAAAACCGTTCAAAGATAATTACGGGAACGGATGGGAAATTTAAAGAAAGGAAACCGCGGGAGAATCATTTCTTAAGATCAGAGCAAACATCCGGCAGACCGTGCATCTTTGAAAGGAGCCAGGCCATGTTCCCGCCCAGCACCTTCATGGTCGTCATGCCTTCTTTGTCATTTTCCACTTCTCCGATAGCGCGGCCTACGCCTACGTTCCAGTAATTAGAGCCGGGAATTATCATCTGACTTATAGTGAAAAAATGATTTATGGTGTCAAAAGCGTGCACCGCGCCGCCACGCCTGACCGCCACAACCGCGGCGCCGGCTTTACGCCTTAAAAGCCCGCCGTTAGACATGCTGACAAAACCCGTCCGCTCGATCAGCGCCTTGGTATCGCTGCTCACGTCCGCGAAATACGTCGGCGAACCGATAAATATCCCGGCGGAACCTTCCATCTTGGCGATATATCCGTTCAAGCCGTCGTCAGGCAGAACGCATTTTTTATCCTTGTTCTTAAAGCAGCCGTTACAGGCCGTGCAGCCCCTTAAAGGCTTGCCCGCCAGCTGGACCAGTTCCGTCTCAAAACCCGCGTCCTTAAGTTCCGCCAACGCCGCATTCAAAAGGATGGCGGTATTTCCGTCCCTGCGGGCGCTTCCGTTGAAAGCAGTTACCTTAAGCATAGTTTCCCCTTAAGAATAAAGGTTAAGACGCAAAAAGCCCCTGTTTTTTCGTATCTTCCCCTTCATCCTTCATACTTTATCTTTTCGATGCGGCAGAATCTCTATCCAGTAACCGTCCGGGTCCTCTATAAAATAAATACCCATACCCTCGTTCACATAACAAACGCAGCCCATATTTTTATGCAGCGCATGCGCCGCCTTAAAATCATCGGTTATAAAGGCCAGGTGAAACTCGTTGTCGCCCAGGTTATATTTTTCCTTGCGGCCCTTCAACCAGGTAAGTTCCAGTTTGTGCGGCGTCTCTCCGTCTCCAAGGAACACCAGCGTAAAGCTGCCGTCCTGAGCTTTTATGCGGCGGGTCTCGGCAAGCCCCAGGGCCTCCTTGTAGAACTTCAGGCTCTTATCCAGATCCAGAACGTTAAAATTATTATGCGCGAAAGTGAATTTCATCAGCGCCTCCTATCCACCGGGAATATTCTACAATACTTGCGTAGGTGCCGTAACAAAGCACTGTGTGCCTCAGACGGCCAATACTTGCGTAGGTGCCGTAACAAAGCACTAGCCTATGGCTGTGCCGTATTAGGCCTATGACCATGCCGTAACACGCGCTATGCGCATCAGACGGCCTGGGCCTATGGCCATCAAAAACGGCCTGTGTGCCTCAACCGCCGAACATTTCCCGTCGTACTCCCAAATTTTATATGCTTTTATGAGCAGGGGAGGAGAACAATATGCGATATGCCTTACTAGCCGCTCTTCTTGCGGCCGCCGCGCCGGCCATGGCGCAGACCGGACCCGGAGACATCCGGTACCAAAGCGTTGACGAACTAAAAAAAACCGCGGCGGATCTTGAAGAAACCGTCAAACAACAACCCGGCAATGCGGAGCTTTATATCAAGCTCGGCTTTACCTATACCAGGCTTGAAAAGGCCGATGAGGCTCAGAGGGCCTTTGAAAACGCCGCACGGCTTGACCCGGCGAAGGCGATAACGCATTATATGCTTGGGCTTATCTATGAGAAAAAAGGCCTTAAAGAAAAAGCCATATCCGCCTGGAAAAGCTGTCTTGAGACCGCCGCTGAGCCGCATTTACACGAAACGGCCCGTAAACATCTGCATCATTTATCCCCAAACCAATGAGAACCGCAAAGCTGCTTCTTGTTCTACCCTTGTCGGGCCTTTTAGCCGCCTGCGCGACCCCGCGTGTGGCCGTGAACCCGCGCGCCGACTTTTCCGCCGTCAAACGGGTTGCGGTGATGCCGTTCAGCGGCCCCAAAGGAGACTTGGCGGCCGATATGCTTACCCAGAGCCTGGTGGCTCAGGGGGCCGATGTAATAGAACGCCAGCGGCTTGACGATGTCATGCGGGAGCATTCGCTTTCCACCTCAAGCGCCTTTGACCCCGCCACCGCTAAAGAACTAGGCAAGCTCCTGGGGGTGGACGCGCTATTCCTGGGAACCGTGGCTGAAAGCACTCCGCCAAGCGCGTATCTGGTCAGCGCTTCCGAAAACCCGCGCGTCACAAGCGTAACGCAGATCGCCAATACCAACATTAACCCGGAAGGCTCGGTTATGGGCATACCCAACTCCCAGTTGCTGGGCACCACGGCTAATGTATCGCTGATCTCCCGGATGGTAGACGCTCAAACCGGTTCCATAATGTGGTCCGCCTCTATGACTTATGAGGGGTTCGACATCTCCTCCGCCATGGCCGGTATAACCGACGCGTTCATACGCTCACTCGCTCCCATCTGGCCCGGCCTTTACAGGGTAAAATAGCGCATACTCATAAAAAAACCGGGTCCATCAGGACCCGGTTTTTTTACAACATATGACAAAGAATAGCGCAAAAACCGCTTTATTGAGCCTCACATAAGTAATGTCCTAGTTGGAGGCTTGGATTTGGCCGTCTGAAGGCCATAGGCCCCGATACGGCACTGGCGATAGCCTAGAGATGGCTGCGAGGCGCGACGAACGAGCATGCCGGCGGCCTGTGAGCGAGGAGCAACGAAACAGCCGCTCAAAGGCAAGCCTCCCTTTCCCAGAGGGAAAGGGCCGGGCGCTTTTGGGCTACAACTACGTCACGCGTCGCTTACATAGCCCAGCTATGCTGCGCTCCGCGTTCCTTGTTTCGCTACAAAATCGGCCCGGCCAGCTGGGACATTACTTGTGTGAGGCTCAATAATCAATCCATCAGGCGCTTCTGTCCTTCCAAGCGCCTTATCTCCTCAACATCCTGGGTGAACTCAAGACAGCCTATATATTTTTTCTTATCGTCCCGCAGGGCGTAAAATTCTATAAGGATTTTGTGTTTGGGCTCGCCTTTTTTCACTTCGAGGTCTATCCAGAATCGCACCTTATCCCTCGCGCCGGTTTTCATCTCGGCTATAAGCTTTTCCACCATGGCCAGGCTCTTTTCCGGATGGCATTGCCTGAAATTCATCCCCATGGCTTCCATTGGCCGCCTGAACAGCCTGGTTTCGTGCTTATTCCAGCCAACAACCTCGTCGTTGGCGTCTATTACCGTGACTTCGGCGGGTATGCACTCTATCATGGCCTTAACCATGTCCGCGTTCATCTTGTCAAAAAGCATTTTCCCTCCCGGAAACAATATTCTCTAGACTCCGCATAAAAAAGCTCGGGCGGGTTCCGCCTTGCCCTTCAATTTTATCACTTTTTCTTCCGCGGACCTGAACATATCGCCGGCTTCGCTATAGACATCCGCCGATATTAGCGCTTTACCCGGCTCACAATTGGCTTCCAGCCGCTGAGCGGTGTTGACCGCGTCGCCTATAAAGGTATATTCCCTGCGGCCGGGGGCGCCCACATTACCGCGCACCGCACGCCCTCCGTTAAGCCCTATCCTGACGCTGAACGTATTGCCGCCGGCACCCGGCTCCCTGAAAAGCAGCAGGATGGCTCGAGCCGCTGCCGAGGCGTCCCTGGCGGAATTAAAGCAGGCGAAGATGCAATCGCCTATAAATTTATCCACATCTCCACCGTGCTTATAAATCAGATCCGTAGCCGGAGTGAATATCCCGTTCAGCGCCTTCACGACTTCGGCTGAAGTATGGCCCTCACAATAAGCCGTAAACCCCTTCACATCCATGAACATAAAAACACCGGTGAATTCGGCGTTCTTCAATTCCTGTCCTCCGGACAAAGCCACGGCCCCGGCCTCTTTCCATACGCCGTGCGGAGTATACGCGTGGATGATCTCGTGCTGCCGCCGCAGCAGTTCTCCGTCCTTATAGGATTTCCGGCTTAGATTGGCCAGAAAGCTCTCGGTGTTGTCCAGCAGTTCTTCGCTGCGCTCCAGCATAGCCCTCGTCCGGATAAGTTCTTCAGCGAGATCTGTTTTTGCGGCGCAACGGACCTTAAGCGCCGGCTTTTTCACCGGGTCTTTGCCATAAAATGCCATCAGCGCCACCGTAGTGGCATGATAACACGAGCCATGCGGCCCGGTTTCCAATCTTGTTACGCCGCCATAACTGTTGAGCCACGGAACGATCTCGCCGCCGGAATAGAAACCGAAAACCGGCGTATCCGCGCCGAAGACGGACCTCACGGCGTCAACTTCGTCGTTCTCCCGGCTGTGCAGGATATGCGAGCGCGAACAGCAGCTGACCATGAAGACCAGGTCCGGCTTCCTGCCGGGAACCGCTCCGGCACACTCTTTTGCGGCCGTACGCGCGCCTTCTATCAAGCTTACCCGGCTGGCCTGGATCAGCCGCACCTTTTTCCCCGACATATCTTCCGCCGGAAAATATCGGATAGACCCTTTTTTAAAATCGCAGGAGACCGGCAGTTTCAAAATGCTCCTCTCCGCGCAGGGCGCCACTATGGAGAACCCGTAACGCTGGACCATCAATTCAAAGAACTTATCTTTAGCCTCGCGTCCCAGAAACTGCCGGTAGAACTCTACCACCGGAACGCCGTCAACTTCTAAAACTTCCGGGCCGTCAGCGCGGGTCACTGTCAATTCCGAACCCAGCGGTTCCCAGCCATGACCGTAGCCGAAAGACACCTCGCACCCTTCCGGCAGTTCAAGCGCCGTCAGCAGCGCGCCGGTCTTCTTCAGTTCGCCGCCGCAGTACTGATAATTGGTCCAGAAATCCGGATGATTCATGCCCCGGTCGTAATCCCCGCAAGTCAGCCCTCCGAAAACAGGCAGAGGGCCCAGCTTTTCCCCTATCGCATCCACCATATTCTGCGCATAGCCTGTGGTCATGGAACCGAAAAGCAGCGCAAGTTTTCTCGCCGCGTCCTTTGAAAAAGGCGGTACGCCTCCGGCTAGGGCCAAACCGGTCTTGCGGCAATCCTCGAAGACCTTTGAAACGTTGAACGAGGCTTTAAGGCCTTCAAGAGAGAGAAGCATCACGGCCACGCTGTTCTTAGAGACGCCCTCGTTGGTTATTTCCGCGTAGCTGGATCCTCCGGTAAGTATGGCCGGGTCCAAATTGCGGCACAGAGCCTTGTGCACTTTTTCCTGATCAAGTCGTATGGAAGCAAAAGCGACAGCCAAGTCAGGCTTAGGCACCGTTTTAAGGGCTTCTTTTACCGCGGCCTCAGCCGCCGTCCCCGGTTCCCCGAGGCCGAGTCCTATGGCGATTTTCATATTTATAATATTACCATTTTACCAATCTCCTCTTTTAAGAAGCGCCTTAGCCCAGCCGCACTGTGGCGCCCGGAGCGGGAACCGTCATTACATCAGGTTCCTCTGTTTAAAGCTGGCGAACGCCTCCTTAGTCACTATCACGTGGTCCAACACCTCAATACCTAATAGTTTGCCGGCCTGCACCAGACGCTTGTTAAGGCTCAGGTCCTCATCGGAAGGTTCAAGGCAGCCTGAGGGGTGGTTATGAGCCAGGATTATGCCCGCAGCCAGGTTCCTTATAGCCGGCTCAAACACCTCGCGCGGGTGGACCAGATTGTAGTTAAGCGTACCGATGGAAACTATATCCCTTTTTATCTCCTGGTTGCGCGTATCCAGATGAAAGGTAACAAAGTGCTCTTTTTTATTTTCCCTTATATCCTTAAGTTCGTTCCAGACGTCGCTAGGCTTCAGGTAAATATTGGTCTTCTTACCCGTGAAGAACCGGCGACCCAGTTCAAAAGCCGCCACAATCTCGCACGCCTTCGCCGGCCCCAGACCGGGATGCTCTTTAAGGCCGGCAAAACCGGCGTTGGTGATGTTTTCGTGCCGGAACTCGCCTAGGATATCCCCCGCCAGATCCAATACCCCGCGTTCCTTTGTGCCGGTTCGCAATAATATTGCCAGTAGTTCGGTGTCCGAGAGCTTGTCGGGCCCGTAGCGCATCAGCTTTTCCCTGGGCCGCTCCAATTTCTCCATTTCCATTATGTCATGTGTCATATTCCCCCCTTCCACATTTAGTTCCTTCACAAAAGCTCAGTCGCCGCACTGCACCCCATGTTGCGGGAATCTCCTGAATACACCAGCAGTCATTCCCCCCCCCCATAAGATAGACAAGGCATATAGCTATTTATGAATATTATAGACAACGACCCCGACAACGTGGTGTCGTGTTATAAGAACGAGAAGTTTTCGTATAATATCCAAAGAGCCGTTTGTGGGCCATCGGCACTGTTGCGACACCCGCATAGGCATTAGCTTCTGGATAGAGTAAAGAGACGCAATATCCGCACAGATATTGAAGCCAGCGGTAAATGTAAAGCGTGGAAAGGACGCGCGATATGGAACAAAATAAATTTGAACGGTATTCGGCGGTCAGAAACACCATAAACAAAACCCTATGCGTAGTGGTAAATGTGGCCGGAGACAATATAACCGTGTTTACTAAAACCGGCGGTAAAATGACTTTCAAAGCACAGTACCTTGAGCCGCTGTCGGAAGAAGAGGCGCAGCCGATCAAACTAATGATAGATCAGCTCAAAAAAGAGGATGAAAGTAAAAAAATCACCGCAGTTAGACTAGCGGATCCGGAATTGATCCGATCGGGGTGCGACAAGTTTATAAGGCACATCGCTCTCCGGTACCCAAAATCGGCGGACGCTTTTAAAGTCTTCTGGGCCGAACTTCTGGCCATAACCGGCGACCAACCGGGCAGGACCTGGGAAATGAAGCCCAATACCTCCAGCAATCCCTGTCCGGTACTGAAAATCTTAAACCCGGCTACGCAAAAGTGGGTATACTGCCTTAATTTACTGGCCGGCTACGGCCTTAGAATTGAAATAAAGAAAGAGTTTCTACCGCCCGGCTGCGAAGCGCTATTTCCCATAGACCACGCCATGTTCGGCGCCGGACGCGCCGTGGAACTGAACTACAAAGATTTCACCCCGGAAAAACGCCGCCCCTACCTGGACTGCGTTAAGATCATCTACAAGAACTCCGCACAGCAGTAAATACCGTCTTAGGGCAGGGCAATTTCCTAACCCGCATCCGAAAAATCAGCGGTAATACCTGTCAGGATTATAGATAAAGTAAAAATCAAACGGTTCCAGGCGCGGTAATGATACGTACCGCTGTCCCTTTTCGTCCACCTTTTCTTCCGAAGTGATGCGTGGTTTGGCATGATTGTCCATCGCATCAGGATTCTTGGTAAATCCGGTTTCCTCTATCTCATCCACCACGCTGGTAGCCCAATGGTATTCAACGGCCTTGTCGCCAAATTCTTCCCAATCTCCGTCCGAATTCCTCTCATACATCTTCTTGCGGAATTCCTCCAGTGTTATCCCCATCCTTTTGGCCACGGGCACAGCCAGACGCCTTTCCCATTCCCTGGCCAGTTCAAGCTGCTCTTTAAGCTGGGTCATATTGCCCCAGTTCATAGTGGACATCTGATGATGCAGGATGATGGCGTTTGGATAGACATACGATTTATCCGCCAGCGTGGTTATAGCCGCGGCCATGCTAGCGGCAAATGATTTGACCACCACATATACCGGCGCACGGCTAGCCTGCATACCCTTGAGTATGCGATAGCCCTCCATAACGGAACCGCCCGGAGAACGGTCTATCACCAAAAATATCGGACTGCTGGAAATATTGTTATAGTAATGTATACGCTCGCACACATAGTCCGCCACTCCGGTGAATATAGGCCCGTTAAGGGAGACGCGGCGGTCGCTTATGACAAGTTTATTATTACTGAAAGGCTTGTCCAGATAGACAGGCTCTTTGTTGGCTTCTTTTTTCCACTCCTCTTTCCTGCCGCGCATTTCAAGATCGCTCTTAAGCTGGTCCATTTTACTGTCGATAGTCATTTTCTCCAGCTTAAGACGCCGCTCCGCGAGGTCCAGGCGTTTGATCTCCAGATCGATGGCGTTCTTCTCTTTAGCGTCGGTTATAGTCAGTTCTCGTTGCCGCTCGTTCTTTAGGTCGTTCTCCGTCTTCATTTTATCCAGCCGCTGGGAGATCAGGTACATATCTTTCTTATTCTTTTCTTCGGAAAGCTTATTCTCAAGACTCAGCTTCTGTAATTCATCGTTCTGTTTGGAAACCTGAGCCGCGGATTTTCCCGCCACAAGCTTATTTTGCGCCGTCACCGTCTGATATTCACTTTCCAGAGCGGCTATCTCCGCTTTGCGTTTTTCTTCGGCAAGTTTATTCTCCAATGTGGCTTTTTCAAGCTGATCCTGCAGCGCCGAGATGTCATTCTGGTGTTTTTCGGCCGAGATCTTATTTTCGGTGCTCAGACTGGAAAGTTCCGCTTCGAGGGCGGCTACCGTTGACTTCTGTTTCTGCATATCCAATGCGTATTGCGCCGCAAGCGCTTCTTTCTCGCTATTGAGCTGTTGCAGCTTTTTTTTGGTCTTTTGATCCGAAATCAGGTTCTCGGTTGTCAGCTTGCTCAGTTCCAGTTGTTCGGGAGACTGAGGCTGGACGCGCGGGGGCGCGCTCTGGTCCGCAAGAACTCCTGACGTCTGAGCGCGGAGCGGGAGCGCCGCGGATATTAAAGCCAGGAACGATATTAAGAAACCGCAGGAAAGATTCATTATGAACTACCTCCATGGTTGCTGCGCCCTTTGCGGGACGCGTTTGTTCAAGCTTTACTATGGACTCTGCTCTATGTTCTATGTATACACTCTCACAACTCTAACCTTATCGATCGTTAAACCTTGATCACACCCAGCCGCTTCAGTTCCCAGAAACATTTTATCATAGCCGAAACGTCGGCGGCCGCGTTGTGCGCGGATTCAAAACCCGCGTGGAATAATTTAGCGTGAAGCTCCAGGAGTTTCGGCCACTTATAGCCGTACGGACCGGGAATGCCGCAATAATCGGTTGAGCTGTGCATGGTGCAGATCCGCGTTTTGGAGGGCAGGGTGTCAGGCATGCCGTTGCGCAGGAATTCGGCTCCCACTATCTTCTCGTCAAAGCTCATATTGTGCGCTATCAGGTACTCCGCCCGAACGACGGCCTCCTGGAAATCGCGCAGGACGGGCAACAGGTCATGACCTTCTTTATTCGCCCGCTCCGTGGAAATGCCGTGGATGCGCGCGGCCTCTTCTGGGATGGTAAAGCCCGCCGGCTTGATTATGAAATTTCCACCGGAAATTTTATTTCCCGCAGCATCGGAAAGGAAATATGCCAATTGTATCATCCTGGGCCAGTTGGCCAGGTCGGTTATGGGCGCCTTCCAGTTCTTAGGAAGGCCGGTAGTTTCGGTGTCGAAAAATAGATACATGCCGGTACTATGCTCCCCAAACTCTCAGGACTTCCCGCTCCTCTTCGGCGGACGCCACTTTCTTAAACCGCGCCCCCGAAATGCCGTTCACGCGCTGGCGGCACTGCGGCCAGGTTATATGACGCTCAAGGCGGCCCGCCACGAGACTTAGGTAATACCCGCCTTTGCTCTTTGGTTTGGAAGAAGATGCTTTCCCGCCAGTGGAGGATTCCCGAAGGTGCTCCGGCCCAGGCTCCAGCAGCGAATATCCGCAGCCCACCGCGGGGCCATCGTAAAGCCCGGCCACAGTCCCCTTAGAAAAGGCCACCGCTATCACGTCGCAGCGCTCGTTTATCTCATGGCCGGCGTGGCCTTTCACATGCCCCCAAGCGAGCCGCCTTTTGCGGGCCTGGGTGAGCGAGTCCAGGCGTTCCCAGAGGTCCTGGTTAACCACTGGCTTGCCTGCCGCCGTCATCCAGCCGTTGCGCCGCCAGCCCCTGATCCACTTGGTGATGCCGTTTATGAGCAGGGCGGAATCGGTATAAATCTTTACCGGCTCGGGCCGGTCCTGCACGGCACTTAGAGCCGCTATAGCGCCCAGCATCTCCATACGGTTGTTGGTAGTAAGCCTTTCTCCGCCGCCCATCTCGCGCACCAGCCCCTCGGGATATATAATGACGGCAGCCCAGCCGCCCGGCCCGGGATTCCCCGAGCAGGCGCCGTCGCAATAGATGAAGATAGGCTCCCTCATCGCGGTTGGTCCTGAATTTTTATCTGACTTTTCTGGCGAACTTATCTTTCACATTGTTTTCTATGAAAGTGCCCAAACCCTTGCCGGCCAGCGCAAGTACTTTCATCTTGCCGACATTTTCCCTGCCCGCGCTCTGGTTGGAATAGCGATAAACTTCCTGCGACGCGAACCGGACCGTCACAAAGTCTTTGGCCAGTTCATACATAGCAACCGTAGATTTCCCGCTGACGTTCTTATAGCTTTTCATTGCATCCTCTCTTTACCGTTATTATTCAAAATCCATGCCTAAAAAAGCCGGAATCAGTCTTCTCAACAAAACCCTCCGGCCAAACGAAATAAGTTTTGTGCGTACGACACTTATATCTTAACAAATCCCCCCGCCCCCAAAAACAAAAAATTGATGATCAGTCATTTAAATCAGCGTTCCCCCATATGCCCTCGTTGACATCAGGCGGCCCCAAGCAATTAATAATCGCACAAGTTCCCTATAATTCAGTATGACACCCACCGACTTCAATGCCAGCGAAGTCGCCGTATCAGAGAGTATGCCTGTAATACGGCCATTCCCATTTTACATTTGCGGTTTTTCAGGTTTTGCCGGCCGGCTTAGCCAGGAGCATCTTTATCGCCGTATTGGCTATGGTGAGGCCAAAGATGCCGGTGATGGTCGGCAAGCTTCCCAGTGCGACCCTGGGGTGTAAGGGAACCCCCTGTGCGGTGCCCCCTGCGGCTGAACCATCTGGAAGAGGCGCCGCGCGGTCGGGACAGTCCTGTTCCGCGGGATCGGACTGCCGGGCCTTGTGAAGCTTGTCCACCGGCTCCAGGGAATAAACACAGGTGAAATCCAGCGGCGAGTTATGCTTCTTTAGCCAGTACTTCAGCCGGGCGGCCAGCGGGCAGTTGCGCGTTTCTCTCAGAGGCCCCACACGGATGGCGCCGGGATCGGTACGCAGGGCGGCGCCCATGCTTGAGATAAGCCGAAGCTTCCTATTACAGACCTCGGTAATAAGGTTCGTCTTGGGGCCCATCGAGTCTATGGCATCTATAACTATATCCGGGCGGCCTTCAAGTATGGCGTCAAAATTTTCCCTATCGGCGAACAGGTTCATCTGTTCCACGCGGCAATGCGGGTTTATATCCAGGACCCGCATGGCGGCGACCGAGGTTTTGTGCCGGCCGAGCGTGGAACTCAGCGCGTAAAGCTGGCGATTTATATTACTAGTACGCTGTAAAGTTAGTTATTAATAGTTGTTTATATTATGGTATTATCTTCCTAAAGGTAGATAAACCATGAGCCAAAAAAGTCACAAAGTACGGTTGAACAAGAAAGAGCGGAAACATTTGCAGACTATAGTACAAACAGGCGCGGATAAGGCGCGTAAAATAACGAGGTGCCGGGTCTTATTGC
>Ga0208953_1000312_pt1 | contig 46446 bp, 42 predicted proteins | sample RifOxyB2_FD_184033 | JGI IMG/M metagenome (GOLD analysis project Ga0208953, IMG submission 184033) | Groundwater microbial communities from Rifle, Colorado - Rifle Oxygen_injection B2 (SPAdes) | ecosystem: Environmental > Aquatic > Deep subsurface > Groundwater | place: USA: Rifle, Colorado...
CAGCCGAGCGCGATACACGATTCGTTGCTTGGCAGGGTCGAGAGCCTCGACACTGAACCGTTCTTCTCGGACAGCACGTTCTCGAACGTGAAGATCGTCGCGTGCGGCACATCGTATCATGCTGGCCTCGTGGGCAAGTACATCATCGAGGAGCTGGCGAAGATACCCACGACGGTCCAGATATCGTCCGAGTACAGGTACTCGTCCGTGTCCAGGGAGAGCCCGCTCATGGTGCTCGTCACCCAGAGCGGGGAGACGTTGGACACCATGGCCGCAGCGAGGGAGGCCAGGAAGCGCGGGAACAAGACCGTTGCCATCGCGAACGTCATGGGCTCCGCCATCACGAGGGAGGTTGATCATGTCATATACACCAGGGCCGGCCCGGAGATCGGGGTCGCGGCCACTAAGACCTTCGTCACGCAGCTCGTCGCGCTCTACCTGCTCGCAATGGACCTGGGCGCCCAGAACAGGACGCTGAGCGCGCTCGCGAGGCGTGCGATCATCGGCCAGTTGAGGAGCCTTCCTAGGGCCGTCCAGGACGTGTTGAACAAGGCCCAGGAGATCGAGGCGCTGGCGAAGAAGTACCACGGCGCGAGGGACATGTTCTTCATAGGCAGGAACGTCAACTATCCAGTAGCACTTGAGGGCGCCCTGAAGACGAAGGAGATATCGTACATCCACGGGGAGGGGTATCCCGCGGGCGAGCTGAAGCACGGGCCCTTGGCCCTGATATCCAAGGACTCGCCCGTGGTTGCAATCGCTATCAAGGACCACACGTACGACAAGATGCTCGGGAACATCAGCGAGGTCTCGGCCAGGGGCAGCCCCGTCATCGCGATAGGTTTCGAGGGGGACACCGAGCTCGCGAAGTTCGCTGACGATGTGATATACATCCGGGAGATACCGCCGTTGTTCTCGCCGGTGCCCGTGATCGTCGCGCTGCAGCTGTTCTCGTACTATCTCGCCAGGGAGCGTGGCTGCCCGATCGACAAGCCCAGGAACATCGCGAAGACCGTGACCGTGGACTGATACCCGGGCTCACGCGAGCTTCTCGGGGCACACTTCCCTTCTGGAGCAGTGGGTGCACTTCCCGGGTCTGTCGTGGTTCCTGTGCGCGTCGCCCGTGCTGATGATGCCCCTCATCTCGCCCAGCTTCTCCACGAGCATCCTCTTGATGTCGTCGTTGTACTCTATCTCGTCCTCCCTCTCGGGGTACTTGAGGAGTCCGTACGGAGGCGCCTTGCCCATGGTGTCCTCGATGAGGAGACAGTATGCGGCCACCTGGAGTATGTGCGAGAACAGGGGTCCCTGAGGTGTCCGCCCCTTCTTCTCCTCGACCGGGATGATGTTGTCAGCGAGCTTGATGACGTAGTCCGGCCGGCCGGAGAGGCCGTACCTCTCGGACTTGAACACCTTGGATTCGTCCATGTCGATGTACTCGATCTTGCCCTTCACCCTGAACTCGTTCCTGAGCGCAGAGGCGATGTTTGTCGACATCAGTGATCGGTAGAGGAAGAACGACGCTCCTATGAGCCAGATGATCGCGACGAGTTCCGTGACCTGCGCGAGGTCGGGGTTGTCCTGCATGAATGCGACTGCGTTGATGGCGATGACGACGGCGACTATGGCGAATATGAGTATGATCTTCTCGTAATCCAGGACCTTGCTCTGCATCGTGGACCTCGTGGCTTTGTAGAGGAAGAACGCGGCTGCGAGTACCCAGATGAGCGCGACCGCTCCGAGTATCTCGCTGACGGACACGGCCTCATCGAAAGGCATGAGCTCGAGGCCGATGATGGCTATGAGGGTCGCGACGATCGCGTACCAGAACACCAGCCGTTCGGACTCCTTGGCGCTCTTCTCCCCCGTGTCGATCTTCCAGAGGGTCTCGCCGAGCCTCTCGTGCTCCTCGATGCCCTTCCTGGTTGTCGTGTCCTGGGTGTCGTACTTCTTGCTCAGCCACCAGCTCAGGGGACAGTAGCTGTACTTCTCCAGGTCGCCTGCGGAGATGTAGCTCGTTCCCTTGGGCTCGGCCATGCTGCGATTATGAGTGTCCCTGGTCAATAAACTTTCCAGGTCCGTCCGCGGGTGCGATCGGCTCTTCGCAGTCCTCGAAGTGCGATCCATCCAGGAGCAGTATGCCCTCTGGAGGTTCGATTCCCTCGACGAACCCGAACCAGTATACCACCGCGCCAGTGCCGAACATCTCAGTGTAGGGGGCCAGCTGTCTCCTGACGTTCTTCTTGAGCTCGATCTCATCCCCGAAGGACGCCTTCGACTCTATCCAGAATACCTTCGATCCGTTGATCTGTATGGGTTCGTCCAGGAGACAGTCCGGAGTCTTCTTGTGCGTGGCCCTCAGGTCCGCCTCGGTCCTGTATGTGACGCCCTTCTTGTCGAGCCAGTCCTCGAGCATCTTCTCGCCCCACTTGCCTCTCTGGGTCTGCACCTCTGAGCCTTTGGGGGAGTAGATGATGTCTTCCTCGGCGACCTTCCTCAGGTCCTTTCTGAGTCTCTGGTCGTGGCATGAATCGGGGTCTCGGATGTACTTCCAGTATGATTTTCTCGTGAGTCCTATCTCAGGCGCGAGCATGAGTCCCAGGAGCACGGGCGGGAAGTTCAGGCATCTGGCGATGTGCGCGATAGAATCGCCCCGCTTCCAGTCCTTTGCAATCGCTTTGATATCTTTCTTGACGATGTAGAACCTGCGCGTGGCGTCTCTTACGGTCCTCTGCGTGTACATTACGAGAAGGAGTTCTCTGTCGAGGCCCGTGGACTGCGCGAGTCTGTCGATGTCCTTCGGATTCCTCAGCCTAAAATAGATGTCTTTGTAGTCTTCGTACTTCATTAGTCCACTGTCCAGCCGCGTGCTGAACGAACAGTTCGCAACGTGATTGCTGGCGTGAACTATCCCTGAAAGTCTATTTATTACTTTGCGAAGAACTGGCGGCTGATGGATGCGCGGGAAGGCGGAAGCTTGAATACAACGGAAGTCATGGTGCGCCTCTCAAGTGCGTTTTTCGGAGGTATGTTGTTTGCCTGAAGGCGGAGCCAGGAAGGTCATACTACCCGCCAGGTACGTCCAGGGCCAGGGCGTGCTCGGCCAGCTCGGGGTGTATGTGAGGCAGCACGGGTCCAAGCCGTTCGCCGTCAGTGGAAGGACCAGCTGGTCCAGGGTGAAGGCAAGGGTCCAGGCCAGCCTCCTGCAGGCGGGCGTGCCGTTGGCCGGCCACGACGATACCGTCACCGAGTGCACGCACGGGAAGATCAACGAGGTCACTGCGAAGGTCGAGGCCCTCGAGGCTGATATCATCATAGGTTGTGGCGGGGGCAAGGCCGTCGACACCGCCAAAGCGGTTTCCGAGAAGCTCCAGCTGCCGGTCATTACCGTGCCGACCCAGTGCGCGACCAACGCCGATCAGATGGCGGACGCGGTCGTGTTCTCCGAGGATCACAGGTTCATCGAGGACATCTACCTCTCCCAGGCGCCCGTTCTGGTCCTTGTGGACACAGAGGTCGTCGCGAGGGCGCCCCCGGTCTTCCTGGTCCAAGGCATGGGCGACGCGCTCGCATGCGGCTTCGAGAAGCCCGCGTATGCCGAGACGATGCGGGCGAAGAAGTCCCAGGAGCAGGCGACGAACGCCGCGCTCGAGGTGAACCTCAGGTGTTTCCAGACCCTGATGTCGTACGGGATCCAGGCCAAGAAGGACGTCGAGGCGGGAAGGATCACGGACGCGGTAGAGTCTGTCGTTGAGGCAATCAAGCTCCAGAGCGGGTTCGGGTTCGGCGGTGGAGGCTGCGCGGCCGCGCATGCGGTCCACAACGGTCTGACCATCATGCCTGGCATCGCCCGGAAGCACGGTGAGATCGTGGCTTATGGGACCATGGTGCAGATGGTGCTCGAGAAGAGGCCCATGGGCGAGGTCGAGAGGGTCATGCGGTGGTGCCGCGAGCTCGGACTGCCCACAAGGCTCGAGGATCTGGGGAAGCTCGACATGTCCCACCTCCAGAAGGCTGCCGAGAAGGCGTGCGACCCGAACGACAGCATGGCCAACATGCCGTTCCCGGTGACCCCGAACATGGTCACACAGGCCATGCGCGAGGTGGACCTGTTGGCCACCAAGCTCGGCTAGAACCGTCCAGTATGCTTTCGTTGCCTGACTGGCACTGTTCCAGGCTCAGGAAAGGCTATATACGCCAATCGCGATTCTTCAGGTGTCGCCACAGGGCGACAGAAGGGATGAATTAAAGGAGGCTTTCGAAATGACCAGCACTTTGAACACGTTTATCGCGTCAGGGAACACCCCACCATGGCTCCCCCGGGAAGTCGCCGAGGGAAGGAGGTTCGCATGGTGGGCACAGATCATGTTCCTGCTCGCGGCACTGATATGGTTCATCATAGCCATAGTGGAGATGACGTACTTCGCCATCGACGGAGGGGCGGGGAGGCTGGCGTTCGGCCTGTTCGGCTTCTTCGCGCTCGTCATATGCTTCCTGTCATCGGTGTTCCTCAAGAAGACCGTGCTGGACGCGGTCGACCAGGGCAGGTTCCACGATGCGAAGAACGACTCGATCGTGTGGATCATCATCGGGTTCTTCGGCTTCGCGCTGCCATCCATACTCCTCATACTCACTCATGTGAAGATTGGAGACGCGCTCGCGCAGCAGGCCCCCGCGGGGTACCAGCCGTACGCTCCCGGGACAGTGTCTGCCCAGGCGCCCGCGCCGCCGTACGTGCCGCCACCGGTGCCCCCAGCGCATCCGGCACAGCCTGCCGCTGCCGCCCAGCACCCGCAGCACCAGCACCAGCCGATGGCCAAGTGCAAGAACTGCAACGTGCAGTACCCGATGTTCATGCACAGCTGCCCGAACTGCGGCGCACCCAAGGAACAGGCCTAAACTCATAACCCCCTTCTTCCTTTTCCATCCTCAGGACCCAGTGAGAGCCATGACAGAGATTCTCTACATGAAGGACATCGAGTCCAACTACATCCGCGAGTTCGACGCGAACGTGGTCGAACGCGGCTTCGACTACGTCGTGCTGGACAGGACCGCCTTCTATCCCCTCGGAGGAGGACAGCCCTCGGACACGGGCAGGCTCGAATGGCCCGGGGGCAAGGCGGAGGTCCGCGAGGTCACCAAGAAGGAGGGCATTAGGCACCACCTCGTGCAGAACCCGGAGCTCGTCCCGGACAAGGTCAAGGGCGTCGTCGACTGGGACAAGCGGTACGGGCACATGAGGATGCACACCGCCCAGCACATAGTCTCTGGGGTGGTGTACGACCTCTGGAAGGCACGCACCGTGGGGAACCAGCTGTACCACGACCGCTCCAGGATAGACTTCGCCCCGGTCAAGTTCACGGACGAGATGGTCTCGGAACTCGAGTCGAAGACGAACGAGATACTCGCGACCGGCGCCAAGGTCGAGATCGAGACCATGCGCAGGGACATCCTCATGCGCGATGTCGACGCCCAGAGGGCGAACCTGGACCTGCTGCCGAAATCCGTTCAGGAGCTTCGGGTCGTCAAGATAGCCCAGTTCGACACATGCCCGTGCGCGGGAACCCATGTCCGTTCGCTCTCGGAGATCGGGAAGATCAAGGTCGTCAAGCGGGAGAACAAGGGGAAGGACCGGGAACGCATAACCTACGAACTGATCTAGGCCCGTCGTTCCTATTGGAAGCCGACTCCGAGCCCCAGGGTCGTCTCGGTCGTGGTGAACGGCAGAGTCCTCGCCTCCCCCATGACGTCGACCGTGCCCTCGTCGAGATCGGCCCCGTTCCACGCATCGACCTCGATGATGTGCGTTCCCGCCGGCACGGCGCACTCCGTATCCGCGAAGAGGAAGGACGAATCGAGCGGGTCGTACGGGATGTAAACGGTGTAGACTTCCTCCCCGTCGACGCTGATGGTGACGTTCATGCTGCCGTACCTCACGCCGTCGGTGACGAACTGGATCTTGAGGTCGGAGACGTCGCTGCTCCAAGCGTACGCTGCGAATGCTGCGATTACGACGATGCACGCAGTGAGCGCTGCCAGGATGACCTTCGTCGCCCCCTTTGGGAGCGGCCTCGCCCCTGGTCCCAGCTGCCCTATCCTCCAGATGGTGACTCTAGAGAACGGCGGCGACTTGAACTCCTTGTCCGGACGCGAGTACTCGACGACCATCGCGACAATCAGGAGGGACGCTGCGAAGAGACCGACGGCGTAGATTAGGTAGAACAGAGGGTGGCCGCCATTGTACCACACGATCGGCAGGCTGACAGCCATGCTCGGAAGCTGCAGGAAAGCGCCGAGTTGGCTCAGCAGGCCGACAACGGCCCCAATCGTGTACAGGACCACCAACGGTAGCATGAGCGCGCGCAAGTCGTGCTCGAGCGCCGTCATTCCGGAGCCCCACGTCGACGCCCAAACGGCGACGCTCCAGAACGCCCCTGCGCACGTCAGGGACAAGGCAGCGCCGCAGACGCCGATGAGGTTCGTCTTCGCCATGTTCCACCGTGGTATGTCACGTCAATCGTGTAGTTAAGACTTCTCGTAACATGTTCAGGGAGGACTCCGTGCCCGTCCTGCTAGGGCGGCAATCCGCATAAATGCTTAAGTACGGCCGCCACGGATATTCGCCCAAGGAGGCAGAAATGGTCGAGGTAAATACCGTCTCAGGCATATCGCAGCTGTCCATCTGGCTCAGCGGTGCGTTCGCGGTCATAAGTATCGGGCTGTTGTACTTGTACATCGCCATGACAGATGCGTCCGCGCCGCAGAAGGTCCTGTGGGCCGCTGGTCTGTCGATTGCGGTCGCATTCGTGTTCCTGATCTCTTGGTCCATCGCAAGGGACGTGCTCAGGGAGAAGGAGCGCGAGCTCAGGCGCGTATAGGGCCGCACGGGCTCAGGTCTTGCCAGCAGCGGCCTTGTCGTTTCCTTTCTCGCCGTTTTCCACGGAGCTCAGCAGCAGTTCCATCAGGTCGACGATCTTGATCCCGGGGACCGTCCTGAGCTGGGTCTCGCAGAACGGGCAGCATGTGACAAGTGTGGTCGCTCCGGTGGATTTCGCCTCTGCGACCCTCTTGGACGCCAGGTCCCGTGAGAGTTTCGGAAAGGCTGACTGCAGCCCGGCTCCGGCGCCGCAGCACCTTGATTCGTAGCCGTGGTTTGGCATCTCCGCGAGCGTCGCGACCGCCTTCAGTATGTCCCTCGGCTCCTCGAACACGCCCCCGAGCCTGCCCAGGTGACACGGGTCATGGTATGTCATCCTCTCGGCTGATTTCTTGACCTTCAGCCTGCCGGTCTTGACGAGGTCAGAGACCTCCTGCGCCACGTGCACGACCTGTATCTTCGAGCCGTGCTCCTCGAGGGATTTCTTGAGCGTCGTGTAGCAGCCGGGGCACGCCGTGACGATCTTCTTGATGCCCAGCGATTCGAACCTCTCCACGTTCTTCTTGGCGAGTTCCTCGTAGGCCTCTGCCTGGCCTACCCGCATCAGCGTGGAACCGCAGCAGGGCTCATCCTGGCCCAGTGTGGCGAACTTGACCCCTGCCCTCTGCAGGAGCTTGGCGCTGGCGATGAGGCTCGGTATGAGTGGCTTCATCACCGCCGACGTGCACCCCGCGAAGAAGAGCACTTCCTGGGCGCCAGGTGCGGCCTTCGGGATGTTCAGCCCCTTGGTCCACTTGTTCCTGGCGCTCCTCGGCTGGAACCACGGGTTGCCGTAGTTCTTGAGACTGGCCGAGAGGGATGCGTGCTCCTTCATCGGCTCGACCCCGTGCTTGAGCAGGTACTCCCTGAAGGCCCTTGTGTGCTCCGTGTTCTTGAGCGAGCACCATCTGTCGCAGTTCCCGCACAGGGTGCATTCGAACGCCGCCTCGATGACCGCGGGTGTGATATCGAGCTTGCCCTGGAGAAGCCCGAGCATGGTCCTGTTCCTCCCCTTCATGCAGAGGGTCTTGACCTTGAGCGCTTGGTACACCGGACATCCGCGCTCGCAAAACCCGCACGATGTCCCGAAGCAGGTCTCCAGCTCCTCCTTGAACGTGTCCAGGCCGTTCCTCACGGGGAACCCTCCCTCGGGAACTTCTTGCCTGGGTTGAGTATCCCCTTGGGGTCGAACAGCCTCTTGATCTCCCTCATCTGGTGCAGGGACGCGCCGTGTTCGAGCTCGAGGTATGGTGCCTTCTGGTAAGTGTCGCTCATGAAGGTGCTCATAGTCCCCTCGAACGCGATGGCCATCTTGCTCAGCTCGTCGTGGAACTCCCGGAACCTCTTGACCTCGTCAGCATCCCTGTAGTCGACATACACCGCGCACGAGAGCGAGAAGCCGATGCTGTTCGGGTGCTCCAGGTACGCGTTCATGCCGATGATGTCCAATCTGTGCTTCTCAGCGACCTCGACGAACTTGTGGTAGAACTCCTCGAGCCTGCCAACGGGCACGCCAGGGTCCGCCGCGCCGAACTTCTTCTTGGTCTGTGAGTCTGGCCACTTCTGTTTGAATGGCTCGAAGTCGAGCGTGTACTTCGAGGTCCACCAGCTCTCGACGAGCTCGCGCTCCTCGACCAGCTGCGCCTCGAACTCCTTGCTTAGTCTGACGGCCTCGTCCCGCTGGAAGTCGACCACGGCCTTGTCGCCTGCGAACGAAATGGCCAGGAGCGCCTCGCCCCATGCCGGTATCTCCGGTTCCTTCCCGTACTTCTGCTTGTATGTCTGGGTGTAGAATCTCAGCCTGCGCTTGCAGTTGATGTGGGCCGCCTCGATGCACAGCCCTGCCTTCAGGAGCCTGCTGAGGTAGTCCACGGCCGCGCCCAGCCTCGGGAAAACGAGCATCTCCACGCGCCTCGTGGCCGGGATCGGTTCGAGTTTGAGCGTGGCCTCGGTGATGACGCCCAGGGTGCCCTCGCTGCCAGCGAGCAGGTCCTTGAGCTTGTAGCCTGAGGATGTGAAGTGTGCCTTCCTGTGGCCGAGCTCGAGTATCTCACCCGTGCCCGTGACGATCTCCGCGCTCAGGAGGCAGTTCAGTATCTTGCCGTATCTGACGCCGAACGTGGAGTCGTTGTCGCACGCGATTGCGGAGCCGACTGTGCTGACCCACTTGGACTCAGGCTGGTGCGGCAGCCAGAGGTCGTACGGCTGAACGGCGTCGTTGACCTCCTGGAGCGTCGCGCCCGCCTGGACCCTGATGGTCTGGTTCTTCTGGTCGACCTCGACGACGGAGTTCATCGTGGTCGTGTCGATGTATATCCCCTTGAACATCGGGACCGCGCCCCCGAGCATACCCGTGAGGCCACCTCCAGCGGTGACTGGTATGCTGTGCTCGTAGGCGACCTTGACCGTGCGTTGCACGTCCCTGGTGGTCCTGGGAAGTATGACGACGTCAGGGGACACGAACTCGTCCGGCGTGCGGGGGCTCCAGTCCGCCCCGTAGACGAACCTCTCAGCTGGGTCGACCAGCACCTTCTCCTTGCCCAGGGCGGTGGTGAGTTCATCGATATACGACATGTCGCTCCGTGTGAGTGGAATCTGAGTACTAAAGTCTGACCATTGTACAATTGTGGGTATTCATATTCTGAACGCCTGACAGGCGAGCATCAATAACCCCCGAGAGCATTATCGTCCGACCACACGGACAGGTGAGGGATGTGAGTGAGAAGATGACGAGCAACGGACTTCTATACGGCCTCGAGATGCCATCATCGTACACGAGCCTCGAGGAGGCATCGATCAAGACCCTGGATATGGGCCTCGCGGACCATCCGAAGGCCAAGAAGATGCTCCAGCTGCTTTCCTCGGACGAGGAACTGAACACGCTTCTGAATCTCGCGAACTTCATCGCGGTGAGGAAGCTCGGGTACAACGACCACGGCCCCATCCACGCGAAGATCGTCGCGGCGAACGGCATCACGATACTGAAGATTCTCCTCGAGAGCGGGAAGATGGAGATGGACTCCATCAAAGGCCTGGGCATGACAGAGGATGACGCCCACCTGATAGTGCTCTCGGGCTGCCTCCTGCACGATATCGGGAACGCGGTCCACAGGGTCGAGCACGAGACATTCAGCGTCATGTACGGCAAGTCGATCCTGGACAGGCTACTGCCCGAGATCTACCCGGACCTCGCCCAGAGGACAGCGGTCGTCGAGCAGGTTCTGCACACGATATTCGCCCACGACGAGGGCCAGAACGCGCTGACCATCGAGGCGGCCATCGTGGTGATAGCGGATGGGTGCGACATCACCAAGGGCAGGGGCAGACTGTCGTACGACCTGGGCAAGCATGACATACACTCGATATCCGCTCTCTCGATAGAATCGGTGGACATAGCGAGGGGCAAGGAGAAGCTGATCGAGATACATGTGAAGATGTCCAACTCCGCGGGCATATACCAGCTCCAGGAGACCCTGGGGAAGAAGGTCGCTGTGAGCCCGCTCAAGGACCATGTCGAGATCGTGGCCGAGCTGGTGCACCCGAAATCGAGGCAGGAGCTGCAGGTGTTCGACAGGATAGTCTTCTCCGACGGGAAGTACAGGAACGCCTAGAGCGAGAACAACGGTATCGCGACCAGGAGCATCGCGAGGGCGGCGTACTGCTTGACCGTGAGGCTCTCCTTCAGCCGGACCTTGGCGGCCACGATCGTCAGGACCGGGTACAGGTTCGTGATGGGCGAGACTATGGACACGTTGCCGTTGGCGAACGCGAGGTACATCGTGATGCCCCCGGCGGTCAGGAACAGCATGGAGAGCTCGAGTATCCTCAGGTCGGCCTTGGGCATCTCGAACTTTCCCTTGGTCGTGTACAGCCAGTAGGCGGCCCACATGGCCGGGCACACGATCGCGTATACTCCGATGAAGTTCGTGTCGCCTATGACATCTATGGCGCCTTTCGCGACCGTCGCTGATGTGCCCCAGAAGAACAGGGAGCACACCGCGAAGACGATGCCCATCAACTCGGTCCTCTTGCCGTTCCCTGGATTGTACGTGAACAGGAGCATGCCCCCGACCACGAGCGCGACCCCCGCGCCCTCGCCGTAGGTCATCTCCTCTCCCAGGAACAGGAGCGCCAGCAGGATGGTCCAGGGGGCGTAAGCGCCCGCGACCGTCCCAATGATGCTGACCTTGCCGTGCTTGAGCGCCTCGTAGAATGTCAGGTATGCTGCTCCCGAGAGGGCCGCGGCGACTATCGCCTGTATCCATGCCCAGGTCTCGTACGAGGTGCTCTCATGGAAGAAGAGCCAGTAGACCGCCCATATCATCCCGATGTTCCCGCTGAACAGGAGCAGATAGTTCGCGGAGGATATCTGGGTCCTGGTCTCCTTCACGAAGACCTGGCCAAGGCCGTAGAAGAGTATCGTGGCGAGCGAGAAAGGCAGCCAAGCGAGTTCCATCTATCGGCCTGGATGTTCATGCCGTAGAAATATGTTTGCAGGTGGCGGGGGAGCAATCTAAATAGGTCTTGACTGCCCTGACAACTCGGTGGATTACAATGGATAGCGCGCCAATCGCTTTGTTGGGTGTTCCGTACGACGATCAATCATCGTTCGCCCGCGGCTCCGCGAAGGCCCCGCCATTGATAAGGGCTGCCTGGCACAGTGAATCCACGAACAAGTACAGCGAAGACCTCACCCTCATCGATGATTCCCTAGTCTGGGATGCAGGGGACATCGGGTTCGGCCCCGGTGAGGACCCGTTCTCGGTGATAGAACGGGAGGTGGGTTCGCTCCTGGACAAAGGGCTAAGGCCAATCTGCCTGGGCGGGGATCATTCTGTGTCATATCCGATCGTCAAGGCCATAGCAGGCCGGCACAGGAACCTCAGCATACTGCACTTCGATGCCCATCCAGATCTGTATCAGGACTACGAAGGAAACAGGTTCTCTCATGCCTGTCCGTTCGCGAGGATCATGGAGGATGGCCTCGCCAAGAGACTCGTCCAGGTGGGCATCCGCTCCATGACCAAGCATCAGCTTGGGCAGGCCGAGAGGTTCGGCGTCGAGATGATCGACATGCGCTCCTGGGATGACGACAAGATCTTCAACTTCGCGGGGCCTGTGCACATTTCTTTCGATATCGACGCCCTCGACCCCGCATTCGCCCCTGGGGTTTCCCATCGACAGCCGGGTGGATTGTCAACGCGACAGGCGATCAACCTCATCCAGAAGTTCGAGGGGACCGTCGTGGGCGCGGACATCGTCGAGTTCAATCCGGATTTGGACGTCCCGGGGATGACGGACGCCGTGTGTGCCAAGGTCCTGAAGGAGATCGCGGCGCGGATGGCACATCGCTGAAGGCCCATGCGGACCTTTCCCTGAGAATGTTGATATCCAGGGTAGATGTTCGTGCGTACGGTCTGATCATGGAATTCGGACGAATCGTCAAGGACGAGCTGTCGGGGTCTGTCGCCAAATCATACGTCGCCGGAGTGACACGGTACCACCGGATCCAGGCATCTCCAATGATGCACGCAGCCGCGGAGCATGTCACGGAAGAGCTGAAGCCCTTCAGCTTGGACGATGTCAATATCGAGCGTTATCCAGCGGATGGACGGCGCAGATACTGGACACACATGTCCGTCGTGGGTTGGACCGTCAAGAGCGCCGAGCTGAGGCTGGTGGAACCAAGCGAGCGCCTGCTCGCCAAGTTCAGTGATATCCCGCAATCACTTCACACTTTCAGCAAGGGCACTCCACGCGATGGGATCACTGCTGAACTCATTGATGTCGGCAAGGGTGTCTCAGACGAGGACTACGTCGGCAAGAAGGTAAAGGGCAAATTCGTGCTGGCGACCGGGCGAGGCAAACCGGTCCAACGAGAAGCGGTCGTGAAGCGCGGAGCCGCTGGCGTGATTACTGACGGATTGACATACGAGTTCCCAGGAGTTCGGGAGAGCACTGACATCCCAGACGCGCACGCATACCAGGGCATATGGCCCGACGCGAAGGATTTGAAGAGTATCAAGTTCGGTTTCTCGCTCAGCAGGCGCCAGGGGAACGAGCTCAAGAAGTATCTTGCGTCGGGGAAGACGGTGAAACTGCACGCGAAGGTCGACGCTGAGTTCACCAAAGGCGCCTACAGCATCGTGAACGCATCCATACGAGGGTCCGAAAGGCCACAGGATGAGATACTCCTGGTTGCGCACTTGTGCCACCCGAAGCCGGGCGCGAACGACAACGCCTCGGGGAGCGGCCTGTTGATAGAGGTCGCCAGGACCATATCATCCCTCATCCGCTCTGGCAAGATCGAGCGACCGAAGAGGACCATCAGGTTCCTTTGGGTGCCCGAGACAGTGGGTTCGGTCGCGTTCCTGTCTAGGCACACTGAGATGTACGATCGCCTGAAGGCGGGGATCAACCTCGACATGATCGGTGAAGACCAGACGCTGTGCAAGTCGACCCTGTGCATGGACTGCACCCCGGACTCGATGCCCACTTATCTGAACGATTTCGTGTTCTCCATGATGGAGCGTGCGAACGCGGAATACGATCCGATGGTGAAGATCGGTATCGCGAGCAACTTCAGATACGCTCGGACGGTGTACTCTGGAGGAAGCGACCATACGGAGTTCAACGAGTCAACCGTCGGCGTGCCTTGTGTAGGATTGACTCAGTGGCCGGATATGTTCTACCACACGAGCCTGGATACCATGGACAAGGTGAGTGAGGATAGCCTGAGGCGGGTGGGCTGGATTGCAGCAGTGTCCGCACTGACACTCGCGGATGCCGATCCCGACACGGTCCATGAGATCGCCGTGCTGAGCAGCTCGGAGGGTATGAAGAGGATATCCGAGTCCGTTCGCAAGGCGTGTTCAGAGCTGCTCGAAGCGAAGAGGTCAGGCAGGGGAAAGGGCGCCAAGGCAGACCTTGTGAGACTGGCCATCTTCCACAGGATGAGGGTCTCCAAGATCGTGAGCAGGGATGTGAAGGCCGTCAGGTCGCTCATGCGGTTGGACGCGGAGTCGGGCGCAGACGCGTTCGTGGAGCAGCAGGTCGCCGCAATCTCAGCTCACGGCTCGAGAGAGCTGTCCAGATTGAACGACATAGTAGATTCTGTCATAGGCAAGGGAGCCGCTGCGGCGCTGATGCGGAGAGGCCTCTCGAAGGCGGAGACGCAGGCCAAGAAGACCGTCCCGAGGCGGCTGTTCAAGGGCTCGCTCGACTCTGATTTCCTGTCCGAGGCGATCGGCGAGAAGAGACACAGATGGTACGATGAGGTCGAGAAGAGGGACTCGTCGTTCTCCAAGAAGATGTACGAGATCGTGAACCTCATGGACGGGGATCGCGACCTCTGCGAGATCACGGAGGTCATATCCGCTCAGTATGGGCCGACCGATATCGTCGATGTCCAGAAGTTCGTGGCCGACCTGAAGTATGCCCATCTCGTGAAGTGAATCTTCCAGGTTCGGCTGAGAGGCCCCACGCTGAGTCGTGATATGGAAATCGAAGGGAATGGGTTTCAGCCAGGGCTGCTCAGGAGCGCTTCTTCCTCATGGCCACAGCGACTATGGCGACGACAACTACGACCACGATCAACAGCAGGACCACCAGCCCCCCGGCGTTGAACGCCTCCTCGTCTTCTGCGGGCGCCCCCTCGAAGCTCGAGTACGCGGTGTAGACGGGGTCGTGCACGACCCTGTACCCGTTCCATTGCGGGAAGGACACCGCGTACCATAGTGGATATGCGTTGAACCCGTCCTCGTTCGTGGGTGCGAGACTACTCTGAGCCAAGTCAAGCGGCCCGTCGTATGTCGACTGGACGTAGTCGCTGAGGCCGTATGCGAATATGCTCATCGCACCGGCTGCGAACCCGAGCTGCCATGCCACTAGCACGAGGTCCACGAGTCTAGCGCCGACGATTGCGTTCATCGCTGGCTGGTCCTCCTTGATGACGTAATCGGTGCTCTCGTTGATGAGGTCGAAAGTCCCGCGGGTGCCGACATTCAGCGCCCTCTCGCTATCGTCTCCTACCTTCAGGACGATGTCCTCCTCGAGCGGGGCATTGATGGCAGGGTCGATCGTGTCGCCGGTCGAGTTTCCTGAAGCGCCCTGATACTTCGATGTGAAGACGGTCACGAAGTGGACGACGCTCAGACCCATGTGCTCTGGCAGGTCGTGCGGGTCGACCGGTATCGGGATCCCGAAGAGGAAGAACCAGAGTTCCGTGACCTCACCGATGGTGTACCATGTCTCAGCCCGGACTTCGTTGGTCTCCTGGTCCATGGTCACCTCGTATGTTATCGTCAGTTCGCTGAACTTGGCAATCCAGCCCGTGGCGAAGAGCGCGCTCGCGATGAAGTTCGGCGAGACGAACGCGTACAGGTTCCTGTATTGGATGCCGAACCTGTAATGCCCTTCGCCGAGCTTCTCGACCTCCTGGACCTCGACCTCAGGCGGGTATGCCTCGTCCAGTTTCCCGGCCACGCCGAACGGTATGATATAGGATATGTTCTCGTTGCCGGGGTCTGGCAGACCGTTCTGTCCGGGGCCAGTACCATTGTATGTGTCATCGAACGCCATCAGGAAAGCGAGGACCGCTCCGATGAACACCTCGTTGCCATCAGGCGTGTAATAATGCATACCAAACAGCTGGAACGGTACGTTGCCCGTGCCGTTGTCGTTCTCGACCATGTTCAGGGAGAGCAGGAACGCGGATACGTTCTCGTAGTTGACGAACGAGGCGGAGAATGTGATGTCATCTCCTGCTGGGCTCGTGGCATTCATTGACTCATTGGTCCAATACTCCTCCTCGAACGAGTGGCCGAAAATCGCCACCTCGTCCCCTTTCTGCCAGGTCTCTGGCGGGAACGCGCTGACGTTGGCAACCAGCATCGCACACAGGATGATACTAATCCCTGCAACAAGCACTCTCTTCACGTGCATCACCATCGAATGCCTCGGAATTGTCCGAGGTCCCTATTCTCAGGATATCTCTCGGCATGATTAATGCTTTCTTCATTGGCCATCGCCGAATGGGTCAACGCAGTCCTTTCGCCCGAGCATCCTTCTCGAACAGGGTTTCACCGCGATAGTCTATCCTCAGGATACGGTGATATGGTATGCTGGCCTCTTCGGTCTCGAAGAAGGTCCTGCCAAGAGATCGCAGAGCCGTGCCATGGATCCTGATGTTGTCCCCGGGTGCCCCCCTGTGGATGTACCAGATGACGGCCTCGTCCAGGGACTCACCCTCGGTCCACCTAAGCCTGTTCAAGACCTCCCTGGGGAAGACCATGCGTTACAAGTCCGCGTCCCGTCTAATCATCCTTTCGCTAGTATGGCGTGGAACTGGACCTCAGTGGCAGAAAACAAGGGACGAGGGGTTTGAGGGGTTTCGCGGCCCTCTCAGAGGGCCTTGAGCTTCTCCTCGATCTTGTCTGCCAGCTCGCGGACCTGGTCGAAGTGCTCCTTCTGGGGCGGCCCCTTCGGGTCGATGACGCCGAGTATCTCGATCTTGGTTCCTCCTAGGAGCTCCTGGACATGCTTCACCGCTCCGCCTGACCATCCGTGGGATGTCAGAAGCGCAGTGTACTTCGTCGGCGCCCGTAGCTGCTTGACCAGCAAGGTCGCGTACGCCCCGACCGGGTGCATCATGTTCAGGACCGTGGGCGCGCCGACGACGACCACTGGCGTATCAACGAGTTCCTTGGCTATGTGGCCGATCTCCGTCACGGTCAGATCGAATATGTTCACGCTGATGCCCTTCTCGACCAGCGTGTCGTTCAGGGCCTTCACCAGCTTCTCCGTGCTGCCCCACATGGACACATATGCGATGGCCACCTTCTTCTCCATCTTCTCGCTGGTCCAGGCAGTGTACGGGTCGAGTATGACCTTCGGGTCTCTCCAGATGACACCGTGGGACGGGGCGATCATCTTCACGCCCATCTTCTTGACCTTCTCAATCGCGGCCGCGCCTTGTCTCCTGAATGGCATCATGATCTCAGCGAAGTACAGTTTGGCCATGTCCAGCGCCAGCTCGTCCCCCATCTCATCGGAGTAGAACGGTCCGTCCGCGAGGTGTGAGCCGAAGAAGTCGCAAGGGAACAGTATGCTGTCCTCCTCGAGGTATGTGAACATCGTCTCGGGCCAGTGCAGCCAGGGCGCGTCGACGAACCGGAGGGTCTTGCCACCGAGTTCCAGCTTGGAGCTCTCGTCGACGACCATTATCCGCTCAGGGTCGATGTTGAAGTACATCATGGCCGCCTCCTTCCCCTTGGCGCTCGTCACGAGCTTCGCGCCCTTGGCGGCTTCGAGCACGTACCTGCCAGCGTTGGCGTGGTCAGGCTCCGCGTGGTTCATGATGACATAGTCGATCTTGGTCATATCGGTCCGTTCGGACAGTTTGTCGAACAGCTCCTTCTCGAAGCCAGGATTGACAGTGTCGATGAGAGCGGTCTTCTCGGAGCCCACGACCAGATACGCGTTGTAGCTCGTGCCGTGGGGCAGCGGTATGAGTCCGTCGAAGAGCCTTCGGTTGTGATGCTTCACGCCTACCCAGAACACATTCGGTGCAATCGATATCGTCCCTTTCGGTGTCTCAGCCATTCCCAAACACCTCTATTGTCCACGGAATCATCAGGAGGTTCATAGTCTTGTTGCCGTTCAGGCCTTGTGGCACACATGCCGACAGGGGATGGCCAGGGACGCAGGGCAGAACATTGAAATCGGTGTAACGCTTTGGACGGTGTGCGCCTGGGCAGAGGATTGAGACATCCAGGGCATTGCAGCACTTCGAGGGAAATCTGTTCTCAAGGTGACCTTACCATGGATCTGAAATCAAAGATCAAGCGCGTTCCCGAGTTCAAAGGCGTTGTATTCTGGGACATCACGCCCTTGCTGAAAGACAGGCACGCTTTCAAGCAGTGCATCAGGGACCTGGCGGACCATTTCAGGAACGACGACGTGAACGTGGTCGTCTCGAACGAGGCCAGGGGTTTCATCATCGGGGCGCCCGTCGCGCACGAGCTGGGCGTCGGCTTCGTGCCCATCAGGAAGAAGGGGAAGCTGCCGCCGGAGGTGCGCACGCTCAGCTACGAGAAGGAGTACGAGTCCGACGTCATCGAGATCAGAGACGACGGGATCGAGCCGGGTGACAAGGTGCTTCTCGTGGACGACCTACTGGCCACTGGCGGAACCATCAAGGCCAACGCGGACCTGGTGGAGGACCTCGGCGGCAAGGTGATAGGCATGGGCTTCCTCGTGGAGCTGGAGTATCTCAAGCCGAGAGAGTATCTGGGCGACAAGTACCGCATACACTCTCTGATCAAGCTCGAGAACACGGACGAGTTCTGAGCCCTCCGACTACCGGCGCCTGGCGGTCGCCGAGAATAAGGTTCAATTACCTGTCATGCGTTCATATCCAGCATGGTGCTGGAAGCACTCAAGGCGTCCTTCGATGGATCGGCGATCGTGCAACGCGGGGAGTACGAGTACATGGTGCATCCCCTCACCGACGGCATACCGCGGGTAGACCCGGGCCTGCTGACCGAGGTGATCGACGCCATGGCCGATGTCGGCAACTTCGACTGCGATACCATCGTGACGATCGAAGCGCTCGGCATACCTCTGGCCACGGCACTGTCGCTCAGGACAGGCAAGCCGTTCAACGTGGTCAGGAAGAAGATGTACGGCCTGCCGGGCGAGGTGAACCTGTCCCAGGTCACGGGGTACTCGAAATCGTCACTCTTCATCAATGGCATCCAGCCGGGCGAGAGGGTCACGATCGTGGACGACGTCGTGAGCACAGGCGGGACTCTGTGGGCGCTCGTCGAGGCCTTGAAGAAGATGCAGGTCAGGATCGTGGACATCATCGTGGTCGTGGAGAAGACCGACAAGAAGGCTGAGATCGAGCGCAAGCTCGGGTGCCCGATCAAGACTCTCGTCAAGGTCGAGGTTGTGGACGGCAAGGTCCGGGTGCTCTAGTTAGGCTTTCTTTGGAAAAAGAGCACACACGTATCGAAATCATCACGATTTGTGGATATTAGGGGCGGTCATCGCGCTCGCGGCCGAAGCATGCCTGCAGCCAATATCACCAGTATCGCATGCATTGTTGACGGGGCGTGTCCGAGCTCGGCCTGCTCGCCTCCATCCTGATATCGTCATCCGCAGGTTCCGCCCTTGGGTTTGCGACAGGTCTCGTCCCGGGTCTGCATGTGAACAACGTGGCCGCGGCCACCGTCGCCTACGCCGGTACCGTCCTCGCGTTCTTCGCACTAGTGGGGGACATCGTAGGCTCGGACGACTGCAGCATCATGGTCTCGTGCTTCCTCGTCTCGGCTCTGGTATCCCATTGCTTCTCCGAGGCCGTGCCGAACACCTATGTGGGCATCCCCTCCGGGGATGCGATCACCGTCCTGCCAGCTCATAGACTCGCGAGGGCGGGCCTGGGCTGGACCGCCGTGAAGGCGTCCGTGGACGGGAACATCGCAGGTGTCCTGTTGGGTGTGGGGGCGCTGTTGCCGGTGTCATTCGTCCTTGGACCTTCCGTGGGCCTGTATGAGTCCATCAGGACAGTGATGGGGTATCTGATCATCCTGCTGTCCTCCCTCCTGGTGCTCTCCGACGGCCTGGCAGTACCCGCTTCCCGCCATCGCACGTTCTTGAAGGTCAAGCGCACATCCAAGGTCCTGGCGGTGTTCGCGGCATCGGGCGTGCTCGGGCTCGTCGTGCTCGACACGAACTACTTCGCATGCGCGATGCCAGGATGCCAGAACCCGTTCGTCCCGAGGTCCTCCCTGCTCCTTCCCCTGTTCGCGGGGCTGTTCGGACTGCCGACGTTGCTGCTGAGCATCGTCGGGTCGCAGGCGCGGGCCCCAGTCCTGACATGCGCATGCAAGGTCAGGTCGTCGAACGGAGCGATGAGCACCGTCCTTTCTCTCGCGGGTGGCGTCCTCGTGGGCTGGATCCCGGGTCTCACTTCTGGCTCGTCCGCGACCCTGTGCTCGTCGATCCTCCGCCAGCCGGCCGAGGAGGCCAGCGATGTCGAAGGCTCGATGCGTTTCATATGGCTCTATTCTGCGATATCGACTGCTGGAGCCGTCCTGTCGGTCGGCGCTCTCTTCACCATACTGCGTTCCAGGAGCGGCGTGATGGACGCCGTCACTAGATTCGTCCCACCTGAACCTGTGAGCGCGTCCGTATCTGACATGCTCGCGCCAGCCGCGATACTGCTCTCCATGGTCCTGTCGGCGCTGCTGTCGTGCATCATCATGGTCAACATGCGAGAACGCCTGAGACGCGTGGGCATGGTGCTCTGCTTGAGAAGCCTCGCCATCGGGGCCGTCCTCTTCATCTGCTCGCTCGTCGCGGCCCTCACGGGCCTGCGGGGCGTATTCCTCTTGGCCACGGCATGCTCACTCGGCGTCATGCCCCCTCTGATCGGCGTGAGGAGGATACACCTGATGGGATGTCTCCTGGTGCCGATATCGCTCATGTTCGTCTCGTGGTGAATGAGTACGAGACGCTCATGGCCCGTTGTACTCGCTGAGGACTGTTGGTAAAAGGTGGAAGGGCCCCGTCTTCTTCTCCCCCCGTTAAAATTGGCGTGGACCCATCTCCGGCCCTGGCCGGTTAATCCTCCTCTTCAGAAGGAGGCCAGGGTTCAATACCCAGCTTAATGGGCCCGCCTGCCCAAGGCGGGCACCCTTCCACCTTTATCGTGATCTCTTCGCCCGTGTCGAGGTTCTTGATGACCCATGCCTTCATCACGGTCATGTCATCCTCCTCCACGAGCTCTCCTGTGACGTTGACCCTGTCGCCGACCGCGACGACGTCCCTGACCGTTATGTCCTGGGTCTCCCAGTACCACCACGGCCCGAACTCGACCTTGATCATCTCGCCGTCGTCCGTCTCGAGCATGAACGCGCCCGCGCGCTCGTCGCACAGGTCGCAATCGCATTCCTCATCGCAGCATACGAACTCGGTGATAGTGCCCTCGACTGAGGATAATTCATAGGTCGCACTGTCGTCTAGAGCGATTGACACCGGCACTGCTACGAGTAGTCCTAGGACCACAACAGCTAGTGCGGGCATGGCGAATTTAGAGCCAAACATGCGCGCTCCTACCCCCTCAGAGTCTGGTACCTGTTTCGGCATCATTCTATATAAACATGTCCATTACTGACTCCCCTGTTAGAACAAGCCTCGAAATTTGGGATTTTGACCCCCGTTTCTCTCGATCATTCCGAGGAGCTTCTCACGGTCCCAACCCATGGGCATCAGCATCGTCTCAGCGGCTCTGAGGACGAGGTCCACGTATGCCTCTGGGTCGTAATCGTCGTCGGATAGCAGTGGTTCGGCCCTCACCCTCAGGTCCAGATCCTTGCTCTTGGCGTGCGTGATCACGAACCTGACCTGCTCTCCCGGGTTGACCTCTATGCCCGCGGAACCCAGCTGGTGCAGCGCGGCGACCGCGTCGTTCATCTGCCTGTAATCTTCGAGGGATTTCGAGACCCTCCTGGTCACGAGGAGCTTGTTGAGGGGAACCGTGCCAGACATGACGTCGTCCACATACTTCGAGACGACGTCCAGCGCCTCAGGGACCAGCCCCGTCAGTCCGGCCGAGTCCTCGGCCTTCGCGAACCGCGCGAGCATGTCGTCCTGCATGTCCTTCACGAGGCCACACGTGTCCCTGCGCCTCCGCTCGATCCCGCGCAGCTTGAACTTCCCGTTCTCGAACAGGCCATAGTATCTGTTCAGCACGCCGACACCGTGCGCCCTGTCCGGCAGGAATACGATCCACTTGTAGATCCCCTCGGGTTCGAGCGGTATCCCGATGTGGCCAGACACGTGTTCGCAGAACCTGTGCGGGTCACCGTTCCCCTTGAGCCAGAGGGAGTCCACGATCCCGTGCAGTATCTCGAACCCATGGGCCTCGGCGATCTCCGACGCCTGCAGCATGAGCTCCCTGCCGTAGGCGTTGATGGCCTCGTGGCATTCTATCCTGCCGAAGCGCGCGTTCTTGTAGCCAGTGTATCCGAAGCAGTTGTGCGTCACGATACCGTTCGCGAGCGCGAAACCGTGGAGCGGCTCGTCGACCGAGAAGCAGTACACGTGGTCGCTGGTCGGGTCCGCTCTCCCGACCGAATCCACGGTGGTACTGGATGCGGCCCTGCCGTAGAGCGGCGGGAGGATTGGGAGCGTGTCACCCTTCACAATCTGGTCCGCCCTTCTCACTGTCGTCGTTCCTCCGCACATGATGAGGCACGGATGGTCCGGGGTCGCCAGCACTTCTCCATGGCCAGTCATCAATCGGACCATCCTCTCAGGCGCGGGGAACCTGAAGACGCTCCTGACGGTCTTCAGCTCCGGCTGGAGGTCCTCGTCGAGGCCGAAGAGATGGATATCGGATGAAATGGGGGACTCGCCGCATCCGTCCAGGGACTCCTTGTCCACGATATCGGATACCGGGCGCACATCGAACCTGCCGTCGCGTTTGAACGGCACTTCGGTCGAGCCATCCAGGCAGGTGACGAGGAGCCACTTCAGTATGTCCACGCGCTCCTTGTATCCCTTGGTATCGCCCACTCCTTCGCGTACCATCCTCTTCAGCCTGGTCCTCCGTTCCACCACGGGCTTCAGCACGCGCGGTATCAGCCCCAGGTGTTTGTCGCATATGCGGTAGCCGAGCACCGGCACCCTCCTGGAGGGGTCCGGACAGCAGCAGCACATGATGGTCTCGGGGGAGATGTTGAACCTGGCCATGATGTTCGGATAGAGGGAGGTGAAATCCACCTCCAGCACGTGGTCGTGTATCCCGACCATGGGCTCGTATATGAATCCCCCGCGGTCAGACACTATCAGCTCCTGGGCGGTCTTGAACTCCTCGGGCACGTTCTTCTTCCAGAGCACCAGGCATCCGTCCCTGAGCGCCTGGTCCACCTCCATGGAGCTTATGGCGCTCCCGGGCGAGAGTCTCGCGAGCTCCTGCAACGGGACGGCGGATATGCGCGACAGGTCTATCAGTCCGTCCAGCCCGCTCTCGCCGTACATGAACGAGCTGGAGCGGTCTATGTGCACCCTGCCCTTGAGCGAGTACGACGGGGGCTTGTACTTGATCTGGCCGTATGTGAAGTACGACTTGCCCTTCCGCTCGGTCCGCACATCGTCCTCGTCCCTGCCGAGGCGCAGGGATTCGAATCCAAGGGCCTTCGCCTTCTTGTAAAGATACGGTATAGCGAATGCGTCCCCGCCATCCGTGTAGACTATGTCTGGGTCTGCCTCATCGAGCAGCTCCTCGATATCCTTCAGCACGCGCTCCTCGTCGCCGTCGACCTCTTCAGCGCCGACCGTTGCGGACACTAGCCTGTCGTCGAATGCGGGCACCCCGTGCTTCGCTGCGACGGACACACCCAGCTCTGTCGTCTTCAGTGGCGGTTTCTCGTACTCGAACGCGAACCGGTCCTCGAGCATGATGGGCATGGGCCTGAATTCCATCAGTCCCATCGGGAATATGTCCCTCTCCGCGAAGAACCGCTGGCTGAACCTGAGGTCGACGTTGAAGAGCGAGAAATCCTTGTATCTCCCACGGTTGTCGACCGTGTGGGCGACATCCTCCACTCGAGAATACTTCCTCACCCCGATCGAGAGCACCTCCCTCGGCTCCTCGCCTAGCCACGTGCTCTTCATCTCGCGCCCCACTTGGCCGACGGCGTCCAGGATGGGCAGCGCCTTCTCGAGGTCGTCCATGGCGCTCTCGCTCCCGTGCGCGTAGATCATCGGCACGAACCGCCTCTCGACGACCTTGTGCGCCCCCTTCCAGGTCCTGACCCAGTAGACGAGCGCGTCATTCGCGTAGTCAGGATAGATGTCCAGGAGCCAGCCCTTCATCCCTCGGACTCACCGCTCCCGAGAACCCCATCCTGCCCCCCTATTCCCTTCCTGAGCCTGGCAAGCTCCTTCTCGTGCTCCAGGAGCATGGACATTATCGCGGACTCCGTCGGGTCCATGCTGATGGCGTAGGTCGCGGCGGATGCGTGCATCCTGGCCTTGTTCATGAGCTCGTCGAACGCCTCGCGGTCGCCCTTCCTGAGGGCTCTCCTGAAATCGTTCCATTGCTGCGCCATGGCCTCAAGGGCCAACCTGTATGTCGGAACCGTCCTCCCCGTATGCATCACCTCTGAAATCGGACAGGGTCATCTGGGTCCACGGGACTGGATGGAACATGATCGAGCGGTCCTCCCTGGGCAGCCTGACCAAGATGCCGTCTCTCCGCTCCTTCATGCTGATGACCATGTCCGCCTCGGCCCTGAGCAGACTGACCATCCTCTCGTTATGTGGCACGTGCCCGGGCGTGCGGTCAGTGACCAGTGATATCGTCTCATAGGTCCTGGTCACCCGCCTGATGTCCTCGGCGCACCTCCTCAGGAGCTGGTACGATTCCATCCACTTCATGTCCTTGTCCAGGAACATATCCGTTAGCGAAGACACGATCACCATAGCCGGTGAGCTCTCCCTCACCTCCTCTTCGAGCCTCTCGTCTATGAGGGTCACCAGCTGGTACGCGGTGAACGCCCTGGATATGTTGACCCTCGAGAGAATGTCCCTCTTGTCGAGGCGCATGCGCTTGCAGAGAGCGCTCAGGGCATATGGGTCGACCGTGTTCCCGCCGTCTATCCAGACGACCTCCTCGTCCAGTTCCGAGACGGCCTTGACGCATAGCAGGTGCAAGAGGCTGGAGGAATAGCCGCTGTTCCCTTCGAAGAGCGCGACCTTGGACGACCTGAACCCACCCACTAGGGTGTCGATGGTCGATATCGATGTGCGTAGTACGCGCTCGATCAGCATGGGCTCGCTGTCTAGCGCGTGGGCTTCGGGCGCATCCAGAGCAGCGGCCGTTCTATGGGTCTCCAAGGCGTCACCGGCTCTGAATCAATCTGCCGACGAGGAGTTAAAGCGGTAGAGGGGGGAGTCGGGTGAAACTAGTCGGTGAGATAAAATCCATAATGTATTCATGCGAAGGGTGAGGTCGGCTCTTGGCCCAACACGAGTCGGCAACCAAGCTTCATGCGACTCCCCTCGTATTCATCTCTCAGTCGGCGGCGTACTCTGGTTCAACTCCGGGCCCTTGCACACTTCTATACTTAAATATAGATTTAATTGTGCATGCCAACAGAAATGATGGGATATGCCAGAGCGGAATCCCTTTCTCCATTCCTTCTCCCAGGTGAAGAATCGGCTCTGACTCGGAGGTCTTGAGACATATCTCAAGGGAAGCTATATCATGGCGCCTGATGGTTCATATATCCAGTCCATGTCTGAGCACAGGTGGCAGCGAATGTGACTAGGTTCCTGAGTTCCCGCACAGCACCAGTCGTATTCATCGTTCTCTCAGCATCGCTGTTTGGCGTTGGCACTCCGCTCGCTAAGATCCTGGTTGATGACATCGATCCAGTGGTCTTGGCCGGCCTTCTATACGTTGGCGCTTTCGTGGGACTATCCATCTATGCAGGTCTTGCTAGAGTCTCAAGAGGAGATCGCACCCGGAGCGCTTCTCTGGGGAGGAAGGATGCTCCGTGGCTAACTGGAGCAACCATATCTGGCGGAATCGTCGCGCCAATTTGTCTGATGACCGGGCTTACTCTGACCACAGGCTTCGCCGCGTCGCTCTTGCTCAACCTCGAGGGGTTAGTCACAGCTCTGATTGCCTATGCTTTCTTCAAGGAGAACCTTGGCTGGAGGCTCGGGATTGCAGTAGTCTGCATGACGGCCGCAGGTGTAATACTCTCCTGGGATCCAGGCTCTGGGGCCATCAGCGTGGGAGGTCCTCTGCTTATGTTGGCAGCAGGGATTGCTTGGGGAGTAGACAACAACCTGACGAGGCACATTTCATGCAAGAGTCCCGTCCAGATCGCACAGGTGAAAGGGGCGGTTGCAGGGACAGTCTCCCTCTCTATTGCAGTGCTCCTGGGACTGAATGTGCCTGCAGACCGCAGCCTCATCCTTGCTCTGGTCCTTGGGTCCATATGCTATGGCGCGAGCTTGGCGCTGTTCGTCCAGGCACTCCAAGGCATGGGGGCATCCAGGGCAGGGATGTTCTTCAGCATCGGACCATTCGTGGGTGCGATTGTCTCCATCGTTTTGCTGGACGAGTGGCTGGGGTGGATGATGCTGCCCGCAGCGGGGCTGATGCTCGTGGGGGTCGTGGTAATCGTCTACGAGCGGCACTCGCACATTCATGGTCACGAGGGAATCACTCATGCCCACCTGCATTCGAACGATGAGCCCTCACACGATCATGGTCATCCTGCTCCTGTGAATGGGCAGCATGTGCACGAGCACACTCACCATCCTGAGTCGCATGATCATGTTCACTGGCCGGACATACATCATAGACATGATCACGAGAAGGGTGATGACTAGAATTGCCCAGCCCGCAGCGATTGCGGCTTGAGTCACCTGCTCGCGGTAGCACCGGATGGTTTCGTTGCGAGGTATAAGTGAACCCAGATCTCGGGAGGTTCATTTCTGTTGATCCCGTGCTTGGAAATCTAGCATCTCCTCAGACTATCAACAGATATGCGTATTGCGTCAACAACCCTCTGAGGTTCATTGATCCAACTGGGATGTTGCTGGGCGGCATTGGAGATTGGTTTGAGGAAAACTGGAAGACTGTAGTTGTTGTCGCAGTTGTTGCGATCGCTGCGATTGCTATTACATGCACAGCTGGCGCAGCGACACCTCTCGCTGCGATTGCATTGGACCTCGTAGTGGCAAACTTGATCGTGGGCACAGCGTCCGGAATTGCAGTGAACACGTTGTCGTATATTGGAGAGCAATATGCTGCTGGTGGCTCAATAACTGCAGAAGGCGTTCTATCATCTGCTGCCTCGGGTGCGATTGGTGGGTTCGGTGTTGGTGCTGGAATGTCACTAGCGATGATGGGGCACCCCATTGCTGGTCTTGCTGTAGGTGCTATTGGCGGAGAGAGTGCATATCTGTCCGGAGGTCTAATCCGAGAGGTATGGCCTGGTGGAGCACAAGCCGATGTCTCGGTCGGAGGCATGTTTATGTCGGCGTTCTTCGGTGCAGCGGGCGTTGGCTTTGGCAACTCACTGAGGGTCGTCGGCAGATGGTTTGGCGTGAGCAAGCCGGGGATCACTAATCCAAGTTTCTCTGGATATGAATCGGCGCTTCGGACATACGGCGGAATGGCGTTCTTTTCGACCGCGGACTCTGTGTGGAAGGCTTTCAGCAAGTTCACTCAGAGAGAAGCCGGCGGTTGGTTACCGATCTTCTCTTCCGCTCTTCCAAGATACTCTGGATGAATGAGATGAAAATCTTATATGAGGTAATGTGTATGGGAACAGTAAAGAAAATCTCGGGCAAGGTGCAGCGTCACAACCTGGGAGGAGTAAGCGATTCATGAACCCTACTGATGTGTCTGACAACCCGCATGCGCTTCTCTCGCAGGTTTCTCTTACCTCGACACCTCTAAGCTCATTGAACCATGCAATTCGGCTGCAGATGTCAGGAATCATTGTCACACTGTTGGGAGTTGTAGCGACTTTCCTCGGCATGACCCTCTCTGATATGGATGCGTTCTTGATTGGATGGGTTGTCTTGGGAATCGGATTGACATGGATTATATGGGGTTGGCTTAGGCTGAGGTGCCTTGTCCAGAGATCGCCTCAAATTGCGGTGATGCTTCCAGAGGTCGATAAACGCTCCGAATTGCAGCCAAGTGTCGCTAAGCTGAGGGCAGGATCGGTTGCAGCACTATCTATCGGGCTCTTAATGATTTTCGCTGGTATGTATTCGTTGCTGGCGAAAGAAATCTTGGCTGTGGGGATCATCCTTTTTGGAATTCTATTCCTCTTATTTGGAATACTCGGAATCAGATCCCTTGGTCGTCTTGGTCAGGAGTCCTAGGACACCGGCGGGGATCATTTGCCATCCGTTGCCTCTTCATGATACTCTTCTATCTCGATCATTTGTTGTATTGAGGATGATCGAGTTGTTGCCTGATTCAGGATATTCTCGCAAGTTGTTAATTCATATTGGCTTTGAAGATTATAGCTGGCAGTTTTAATTAGGGGTAAATTCCAGGCTCCGATGTCCCGCGAGAGCAATCTCGATGAATGTCATCTAACGCTCGAGAAGCGTTCATTCTGATGGTGCCGATTGAACTTTGAGCAAGAGTGCCACTCAAAAATCAACCACCCCTCCCTCGACGCACGAACCGCGTCCCATCTCACGATTGAGGTGTAAAAGACGGGCTCTAGAGAACTCAATGCGCCGTTGACAGTTTGGAGCACCCGTTCGTTCGAGTCTAGAGCATTATCATTAGTCTCCGTGTCAGGTTTCCGGACGAGATGAGCGCTGATGTTCGAATGGATTCAGGTCGGCCAGAGACTCGGCTGGACATCCCAGTAGAAAGTAGTTGCAGCTCTTATGTACCAAGTATGTCCACTTGATTGTCCCCGTGTCCATTGATGCCAGAGGAACTCGACGTAATCGATTTGCTTCACCGTTGACGGGTATATTGTAGTGTCGTAGCTAATGGTACCTCCGTTCGCCATGGGAAGGCTCGTTTTGGTCCATCTAGTATTCGTACCATCTGTATATCGCACCCAAATATACAGATAATCTGTAACGATGTCTCCATAGGGTTCGGCTATTGAGAGTTCTAGGTGGAGTTTGACCGCAGTCACTGGGTCTTCATTCAAGACGTGGCTGCTGTCGTCTCCGAATGTCTTGCCAAGAGCCTCGTAGTACGTCGCGGATGTCTGATGAACACCGTAACCTTCGATTTCTACCGTCACTCTTGAAGCGTACCAGGTCTCACCAGTGCTATCATATAGATGCCATGTATTGCCAGAGGTCCATTGATGCCAGACGAACTCAACTTGTTCTATCTTATACATGTAATAGCCAGAGTAGTCGACTACTCTCTCAAAGAGCAGATAGCCTCCGTTCGCCTCCGGTAAATCGTAGAATCTGTATCTGACGTATCCCCCGCTTCGCAAGTGAACGATGAAGTCAAGATAGTCTGTAGACGTGTCTCCGGAAGTTGAAGCAGTGTAGACAACGACTCTTATGTGAAACTTCCCGGCAAGATTGGCTCCCTTCAGAAGAGTATCACCAATTCCATGAACCTCTGCATACGGATAGACGTCATGCACTTCGTGAGTCCTTAGCCAGTTGGGGGCTACATATAGATATAACGCGGCTACGTATTGTGCTGTCCATGTGAGGCATTGTCTGACGCCAGCCAGGAATTCGTCGAAACTCGTACCGTGCACCAAGTACTGGTGACAAACAGGCTGATATGGCGCGGTTCTTGATGCCAAGTCAATAGCCAGATCCTCCAGATCTCCTCCACCCTGCATGTATGAACACGCGCCCTTATTCAACACATCGTTGGCCAGATTATACACACCGTCGCTCCAGTGAGCCGATATCCAGCTTTCATATGATGTGTGTTCGATCAATTCAGCGAAGTCGATTCCGCAAGCATGATACGGGTTTCCCATGTCCATCAGATAGTGACTCGCCCATGCCATATGCTCATATCCATCCTGGATATCTCCATCGCGAAAGTGACCTATTGCGTCTTCTGCCTTGGTTCTTGTATAATATGGCGCTCCTGTGTCAACGTAGTGATAAACGGAATCCCAATATGGGAACCACGGATAGTACCAGTCATCAGGAGTGTCCGCTTCGTTCTGGAGAGTATCCCACCATCTTGGGTCTATCAAAGCAGAAGTGCTAGCCACTGAGTGCGCTATGCTGCTGTGTGTGCTCTGAGCCCACTCAATCGATTCGTTGCCATCACTACTTACAGCCTCTGACTCCTGCGCCACTTCCTCACTCAGCACGGTTGAATTCACATCTTCGTCAAGGTTTGTTTCATTCAACGCTGGGACGTCAATCAAATAGAAGACAGGATTGTCGATTCTCAGGAGTTCTTGAATGCTGTCATCCGCCGAACTCTGGTTGCATGCATATTCTTGCGGTAGCGCATCGGACGATTCAAGTCCATCGACTACCTCCTTTTCCGAACCCTGAGCTGATGCGTTCCCAGGTGTCCATACGCATAGCATCACAAAAGTCAGTATCATCGCTCCAAAAGTCTGTCTTCTCGTTGGCCTCGCTGCCATTCTCCTCCACCCGAGACCTGCAACGATTCACGGATACATGAAATCTTGCTTACTCTGTCGTGGGAATTGTAGACATGGTGAGTCCGTGAGCGAATTGCCGTCATCCGATCGATAAGAAATCCATCCAGAGTCCTCTCTTCTAGGCTTGAAGGTCATATCTCCTTGTTCTGATTGACGACATACTCCGGTACGAATTCGGACTCTAGCACATTCTCATTCAGAGAAATGAAATGGATTGATGCGCTATCCTCATCACGAGCGAAGTCCTCTCTTTGATTCAGCCAACCGACTTGTCGAGCTAGGCTCTCGTCATCTTCTCGACTTGAGCCTGTTCTAGACTGTTCACGCGGGCATCAATTGACACGCAGGATGGCAACTTCCAAGTACTGCTTAAATCAATGCCCGCTATGATCTCGAGGATGGTTCGATGGAGGCTTCCAGAAAGACTGCGGTAATTGTGCTTTCCGCAGCAGTTGCAGCAGTCGTCGCTATACCGCTTGCATTCTATGTTTCCACTTACGAGTCTCATTTTGAGTTCTCCTTGTCGATTAACGATAATGGATCAGATGCTGACGAACTCATTCTAATATTGCCCTTGCCTCAGGAGCCGAAGCTTCTAGAACGGATCGACCAGCAGCAATTGTCGATCTCTGCATTTCCCATCGAATTGCCATATACCTATTCTTCTGAGCGAATCAATACCAGCAGCGGCGAAGTAACAATGCTGCGGATCCGGATTGACGTCCCGAGTTCAGACTCTGGCGGATCATTCTCTCTAAACCTTGGGGCCCATATTCAATCCGATCATCGGATAGACGTCAGCAATCCTGTGGGGAGCGAGTATTTGCTCGAGCCTATGACAAACGTGACCTCGGGGACAGAGATTGATCAATCCTTCGAACCATCTCCTTATGATGCTGTATTCCAGTCGGATTTCTACACCAATTATGTCGGCAACGAATCTTCCGATGGGATCACAATAGGGCTTGATTGGATAGGATGGAATGAATGGTGGTTCATTGGCTCTAATGGCGCCAATTTCTGGCAGGTAATCCACATCACCCTCGAATCCTATAACCCTCTGCCTTTTCCCATTCAGATTGGGTGGAACACTGTCCAAGGTGGGATATGGACGGGGTAATGAGTTGAACCGATTTCGACACAGCACGAATATGGTCGATAGCCATCGGTCGGGTCTGAAGAGTGGTGATTGCCGGGGTAGGACGTCGAGATCTTCTTCATTTGTAGTGACTTTTTTACCGGTAAAGAATCCTCTTGCCAATAGGACAACTTCTGGCTTTGAAGATTATAGCTGGCAGTTTTAATTGGGGGTAAATTCCGGGCTATAATCCGGGCCCTCGCACATTTTAATTCAGAACGATGCATATATGGATGAATCAGGGCTCCTTCATCTAACTCTGTCAGTCATGTGGCCACAAGGGTTCAGGCGCGGCTCGATGCACTGCTCAATGTAAAAGCACCAACCCCGTCCACCTTACTTTCCTCTTGGATGATAGAGACAGCGGAAGTCCTGCATTCTCGCAGGTCTTGGACACATCTATCCCCATTGCCTCCATTGACGGCCTCGCTTCGAACGGACGCCTACATGATTCGCCACTATGAGGCACTACGCAATCGGGGCACAGACTACAGTCACCCCCAATTAGACCAGCGGCAAAACGGAATCCTTCTTTGAAAGCGATCGCCTCAAGCTGATTGACTATTCGATGCAACTTGAGTTGCCATTCTCGTGTCTTTGTCGATTCTTCCAGCTCCTCACAGATTCTCCTGTCTAGGTGGCTTTCGGACTTGTCGGTTGAATCATAGTCCGCTTCAACTTGGAGTATCAATGCCTTTGCGTAGAGTGACAGAGTATCTGCAAATTCCTCAACCGATATCACGTTGGGAGGACACATCAGGTTTCTGGCGTAGCTCGCACAGATTGGTACAGAACACTTCAATCGAACCCGTTTATCTACAACAACCTTCTCTATGTCTATGATTTTCGCCTCATCAGCGCCGAGGCTGAGAGCGATAGCTGGAAGTTTGCTCAATCGTGCGTCCTTATCTGCGGAGGGCATAGGGACCATTTGACAGTAGCGGGATTCCATTCGCACCTAATAAGTGTTTGACTGCTGCCCGTCCCCACAACGAATCCCACCTACAATATTCGCGCTCCCGCATTCATACACTGGTAGGCTCCGGGCCGAAATCCGTGCCCTCGCACATTCTAATCAATGATACTGGATTTATGTTCACGCCGTGACCTCGACGCGAGATGGACTCCTGCCAAGATGTCGAAAATTCATTGTCATCCTGACTGTGAGAATGACTCCCAGAGCGTCCTCCGGACGACTTCATCACCTGTCCGCGACTTGCTTCGGGTGCGATTGACTTTCTCGTCTCTCCTCCATCAGGAAGCGCCAGAATGGCACGAGGTCGATCCCGCCAATCTTCCCTGTCTGGTTCCTCGTGACGACGACCCTTCGGTCCGCTCTTAAGTCCTCGAGGTGGATCACATCATCCCTACTGACCTTGTCCGAGTACTTGACCTCGTAACATGCACCTGGCAGTACGAAGTCGACCTCTTTCCCTCGGGCTTGGCCGTAGGTGATATCGTTCGCGCATCTTCGCAAGGCGTTGAAGACGCAGTTTTCGACCAGGCTCCCGAGGTTGACCGTCGGGCTCAGGACGTGGACGATTCCCGTGTCGCTCGCGTAGACCTTCTTTGGCGCGGCCATGCTCTCGGAAACCTTACCCTTCAGTCGGAGTGTGTGGATCAGGTTTGCCTCTTCGAAGGAAGATAGATGCTCGCGGACCGTCTCGTGCGATACGCCGAGTATCCTACCTATCCTCCTCGGTGACAGTCTCGAGCCAGTACTCTGCGTGACGACTAGCAGCAATTCCCTGAGCGCCTGGACGTTCCTCACCCCTCTGCGTGTCGCGATGTCCTTGTACAGTACAGAGCTGATTAGAGTCGTGAGATATCCAGGATCACCTGTCTTGAGGTACTCCGGAAGCCCGCCCGCACGTGCGTAGTCCTCCGCGTACTTGACCATCAGGTGAGCGTCGCTGCTTCTGACCTTCAGTTCCTTCATGCTCAAGTACTCGGGGAAAGTGAACGGGAAGACCTCCATGAATGTCTGCCTGCCCGTGAGGAACGATCCGCGCTCGACCATGAACAGCGACGACGAGCCCGTGGCAAAAACCTTGACATGACCAAGGTCGTAGACGGTCTTGAGTTCCTGTTCAAACCCCGCTCTGAGGTGTATCTCGTCGATGATTGCCGTGAATCGGTCGTTGTGCTTCAGGCTGTGAAATCTTCTGTAGGCGTCGAGCACATCTAGTATAGACTCCTTCACAAGGCTGGGGTGGTCCATTGAAAAGTAGAGGATCCTTCTCGGGCCTTCTCCTCCGTCGATGAGCCGTTCGATATATTGACGGACAAGGGTGGTCTTCCCGACTCTACGGAGACCCGTGATGAATACGATGTCCTTGGTCTTCCGTTTCTGATCGAGGAGGCTGAGGTACTCTTCCCTGCGGACCCCCTCGGCCTTGAACGGTCCTTCCCACCATGGATTGAATATGGCGAGGATCTGCTCCATGGTATCTCAATCTCGTGCATAGTATATATAGGTGTCCATTGGTAGTTGACACCATATATGTATTGGTGGAAGACGAAGCCTGACACTTCCCTCGTTCATCTCAACCCCCAGTCCGGTGATGGAAATCTATCATGTCTTTCTTACCGGCAAATAATTCCACCTCGAATAGTCAAGCTTCCACCTTTAAACGCCGGTAAATTCCGGGTCAATATCCGGGCCCTCGCACATCTTAATTTCATGGATAATGTTAGTATTCGAATCCATTCCAGAACTCGGCCCCCCTCCCAAATCATGAGATTGTTGCGCCGAGCTAGGCTCTCACCTTTCTTCTTTCCTACCCTTCTCTATGTCTGCGCTTCAGTTCAGCCTTGCCCTTCTTCAAGAACTCGGAGCGGTTTCCCTTCTTTTCTTTGACCATCATTCCCACTCCAAGTGCACCAGAACACATGTGGTGCAGAATCTCAAGGTTCTTGCAGGTCTCACTGTCCTTGCACTCGGCGCACTCTCCTAGATGCTTGTCTGTGGCACATGCGCGGATTTCGCAGTTCGTCCTCCCGCCCCCCTTCAGACACCCAGGGCATGGAGGCAATGTATGGATCGAGGCCAAGCTCTTGTGGAGTCCCATGTAATCGATCCCTTCTGGACCCCACTCCTCTATTCCATAGTCCTTGGTTAGCTTCTCAAGCCTCCCCGCGAGTTCGCCAATCGTCCCGTTGCCAACCGCACAGCTGCCACACCAGAGCCCGCAATAGCCAATCTGGTCCTTCACATTCTCGAACGCTGGTGCACTCGATGCGTCCTTTCCTTTGGTCCCGGTCTCTGTGTAGTGCATTGTTCAACCACTTCGCTGTGGCTTCCCGAAAGGAACGCACGAGAGGATATAGTCTCTTCAGGGCAATGCGAAAATGCACGGGTCCTGCGACCTGCGTTGAGCCGGGTCCATACTCGAAAGTCTGGCATATTCTTTCAAGCGATCACTGGACAGAGCCAAGTCTCACCGGCGCTATCGAACTAGCAAGGTTCGTCCATTTGGATGCCGGGATCCGGTTTCTACCGGTACATAACTCGGCCGTCATGATACCCACTGGGGGTTGAGAATTCTAGCTCCCAGCTTTAATCGCCGGTAGGTTTCGGGCAGAAATCCGGGCCCTCGCACTTTTTAATTCAATGTGGTGTATGAATATCGTGCCGACCAACACGTAACCATCCGTCTCATCCCATGGGGTTGATTCGGATGGTCTTCGATATGTCATGCGGAATGTGGCACCCGGAACCGCTTCGATTATCTAGATGCATTTCTATGAGTGGCTGAAGCGTCGTATGACGGTCCCTTTGGGTGAGCGCGGTCACGCATCTGCCAATGCCGTGAGCTTGGCGGATGCTTTGGAGAACGACCCTTTCTACGCTGCCATTACAGGTGACTTCTCATGCGATGATGCCCAGCGACGCGAAGTCTTGGAAGCCTACTTTGACTATTCGATGAAGGAAGGCGCGAGACTCGGTTGCTGCACAGTCTTGCCGGACGACGATAGCGGTGCGGCCATCTGGATCAAACCGAAGCCTAAGGAACACCTGTCTCAATCCAAGTTGGAGAAGCACAGATTCCTGGAGTCAATACTCGGAAGGAACGGGCTTGCGGATTATCACAGGATCATCGGTTTCATGTCGCCTCGTGCAGATCAGGTTGTGGATAGTGACGTCTGGTATCTTTCGATCCTGGGGGTATCGCCTCATGCTCAGGGCAGGGGGTTCGGAAGGCGTTTGCTGGAGCCCACTCTAGATGAGGCAGACCGTGCAAATGCAGGCTGCTATCTGGAGACATACTCGCCCCGCAGCATCTCCTTCTACGAACGACTTGGTTTCAGATGTATCGTCTCGCACGTTGAGCCAGTGACATCATCAGAGTATTGGATCATGGTCCGGATGCCCCGTGATGTTCAAAGGTGATTGTTGACTGCGGACAGGATTTCCCAGACTCGATTCATTCTCAACTGACAAGGTGTCTCCTCGCTGATAAGTCACCGTCGGATTTCAGGATCATTGTTTCCAGGTCCAATTGGGGTGGATCTCAGGCTGAAATCCACGCCATTGCGTTCAGCTACGTCGCTCATATGGTTAGTGTCACATAGATGATCCTCAGGGTATGCGTGATTGTGCGCTGGACTGCGAACTGCAGACCAATGTTTAAGTATCCATATCATGCTCTTCAAAGCCACACCCCACAGCCTTGAGAGGGCGTTCATGGAGGGGATTGGAAAGCATGTCTGCCAAATCGAAAACGAGCCGGTCGGCGACTCCTTCCAAACCTAAGAAGACCTCTCGTCCGCGCGTGGAGTATCCCGATGATATAGACGCATCGGAGGTTTCGAGGTCGAGAAAGGCTGCGATCCTCCAGCTCAGGATGGGCAGGCTCGCTCACGTGCTCAGCATCGTGTCCGGTCTCGCTCTGGCCGCTACAGCCGTGCTCGCCTACCTTCTCGAGAACTGGGACTACCTTCTGACAGCTCCGGAGTATGTCACCACGCTGAAGTGGGTGCTGCCTCTTGCCGCCAGCCTCATCGTCGCCGCCCTGGCACTGGCGTTCAAGTGGGAGCCGTACTTCGCTGACCGGAGCGACCCACATTTCATAATGAGCTTCGTTGCAGTCGCGGTCCCCGCGTTGTTCATCGCACTCATTGCGCTCGACGAGGGCGGGTACATGGTGTTGGGAAGGCCAGACTGGCTCTATCCCGCGTCCCTCCTAGGCATGAGCCTGACCTTCATATCGCTCGCAATGGCATGGGATGGTCACGGCCGGAGGAAGGTCGTCAGCATCGCGAGCGCGGTGTTCCCACCCGCACTGCTCACCTTCCCGATCATCGTGCATTTCACGCCGCTCGAGTTGGCTAGCATCCTGCCGATGGCGTACCTTGGCAGTGCCGTCGCCATCCAGCTGAGCGGGTCCATGCTCCACATCATCTCGAGCTCCACAACTGTCCAGGAGCGCGAAGTCCTCAAGGCGAGCGACGGCAAGCTCAAGGTGCTCCTGGAGGACGTCGACAAGCGCAGGGAGGCGCTGGAGTATCGCGAGGACGCGATGCGCTCCAGGGAGTCTGACCTCGAAGCTTACGAGAAGCGGCTGACAGAGGAGATGACCTCCATAGATGAGAAGAAGAGGCAAATCGAGGCGATGGAGGCCGAGGCCGAACTTCGCGTGGACAGCTCCAGGAAGGCTGGCGAGGAGCTCGTGCGGAAGGATTCGGACATCGAGGCCAAGCTCGACACTATGAGGCTCACGCAGGCCGACCTCGACATCCAGACAAACGATCTGGAGAAGGGCGCGAAGGCTTTGGCCGCCAGGGAGCAGAAGCTCGCTACGAGGGAGGGCGAGCTGAGCAAGCTCATCCTGGACGCCCAGGCCAAGGAACGCGAAGCTAAGAACAAGATCACCGAACTCCAGGCCGAAGAGGCCGAACTGGGCCTTTGGGACAAGGAATTGCAGGCGCTCCAGAAGGCGCTCGCGGAGAGGGAGAAGCAGGTCGGCGTGAGGGAGAGCTCTGTGGATTTGAAGGGCATCGAACTCCTGGCCGCGAAGCAACAGCTCGGCAAGGTCGTCGCGGAGAAGACGACCGTGAAGACGCTCGAGCAGCAGCTCCTGATGAAGCAGGAATCCCTGTCCGAGAGGGAGATTGCCCTCAGGTCCAAGGAGGATGAGCTGAAGAAGGCCTCAGAGCGCGCCCAGAGGCTCATAGAGCGCTCGGACAAGCAGATGAACGAGCTCGTGGACAAGGAGTCGGCCGTGCTCCAGCGGGAGAAGTCGCTCGTGGAGAAGGAGGCGGAACTGAAGAACGCGGTTGCGACCATTGACAACCAGCTGGCAGAGGCGCTGCGCGTCAAGTCCGCGGTCAGCGATCGGGAGAAGCAGTACCTGTCTCTGACGGAAGCCACGAGGACGAAGATGGCTGGCATGACCACGAAGGAGCAGGAGGTCGAGCGCAAGATGTCCGCCCTCGGGAGGCGCGAGGAGAGCATCAAGGATCTCGAGAAGAGGCTCAAGGCCGAGCAGGACCAGATGAACTCCAAGCTCAGAACGCTGCTCGAGAAGGAGAAGGACCTCAAGGCCGAGGAGGCCAAGGTCGCCGTGAAGCAGGCGGAGCTGGAGTCCATGGAGCGCGAGATGTTGGTCACGGTGGACGAGGTCGAGAGGGTGAGGCACGAGCCCTCGCCGGAGCCGGATTCATCATACAAGGCGCTCGAGGTGAAGGAGAAGCACTTGCGCGAGAAGGAGCAGGAGATGAAGTCCAGGCTCTATCAGCGCGAGAAGGATCTCGAGCAGCGCGAACATGCGCTCCAGACGCATCTCAGAAAGGATCTGGACGAGATGGAGACCGAGGTGGAGACCGAGGTCGTCGAGGAGAAGGTCAAGACCGGGATAGAGCGCCTGGACGACCTACTCCTGGGCGGCATGCCGTTCTCATCCAACGTGTTGTTCGTCGGCCCGCCGTTCATCGGTAAGGAGACGGCCATGTTGTTGTTCGTGGCCGAGGGGCTCAAGAAGGGCATCCCGGCGATCATAGTCACAACATCGCGTCCGCCTCACGAGATCGCCATGGACATGGCACCGATACTCCCCACATTCATGGAGTTCGAGCAGCTCGGCCTGGTACACTGGGTCGATGCCTCTGGGCTCGCCCAGGACTCGGCCCCTCGGAGGAACTCGGTCAAGGTCAATTCCGCGGACGACTTCGTTGGCATGTCGAAGGCGCTGGAGGCGACTGCGAAGACGGTGATGGCCAGCGGCAGGAAGTACTTCAGGCTCGCGTACCTGTCTCTCTCGATGAGCATCACGAGCGCCGATGAGAAGAGGTCGCTGCAGTTCGTGCAGGAGATGTCGAGCAGGGTGCGGCAGGCGCGCTCGGTGGCGGTGTACGCCGTCGAGAGGGGCATGCACACGGACCAGCAGCTGGGGTCCCTCCAGGCGCAGATGACGGGCGCGATACACTTCAAGACGGAGAAGCAGAAGACGCTCCTGAGCGTCGAGGGTGTGTGCGACGCCCAGACGAGGACCTGGGTCGATTACAGGCACACGAACAAGGCCCTCATGATCGGAGCATTTTCGCTCGAGCGGATAAGATAGTCATATACCCTGCCCGCACGTGCGAGTCCCGCTCGGAGTGTGTGGATTGATTCGCCTAGGCAACGGCATCCTGCTCGAGATGGACGGCCGCAGGTTCAGGTTCGATCCCAGGAGGACCGTCGCCGAAGAGCTGAACATGGTCTCTCACGCGCACTCGGACCATATCCCCTCGTCGTTCCGCACGCTCCAGGTCGTGTGCTCCGAGGTCACAAGGGACCTGATCCATGTCAGGCGTGGGAAGGAATTGGATGTGGTCGACGACCCTTGTGTCGAAGCCCTTGAGGCGGGTCACATCCCGGGCTCGAACATGTTCATGGTCAAGGGCGAGAGGTCCGTGCTGTACACCGGGGACTTCTGCACGCGCAGGAAAGCGCACCTGGACGCTGCGAAGCCTGCCAAGTGTGATTCACTCATCATGGAGGCCACTTACGGCAAGTCGAGATACGTCTTCCCGGACCACGAGGAGATTCTCGGGGCAGCGCGCGATTGGCTGGATGACCTGATCTCCCACGGTGGCTCCGCGGTCCTGTTCGCGTACCCGTTGGGCAAATCACAGGAACTGTCCGTGGCCTTCCACGACCTCCCTCTGCGCCTGCACCCTTCGATCGCGGAGAACAACAGGGTCCTAGTCAAGCACGGGTACAAGCTGTGCACGGACGAGCTGGACGAGCACGCGGAGAAGGGTCCCGTGGTCTACATCACATCGGGCATGGGCAAGGACAAGGAGAGGGTTGCGCGCATGAGGAAGGCCGGGGCGAGGACGGCCGCGTTCTCTGGCTGGGCGCTCGACAGGAGCTTCGCGTACACGTCCACGGTGGACGAGGGCTTTCCGCTCTCCGATCACTGCGGATATGACGAGCTCATGCGTTTCGTCGAGAAGTGTTCGCCAGAGGTCGTCTACACGACGCACGGGTTCGACAAGGCGTTCGCGTCGTCGGTGCGCAAGGAACTCGGGATAGACGCGAGGCCGCTGATCGCGAAGCAGAGGACGATGGACCAGTTCTGCTGACTCATTCCTCTGATGTGGTCCAGCCCTTCTCGTATGTGCCTGGCTGCATGAAGACCCTGGACACGTCGACCGCGAAGCCCTCGGCGCGCTTCATGATCTCGTCGGCGTCCATGAGCGCGTGCCCGAGCGCGACGCCCTCGCCGCTCAGGGATATGATCGCCACGAGCCCGCCCTTGCGTATGTCCTGGTCGAGTGTGACTATGCCGGGCATGGCCACGTTCGCGCCGTGGCAGACAGCGTCCACGGCCGAGTCCTTGATCTCGACCATCGGTACCTGGGACAGGAGCACCTCCATCGGCTTCAGCATCTTGGCCAAGGTCGACGAGTCGCCCTGCTTGTGCGCCTCCATGGCGTCCTTGAGGTCGTGCAGCTGGACCGCGTCCGCCTCCGTGAGCGCGCCCGCCCTGGTCCTCCTCAGGTCCTGCAGGTGCGCGCCCGCAGCCAGGGCGTCGCCCATGTCCACCGCGAGGCTCCTGATGTACGTGCCCGCGTCGCACTCGACGTCGAACAGCACGTCCCTGCCAGAGACCTCGAGCACCCTCAGCTGGTGCACCCTCCTGGTCCTCTGCTCGCGCTTGACCGCGGAGCGCATCGGCGGGGTCTGGTAGATCTCGTCCGTGAACTCCGTCACGACGGCGTCGAGCCGCCTGCGGTCCACGTTCCCGTGCATCCTCATGACGCCCACGTACGCCTTGGTGCCGTAGTGGAGCACGTCCATGGCTCGGACGGATATGCCCACGCCTACCGGGAGGACGCCTGTGACGCGCGGGTCCAGCGTGCCCCCGTGGGCGGCCTTGTCCGCGCCCAGGATGTCCTTGGCCCAGGTCGTCACCTGGTGCGATGTCGGGCCAGACGGCTTGTCGATGATGACGACGCCGTCCTTGAGGAGGTCCTCCACCTTCCGCTCCCCCGGGACCTTCCCCGCGCCGGATCTAAATGCCTTCTTCGCTTTGACGAGTGTCTTCGTCATGTCTCCTCTTCGCCTCCTTGACTATGATGTCTGTAAGTTCCTCAGGTGTCATGCTCCTCGAGTCGAGCCATAGATCGTAGGCCAGGCAATCCGATGGGTCGATACCGTATATCGCCTTGTATCTCTTCCTCTCGGAGTGTTCCCTGGTCCTCATCTCCCCGAGCACGATGGCAGGGTCCTTCCCCTCGCGCTTGGCTATTCTAGCCGCCCGTACCTCCTCGGGCGCGTCCACGTACACGGTGAAGGTCGGGATGTCGTACTTCCTGAGCAGCGCGGCGGTGAGCCTCCCCTCGAGGACCACGTCCTTCTTGGACTCCGCGATGGTGATGGTCCTCCGGTCCAGCTCCTTGTCGATGGTCTCGTCCTCCTCCGCGAGCGACCCGAGCACATCGAGCCCGATGCCCCTCTCCTCGGCCATACGCCGGAACACCTGGCCCACGAGGACGAGCTCGTGCCCGAGCGCCTTGGCGACCAGGGCCGATACCGTGGTCTTCCCGCTTCCTGGCGGGCCGGATACAGCGATCCTCATGTGGAGACCATCCGCACTAGAGAGCCTTCTCCGCGCCCTTAACCCCTTCGCCCGCCTCGAGCGCCCTGAGCTTCTTCGAGAAGCTGAACTGCTTCAGGAGCCTCTGGAGCACCTGCCCGAAGGGCAGGGTCATGAGAGAATACAGAAGCACCCAGTTGGGCAGGAGGTTGGAGCCCTTCATGTCCGCGTTGAACTCCCACGGGACCGAGAACACGGTCGACCCGAGGCCGATGTACACGAAGTTCGCCAGCCACGCGAATATCGGGATGATGACTATCATTGTCACCGGCATGAGCTTGAACTGCGACTGCGTGGACTTCATGGTCTGGGCCATTATCTGCGGCTGGAGTTCCATGAGCTTCTTGAGCTTGAACGTGTTGTTGCTGGTCCTGGCCTCCCTCAGCTCCTTCGAGAACGCCGCGGATATCCTCTGGTTCCTCGCCTGGCCCACCCAGTCGATGAAGAAGTGTCTCACGGTTATGCTGAAGAACGTCATGATGAGGCCAGTGAACAGCAGGGTCACGATGGGCATGTCACCGCCGAAGCCGACGATCGGCTCGAGCCCGTAGCCCACGTACGTCCCCAGGGTCCGCCTTATGTTCGGGTCGAAGAGGACGAATATCGCGACCATGAACGCCAGCAGTAGCACCAGCTGGTTGCCCATGTCCGGCTTGTAGGGCGGCTTCCCGCCCTTGCCTCCGGCCGTACCAGAGCTGCCCATCGCCTACTCCCCGCCGAAGAAGCCCCTGAGCACAGGATGCATCTCCATCATCTGCTCCCTGCCGATGGCGTCGTACAGGTTGATCATGATGCCCACGGCCAGCAGCACGCCCGTCCCTGAGCAGTTGCCCACCGTCCCGATGAGGTCGGCCCCCGCAGCCAGCGCGCCCACTGTGGCGCCGGATATCACCGTCACAACAGGGATGTATCGCTCCAGCACCCTCTTGAGCACGCGCGGGTCCCTCCTGAAACCGGGTATCTGCATGCCGCTCGACTCTATCTGGGACGCGACGGCCTCAGGGCCCATGTTCGTGGTCTCTATCCAGAACTTCGCGAACAGGACCGACCCGAGTACCATGATCGTGACGTAAGCGATGACGTGTATGCCTATCTGCAGACGGGTTTTGTCGAGCCCCGTGGCACCAAGGTACTGATCGCTGAGCATCGGCAGCAGCCAATCACCGAACCCGTTCACGGTCGAGAGATAGTATGCCAGCCCGCCCGAGGGCGTGGTGGCACCGGGCTCGTAGTACCCCATCATCCAGTTCCCGCCCAGCAGCGGCACGTTCATGAAGCTCGGGTGGCTCCAGAAGAGCATCGAGAACATGCTCACGTTGGCCAGCAGGGCGGCCATCAGTATGACCGGGATGTTGGACGCGTATATGAGCTTGATCGGGTACCTGCCCCTCGCTCCCCTGGCGCCTCCGTGGGCCAGGGGCAGCTCGATCCTGCTCGATTCCGTGTACGCGACGAACAGGAATATCACGATCGTGCCGATGAGCGCGACCATGGGGTTCGGCTGCGCCAAGAATATCTGTTCATAGCCCGTGCTGGAAAGCTCGGACGCTGACAGATGATGGAATATGTAGATGGTCTTCGGGATCGTGCCTGCGGGCGGGTTGTCCGTGCTCATCGCGGAGGTCGGGTCCGTGGCGTGCCAATTGAGAGTGCCCGTGAATATCTGCTGCGCGACGCCCGCGGCTATGAACAGCGATATGCCGCTGCCTATGCCCCACTTGGACACGACCTCGTCCATGAGGAACACCAGGTACGAGCCGACGAACAGCTGCACGACTATGAGTGTCCTGGCTATGCTCTGGCCGTCCCCTCCGAACAGCGAGGACATGCCGTCCGAGAACTTGGCCGACGGCTCCATGAAGCCGTACACCTGGGGCACCGACTCGACCAGTATCATGATGAGCACCAGGAGCTTCTGGGTGCCCTGGTAGATCGCCTTGTCCTCCTCGTCCTTCAGGTTGAGTTTGATGATCTTCGCGCCCGTGAAGAGCTGCATGATGATGGACCCGGTGACGATCGGGCCTATGCCGAGGTGCATCAGCGAGAACTGCGCGCCCGCAAGTATCGCCCTGTACTGCGCGAACAGGTCGACCCTCTGTTCGACATCGAGGCCATAGATGACGACGTTGGTCATGGCGAAGTACAGCACCAGTATGAGGATGACCCACATCATCTTCGTCCGGAAATGGACGTGCCCCTCAGGCCTCGTGACGGCCGGAAGCCGGTCGGTCACGGGCTTGAGCTTATAGAGCATGCTCTTCTGTTCCTTCCCCTCAGCCATCAGCACCCTTCCTTTTAGGTCCTGGTCTCACATGTTCTCCGGGGCCCGCCGCGCGACGCGGCTACGCCTCCGGCTTGCTCTTCCCCTTGATCAGTTCCCCGCCGGCGGCCTTCAGCTTCACCTCGGCGTTCGCCGAGGCCTCCGAGACCGTGACTGAGACCGGGGTCTTGATCCTGCCCGATCCGAGCAGCTTGTCGACGCCCATCTTCGTCAGGTCAACGGACCACTTGCCGCCCTTCCTCGTCGCGAAGCCGTCTCGCTCGAACGCGGGCAGCGACTCCTCGACCTCCGAGAGGTTCATCGTGACCTTGCTGACGACTACTGATTGAGGTCTCTTGAACCCGTGGTGGCCGAAGTGGTCCGGCATGTACTTAACCGTATATATCCACTTGTGCTTGTGCAGGCCAGCGTTGCCGCGGCCTCCTCTGAGGCCCGCGCCCCTGCCTGCCTTCTTGCCTCTGCCGTGGGTCCTGCTGCCTCTGAACTTGCTCGTCCTGCTGACCATCTACTTCGCCCCCTGCGCCTTCGGGAGCATGCGGTCGACCAGCTTGTCCATCGCAGGACCCCTGTAGCCGAGCGCTCCCCCGTCGACGAAGGTCGTCTTCGCCCCCCTGTAGCCGCCCCTGGGCGGCGGGAGCCTCAGAACTGGCTTCATGCCTTTGACGTCCGTGAGCCTCGCTTCGCCCTTCTCGAGCGCCTTCGCGAACGAGAGTATGGACGCGTGTTCGGAGTTCTCCTTGACGTATGAGTCCGTCAGCCTGGCACCGCCCGCGACCTCGCCCTTGTGGAACAGCAGCCGGGCGACGGTCTCGTGCCCGACCTCGCCCCAGGTGACGTAGTCCTTCACGACCTGGAGCATGCCCTTCGTGGTCTCGTCCTGAGGCAGGACGACGCAGTGGTTCGGCCTGTGGAGCCTCAGCATCTCCATCGTCTCGACGGCATCCCTTCGTATCCTCGCGTGGCCTCTGACCCTGACGACTGCTATCGCAGGCATCTAGCTCCCCTCCTTCTGCTCGGCCGGGGGAGCGTCCTCCGCGGACTCCTCGACCACATATGGCGACGGTGCCGCGTGTATCTTGGTCGGGCCGGACACGATGTTCAGCCTCTCCTTCTGCTCGTTCGTGACCCTGACCTGCGACGTGGTCCTGAGCGCCTCGAACGCCGCGATGGAGTAGTTGATCGTGGTCTTCGTGTGCCCCTTCGTGAAGCCCCACGCGTCCTCGACCCCTGCCATCTTGATGACGCTCTTGGCGATCTTGCCAACCGCGAGCCCGGTGCCCCTGGGCGCCGGCTTGACCGTGACGACGACGGAGCCAGCATGGCCCACGACCTCGAACGGGAGCGAGTGTGGCGTGCCGCACCCGCACTCCCACGAGCCGCAGCCCCTCTTGACCTCGATCATGTTCAGCTTGGCGACGTCGATCGCGGCCCTTATGGCTGGCCCGACCTCCTTGCCCTTGAACCTGCCGAGGCCTACGAACCCGTCCAGGTTGCCCACGACGACGGTGATCGCGAACCTGACCCTCCTGCCGGAGTCGGTCATCCTCTGCACCATGTTCACGTCCAGCACCTCGTCCGCCAGCTCGGGGAGCAGTATGTCCACGATCTCGGGCTCCCTAAGGGGCAGCCTTGTCCTGAGCGCGTCGCTCATGGTTGTGATCTCTCCCTCTGCGACGAGCCTTCCGAGCCTCGTCCTTGGGATCCAGTCGACCATCACTCACCACCTCCGATCTTCTTCTTGACGTCCTCGAACGCCGCCGACGTCCCCTCTCGCAGGTGCTTGCCCGCGACACGGTCGTCCGGTGGCAACATCTTGTCGCCGTGCGGTATGTCGATGCCAGCGTCGAGCAGCCCCTTCAGGGCCGCGAACATCAGGCTGCCCTTCGTGGGTTCCCTGAGGCCTATGTCCAGCACGGCCTCCTCGACGCCCTTCTCCTTGGCCCTCGTGCCCGCGAGAAGGCCCGTCAGGTACGCCCCTGGGGAGTTCTTCCCCGGGCGCGTCCAGCCGAGCTTCGCGAGTTCCTTCGAGACCGCGGAGGCGACGACGAAGTCCGCGCCGTCCCTGTACTCTATGAACTGTATGCTCATGCCCTTGTTGGACCTTCTCACGACGGCCCTGGGCACGCCGCTCCTGAGCAGGGCGGCCCTGTGCCTGTAGTCCGTCCGTCCCTCGCGTCTCCTCCTGAATGGAACCTTGTATCTTGGTCCTGTGGCCATCATCATCACTCCTTGATCACGCCTTCGGACCTGAGGTGCGAGTCGAGGTGCGACTTGCTCTTGAACACGCCGCCCTTGGCCTGCATGTAGTACTTCCTGTAGGTCCCTGTGTCGATCCTTCCATCGTCCCTGAGCTCCTTCAGGCGCCTCCTGATGGGCCTGATGGCCTGCATCCAGATCTCCTTGGAGGGCTTCCTCGCGTGCTTCTTGCCCTTCCTCGAGCCCTGGCCGCTCCTGCGCCCCTTGGCCTTCTGGGCCTTGCGGTAGTTGGCCCTGCCCCTGGACACGCCCGTCCTCTGCTTCGCGGCCACGGTCCCGGACGCTATGAGCGTCCTGACATCGGCCCTCGTGATCGCGTCGGCGACGTCCTCGGCCTTGTTCGGGTCTATCCAGACCCTGTTCTCGCCGCACTTGAGCAGCTCCGCGGCCACACGCTTCTGGTACTTGAGATCCATGGTCATCCGCTCCTGTTGAGGACCCTGATCTTGAGCTCGTCGGCCTTTGCCTCGATCGCGAGCCTCTTCTTCATCCCGACCTGGTGGGCGACCCTGGCCGCCTCGATCTCGGGGTTGATCCTCGCGAGGTCCTTGACGTTGTGCACCATGACCTCCTTGAATCCTGACGGGTGC
>Ga0208953_1000314_pt1 | contig 46370 bp, 39 predicted proteins | sample RifOxyB2_FD_184033 | JGI IMG/M metagenome (GOLD analysis project Ga0208953, IMG submission 184033) | Groundwater microbial communities from Rifle, Colorado - Rifle Oxygen_injection B2 (SPAdes) | ecosystem: Environmental > Aquatic > Deep subsurface > Groundwater | place: USA: Rifle, Colorado...
CCCTACAAGGACGACAGTTTCGTCAAGCTCACCGGCGCGAGCCTGTATTACCCGGCCAGCGAAGGCCTCTGGCACGTTTACCACTTCTGGGAACAAGCCGACCAGTCCCTGGGCGCGCCGCCCGTCATAGAGCTGGATCACACCTCAATATCAAGAACAAAGAAGTTTACCGGGATCAGGTATTTCCTTAATCACAGCCAGATGGTTTTTGACGGAGAATTCATACTACAACGAGGCAAGTCTAAGCGGCCGGATAACGCCGGGACGGTCAAGTACACCGGTTATGCTTTTCTGATAAAAGGAGTCTGGAATCAGAATATAACTTTTTTCGGGGCCTCAAAAGCGCGCATGGCGTACGGCAAATCGTCCGGCAATTCGGGCCCGGTGAGCGACAAAGATAAGGCCTTCCTGCCCACCTTCGGCCACAGGTTCAAAGGCATCGAACGGGACGGGTTTGGAGAGATAGCCGGCGCCAGCCTTTACGACATCATCCAAACCTCTGGCACGGCGAACGGCCTGCCCAACGGAGTTTCCGGGCTCAATATCATAAATTTCGGCGGAGATATGCCCTATAAAAAAGCTGTACTCACTTTTGATTTCTTCAAATTCCGGGCCGCCCGGAATGCAAACCAGGGATCCATCCAGATCGCCAGCGAATGGGATTTAAAGTTATCCTACCCCATGGGCGACAGCCTGCGTTTAAAGGCTGTTTACGCCTTTTTCAAACCTTTAAGCCTCTACGCCGAGAATACCCCTATAAAACTTGTCTCCGTGGGCCTTACGGCAAAGTTTTAGCCCCTTATAACATCCTTTGCCGCCCCGCCAATTCAGATAATGCCACCTAACCGCGCAACCCCACCTTGTACAAGGTATCCGGCTTATGACTTATCCACATGGTTATCAACATGTGGATGGCATATATTCGCCCTATAATTGACATAAAATTACTTATACGGTAGAATATATGACATAGGGGCGCATTCGGGAATTAAGAAGGCCCTCTCACCCGGTCAATCCATAGGCCAATCCCGAAAAACACGCCGCCAAGCTTACGCATACCACAACGTGCCGCGAGGAAGAACACAATAAACCCCGCGAACAGGGGGGGCACGCGCAACAAACCAAACCCCGCTGACGGCAAAATTACCATATGAACCATTACAAACTAAGATTAAAGGATCCCTCAGGGGCAGAGTTCGAGGCCGAAGGTCCGATAGAATTCATACTCAATGAAAAGGCCTGCTTTCTTGAGGACCTAAAGCACAGACCCCCCGTATTAAAAACACAAGACGCGCCGGATCAATATGGGCCGGCTTGTGAAACCGGTTTCTGGGATAAGATAATAGTATTCAAAAACGACCTGGCGGAGCTTCGGGTCAAGTCCCCCGAAATAGACGCAGCGGAAGCCGCACTAATCTTAATGTCCGCAAGCAGGGCTATTAACCGGAAAGAAGATCTTAGCGCAATCACCCTATCCAAAACCCTTAAAACATCCGGCTACGAACCCGAGAGACTGGACAGATTGCTTGCTAAAGAGATCAAAGAGGGCAGAGCCACAGCCTCCGGAACAAAAAGGAACAGAACTTACCATATAACCCCTAAAGGCATGGAGAAAGCCTATCTAGCCATAAAAAAATTGGAACCGACCAACCCATAATCAGCCCCGCACATTAATGCCAGGCAAACGCCGCAAGTCCGCGTCACACCCTTAAAAAGCAGAGCGTGCACACCGAACCATTAAACCCTGCGGAGATAATAAGATTATATCCACCTCCGGCGGAATCCATCAATCCAACAAGATATAGGAAACAACCCGAACAACAATCACCAAGAATAGCCAAAAGCCGCCACAAGAAAATCAAGCATCAGAACCGGAAAACACGCCTCAAACATCTCCAAAAAAGCACTCCGTAACCATATTGCCCAGCTTACGATAATATATATTATGTTAACATAAATATCCCCTTTGATTAGTCGGCATTGCCAAATAATGTGTATCGGTATTTTTCTATTTAGCTATGTATAGCAAGCGTTATTTTTTAAATTCTAATATTATTTATAGATATACATAGTTGGCAGCCCTCACATCGGCAGTGGATGGATTCCCCGAAAAAATTTGGATTATAAAAATCAGGAATTTTGGCAAGAAAATGAAAATTATGAAATTTAACTGTCACGGCGGGAGCATAAAATTGGATGACCAAAAACACCATTAAACCTGCCTTCCGGCTTAGGCAGTATCCACCAAAAAAGTTGGCAACTTTTCTAAAACCGGAGAGCGCACTAATATCTAAAACGCCCTTAGCCGGAAATCAGGATACCCGAATACCCCCCTTTTCTAAATACCATAAAAGCGGGAACCGCAAGGAGTGCAAGAAGGAAACCGTGAAGTAAAAAATCAGGCTGTTTTTAAAAATACCATGAAAATGATCCAGGTGCTCCGAACATAACCGCGGGGGCTGAAATCAGGCAAAGAGCCGCCGGCAAAATACCCCCTGTGAAATCAAGAGGGATTTTTAAAACCGCATTAAAACCATTTTAGGCGAAACATTATAGAAACCTTTCCCGAGGTGGTACCCAAACCGCCATTAAAGCCAATTACCGGCCAAGGCGGCACCCGCCCCGAAAGGCCGGGGACCTTTCCGGAACCTGAAAATACCGCCCTATAGAACACACCCTGGGACAACAACCATGACATCTGAGTGCCCAAGTTTCAAAACATCATCAAAGGGTTCTTCAGCGCCAAAAGGTGTAAACCGGCCCAAAATCAGCACAAGGCACACCCTAAAGACACCCGGAAAAACCACCTGAAAAATCTTTTTTATGAAAAACATAGCGGACACTTTTACTAAGGCGGTGGGAAAAACATGCTAATGGCGCGGGGATTATTCCCCAACCTGCCTCCAATAAGCCCCCCCCTTTTTTTTTTAGCTTAAAAAATCAATAAAAAACCCGGCCAGGAATTACCGTGGCCGGGGCAGATTTTTTCACCCATGAGCTACCAGTCTGCTAGATCATCTAATAATGCCGGGATTAATGCTTACCAGTACTGCCATACCCCCCTTCTCCTCTGGAGGTAGCTTCCAGCTCCTCAACTTCGATAAAGGACACATATTCCACCTTGTTGAAAACCATTTGCGCGATCTTTTCACCTTTTTTTATCTCATAAACGGCGCGTGGGTCATGGTTTATCACTATTACCCCCACTTCCCCCCTGTACGGAGCATCCACGGTCCCGGGGGTATTGAGTACCGTGATGCCATGCTTCAGCGCGAGGCCGGACTTAGGCCTGACCTGCCCCTCATAACCGTGCGGAATGGCCATTTTCAGCCCCGTAGGCACGAGTACCCGCTCTCCCGGTTTAACGCTGAAATTTCCGTTGGAATACAAATCCACTCCGGCGTCGCCATCGTGGGCATATCTTGGGACCAACGTATCCGCCGCCAATTTTTTCACCGCTATATCTATTTTGTTCATAGTCACAGCCATATTATCCTCGTATTTCGCACTTTGGCAGGAACTTCGAAGCCGCCCTTTTCATATCTTCCAGCAATTCCGGCGGCGTTTCGGGAAAACTTTCGAGCCGAGCGTCCAATAGGCCGCCTCTTCTAGGCACAAATTTCTGTATGTAATACTTGTGGCCCCCGCTGCCGGTAGTTTCCACTATAAGCCTGGCCGTAGCCTCCGCTTCCGGCACCGTCAGGAAACTGATGCTGTCTTCACCCCTCAGTACCGGCACTATGGTAGTTCTAAACTCGTGATCCGGAAAACGCGCCGCCACTCGCATGCTCTCCATCATCGCCGCTGCCGCATCCGGCCTGCCGGCTATGCTGGCCCACAGATGCTTCGGCCCTTTTACATCCATGGCCACATAATCAACCAGATCTTCCGCAAGCAGATCATTCAGAATATCCGGAGCGCCGCCGTTCGTATCCAGTTTCACGGACAGACGTCCGGTCTTGAGGCGTCTTATGAATTGAATGAGCCCGTCCTGCATGGTGGGCTCCCCGCCGCAAATCACCACCCCGTTGACCCATTGCCGCACGTTGTCCAGATATTTAAAGAAATCTTCTTCGTCTACAAGGGCGTCTTCGTTGAACAACGGCTTAGCATGGCACGCCGGACAGCTATAGTTGCACCCCGGGGCAAAGACCATCGCCGCTATTTTACCAGGGTAATCTATCAGGTTAAAGTTGAGCGCCGCCCGTATCTTCATACCTTAACGGTAAAGGCGTCCTCCACCATTTTAAAGTATTCCACTTCTTTCCGGCGCAGCGGCTTGCCGCGCCGGAACTCCAGTTCATAGCGGTCCATGGCGCCGTTGTTCTTTACCAGCACCGTCGGGATGGGATCCAGAGGCACATTATATTTTGCCGCTATCATACGATTTTCCTGCCTGCTCAGATCGTAGAACTCAACGGAGACTTCCAGGCCGCCGGCCTTCAACGCCCTGGCCAGACTACTCTTCGCCTCATCGCACATGCCGCAGCCTTCCTTGCCGAAAACCATTACTTTTTTTGAGGGGTCTTTCTCATAGAGCCAGTTCACGCTGGGCGCTAGACTGGAGTATTTGTCGGATACGGCCTCGCGCGCCTTGCTGATACCTAATTGTGAATCATTCCAGCCGCTCAGGTTGCTGAAATAGCCTACGATCTTTGTCCGCTTGGTCACATCCTCGCTTGCGCACCTGCCGCACTTATCCTTGAAACCGAAATAATTAGCGTGGCAGTTATTGCAGTGGGTGAATTCCGGAGACACGGTAATTTGCGAAGACCTGGTGTTGCGGTAAGTCCTTTCAACAAGGGCCGATATGGATTCCGGCGGTATCTGGGACTCGCCGCAATAGACATGGATAATAGAACCGGACTCTATCATGTCGTGGAATTTAGACTGCAGTTCTATCCGGTCTATTATGGAAACCCCTGCGCCCGGGTTCAGGTGCACGGAATTTGTGTAGTAAGGCGCTTTCCGGAGATCGCCTTTTATGACTTTACGCGATTCCGGAAAGCGGTTGAGATCTCCCTTCGCCAACTTCTGCGTGGCGGATTCGGCCGGGGTTTCTTCCAGGGTAAACTTCAGGCCGTGCTGAACCTTCAGCTTATTTATATTCTGGTACATGTGATCGACGATCTTCAGACCTGTTTCGTAGGAATCCTTATTCTCATGCAACTCTTTGCCGGTCAGATACTGCACCGCTTCGTTCAGGCCTATAAGGCCCATTATGTAGGTGGCTTTATTGAGGTCAACGTAGGGCGTGCCGTCGTCGGAAGGGATCCCCAGAGACCTGAGAGGGCTGCCGTCGGTATCCAGCAGTAACTGCGTGTACACCTTCTTTTGTAAATGGGCCTTTACGGCGTACTCCATGGCCTTGTCTATCCGCTTAAGCGTGCCGGCCAGGGTCTTGCCCCTGAAGGCGGCCTGCGGCAGGTTTATAGTGACGTTCTGGAAGCCGGTGAACCGTATGCATTCCGGATGCTTGAGTAGATACGGATCCGTGACTTTTTCCTTGAGCCGGCAGCACTGGGCGAGCGTCGCCCCCGCGCCGTCCCGATCGAACATAAAATATGTGGAACCGTTCTTCGCGGCCAATTTGCAGCCGTACTCGTAAACCTCCCTTTCGTCCGGATTTTCCAGAGCCTCTTTGCTCACGTGAAGGTCGCACTTCGGGAACGCGAACTGCACGCCGTACTTATCCCCGTCTTCCCACACCTTCATCAGCTCTATGGCGAACTCCTGGGCGGTACTCACCATGCGCGGATCGCCGTAAGTGATATATTTTCTTCCGTCTTCGGGATGGACCACGTCGCCGTTGCGGGGATCGCCTTCCACTCCTTTAAACCGCGGCGCTGAAACCGCCATTTCAATACGACCGTTCTTATCCTCTATCATATACTTGCCGCCGGGACCCATGGCAGGCACATTACGCATATACTCAGGCACGCCGGTATGGATATTAAAATCTATGAACAGCGTCTGCCCGCCCCTTGAAAAAGCGTTCTGACTGGCGGAAAAGATCAGGTTTTGCGCTATCTGACGCATCTCTTTTTTTGAGAGTTTTAAAAGCTCCCTGGTCTCGCCGGTCTTTTTGAAGTAAGGAGTTCCGGCGCCGTCTTTATAAGCTACCACGCCGGCTTCCACCATGGCCTCCAGGACGTCTTTCCTGATCTTTACGATTTTCCCCTCCAACTCGCCTTCGGTCATGACCTCGGGACAGTTGAGCATGGGCGCGTACAGGATATTCAGGAACCCGAAGCCCAGCGCGCCCGCGTAGCGCGACTGCATAGAGGCGAGAAAAGTCTGTATATGGCCGTTAAGAACCATGGCGGATTTGGCGGGCTGTGACTTATTCTGCAGATTGGACACGATCTTATCCAGCCCGTATTTCTTTATATACTCCACCGAGTGGCTGGAGCAATAAACACGCTGAGGATAGCCTAAATCGTGGATGTGGATGGCGCCGGTATTATGCGCCTCGGCTATTTCTTCGGAAAAGACCTTGCGCAGATTGTATTGCTTAAGGACGTATTCCGCTATGCCCAGGTTCACCGCCTCCGGGTTATTAGAGGTTATGTTGGAGTTTTCCTTGCTGTTGCCGATCACCAGCGATTCTATGGTGGACAAAGGCATAGCCATGGCGGTGTTCTTTACAGGTATGCCCATCATGGAAAGATGCGACTCCGAAATGCGCCTGAGAAACTGCGTGTCGAAATTCTTGGTGCCGTATTTATCCGAAAGCTCGTAGGCGTCATTTTCGGTTTCCTTGGCGATCATCTCGGAGAGTTCGCGGGTAAGCTGGTACTCTTTCTCCAGGGCGTCGGCCAGTTTTTTACGGTCGAATTTCTCTATGGTCTCATTGGTGATGGACTGCACCAACAGCATCTGATCGGTGATGTCGGCGCGGCCGCTCTTTTTCTTTACGTTCAACTCGCTGGTCCTTACCCTCTTCCTGTCCAGCGCGTAAGACTCAAATTTATCCGCCGTCCGGTGAAACCCCTTCCCGCGCAAAATTTCTATGCAGACGGCATTGCTATCCTCCACGGTGGGGATCGTTGAATGAAGCGTGAAATCGTTGTAGATCTTTTTTGAGACTTCTTCCGCTATTTCCGAGGCCTTTTCCTGATCCCTGCCCCCCAGGCTATAAGCCGCTTTGTAAACCGCGTTCTTTATTTTTTCCACATCGAACGCCGTAACTTTACCATTCCTCTTCTTTATAACTTTAGGGAAAAACTCGTTCATCTTGATTACCCCTCATTTTTTTATCGATTTAATCTCTTTCTCAAAATCGGTTACATCCTCGAAATCCTTGTAAATGGATGCGAACCTTATATACGCGACCTTATCGAGCTTCTTAAGTTTTCTGATAACCAGCTCCCCGATCAACCCGCTCGGGATCTCGGTTTTATCTTCGTTTCTCAAAACGCTCTCGATATCTCTAACCGCCTCCTCTATTTTTTCGATACTGACATCCCTCTTCTGGCAGGCTTTTAAAAAGCCGTTTTTTAGTTTTTCTGGCAAAAAACTTTCACGCCGGCCGTCTTTTTTTATCACTATCAGCGGATTCTGTTCTATCCTCTCGTAGGTGGTGAATCTCTTTGAACATTTCTCGCACTCACGCCTTCTTCTTGTTTCAAAGGCGTCAGAATCCCTGCTGTCCGTGACTTTAGTGTCGTCCGCGCTGCAGAATGGGCATTTCATCCGGTTGCTCTCCAAAGGGCGCTGCGCCCCAGTTCAATCGGCGGAGTCTTACTTCACCAGAGCCCGGCCGCCGCACCGGGCTCCCCGGAGCGGCAACTTCTCACAACAAAGCATCGCCCGGTTTTATACTATATCTTGTGTTTTATTCTTGATGTACCACAATTAGTGGTATGGGGATATTATATACACTAAACCCTTCGGATGTCAAAATCCACGGCGAAGCGCCGCGCTATCCGAAGCCGCGGGATACTATTTGTTTTCCGGTTTGGCACGCCCTGAGGATACGCATAAAGCGACGGGCGCCAGCAAATATCCGCCCAGAAGGAACACAGGTGAGAGAGCGGCGTATATGTTTTCCCCAGCGGAATCAGTTTTTTTAAGAAAAACATATCCGGCACAGATCAGAACCAGCGCTAATGCCAAAATCATGCGGCCTCGTTTGCCTATCACCTCTTCTTCCGCGCCCGCGGCGGGCGGAGCCGCATATACTTTCTGTCGTGCTAAAGTTTTATTCCGGTTTTTTCTGGACATGTCATTGACCTTAAAATCTTATCACTATTTCCGCGGGCGCGCTCCGGACCGTCAGGCTGATTTTTCGTCTTTCCGATCCGAAACAGGTAGAATCATTATAATATTCCATGAAATAACGCCCGGGATCGTCTTCAGGTTAGAACAATGGGCCAAGGTAGAAATAAAAAATTCTGCCGCCATCGTGAGTCCTTACCGCATAATCAAAACTTAAAACCAGCTGGAAAGCCTGCAGAATAAAAGTGTGGATATTCACGCCTATACCGGCCGAGCTTTGGATATCCGCCCCCCTGAAAGACCGGAACTGCGTTCCTTGATCCCATCCATACGCCGAATCAAAGAATACTTTGGCGTAAACCGCCTTGAAATAAAAATCCGGGAACATAAACCACATGTAGTAATTAAGATCCTTAAAAAGCGGAGTGCGAAACTCAAAATTATTCATCAGCACCCTGGACGCGGACTCCATGGGGGAAGTGGAAGAAAACCCCCTGACTCCGCCCAAGCCGCCGAAATCAAAAGCCCTTTTGTCGCGTCCGACGCTTTCCCCGGCCAGAAACCTGTCCACAAAAGCGCTGCGCTTTGAAAGCGGGATATACTGGAGACGCTGGAAAACATACGCGTCGTATTTTTCATTTCCGCCCAGAGCGGCCGCCGCCCTGGTATAAGTAAATTCGGTTCTGGAACCCCTTACGGCGGTCAAGTAAAGACCACTGATGGTATCCCTGACCAACGAAGTCTGCAGAGCCCGCGTACGCGAATGATCCGTCCCGCCCGTATCGTCGAATTTATCGGCTACGCTCTTGTGGATGAAAAAAAGTTCAAGACGGTTATACCGATCAAAAGGATAGGCTGTGCCCAAGGCGTTACGCCAGTCCTTCCTGTCGAATTCACGATCCAACGAGTTGATGTTGTGCCTGGCGATGAGCCCTGCGGTCTGAAGGAAAATCGGCATCCTGTACTTCGCGTAACTGTAAGCCAGCTGATAGCTGATAAAATCGCTGCCGGAATTATAATCAAGCACAAGGCTAAGATTATTATTGCCAAGCATATCGGAGGCCTGCCAGTAATTCATCCAAAAAAGCCCGCCCGGGGATGAAAACATGAAAACCGGGAAGAACAGATCCGTGGAGGCCTTAAATCTATAAGGCTTAAACACCCCGGTGGATTCTTCCGGCGGCTCCGCCTCACCTCTGGAAGTGGCTGAAGACGGGAAAATATTTTCTCCGGCAAAATGGACGGGGTCGGCGGACTCATGCAGAAAATCCTCGCGGGCTCCGGAGTAAACATTCATGCTGCCTTTGCGAAAAGACGAGAAAAGTATTTTTTTCCCGTCCGAAGAATAGGCCGGGGTAAAATTACCCCCGATAACGCGAGTGAGACGGGAAAGCTCGCCGCTCGCGGTGTCAAATTCATAAAGTTCGAACCGGCCGCCGGCATCGGAAGTAAAAAGAATGGCGCGTCCGTCCGGAGAGACCACGGGATCGTAGATATCGCCGTCAAGCCGCGCCAGAGTCTCTTTTTTCCCTGATAAATCCACGCGGCAGAGCTCCCGCCGGGGCACGCCGCCGCTCTCCACCTCACAGGAGTATACGGCGCCCTTGCCGTTTTGCGTATACGCGGGAGAAGCCTCGTCATCGGGACTGTCGGTTAACCGCCGCAGGCCGGATAGCTTAATACTTCTTTTTAGCGGCGCAGGGGCAAGCTCAAACTCATACAGGTCGTTAAAACCGCCGCGCATGCCCACAAACATTATTTTTGAGGAGTCCGGAGAGAAGACCGGCTGCCGCACTTCCATAAAATCCGGGAAAGCCAGGCGTATTATTTTCCGCGCGCCGACGTCGTAAAGGAAGATATACTCCCTGTGGTTTTTCTGGCCGGAGAAGGCCAGATACCTGCCGTCTCCGGACCAGGCCAGACTTTTCCAGGGCTTTGAGAATCTTCCGTAGGATATATTTTCAGCGCCCGACTCATGCGCTGTAAGCTTAACGGCTTTACCGGTTGAAAGCTCCTTAATGATCACCACCGGGGGATGCCCGTCAACAGTGGACAGGAAAGCGAGACGTCCGCCGTCCGGACTCAAAACCGGGCTAATGCTGAATTCAGGGATACCTTCTTTCTCTCCGGTCAGCCGGTCGCCGAACCGCGAAGGTTCGCCTAAGTTTTCATCCCTGGCTTCCCCCAGATATTTAAGTTCTGAATATTCCCTGAATTTCTTATCAAAGCCTATCAGGTCCAGGCCTATGAGAGGCATGAGCACCGATGAGGCCTCATAGCGGGTCTTAAACAGCTCCAGCATGCGGGCCGGCTTGTCTTTGCCGTATTGCCGGGCCAGGAACCTTATTGCCTGCGCCCCGGTCTTATATGCCAGCGTGATCTGATGAGGTTTTAGATGCGCGAACTGGCTAAGCCTGGTAAGCGGGATGAGACCTCCGGGGGAAAGCGCCGCGTCCCGCACATACATATTTTCCAAAGCCAGATCTGCGTCTCCGGTTTCATACTCCGCTATCCCCTCCATCATCCAGAGCGGATAGACGAAGGTCTTAAGGATACGGGCGGATTTCCAGAACCCGTCTATAAGCACGCTGAACTCCACTTCGTGGGCGAATTCATGTGTAATGACATTATTAAGCCAGCCCTTAGAGCCGTCTGACCAGGCCATGAACCGGTCTTTATACGGCTCGGTAAGCCCGCCCACACCATCTCCGACATCGGCAATATTGGACTGTTCCATATCGTTTATGGAAGCGTAGAGAAAGAACGGGATCCGCTTGGTCAGCGCGGGATTAAGGTCGGCGGATTCCTCTTTGTAATCCTTTTCCAGTATCCGGGCCGCGTAAGGCACCCAAGCCTTGGAATCATCATAATAATGAATATCGAAATGGGTGGTGGCGTAGATCCCCCATTTAAAATCCCTGACTATCACATGATTTTCTTCCTGGGCGGAAAGCGTGGCTGGCGGCTGCAGACAAAAAAACAAAACCGCGGCCGTTAAAAAATAAAGGCTCGCGGTCTTGGCCGTCTGAGGCGCACCGCGCCTTGTTACGGCACCTACGCAAGTATTGGCCGTCTGAGGCGCACCGCGCCTTGTTACGGCACCCACGAAAGCATTGCGCTTTAGGAACTGTGCACTTTGCATTTTCAGGTTGTGAACTTCCTGTGCTTATTTTTTCTTCAGCGCGGATTTTTTCTGCGCAAGGGCGAGCCTTGCCAACTGCGAGCGGGCCTCGTTATTAGCGGGACTGATTTTAAGCAGTTCGTTCAAAGCGGCGATGGCCGGGGTATCGGATTTAAGCTTTATGTAGGAGTCGCTGAGCATAGTGTAAACCGCGGCCCTGTCCGAAAAATCCGAGTATTTCAGACTTTCCGCGGCGGCGCGTTCAAGAAGCGGCGCGGCCGCGGCATAATTTTTATTTTCATAGGCTATGCGCCCGGAAACATATCCGGCCCTAAAGGACGCTTCCCCTCCGAGGGCCAGCAGCATGTCCAGTATCGGCTTTGGGTCCTGGTTGTTTTTCCAGCGCGCCAAAGCCAGATTTTCCAGCACAAGGATGTTATCCTTATGCACGGAGTTTAAACTTTCGTATTCCTTCACGGCGGCGGGATATTTACCGGAAGAAAAAAGGAGTTTCGCCGCCAGCATGCGCACTTCAAAATCTTCCGGGCGGTTGTTAAGAAAGCGGCGATATTCTTCCAGAGAAAACTCATAAAGCCCGACGGCCTGGTACATACGACCGAGATAGTAGAAAGTACGGATATCGGCTAAACCCCTGGAGCGGGCGGTCTCAAGATCGGAAATGGCGTCTATGTAGCGGTCCGGCCCCTTCTGGAACTTCAGGAGGCCGGCCTCAAAGAACGCCTGTATATCGTTGGGATTATTTTTGATCCGTTCTTCAAGTTTGGCAAGCTTGCGATCCAGCTGGGCCTCTTCCAGGAACTCGGTTCCGCTACGCGGAAACAGACCGGAGGCCGCGCCCGGCTCCCTTGTAAACACGGCGTAAATAACTATAAAAATAAAAACGGCAAAAAGACCCGCGGGCGCTCCATAACCGGACAAGTTAATCCATTTTAAGCCCCGGCGTTTGTCGGACTGTTTAAGTGCGGGACCTGATCTGCCGAAAGGGCCGGGATCACCCCTTTTCATTAAAGGCCGGATGACGCCATTGAGGGGCTCACACTTCACCTTCTTCCTCCGAATTTTCAAGCAGGATCTGGCCAAGGGTCAGTGTCGGAGCGCCTCGCATGTACTGTTGGACTTTTTTCCTATCTTCAATATCTTCCAGTTTTTTAACGGAGAGCACCAGTTCGTAAGTAGTGGAACTGATAGCTATCAGAACGCCTTTGAGCTCCTGCCCTTCTTTGAACGCGATCACGGAACCATATTCTTCCGCCGGGATAAAACCATCCACCTGTTCGGAGATCTTCACCTTGGCGCCGGCTTCAGAGGCGGACACAACTTTTCCCTTGAGAATGGACAAGCGGGGGAATTTCCTTTTAAGCACGTCTACGGGATTTGGAGTCAGCTGCCTTAGACCGAAAGAAATCTTCTCGTTGTCCTTGTCAATGGATAGGATCTTGCATTTTACGCGCTGGCCGCGCTTATAGGATTTGAGCGCCTCCGCCGGATTCTTCCAGTCTATGTCGCTTAAGGCGATAAAACCCTCTATCCCCTGGAACCTGACGAACAATCCGTCCGCTGCGATCTTAGCGACTACGGCCCGGACTACGCCGCCGGAGGAAACTTCGCCCAGCACCTCAGCGCGGCGGGCTTTTTCATCCTCTTCAAGGACCTGGCGCCTGGAAACCACGATCTTATGGTCCTTCTCGGAAAAGTCGGTGATATAGAACTTTATTTTGGCGTTGGCGGGCAGGTAATGTTTATGCGCACCGCCGATCTCCGAAAGGGAAAGGGGCATAAAAGCCCTGAGACCGGAAAGATCCACCATATAGCCTCCCTTCACCACACCCGTGACGCGCCCTTTCACGCGCTCTTTAGCCTTAAACATTTCCTTGGCCCACTGAACCGCCACCTTTTCCATGGCTTTCCGATGGGAAAGGACCGTGTGCTCTCCGCCCTTATGTTCCAGTATAGCCATAACTTCGGCGCCGATCTCCGGCAATTTCTCATCCTGGAAATCGGAAACGGGGATAACGGCCTCTTTTTTTTCGCCTATGTCCACAAGGATGTGCTCCGCGGTAACCTGGATGACCCGGACTTTTACCATGTCCCTGGAATATATTTTTTTAGAAACTTCCCCCTCGTCTTTCAACAGTTCCTCCATCGACATTTCCTCTTCGGCGCGGGCAGCGGTCTCCTTTTTTTCCGAATTTTCCCCGGCGCCCGGGTTCTGATGGTTTTCATTTGTTTCCATGGCGGTACTTATTCCTCCGTTATGGCGAATATATCTGACATGATTGTTTGCGAAAATTCAGCGTACGCCTCTTTGCGGTCTCCCGCAGCGGCCGGGTCAAAACTTCTCGGGTTTCCGAACTTAATAGTTATTTTACCTAATTTTGAGAAATTTTCGGCGTTAAAAATCCTGACCGGCAGCACTGGAGCCCCGGTCTTATGGGCGAGCATGGCCACACCGAGTTTCGGCTTCAACTGACGGCCCTTAGACCTGGTACCCTCGGGGAAAAGCACCAGGCAGCCACCGTTCTTAAGCACGTCTATTCCGCCGCGCAGCGCGCTCATGTCCCCTCCTTCGCGGCGTCTATCCACCGGGATCCCTTTCCAGCTCAAAAAAAGACGGCCTAGAAACGGGAATGCGAAAACCTCTTTTTTTGCCATGATGGCGGCTGGACGCACCGGAACGACATGGGACATCAAAGCGGGCGGGTCGGCGTTGGAAACATGATTGGCGACTATGATCACCGACCCCGCCTTAGGGATCCGTTCCAGGCCGGTTACCGTTATTCGGTTGAAAATCCTGAAAAAAACACGGACCAGAAAAAGAAAAGACCGGATCGATATCCCGGCCATCAGGCCATAGCTTGGGCGCATAGCCTGAGTATCTCCACAACCACCTGGTCCCGGTCCAGACTGGTAGAGTCCATATAGTGGCCGCCTTCGGCCTGTTTCAGGGGATTATTCTTTCGCCGGGAGTCCTGATCGTCCCGCTTGATTATAAAATCCAATATCTCAGCGTAATCCGCTTCAAGGCCCTGGCCCCGAAGCTGTCCTACGCGGCGCAACGCCCTGGCCTCCGGGGAGGCGTCGAGATAAATCTTTACCTCGGCGTCGGGAAAAACATTGGTGCCGATATCGCGGCCTTCCATAACCACGCCGCCTTCGGCGCCGATGCCGCGCTGCATGTCGCGCATGAACTTGCGGACCCCGGCGAACTTTGAGACGAAACTGGAAGCTTTAGCCACCGTCTCATCCGTTATCTCGCGATCAAGGGGGACCCCGTCCACGCAGAGCTGCGGTTCCGGGGTATCGGAAGGCTTAAGTTCCCATCTGGCGGCAAGCGCCATTCTCATGAGGCCGGACTCATCTTCCAGATTTGCGCCCGCGGCGAGCGCTTTCCACGCCAGCGCCCGGTACATCTTACCGGTGCTGATAAAGCTGTAGTTGAGTTTTGCGGCGACCATCCTGCCTACGGTGGATTTACCGACGCCGGCCGGCCCGTCTATGGCAATGATGATTCCCCTGGAGCGTTTGAGCATTTTGAATTGACTAAGCTTCAACTGAAGCTCAGTGTTTGGCGACTGTGATCTTGTTCGGAAGATTGGCTTTGTTATCCATGCCCATCTTCCTGAGCGGACGAACCCACTTCGTAAAATTGGACGGTTTGAGCGAGTATTCGTTCACAAGGCGCACAACTTCGCTTATCGGCTGAAAATTCTCCCAGTTAAGGCGAAGTATTCTGACCCCGGCGGCCTCCATTTCATCGATAAACTGGTAGTAATTTTCCTGGAGGCTTTTCAAATAATCGGCCTCGATGGCTTTTTCCATGTTCCGACCGCGGGAATTTATCCTTTCTATGGAAGTCTCCACCCGGCAGTCAAGGAATATCAGAAGTTGCGGGAATACAAGCTCGCGCAGGACCATGTTGTCAAAAAGATCCAGATAAGTGTTGTAGTCCATGTCGCTGATTATCTTGTCCGGATGCTGGTTAAGCATGCGCGCGAAAATAGTATCTTCCCAGATGGTCCTGTCCTGCACCACACCGCGGATCTTTCCCAGACTTATCCTGGAGACAAATTCCCTATGCTGGCGGAACCGGTGATTTAAAAGCCAGACCTGCATGATGGTGCCGTATTTCTTCATATCGCCGTAAAAATTTTCAAGATAAGGGTTCCCGCCCACTTCTTCCAGCACGGGCTCAAAATTCAGGGCTTTGGCCAATTCCATGGTAAGCGTCGACTTACCTACGCCGATAAGACCCGCTATGCCGATGTAACCTTCTGCGAACATAAAAACACCTTCCTTTTTCCCGCGCGGGATGATACTGAAATCAAATCCGTGGCAGTAAGACCCTATTTTTCCTGATCTATGCCTTTTATGGCCAGCAGAACGTCGTCAGGATTGGACGCCGCCTGAATAATATCGTCAAGTTTAGCCAGACCGGCTTTGTGCAGAGCGACCAGCGACTGATTAAAGGATTGCATGCCGTAGAACGCGCCCTTCGCAATGGCCTGATTGATGGGTTCTATATTATTCTCGGCTATCATTTTCCTGATGTGCGCCGTACCGGTCAGAACTTCCACAGCCGGTATGCGCCCGCCCTGCGTACAGGGCAGGAGACGCTGTGAGACGATGCCTCTGATAGTTTCCGCCAGTTGCACGCGCACCTGAGCCTGCTGGTGCGGCGGATAAAGGTCCACGATCCTTGAAATAGTCTGGACCGTGTTTACGGTATGCATGGTGGCAAAGACCAGGTGTCCGGTCTCGGCGGCGGTTATAGCCGCCTTCGTGGTCTCCAGATCGCGCATCTCTCCGACCAGAATAATGTCCGGGTCCTGACGCATGGCGGCGCGCAAGGCGTCCACGAACGTATTGGTATCGGTTCCCACCTCACGCTGGCTGATAATGCTTTTCTTATCCGTAAAAACAAATTCTATCGGATCCTCTATGGTGATGATGTGGCTCTCCCACTGCTGATTCAAATATTCCACCATGGCGGCCAGCGTAGAAGTCTTTCCGGAGCCGGTAATGCCGGTCACCAGAATAATACCGCGTTCGTTCACCAGCAGTTTTTTAATAGAGTCCACGGGAAGCTTTAGTTCCTCAAAAGTCGGGATCTTCAACGGGATATGCCTGATGGCGACGCAGATCCTGGCCTTCTGAATATACACGTTGAAGCGGAAGCGGCCGGATTCGCCTCCATCCACGGAAAAATCCACTTCATGTTTTTCATCAAAGATGGACCGGAGGCGGGGGTTCATCAGCGGGAAAACAATGTCCTCCACTTCCTTGACGGTCATCGTTGAGGCGTTTACCGGCGTGATGACGCCGTTTATACGCAGGCAGACCGGCGCGCCGCCCCTTATATGTGTGTCACTCGCCTTGTTCTGCACCATCGCTTTCAGCAGCATGTTTAAATTTATTGCCATACTTTCCTTGCCTTGTTATTTAAAGAAGGGCCCAAACCGTCCCATGAAACCGCCGGCCATCACTTAAGCTTGCGCCCGCCCGTCTTGCGTCTCATAAAAGCGGGTCTGTCCAGATCATCATCGGACATGCCGGAATTCATCATATTCGGTCCGCCGAAATTATCAAAAAAATCATCAGCGGGGCGGGGACGTTTTTTACGGCGATGCCTTTCCAGGTCCACGGTAAGATCATTTTTGGGACGCGAGGGAAATCCCGTGGCGATCACGGTTATTTTCAAATCCCCACCCATGGAATCATCATCCGCCTGTCCGAACTTTATAAATGCGTCCGGGTTTGAGGACTTCCTTATATATTCCATAGCTTCCTGGATCTCCGCGAGCTTGAGATTCCTGGCGCTGGTAAAGCTGACCAAAATCCCCCTGGCCCCGTCTATTACGGCATTCTCAAGCATCGGAGATCGTATGGCCTGGGAAGCCGCTTCCAGATGCCGTTTTTCCCCGGAAGCCTGGCCGATGCCTATCAAAGCTTCGCCTGATTTGGTCATAATCTTGCGCACATCCTGAAAATCCACATTAATAAGGCCCGCGGTGGTGATAACATCGGCAATACCCTGAATAGCCTGCCTGAGGACGTCGTCGGCTATGCGATAAGCCTCCGTCGCCGCGGTATCTCCGCCTACTATCTCGCGAAGGCGGTCGTTGGGGATCACCAGCAGGGAATCGACATGTTTGCGCATCTCGTGTATCCCCTGATCGGCCTGGTTTGCCCGCACTGTGCCTTCAAATTCGAACGGCCGGGTGACCACGCCTATAACCAGGGCCGTGGAAAGTTCCTTGGCGATCTGGGCGACTACCGGCGCCGCGCCTGTGCCGGTTCCCCCGCCCATACCGGCGGTTATAAAGATCAGATCCGCGTCGAGCACGGCTTCTTTGATAAGGTCCACGGATTCCAGCGCCGCTTCGCGGCCCCGGGCCGGGTCGCCGCCGACGCCGAGGCCCTTTGTAAGATTTTCACCTATCTGAATGCGGTTCGAGGCCTTATTGCGGCGGAGATCCTGCGCATCGGTATTGAGAGCGATGAAATCCACCATGCGGATATCGGCTTCCACCATCCTGTTAACGGCGTTGCCGCCGCCGCCGCCCACTCCAATAACTTTTATCCTGGCTTCTTTATCCTGAAAATCACCGTTGTATCTGATTCTGGTTTCAGTCATATGAAGATAAAACCGCCGGACCGCTGGTCAGCGCCGAAAAAACAAATCCCTTCTTTTTTCCGCCGGGCCGGTTGCCCGGCTAGAACAGGTCCTTTACCCAGCGCCACCAGGCGGCCGGGATCATGGCCGGCCGGCGCGACACGGCCGGTTCGTTGGCCCAAGGCTTGAGATATTGATAACACACGAGACCGATCGCGGAAGTATAAGTCTGATTAAGGTACTCTTCCGGACACTCTATTATGTCCGGCCGGGCGAAACCGGGCCTTGCCTGTTTAAGTTCCAGCAATTGTTCCGCGGCCTCGTTCATACCTTTCAAGAGCGAAGCGCCGCCGGTCAAGATCGCTCCTCCCGGCAGATCGGAAGAATTGCAGTTCTGCAGGAAAGTGTTTATTCTCTCGAACGTTTCTTCGGTCCGGGGCTGAACATAATCCAGCAGATCGCGGGCTTTTATCTCTTTTTTTGTCCTCGCGTCAAGGCCGGTAATGCTTATCACCCGGTCTTCTTCCACCAGGCTTGAGAGAACGGCGCCGTGTTTTTCCTTGATCTCCTGGGCGGTCGCCAGGGAAGTCCCAAGGCCGTAAGCGATGTCGCGTGTAACATGATCTCCGCCAAGAGGGATTTCATTGGAAAACCGGAGACTGCCCTCGTAATACACCCCGACGGCGGTGGTCTGGCCGCCTATATCTATAAGCAGACAGCCAAGATCTTTTTCCTCCGGAGAGACCACCAGTTCGCCTATAGCCAGCAGATTATAGACGGTATCAACCACCCTAAAACCGGCCTGGGACACCGATTTCATCAAATTATTTATGTGGGAACTTTGCGCGGTGACGATGTGGACGCTTACTTCCAGAAGCGCGCCCTCCATCCCCACTGGATTGGGGACGCCGCGCTGCCGGTCCAGAGAAAACCCCTGGGGGATGACATGCAATATTTCCCTGTCGGACTGGACAGGGATCGCCTTGGCGTTTTCTATAACGTTGGAAACATCTTCGGCGGTTATTTCCTTGTCGGCGCGGGCGATATTATAAGCTCCGCGATTGTTGAAAGTCTGAATATGTCCGCCGCGCACGCCCAAATAAACCTCGCCGACTATCTCTTTGGCTTTTTCTTCAGCCTGCTCCATTACGTTGGCGATCGCGCGCTGCGTTTCAAGGATATTTACAACAACGCCGCCTTTAAGACCCTTACAGGGAACGGACGCCCCGGCGAGTATCCTTATTTTTTCAGACTCGGCATCATGCTCGGCCAAAACGCAGGTTACCCGGCTTGACCCCATGTCAAGGCCGGCTACGATGTCTGACTTTGCCATATGAACGCTCCGGGGAAAGAAATTAGCGGCGCCCCCTCCCGGGGATCCGGCCACAGGCGGGGACCGCCGCTGCGGTTCCCCCTACGCTTAAAAAACATAGCGCCTGATACGGCGCCTACGCAAGTATTGGAAGAGTATGCGCCGGCGAAACAGCGAACAAATCTTAGTGCCGGCTAATCCCGCCGTTTTCCTATTCTACTTAAATATCGGTCAATTTAGAAACAAAAATTTTCCCATCCCTGAAATACCGGAAATCCACTTTTAACGGCCCCTTTATCTTCCGGGCGGCGTCCGGAAGAACTTCGTTAAGCCGTATAATCTTGTCCTTCGTAAACGCGAACTCCCCCCATAACACCTCAACACTGCTCTCCAGGGTAAGCCGGCAGGACTCCGCAAGGCTGCGGTATTCAAGTTTTATCGGCCGGGAAGGGAATTCGGAGGCCATGGCCCTCAACTCCTTTAAAAACCCGGCAAAACGTCCCAAAGACAAGCCGGGACCGGAATAGACGTCTGTTTCAAAAATATCGGCAGGATCGGGCCCGTAACATTCCGCAAGCAAGCGTCCGCTCTCGGAAAGGTAAAAAATTTCCCCACCGTTAAGCCGGACCTTGGCGACCACGTTTTCCGATTCCGCGCGCACGCTCACGCGGCCGCTTATGAAGTTTCTTCTAACTTCCACGCGGCTCAAAGCGGGATAGCTGTTTTTAAGGCCGGCGGAAAAAATCTCGGCTTCCCCGGAAGAAAAAGGCCCGCCTAATTTATCCGACATCCGACGTGAAATTTCAGCCGAAATATCTTCCGAAGGGCTTCGCACCGACAAGCTTTTAACGGTAAAGGCAAACAATCCGCCCATCGGCAGACGACAGGCCAATCTGGAGGCAAGAAAACCGCAGTATCCCAGGACCCCGGCGAGAAGGAACACGGACATGGCTAAGCCGGATTTTTTCAATAAGCGATTACGAACTTTCAGCCGCACTTTAATCCTGTATTTTTTTTCCGCCGCCATTCATACATTATATTTTATATTTCAAAAATCTCAAAAAGGAATCCTGCTTTCCCGCCGCAGGCGGCGGGGCGGTTGGGCGAAATTTGCAATGCTTCTGTTTTTTTGTATAATCTGGCTGTAGCATTTAGCGCCCGTAGCTCAGGGGTAGAGCATTCGCCTTTTAAGCGAGTGGCCGCGCGTTCGAATCGCGCCGGGCGCAAATTTTGGCGTTTCCTTTTCCGGAGATTCCGCCGCAGGTGGGCGCCGTAACCACTTCACCGGTATTTAAGAGGGCCGTACGCCTTTGTCGTGACACTTGCTCAGGTAATCGGAGTTCGCGCCGGAAATAAGCGACGGTGCGCCAAAATCAGCCTCGCTATGCTATAGCCTTGGCGTGCAACATATTTTGTCGCGTGCCAGGTGGTAGTTTGGGAATCAAGCCGCAAACTTTTATCTGAGGGGGCCCCATGTCCGTAGTTAAAAAAGGTTTCACGCTTATCGAATTGCTGGTCGTAGTTCTCATCATCGGTATATTGGCGTCACTCGCCATACCGCAATATTTCAAGGTGGTGGAGCGGGCCAGGGTGGCGGAAGCTTTGTCCACCTTCTCTGCCGTAACAGCCGCGCAGGAAAGGGCTATGGCCAAGAGCGGCACATACACCGCCAGTTGGGACGTTCTTGATCTGACGCTTAAAACCGCGGCCGGCGTCGACTGCACAGGCAGCGCGACCTGCATAGGAAAGCTCTACACCTACACTATTATTAACGCGAACAGCCCAACCACCGCGGCCATCACAGCCAGGCGGAACGCAGTCCCGGCTCCGGCGACCAGGTATGGCACATATACGCTGACCTTCACACTCTCCTCCGGACAGACCGACTGCGACGATCCTGAGTGCAAGCTCGAGCTGATCTAGGCGCAACATATTAAAAAGTCGCCGGAGATTGATATCTCCGGCGACTTTTTAATACCCTCCGCTTCACGCACACTTAACCTGAAAAATTCAGTTGAATTTTCCCCTTCGCGGAGCTCAGGTGCGCTTCGCGCGGCATACCCCCTGGCCGTCTGACGGCCATAGGCCCTGATACGGCGCCTGCGCAGGTATTGCATTTTTTGCGGCGGCCATTACGATAAAGATCCGCTTGAACTGCAGGATCCGGGCCAGATCACCGAGCAAGGCTACTTGCTATGAGACGATTTTAATTTTTCTTTCAGTTGTTCTATAACAATTCTAGCCTGTTCATATTCCTGGCTCAGCTTGCGGAAACCGTTGTTCTCAGCTTCAAGATGCGCAATACGTTCTTCAAATCCAGCGGCAGAAGCGGAATTGGATTCAGCCTGCCGGCGATTTTGCTCCTTAAGCCGGGAAAACATTTTTTCCAATTCTTCAGCCTGAGATTTAAACCGGTCCGCCTCCATTTCGCGCTGGTTGAGGGCGTCCTTCAGGGCCATCAACTCGCGGGTAGCGGCCTTCTCCCTGGCGGAGGACTCAGCGACAGCTTTTTCATAACTCAGCCTGCCGTCTTTTCGCTCCATTTCCAGCTCCTTGGAGTAATTCCCTTTGAGACTGTTCATCTCTTCGTCTTTTTTTGCCGCTTCACTTTTCCAGAATTCCATCTCACGTTTCATTGTTTCAAGGATCCTGTCCTTTGAAACGCGCTGCTCTTCCGAATTCTTAAGCCTGAGCAGATAATCATTGCCCTGCCGTTGAACCCCTTTGGCGGTCTCTTCCGAAACAGCCTTAAGTTTCTCGTATTCGGTTTTGATATCCCGCCAGTCTTTTTCCTTGCCGGCCAGCCTCGCGGAAAGAGCGGTGTTCTCTTCCGAATAAAACTTCTGGGTCTGGGCCAGCTCCATTTGCAGAGCCTCCAAACGTCCTCCACGCTCATCGGCCGTTTTCCTCAGCGTCTCAAGCTTGCCGACGGCTTCGGAAAGCTTCGCCCTAAAATCCTCAAGTGATTTGCGGTAAGCGTCTTCCTGGCTTTCCTTGGCGGACTGTAGAGCGGATATCTCCTGATTCTTTTTTGAAGCCAGATCCTCCGCCCGCTCCGATTCACGTTTCACGGCTTCTTCAAGTTTACGCTGGGCGTCCGCATCCTTTGCCAGAAGCTTTTCATTAAGGACACGGATCCTGCCGTTGTGAAGTTCGCTTTCATTGGCAAACAGAGTCCCGGCATTGGTCTTCTCATTGTCAACCTTAATAAGCTCTTCCCTTAAACGGGCGGTCTCCTGGTCCTTATGGGCCAGTCTTTCGTCCAAATCGTTCTTCAGCCTGGACATTTCCTGCTCTTTCCTTAAGAGCCGCTCGTCGAGATCCTTTTCCTTCTCGGAATAGAGGCGTTCCAAACGCTCACGTTCGAAAAGGATCGCTTCTTCTCTTTCGATCTTAAGTTTCTCCGCGGCCTTACTGAGCTGAAGGATTTTATCCTCATAAATCTTGACCGTATCCGCGAAGGAGGAGGCCTGAACCTGAAGTTCTACCTTGCCGCGCTGGCGTTCTTCAGCTATCGCGAACTTTTTCTCCTCCTCCAGCCTTACAATGACTGTCCTGAGCTTCTGAAGTTCGTCGTCCTTATGAATGGTTTCAAAATGCGCGTCGTTAAGTTGAGCGTCGAAAGCAACGGACATCTTCTGCTTCTCCGCGGCGGAGCGGCGGAAGGCTTCTCCCAGATCTTCCGACAACTGCTTTTCAAAATCCGCCTTAAGCTGAAGCCGCATGGCCAGGATGTCGTTCTCGGACTTCTCTTTAACCGCATCGGCGGCGCGCCTGAGATCGGCGGTCCTTTCCTGGAGCGCCATCTTCTCCGTGACGGCGCCCTCCAGTTCCCGGCGTAAATGCGCGATCTCCTCCACTTTGATACGCAGATTATCCTCGTAGATGCGCTGGGCGGTATCTATCTCATTTCTCAGGGCGGAGGTATGCTTTTCTATCTCCACCTTTAGCCGCACGTCGTATTCCGACTGCAATTGTTTTTCCCTGAAGGTGAACTCATCCTGCCTTATGCCGTACTGTGTCTGCAAAAGCTCCACCTTGTGGGCCAAAGCGTCGCGTTCGGTCTGAAAAGTCCTGCCGTTCTCCTCAAAAATCTTCAAATTCTTTTCGAGAAATTCTATTTCTTCAGCCCGTTTGCGCAGATCTTCCTTATAGCCGGTTTCGGTCTCGGAAAGTTTTTCCGCCAGACGGCCGCGTTCGTGTTCTATGGCGATCTTCAGACGCTTGGGGATCTCCGCTTCCATCTCGCGATATCTGTTTTTTTCCGCTTCAAGTTTTTCATTAAGACGCGAGATCTTCTGCTCGGAATCGGCCTGAAAACTTCTTTTCTCGCTCTCAAGCGTGCGTATCACGCATTCCAGGCTTTCCATGGCTTGTTTATATCGGTTAAGATCCTCGTCGCGCTTGCGCACGGCTTCCGGCAGATCGGATATTTGCTTTTGAAGGAGCCCCGCTTTTACCTTGTAATCTTCTATTTCCTGATTCTTCTCCATCAATTTTTTTTCAATATCCAGGTCTTTTTGCTTTAAATTTTTTTCGCGTTCGTCCGTCTCCCGCTGGAAACTGTCCTTGGCCCATTTCAACACGGCTTCCTGTTTCTTCAATTCGTCCTTAATGGAACTTTCCCTTTTTTCCAGATCGGAAAGCCTGTCGGCATACGTCCTCTCAAACCCGGCCCTTGCGGCCTCCGTTTCGGCGGCGGACTTCCGGCGTTCGTCGTCAAGTTTAGCGGCGTAAAGCTTCTCGAACTCGGCCTGCTTGGTCATTTGTTCCTGGCGCAACTTCCACAACTCCGCTTCCACCTCCGCCCAGCGGGCTCGCAATTCGTCGGATTTCCTCTGATAATCATCCAGGAGTTTGTTCTCTTTCTGTTTATGGATCTCCTCCTGTTTGGAAATCTTATCCTCCAGTTCCTTTTCCCTTTCGCTTAAACGCTCAAGCTTGGAGCGGAACTGGTATTCCAGCGAATCCTGTTTGGATTTAATTTCCTCCTCGTGGGAGTGTAGGATCTTTTCCAGTTCGGAATTTTTACCTTTCAGCTGGCCTTCGAGAAATGAAGTCTGGGCGGACTTCTCCTGAAGGTTCTGTTTTGCGCGCAACGTCTCTTCCTGCAGGGCGCGGATCTTGTCCAGAGCCCAGCGCAAAGCCAGCCTGGCCGTTTCCACGTCATTTATAGCCTGCTCATTCAGTGACGATTCGTCGAACTGGTCTTTCATATTACATTCACCCCGTTAACCACGGTATTCGCAGATAAAGCGCAAGGAAATTCCGATTTCCCTTCCTATACAATTTTAGTATTTCCATGTTTCGTAAATATTGCCTGAAAATATTATAACAATTTCGGCCTTTCCGGCCTCTAATGCGGAGTATCGTCCGTTCAAAACGGGCCGCTATGCGGGCCGTTGCGTTCCACAGCCGGCGGAAGCCCCGGTCTTCTTCCCCATAAAACCCGGACCTGGAGCGCGCGGGAAACCCGGCGGCGCCCCAACCAGACATCTCTCGGCTCTACACCCAAAACAAATCAGCCCGGCGTTACATTGCCTTCCTTAGCCTTCTGTTGCTATCATATAGCTATGAAACGCGGACTTTTTATAGTTTTCGAAGGGCCGGACCGCTCCGGCAAATCCACGCAGGCCAAACTCCTTGCCGAGTGGTTGAAAAAAAAGAAGAAGAAAGTTATATTGACCAGGGAACCCGGCGGAACCCGGCTTTCCGAGAAGATACGAGAGATACTCCTGGACCCGAAAGGCAGGATAGAACCGCTCACCGAGCTTTTCCTCTACGAGACTTCGCGCATAAAGCACACTCTTTCCATCATTCTGCCGGCTCTGAAAACTGGGAAGGTGGTGGTCTCCGACAGATTCACTATGTCCACCACGGCTTATCAGGGCTACGGCAGAAAAATCCCCATCAAGACCGTTGAAACTTTAAACAATCTCGCCACTTGCGCCCTCAAGCCGGACCTTACCGTGGTTTTCAATATCCCTGACAGGGTTTTTAACGAGCGGGAACGCCTGGCCCAGAAGCTTTTCGGCCCGGACAGGATGGAGCGCGAATCATCCCAATTCAGGAGAAGGGTCAATAAGGCTTATAAAATCCTTTCCAGCCGCCCCGGAGTGGTCAGGATAAACGCCGTCAAAAGCATAGAAGAAATACACACGGAAATTATAAATATTATTTCCAACCGGTTCGGATTTAAATAGCCATGTCATTTAAAAGCATTCTTGGCCACGAAGGCACGATAAATAAGCTCAACGCCCTGGCCGCCGGCGGGCGCGTTCCACCGGCGCTGCTTTTCTACGGCCCCGAAGGTATAGGCAAATTCCTGGCGGCCAAGGAATTCGCCAAAGCCCTTAACTGTACGGGACCGGATGAAACTTTACGGGACAAAAAACAAGAGTTGAAAGAAGAGATCGGTCTTTTTGCAGTTCCCGCTCCCGCTCCGCATCCCTCATCAAGCATTCCACACATCTCCGGAGACGCCTGCGACAGATGCGTTTCCTGTTCTCAAATAGACAAAAGCGTACACCCCGATGTGCGCGTAATTGACGCCGAATTCCAGGCCCTGCTGATGGAGGAGAACTCCCAGAAACAGAAGACGCTTCGCATAGACACGGTCAGGGAATTCACGCGCTATGTCTATCAAAAGCCCATCCTTTCCTCTTGGAAAGTCTTTATCATAAACGACGCCCACACGCTCAACACAAACTCCCAGAACGCCATGTTGAAGATACTTGAAGAGCCGCCGCCGGGCACTATTTTCATACTGGTGGCCGCGAAGAGGAACCTGCTGCTTCCCACCATTATTTCTCGGAGCTGCGCCATAGAATTCAACCGCCTTTCCCCCGCCGCCGTAGAGGAGCTGCTTGAGCGCGGCGGAATGACGCTTGACGAAGCTTCCGCCCTGAGCGAATTATCCGGAGGGTCGGTAAAAAAAGCCGGCGATATAAAGGAAGTCCGTGACCGGCTTGCCGGCATTACGGCAGCCGACTCCCAAAAGATATTCAAGCTGGTTTCCAGCCTCCCCCGCGAGCCCTACATGGCGCGCGAAGAGGCCAAAATCATGCTGGACATGCTGCTCGTATCCGCCAGGAAAAAGTGGCTGGCCCAGCCGCCCGGGAAAAAGGCCTCCGAACACGCCGCGCTGGTAAGAAAACTGCTGGACTACCGCAGGTTCCTGAACCAGAACGTATCACACGGCCTAGTGCTTGAGGCGGCTCTCCTTGAAAGCGAAAAACTTTCGGTAGCCTTGCGTTAACCCGAATCCGGCAGTTCAACTTGGTTTCCATTGGAAGATCCTGTGAACAAAAAAGCAATACCTGCGTAGGTGCCGTATAAGGGCCTATGGTCATGCCGTAACAAGCGCTATGCGCATCAGACGGCCGGGATTCCCCGCAGCAGCGGGGCGAAAACCAAGCGCAATACGCGCCAGGTTTTCTAGGGTGTATGCCGCGCGAAGCGCACCTGAGCTCCGCGAAGGGAAAAATTCAACTGAATTTTTCAGGTTAACCAATTCCAGATCACGCCACTGACACGAATTGATAAATGCAGAAGACATACTTTTATATCACCACCCCGCTCTATTCCGTATAGGAATACTCAACACGGCCATTGAAAACAAAAAGCCCTGGGAACTGGCCCGCTCCGGATCCGAAAAACTTAAGCCCTTTCCGTGCGACCTTGTTCAGAAAAAACAAAGGAAAGCCGGGCTTTCGAATTAAAAGCCCGGCTAACCGGCAAAACCTATCAAGTATTCGCTATTCTTTAGATGAGCCCGCTATGGATGTCACCACTTTATACAGGCCGGACAACAGGCCGGATACGGCATACAGGGAAAAAAACAGGAACAGCGCATCCTGAGGGTAAGCCGTTATCAGGAACAGAATGGTGAGGATGAACAGCATGCCTTTAATGGAATTGGGTTTCAACAGATTCCCCTGCTTGAAGGCGGCGTATGGCACTGATGAGACCATCAAAAGGGCCAAGGCGATCATCATGAACGGCATAATTCCGTAAACAAACGGCATCTGTTCCATGATCAGCCTTATACTCCTGACGCTTCCTTCCGCTTCCAGCATACTATAGGCCAGCACGAAAGAAGCCAGGATCCCGGCGGCGGCCGGAATAGGGAGACCCTGGAAATAGGCTTTTGAACTCTCGCCGAAATGCGCTTTCAGATTAAATCGCGCCAGCCGCAGGGCCCCGCAAAGCACGTACAGGAACGCCACCGGATACCCCCAGAAACCGTAATCCTTCAGCACAAAATTATACATCAGGTAGGCGGGCGCGATACCGAAGGACATCCAGTCCGACAGCGAGTCTATTTCAACCCCGAAAGAACTCTCTCCGTGCACGAGCCGGGCGATGCGTCCGTCCAGCATATCCATAACGTAGGACATGATTATGAACCAGCCGGCCAGCACATAGTTGCGTTCCGAAGCCGAAATAATGGAAAAAAAGCCAAACGCCATATTGGCTATAGTGAAAAGGGAGGGTAGAACTACGGCCCCGGTTTTTTTGAGCTTACCCATATCTATCCTGCTATGAGTTTGAGCGGTTTGCTCCATATTTTTTCCTTATCCCCCGTGCCCCGCGGCTGACATCGGATTAAGCCGGAAATTCCAACTTATTGATGGGCCCAATGCCCCAGTATTGTTTCGGCGCCGTAAACCTTGTCGCCGGGATTAACCGAAATACGAACATCCTTCGGCAGATACACCGCCACCTGGGAACCGAAATATATCATACCGATCTTATCCCCGGCTTTCACTTCGCCGCCGGCTTTGACATACGCGACTATACGCCTGGCTATTGAGCCGGTCAGCTGCTCCACATGTGCGAAGCGGCCGTTCGCGCCCGTTATCTTTATAAAGTTGCGCTCATTCTTGGAAGCCTCCGGCTTATACGCAATTGCGAATTTACCCTTGGTATATGTAACACTCTCGACTTTCCCCTCCATCGGAGAACGCTGAAGGTGCACATTAAAAACAGAAAGAAAGATCCGGACCACGGTCACATTCGGGTCGTCTTCGGTCCTGACGCTCAGCACGGTGCCGTCCGCGGGACAAACTATGTCCTCCGGAGCAAAGACCGCATTTCTGTCTGGGTCTCGAAAAAAAAATGCGGAGAAGAGAGAGAAAAAAACGCCGAAAACAAGCAGGGGAACTCCCAGCCATTTCAGCCAGAAGGACGCGATGCAGCCGACTACCACGGACACCGCGCCGATACAAATAAGTTTTATCCCTTCAGGCGCAAATCCCATATTCTCCTCCAGAAATCGCAAGCTCAGTAAATCCTATGGGCAGGGCGGGACTCGAACCCGCACGACCTTGCGGTCAACGGATTTTAAGTCCGTCGCGTCTACCAGTTCCGCCACCAGCCCATACAAAAGATTCACCCGTTTTCGCCAAATCCCCATCTCATACAATATAGAGATTTTAGCATTTTGGCCGCCCGCGGAACTAAAACTCCTTATTTATTTTTCTTCCTTAGTTCAGCGTCACAAAGGCGGTAGAAGACTTCGCAGGGCATGGACACCACTCCCTCGGCGGCGGCTTTATCCCTTAACCCGCGGTCGTTGGAGACCACTACGCAGCGGACACCCTGCGTTTTCATAAAATAAGACCGCTCAAGCAGAAAATCGTCGGCGGACTCATGTTCGCTGAAATACACGTTAATTGAGGGGGCCGCCAGCCTCCGCACCGGCCTGAAACCGCCGTCGAAAATGACGCGGAAACACGAAGCGCTCAAAAGGTCAAGCCCTGAAACTTCATCGAGCCAGTCAAGAAACTCGGCCTCAAGACCGGAGCCCTCGCCCGGCTTAACGTCCGGCTTTCCTTCCCGGTTGCGGTCCCAGAAACTCCTGGAAAAATTTGAACCGTCGATAAGGTAAACCGTGGACTTTGAAGAAATGCGTTTCAGTTGCGGACCTCCAGCACCGCCACCCGGCGGGTGGCTTTTTGAAGTCTCAGCCCTAACTGGTCCATCAGACTGGTGTTAATAGCCGCCAATTCATAAGACCCCGATTGGAAAGAATAATCGTAATCGCCTTTAAGCCCGGTCTCATCCAGCAAAGGCAGATCCAGCCTGTACTTCAGGACATCGCAGAGCGCCGTGACAGGCATCCTTTCAGCTATAAAATCTTCGCCTTCCATGCGGGCGGAACTCTTAGCGGCTTTTGACCTGACAAATCCTTTAGCTCCTCCCGGCGCGGGCTTAAGCAGATAGACCTGAACGTCTTTTTTTACCACCTTTAATTTAACCTTCAGGGCCCGCTCTATCCCGGATGCGAATAATTCCGCGAGTTCGGCCCCGCTTCCACCCGGCAGACGCACCCGCAGTTCATAGCGTTTCCCCAGCTTGTCCAAAACCGGCTTGGGCGCGTCTATCTTTTTAATGTCCCTGTAAAAATACTCCAGCGCGCCGGTCAGAAGGACATTATGCCCGCCATAATACTGCGGGCCGTATTCGGCGGTCATATCCCGGCTTACGGGCTCGCCGATATAAAATTCAGCTATCGCCGTGGCGGTGCCGCTTTTGACGTCGGAAGGCTCTTCCTGAGAACCGCCAAACGAAGGGATTTGGCCCGCCAGCAGAATATTAAGCCGCTCTTCCGTCACTTCCGAAGGTGAAGTAATGGCGGCGACTTTTGAGTCCCTGCCGATAAGAACGGTATGCGGCCGCTCGAAGACCCGGTAAGACTTGAACACGGCGGCCGTGGTTCCGGGAGCGATCCAGCCTTTCAAAGGGTTGGTTTTCAGAAATTCCGCTATTTTCCCCCCCGTTTCGTCCGTAATGGAAATAAAGACGACAGGTTTACCCTTATACTTTTCAACCAGGGAGTTGATGCGCGGTATATTTTCAACACAGGGTTCGCACCAGGTGGCCCAGAACTCCAGCACCACAACCTTTTCTTTTAACTCTTCGATATTTTTCAGTTCCGTCACGGGAGCGTTGATAATTCCGGAAAGCGCCAGCTGCGGGGCAAACCCGCCTTTGCGCACAAAATCCGGCCTTGCCTGGTGCGCGGACTTGGAACAGGCGGCGGTTAAAACGATCAGCGACAACAGTTTAAAAAGTCTCCCCATTATTGTGTTCTCCGCTGTTATTTTATGCCTATGGCCATACCTTCGCCGGTTGGAATAACGGCGGCGGAGACGAACTTGTCACCGTCAAAAAGCACATGGAAAAACTCGCGCATGGCTCGGGCCCGGACGTTATCCGAGGGTTCTCCGCCCTCCATGCAGACCTTGCCTTTAAGAAAAATCCCGCTCGCGACCGCCATGCCTCCGGGTCTGAGATTGGCCGCGGCCCAGCGCAGATAGGCCGGGTAACTCTCCTCATCGGCGTCAATAAAACAAAAATCGAACGGAGCGAGTTTTGAAAGCGTTTTAAGATTCTCCAGAGCCGCGCCTTCAAGCACGGTTACCTTGCGTGAAAGGTTGGACCGCTCGAAACAATCCTTGGCCGCTGACACGCATGATGGATCTTTTTCCAGGGTGTACAGCCGGCCGCCTTCGGACATACCACGCGCTATCCAATGCCCGGAATAGCCGGCCAGGGTGCCGATCTCAACAACCTTTTTGGCGTTTGCAGCCCTGACCAGGGCTTCAAGGATGCGGCCTTCCGCGGCCGATATCCGGGCGGCGCCCATATTCCCGGCCGACATGACCTCCACAACATGACCGGCGACCCCCTCGTCAGCCTCCATAAGCTTTTCTAAATATTCCACTACCTGTTGATTCTGGGGATCTTTCCGAAACATGCTTCTTTTTTCATCCGTCATATGGTCCTTATATATTTTAGATATCCGATTTCATCTTCCACAATCCGGCGCGGCGACCGGCAGTTTACCCGGCATGGAAAATACCTCCGCACACGAAGACTTTAGATAAAAAAAATGTCTTCGGGGAGACCTACGGCAAGAATGTATGGGGGCGTACAGAAAAATAAAAAAACCGGTTTTCATGGTAATATTCTACTAAAATACCGCCGTCTGCATTATGTTGATCCGGATGGCGCAGGGAGGAAGCAGAATATAATTAAAGCCGAAAAACCGTCTTTTCAAAACTATTATGCCGCCATCAGGTAATTCGTTGAAAGTGTAAAAAACCGCCTAAGGAGCCGGACATAACAGGAACCGGCAGCGACCCGGCGTTCACAAAAACCTTTAAATACGAAGCTCCGGCTATCCTGTGCGGCGGAGATACTTTCTATATTCCTTGGGGTATTTAAGAACCGTGTCTTTCAAATAACCAAGTTGCTTCTCCATTGCTTCGCGATAGAAATTCCTATCGATATGATATTTTTTCTTAAAATGAAAATGAACGTATTGCGCGGTATTTTCAAGAGTGATTTTAAGGCGCCTCTGAATAAATTTTGAAAAATCCAGGGTTTTGCGAAGCAGCCCCAGCTCCGAAGTATACCCCTTCACCTGTCCCTCCCTGAATTCCCTGTATAGGAACATCAATCTTTCGAGATAGCATCTCGACGCCATCTGGCCCAGCAGATCGGCGGAGGCGAGCATCAATCCCGCCGTCCTTTCAGCGGAATTTCCGAACCCGATCTTTTCCACGGGGATCAACATATCGGTGCACAGGATCATATTGGAGGCGATGCGGAATTCATTTTTGCTGAAATTATTTTTTGTGAAATAAGTTTTAAGGAAACCCACGCTTCTCTCGACATGCGTTAAAGTATACTTCGCTCCGGTACCCTTTACGTCATGAATGCTCTGAATGTAACCGGCATCATGAAAAATGGCGGCTATAAGACCAAGCCTCGCTAAATGCACCGGTATTTTTTTATGGACCACGTTATAACCATCTATCAATCTTGCCATGGCAAGGAGCGCATCCGTAATGTGCATCTTATCGTGATAATTGGTGTTGCAGGCGCAATAGCCCGGATATTTACCGTTATAAAGACGTATAAAGTCTATATAGATTTTTCTAACACTTTCAAACTCGTTGACGGGATACGAGTTCACAAAGATGTTCTTTACCTCTTCGAAAACCGCCGCCGGATTATACATATCCACAAGCTGGGAAAACTGCATGGAATTTAACGGAGTAGGCATATGTAGAAGATTGTATTTTATTTTTAATTCTATCTCAATTGCCCGCATAATAATCCGGGGCCGGCGCCGCCTTTAAAAAAACAGGCCGCCCGGCAAGGCGGCCTGTTTCACCGGTTTATCGTAAACTCAAGGGGTAGAACCGCTTACTTCCTGGCTTTCCTTCACTTCCTGCGTGGGGATAACTCCGGTAGCGGGTTCGACCACGGGCTCAACAACCGCCGGCTCTTCAACCGGCTCGGCCTCAGTAGTCTTTGTCCCATCCTTCTTCTCTTCTTTTTTCTTTTCCTCTTGCTTAGCCGCCTCGGCCTCTTCCTTGGCCTTGATTTCAATAATCTGTTCGGCCTTTGTTTCCGTTTTCTCCTCTTTAATTTTAGCCGGCTCTTCGGGCGGCTTCACGTTTTCGGGAATTGCCGCAGGCGTGGCCGCACCGGCCGCCTGACTTACCTCCACCCGCTGATTAGGCGCCAGATCGATGGTGTGATTAAGGTTGTCCGCGATCTGTATGGCCCCCGAAAACAGGTCCCACATGGTTCGGCCGTTTTCAGCGACCTCCACCTCAAACACCGTGCCGCGCACGGCGCAGACAGCCGCGGGAGTACGCACGGAAAATCCGCGCCCGGCGAACTTGCGTATCCAGGCTTGCATCTTTCCCTTCATAACCTCCACGGCATTTTCCTGCGGGGCCACCTTAGTAAGCACAAAAAGGGTGTCGGAGCTCAAGCGTACTTTGGACCCGTACCTTATATATATTTCGGCCACGGCCTTAGGACCGGTCCTGATATTATCGCCTACTTCAAGGAAGTAGGGGGCCTTAACCCTGCGCCAAGTAGTGGTGCCGGCCTTAAGGCACTCGACAACCCCCTTGGAGCTAAACAGCTTTGCGGTGAACGCCTCATCCAATTCCTGAGCAACAGCAGGCCCGGTGGCCAGCGCGGCAATACAGAACATTAACAGATATTTCATTTTAACTCCCTCTTTATTAACAAGATTTTACCGGAAATCCCTGCGCATTCCGGCTGACTCCCGCCCCTTCCCAGTGCGACCGTACGCTATAAGCCATAATGCTTTCGCCCTCAACGCGGCCGCGCTTCAACAAGCGCGGAGTCGGGCTTACCCGGCTTTAAAGACTATATTACAAAAAAATAGCCTACAAATGCTTTCCCGCAATCCGTGTTTCATTTTTTGGTAGAATATCGCCATGGAACTCACTCCGGAAACATGCCGGATAGTAATTGATGCCCTCAACCAGACCTCGGAAGCGCTGTTCATAACCGATACCGCCGGGATCATAGTATATGCCAACCCCGGTTTTGAACGACTCACCGGCTATCCCCTACAGGAAACCCTGGGTAAAAACGCCGGCATCCTGAAAAGCGGAGAGCACTCGGATGAGTTCTATGCGGACATGTGGACCACCATAAAAACCGGCAAAGAATGGACGGGACGATTCATAAACAAACGGAAAGATGGGAAAAAAAGCATCGATGAAACCCATATTTCCCCCGTCAGGAACATGAAAGGAGAATTATCCTATTTCCTGGCCATACGCCGAGACATAACAAGAGAGACGGCCCTGGAAGAACAGCTGATACAGAATCAGAAGATGGAAGCGCTGGGGCTCCTGGCCGGGCAGCTGTCGCACGATTTCAACAACCTTCTGACCATAATCATAGGATCCATGGAACTGGTCATGGAGGAGATCCCGAAAGAGAGCACAAGCATGAAACTGGCTCAGGGAATACTTAAAACTTCCCAGGAATCCGCCAATCTTATAAAGCAACTCCTCATCTTCGCCCGCCGTCAGGAAGCCGAGCCCCGTCTGGTAAATCTGAACGATATAATAACAGAAACAAAGGTACTGATGGACCGGCTGCTCGGTGTAAACATAAAAATGGAATACGACCTGGCCCCGGACCTGGCCAAGGTCAACATGACTCCGGAACAATTCAAGCAGGTCCTGATGAATCTGGTAATAAACGCCAAAGACGCCATGCCTTCAGGCGGCGTCATAAAAGTACGAACTTTCAACCAATCTACAAGCAAAGGCTCGGCACCGGAGATGAAAGCAGGCGACTACGCCGCGATTGAAGTTTCCGACACGGGACCCGGCATCCCCCCGGAGACGCGGGAGCGCATCTTCGAACCGTTCTTCACCACTAAACCGAAAGGCAAAGGCACCGGCCTAGGCCTGTCCACAGTCTATGGAATAATAAAACAGCATAAAGGCGACATCATTGTAGAATCCAAATCCGGCATGGGCGCCGCTTTCACAATCCGACTCCCGAAGGTTAGCTGACCAATCCCCCCTAACCAACCACTATGATACCGGACAAAAAACTCCTGGAAAAAGCCTGCGCCAGATTCAATAAGAAAAAATTTATCCATCCGGACCCGCTTGAATTCGTCTACCGCTATGCGGCGGCACGCGACCGGGAAATAGCCGGTTTTGTGGCCGCGGCGCTGGCTTACGGAAATGTCACCCAGATATTAAGAAGCGTGGAGAAGGTCTTTAAACCCATGGGGCTCTCCCCCCGCCGCTGGCTTATTAAGATGTCTCCGGCGGATATCACCAGGACTTTTTTTTCCTTCAAACACCGCTTCACCTCCGGCGCGGAACTTGCCGTGTTCCTTATAAATATCAAAACCACCGTAAGGAAATACGGCTCGCTCGAAAACTGTTTTATGAAACATTATCGCCCGGCCGATGAAACTCTGGCCGAAGCCGTTTACGCCTTTGTAAATGATTTCAACAGCAATGCCTGCGCGCCTACTTTAACACCCTGTCCGGAAAAGAAAAGTTCTTTCAAGCGACTTAATCTTTTCCTGCGCTGGATGGTAAGAAAAGACGTTATAGACCCGGGCGTATGGAAAAACATCCCCCCATCGAAACTCATTGTGCCCCTGGATACGCACATGTTCCGCATCGCGCGGGAACTCGGGCTCACCGCAAGAAAAGACACCTCCATGAAAACAGCGCTTGAAATAACTGCGGCTTTCAGACGTGTGAGCCCGGCGGACCCGGTTAAATACGACTTCGCTCTGACACGAGCCGGAATACTTAAGATATCCTGAAGAAACCTGTTCAAAGAACCGCAAATATGTTAGTTTTTCTTTAATAGGGGTGCACCATGTCGCGGCGGAACTTGCGCCGCGACATGGCGGGAAAAGGGACTTTTAAAATGGATGCTATATCCCAATACATACACGGCAACCTTGACGTCATTTATTTTCTTTACGGGTTAGCTTTTGTGGTCATGGGGATAGTGATACTGCTTCAGCCTAAAAAAGACAGCGGTTTTCCCCTGGAAAAGGCATTATATCTCCTGGGATGGTTCGGCCTGATCCACGGAACAAACGAGTTCTTGGACATGTGGCTGCTGATTAAACACCCCGAAAGCGCCGCGTTCGATCTGGCAAGACTTTTTATCCTCGTAATCTCATACCTGTTCCTGTTCGAGTTCGGGAGAAGGATTATCCGGGCGGCGGAAGGCGGTGCCCCCCTCCGGCTTATGAAGGCCACACGCTTTCTAACATGGCAGATACTGCCAGCCATAGTTATTCTAATAACCGTCATCGCGGCAACTTCGTCCAATTTCACAACAACCTCTTCTATTCTGTCGCGATATCTGCTTGGATTCCCAGGCGCCATATTGACGGGCCTGGGGCTTCTAAGTTACCACAAACGCAAGGCGGGAGAATTAAAAATCTCGGTCCGTAATTACTTCATGATAGCGGGGTTCGCTTTTATGGTCTACGGAGCAATTAGCGGACTTATCACGCCTAAAGGGGATTTTTTTCCTGCCAATCTATTCAATATTGAGCTGTTTTTTTCAACGGTCGGGCTTCCGGTACAGCTTTTTCGCACAGTATGCGCCATACTTATCAGTTGGGGAATAACAGGCGCGCTAAAGATTTTAAACTGGGAACGTGATGAAATAATGCAAGGCGTAGTCTTCAATAATTCACAGGACTGTATCGCGAATATCAGTCTGGAAGGTGAAATTATTGCCGTGAACAAGGCGGGACTGCTCGCCTACGAAATTTCCGCTCAGGAGGAAATTATCGGGAAAACCGCCGCGACGAATGTAACTGAAAACGCGCAAAAGCTTATGGAGGCCGTAAATAGCGCTGTTGATGGTAAAACCTCCTCTCTTAAATACAAATCAACGGGCAACCAAGGCAGAGAAGTATGGTGGGACTCCGTCATTTCTCCGGTCAAAGGAATTGACAATAAGATTAAAAGCGTATTATACGTCTCAAAAGATATAACCGCACAGCTTGCCTCCAGGGAAAAGCTCACTCGCACCTATAAAACGCAGTCCATCCTCAACAACATATTGCGCCTGACCATAGAAAACGACTCTATTGAAACCTTTCTTGGCCAGGCGCTGGAACACATATTTTCCATCGAACATTTTGGTGTTGAGAAAAAAGGGGCCGTTTTTCTTACGGACGCCGGCGGCGCAAATTTAATATTGCGGGCACAGCGGGGACTTCCCGAAACTATCACGCGGAGATGCGCCGACGTACCGTTCGGCCATTGCCTATGCGGAACAGCCGCCTTGAGCGGGAAGACGGTATTCGCGGAGGACCCGGACGAAAGACATGAAATCGCGCACGAGGGCATGACGCCGCACGGACATTACTGTCTGCCTATAAAAACAAAAGACAAGGTAATCGGCGTTTTAACTATTTATGTACGACAAGGGTATAAATACGATGAGAATGAACATGTTTTCCTCCAGGCGGTCTGCTCCATTATAGCGAAAACCGTGGAATACAAGAACATGGAGGAGAAAGCTTTTCAGGTCCAGAAAATGGAGTCCCTGGGAAGATTCGCCGGGGCTATAGCGCATGACTTCAATAATATCCTGACCGGCATAAAAGGATTCACGGGGCTGGCGCTGGAAACTCTGCCGGAGAATAGCGAAGCGATAAGATACGTAAAGGAGACGGCTTCCGGCATAGATAAAGGTGCCGACCTGATACAACAAATTCTCTCATTCAGCAGGAACCAGCCCGCCGAAATGAACAATCTGGACATAAATAAAGTAATAGCGGGCATGGAACCGATATTGCGGGTGCTGCTTGAAAAAAAAATACGCCTAAAACTTTCGCTCGCTCAGGGGCTTCCGGAGATAAAAGGCAACAAAGGCCAGCTGGAACAAGTCATAGTGAACCTCGCGGTCAACGCGCGCTACGCCATGGCAAAAGGCGGGGAATTATCCATAAAGACCACGGTCATTGAACCTGAAAAAGGTGATCCGTGCCCGGCGGATTTCATGTGCGCCGGACAATGCCGCCTGGCTGTAAAAATATCCATCGCCGATACCGGATGCGGCATACCAATAAATTTGATCGAGCACATCTTTGAACCGTTTTTCACCACTAAACCGGAGGGCGAGGGAACGGGGCTGGGTCTTTCAACCGCATATTCACTGGTAAAACTGCATAAAGGCGGAATAGGGGTCACCAGCCGCGTGGACCAGGGGACAACTTTAGACATATGCTTTCCGGCGCTGACACCGGAGATGTAGTCCAAATTTGTTATCATATGTTTGTCGCATCCCGTAGGGAGGAAAAATGAAAATAAAGGGCACACAGACCGAAAAGAACCTGCTCACGGCTTTCGCCGGAGAATCACAAGCCAGGAATCGCTATACTTATTTTGCCGGCATCGCTAAAAAGGAAGGCTATTTTCAAATCTCTAAAATATACGAAGAAACGGCGGAGCAGGAAAAAGAGCACGCCAAAAGATTTTTCAAGTTTTTAGAGGGCGGGGACGTAATGGTGGAAGCCGCTTTCCCCGCCGGCATCCTGGGTAAAACGACAGACAACCTTAAGGCGTCCGCGGACGGCGAAGCGCATGAATGGGGCAGACTGTATCCCGCGTTCGCCCAAAAAGCAAGAGAAGAGGGCTTTGAGGGAGTGGCCGACGCCTTCGAACATGTTTCCATAGCGGAAAAACAGCATGAGAGGCGTTACCGCGGACTGCTTAAGAATTTGGAAGAGGGCACGGCCTTCAAAAAAAGCCGTAAGGTCACATGGCGCTGCCTTAATTGCGGCTACACGCATGAGGGCGATCAGGCCCCGGAAAACTGTCCCGCCTGCGCGCATCCTCAGGCGTATTTCGAACTGCTCGCTGAAAACTGGTAAACGGGAATTAGTTAACGCAAAGTTTAAGGAACCAATTATGGAAAAAAATATACCTGATCAGGAAGAAACTCAGAAAAAAGAACTGGTAAAACGGACCATCACCATGCAGGGCAGGCCTATGACCCTTATGGGCGAGGAGATAAAAGTGGGAATGACGGCGCCCGACTTCAAAGTTACCGACAACGATATGCTGCCCATGAAATTCTCCAGGACCTGCACGGGAAAGATCACCATTATCTCCGCGGTCCCGTCACTGGACACCCCCGTCTGCGATCTGGAAACCCGCCGCTTCAACAAAGAAGCGGAAGCGCTGGGCCCGGACGTAAATGTACTAACCATCAGCATGGACCTGCCTTTCGCCCAGAAACGCTGGTGCGGGGCCGCCGGCGTGAAAGCCGTGCGCACTTATTCCGACTACCAGAAAGCGGATTTCGGCAAATCCTACGGCGTACTGATAAAAGAACTTCGCCTGCTGGCCCGCGCGATTTTCATCGTGGACAAGGATGGCATAGTGAAATACGCTCAGATAGTGCCTGAAGCGTCCAATGAGCCCAACTATGAGGAAATCCTGCACGCGGTTAAGGCCATGATCTGATAAGATGCCCCTATAAGCGCGATTAGAGGAAATGATATATCTAAGGAGATAATTACCATGGCTGAAATAAAAGAAATATATAAATGCGACGCCTGCGGCAATATCGTTGAAGTCCTGCATGGCGGGCCCGGCGGCCTTGTCTGCTGCGGCGCGGATATGCGGCTGTTCTTCGAAAACACCACCGACGCCTCTAAGGAAAAACACGTCCCTGTTATAGAGAAGACAAAAACAGGTTTTAAAGTGAAAGTGGGCGCTATCCCCCACCCGATGGAAGAAAAACACTTCATAGAGTGGATAGAACTGACGGCGGACGGCAAATCCTTCAGGGAATTTCTGAAACCCGGACAAGCGCCCGAGGCCGTATTCTGCCTGTGCTTTGATCCCAAAGAGGTTTACGCGAGAGAATACTGCAATCTTCACGGGCTGTGGAAAACCGGGCTTAAATGAACAACTGCGAAGAAGAGATATATAAAGCGATCTCAAATTTTTCCTACGGCCTTTATATAGTCTCATCCAGGGAGGGTGAAAAGCCGAATGGCCAAGTGGCGAATACCGTCTTTCAGACCACCGCCTGCCCTCCGGGAATAGCCGTAAGTATAAGCAAAAATAATCTGACCCACGTCTGCATAGCCAATAGCGGCCTTTATTCGGTTTCGGTGCTGGCGCAGGATTCGCCAATGCCGTTTATAGGCCTTTTCGGGTTCAGAACCGGACGTGACATAAATAAATTTGAAAAAATATCCTTTAAGACGTTGGGCGGCTGCCCGGCTGTAACGGAACACTCGCTTTCTATCGCCACGGTAAAGGTGAATACGGCGGTGGACATGGCTACGCACACTTTATTTATCGGAGCGGTTACGGCGGCGGAAACATTAAAAGACGGAGTTCCGCTGACCTATGAGTATTATAAGACGGTAAAGCACGGCATGACCCAAAAAAACGCCACAACTTTCACGCCCGCAACGAAGTAACGGATGATAAATAATTAAGCGGCGAAGGAGACAGGAATATGAAAAAATATGTATGCAAGTTATGCGGTTATATCTATGATCCCCAGCTCGGAGATCCGGATCACAACATAGCGCCCGGCACGGCGTTTGAAAAACTACCCGATAACTGGGTCTGCCCCATCTGCGGCGCGGGCAAAGACGAATTCGAACCGGAAAACTAGATCTGCCGAAGCCTGCCAAAGGCGCAAAGCCACGAGTATTTCCAGCGGCTTTGCGCCTTTAGTCATCTGCCCCTTACGCAGTCCGCCTCACGGTTCATACCGTTACGATCGAACAATTCCGCCAGTTTATCGGCGCCGTCTTTGTCTGAGGTCAAGTCGTAGAGGAAAATGGAATAGCCGGCCGAGAACTCCGGTATGCGGCTTTTCAGCCAGTCAAAAGTATGTTTATCCGGATAATACGTGTTCTGCAGATTAGTAGCCGACACAGCCAGCAGAAGGCGGTCCATGCGGCAGACATCCTCCCCCGTCCCGGCCAGTTCCACATTGGAAATGGTACCCAGCGGAAGATATCTTATCCCGTAGTACTCCGGACGGGCCACGCCGAAATAAGAAAGCACTACCGGAGGGTTGCCGCGTTTATTCAGCCAGACGGACAAAGTCTTAACATCCTGGCCCCAGTCCAGATTTGAATCCACCAGAAATTTATAGCCGTTGGCGGCCCCACCCGCCAATTCGTTGAAATAAGCGAGGTAATACGGCCAGGTTTTCACGAGCCCCCAGCCCCACAGAACAAGCATCGGCGCCAGAATACAACGCAATACCTTTTTTTCTCCGGCGTAGACGACGCCCAGACCGGCCAGTACGGCCACGAACGGCATTACGGGGAGAACGTGACGGAACCCTATCTGGACCTTGGCGCCCATGGAAATAGCGAAATATATCAAAGGAGGCAGGATAAACCAGATAAAATCTTTTCTGAAAGATTTTATAACCGCGACGAGTCCGGCCAGAAGAAGCGCGAGAACGGCCAACGGGGTCTTTATCCCCAAAGCCAGCGGGAAATACCACAATACTCCGTTAATGGAATGCCTGCCCCATACGAAAGAAGACCGGCCCTGGTCCAGTCTTTTAAACGTCTCCTCCAGACCCGCAAAATATAGCCCCATATCAAACTTATAAACCACGGCCAGCGTAAAGACGGCCGCGGCCATATATATCGCCGAATACCACAGGAGCCGGGAAAGACGCATTTTAGGCTCAAGCAGGTTATGCCCTATCCAGAAAGCGATAAGGAACGGAGGGATGATGAACATACTGAACTTTGACGCCATAGCCAGGCCGGTGACTAGGCCGGCGAAGGCGGCATAAATATACTGTCCCCGGTTATCCAGCACTTTTATGACCTTATGCCCGCGGCCGGCGACACTCAAAACCGGCAGTGTGGAGAAAATATAACCGAGGCAGAAAGTCCCGAAATAGAAAACCGCCGGCGCGGCATCGGTGGTGATAAGCGCGTTGTTAGAAATAAAGACCGGCATAAAGGAGAAAACAACTATTGAGAACACCGCGGCCTTATAACCGGCGGCTTTATAGGCGAAAAGCCCGATAAAAAAAACCAGCAGGCCGCTCCACAAGATCAACGAAAAGAGCCGCGCCGTGTTTAGTAATTTTTCAGCCGGCACGATGTTTTGATACAGGAACAAGTCGCCGTAATGATAAAGACTGGCCTGCATAAAATACGGATGGCTTGAAAAAATATTCGGCTTATAGGCCAGAAGAGGCAAGGCGTCGACCATTTCCGCCAGGGGCGGGTGGTCCATAATATTCATCACATACTTGCCCGTGGCCAGATAAGAATAGCCGCTGGCAAGATGAACGGTTTCGTCGTATGTCGAAGCGGCGGATCTTATGAACGCAACCCCCATGACAAGATGCGCTGCCAGAGCCGCGACGGCGCAAAAGAGAAGAACTTTTTTTCTATTCACAGTGAATATGATACAAAAAACCGTCCCCTTACGAGGACGGTTTTTATTGATACAGTTTATAACCTTCTACAACATTAGTACCGGTAGTGGTCCGGCTTGTAAGGGCCTTCCGGCTTTACTCCGATATAATCGGCCTGTTCTTTGGTAAGCTTAGTCAGTTTTACGCCTATTTTTTCAAGGTGAAGCCTGGCGACCTCTTCGTCCAAGTGTTTAGGCAGCCGGTACACTCCCACAGCCATCTTCTTGGTCCAGAGCTCGAGTTGAGCCAAAGTCTGATTGGAGAAAGAGTTGCTCATCACGAACGAGGGATGCCCCTTGGCGCAGCCAAGGTTCACGAGGCGGCCTTCCGCCAGCAGGTACATGGACTTGCCGCCGGGCAGGTTGAACCTATCCACCTGGGGCTTTATGTTGAGGACCGTAACGCCCTTGGTTTTTCTGAGCTGATCAACTTGTATTTCGTTATCGAAGTGCCCGATATTACAGACTATGGCCTGATCTTTCATCTTGAGCATGTGTTCCACGCGTATGATATCCTTGTTCCCAGTGGTGGTCACATAGATATCGCCCACGCCCAGAGTATCCTCGACCGTGGCCACTTCAAAACCTTCCATAGCGGCCTGTAGGGCGCAGATGGGATCTATTTCGGTGACGATCACGCGCGCGCCGAACCCCCTGAGAGAGCGGGCCGAACCCTTGCCGACATCCCCGTAACCGCATACCACGCAAACCTTGCCGGCTATCATAACATCCGTGGCCCTTTTTATGCCGTCGGAAAGGGATTCCCGGCAGCCATAGAGATTATCGAATTTGGATTTTGTGACCGAATCATTGACATTGATAGCGGGAACCATAAGTTCCCCAGCTTCGTGCATCTGGTAAAGGCGATGCACTCCGGTAGTGGTTTCTTCGGAAACTCCCTTCCAGTCTTTTACCGCGGTGTGCCAGCGTTTGGAATTTTTTTTCAGTTCCGCGCGCAGGCAATTATTGAGTTCCCGTTCGTCTTCGCCTCCGGCCTTGGCGTCCAAAATTTTCGAATTCTTCTCCGCGGCTACGCCCCTGTGCAGCATCATGGTGGCGTCGCCGCCGTCGTCAACTATCAAATTAGGCCCCTTGCCGTTTCCAAAATCAAGCGCCCGCTCGGTACACCACCAGTATTCGGCCAGCGTCTCGCCTTTCCAGGCAAAAACAGGGATACCGGTCTTTGCTATGGCCGCAGCGGCCTGGTCCTGGGTGGAAAAGATATTGCATGAGCACCAGCGCACCTCGGCCCCCAGAGCCGAGAGCGTTTCTATCAAAACGGCGGTCTGTGTGGTCATATGCAGGGACCCCATGACCCGCGCTCCCTTAAGAGGTTTTTTTGCCGCAAATTTTTCTCGTATGGCCATAAGGCCGGGCATTTCTTTTTCGGCGATATTTATTTCTTTACGGCCCCATTCGGAGAGATTCATATCTTTGACTTTGAAATCGTTTTTCATGGTTAAACTTGTCTCCCGGGTATTAGTTTTAATTGTACTGGTCATAGGCACTCCTGTCTTAATCTTGATTTTTAAGGTCCTTATATAATTATAACTTTTTCCACGGCCTCAGGTCAGCCTCCTCCCGAGGTAGGGCCTCCGCCAGGGTATGGAATCATCGGGATCGTAATACGCGAAAATTTTAACGGAAGAGCGGCGGCCCGGCTTTGCTATCCTACGGCTCTTAACCCCAAAGCCTACCAGCCCGGCGTTACCGCGATCAGCCGGGCGCGCTGAAACCGCAGGCGGCGCAGTAATCCGGCATAGGAGTCCTCGCAGCGATGCTGTCCCTGAGCCGCGCCGCCGCCGGACCGCCCAGAATATCGGCAAGCGGCTCTTTGTTCAGGTCGCCTATAGACAAGTTCCCGTCGTAATCGGCGCAGCACGGCACCACCTTGCCCCCGCAGAGGATGGCGAAATGATGCCGAAGGCCAAGACAGCCGTTTTTTTCTTTCCCCTTGCCCTGCCCGGGCCAATCGAATAACGCGCCTAAGTTCAGAAAAACCTTATCCCGCAGCGTTATCGCGCGGTTTTTTCCATCCGGCACGCTTTCCTTTGAAAAAGCCTTAAGTATCTGATCCGCTGTTTCCCTTACAAAAAGATCCCCGGTGTCCCCCCTCAAACGAAACCCCACTATAAGTGGGCCGGACTTGCTCCCGGCAAATTCTATCAACCGGCGTAATTTTTCCAGCCGCCGGGCGCGTGGCAGAGCGGCAAGGGCATGAAGGGAAAATGAAATCTGGCCCAGGCAAGTCTCTTTTAAAATTTCAGGCCCGAATTTATCCAGCAAGGTGCCGTTGGTAACGAGGTTGACGCTAAGGCCCAGGCGGGAACAGACTCCCAGGATCTCAGGAAGCCTTGGATGCATGAAAGGCTCGCCCAGCACATGCAGCGAGATAACCGAAGCGAACGGCTTGACCTGCGCGGCGGAGGCCTCAAAATCTCCCAAGGACATAAAACCGGAGGGGCGGGACGATACGGCGCAAAACCCGCACGACAGGTTACACACATTGGTTATTTCTATGAACGCCCGTCTGAAAGTTTTTTCCATTTTATTCAACAGTATAGCTGACAACAAACGGCAATAAAAACAAATGATACAAAAAAGCCACGCCTGTGCGGGCTCAGGAAATCAAAAGGCCCCTGAACGGGGCCTTTCGATCCGGGCGGCTTAAAATTTATTTTACCGCATCCTCCGGAGCGACAGAATAAACCAACTGGTCCAAGGCATATGAATTTAAATCCACTGGAACCGAGGGAGTCCAGGTCAGGGTCATATCCTCGAACTCCTGATCCGCCGATACAGCGGTATTATTTATAACCGGTCCGGCAGGGAACGGGATACCTTTATTCGGGGCGGGGATGGTGAAAGACTGGGTGCCGCCTGTAGTCATAATGACCGCCGCACCGGAAGCTCTAAGACGGTCCAGGGCTTCCCTATGCGGGTGGCCGAAATTATTGTGCAAGCCGACCGAGATATAGGCGTATTTAGGCTCGACAACAGCCAGAAACTTATCGGAAGAAGCATAGCGGGCACCGTGATGGGCGACCTTCAAGATGACGGACTTTATACTCGATCCGAATTTACTCATTATAGCGTCCTCTACCGGGATCTCGGCATCACCCATAAAGAGCATGCTGTTGCCGTTATACCGGACCTGGAGGACTATTGAACAATCATTTATCTTGTCGTTCTTATGGCTCTCAACATAAGAGGGGCAGGCGTTCAGGACCTGAATATCCACCCCCGGGTCCCAATTAAGTTTATTGCCGATAGAAGGATAATACGTTACGCACCCCGGTTCAGCGTTCGCAAGCGCGCGCGTTTTTTCGTCTCCGGAAGATTCAAGGTTGTTCATCTTCGTATCGTAATAATTTTTCACCTCAAAATTTTTAAATACGGCCTGGAGCCCGACATAATGGTCATTGTGCGGATGCGTAAGCACCACATTATCCAGCTTGGTGACGCCCTTCTGTTTCAGGAAAGCCGTAACGTGGGCGCCACCAGGCCCCCCGTCTATCAGGGCGTTTCCGCCGGAGGGCAACTCAATATAGATCGCATCGCCCTGCCCGACCTTAATAATGTACACGTTAAGTTGAGCCCAAAGGTTGGAGGAGCCAAACAGTAGAGCCAAAACAAGTGCGATGCGTTTAGTCATATTGTCCTTTCAGTGTTGTCTGATTCACCATAACTGTATATAGTTTACGGAGATATGCGCCGGATTGAAAGGGCCAAAAGACCCAAACCTAAGCCGACAAAAGCCCATCCAGCTTCCGCAAAAACTCTGTGTAAAAAATTCTCCAGGCAAAATTGTTTATATCTGACAGGCTCCTGCAAGGATTTAAACCGAACATGGAAGTTATTTATCGATCGTTAAGCCGTGTCAATAATCGTTCTGGTGGCAGGGCTGAAATACAAATTGCAGGCTTGGGGGCACCGGCTCAGTTGGAGACCTTGTCCCGGAGTACCGGGGGGAGAACACACGGTCACACTAAAAAAACCCGGCCCCTTTATCAGGGGCCGGATAAAACTTCGGTTGCGAAATTTTAGAGTCTGGTTTACCAGCGGTTACCGCCGCCGCTATCGCGGCCGCCGCGTCCGCCGCCGAAACCACCGCCGCCGCCGCCGCGTCCACCGCGGGAGCCGCCATCGCGGGCTTCCATCGGCCGGGCTTCGTTCACGGTAAGCTTACGGCCTTCCATATCGGAGCCGTTAAGCTTCTCTATGGCAGCCATCGCTTCCGCGTCATTGGCCATTTCCACGAAGCCGAAGCCCCTGGACTGACCGCTGAACTTGTCGGTT
>Ga0208953_1000317_pt1 | contig 46152 bp, 45 predicted proteins | sample RifOxyB2_FD_184033 | JGI IMG/M metagenome (GOLD analysis project Ga0208953, IMG submission 184033) | Groundwater microbial communities from Rifle, Colorado - Rifle Oxygen_injection B2 (SPAdes) | ecosystem: Environmental > Aquatic > Deep subsurface > Groundwater | place: USA: Rifle, Colorado...
TCCCATACCGTATGCCCACCTTTTTCGTACTTATCCCATTGCTCTAACACATTATTATTGTACCACCAGCGTTGCTGGTGGACAAAAGGTGACCACCGCTGTTAGCGGTGGTTTTTCTCTGAATAAATTAAGGGCTGTTGGTCCTGTTTGCCCCATTGCAGGGTTCATTAAATTTTCAGGCGCGACCGCAGCAAAACATTCTCCGGCGACAAAACCAGGGAAATATTTTGTTCTACCGCCAAAACGAAAATAAGCATAACCCCGGTCATTAACGGGGGGACTGCCCAGATAAACACGATCAGCAAAAGGAGTGCGTAAATAAGTAGTCAAACTACCATTGACAACTTCTATCCCGTTATTAAGATAAAGCATCAAATTTGCTGTTTCATCAGGCAGGCCAACAACAAATTCAGTTTCACCATTAACGCCTGAAACAAAACGCCTAACTAAAGCCAACCCAAATGTGTCAGAGAAACAACCGTTTCTCATCCCCGTAACAGTAAGAGAAACTCTTCTTGAAGCCAACTCCGGTCTAACCATAGTTAATTTATGGGCTAACAAATAATCAAGATACTCTTTCTTAGTAGTCGTATCTCTTCGATGTAAATCGTCCAAAGCGACAAATTGACAAGCAAGACCTTGATACTTACGCCAGGCTAAGGCTGTAAAATTAACTCCAAAGGCAACATGCGGAGTCGGTATTCTTCTTAATAATTTTTCTGCTCTCATAATTCTTGCTAAGAGCCATCCTAATCATATATCCGCGTAAACTAACAAATATTTCACTTAATTTTTTCTTTGATTCCGTGTTAGAATAGAGCCATGCAAATCGATATAGACCACGTAGCCAAATTAGCCAGACTAGGACTTTCAGAAGAAGAAAAGAAAGTTTTTGGTGAACAGCTAGGCAAAGTACTTGATCATGCCAATGAACTGCAGAAATTAAATACTGATAATGTCTCCCCCACTTCTCATGCTATACCGATGAAAAATGTTTTAAGGGAAGATAAAGTTGTTGTTTGTCAAAACACTGAAGATATTCTTGCTAATGGCCCAGAAACTGAAGATAATATGTTTAAAGTCCCTCGGATTGTGGAATGAACAATAAAACCGCCCACGAACTACATAATGAGCTCAAAAATAAAAAAATCAGCTCTGTTGAATTAACCGAAGCTGTTTTTGCGCAAATTGAGAAGGTCGAGTCTAAGGTTCAAGCATTTGTAACCTTAACTAAAGAAGAAGCCTTAAAACAAGCTAAGGCTGCCGATGAACGTATTGAAAATAACCATAACCTTACCCCTTTAACTGGAATCCCTATCGCCATCAAAGATAACATGTGCACCAAGGGGATTTTAACTACTTGTTCCTCAAAAATTTTATCTAACTATCTTCCCCCTTACAACGCAACCATAGTGGAAAAGCTAAAAGAAGCTGGGGCAATAATGGTTGGCAAAACCAATATGGACGAGTTTGCCATGGGCTCCTCAACGGAAAACTCCGGCCTCCACCCTACCAATAATCCTTGGAACCTCAACACTGTTCCCGGCGGCTCTTCTGGCGGGTCTGCTGCCGCAGTAGCGGCTGACGAATGTATCTTGGCCACAGGCTCTGACACTGGCGGTTCAATCAGGCAACCAGCAGCTTTTTGCGGTGTGGTGGGCCTGAAACCAACTTACGGACGAGTCTCAAGATACGGCCTAGTTGCCTTTGCCTCCTCCTTGGACCAAATCGGACCTTTGACTAAAGACGTAACTGATACGGCCACAGTTCTCAACATCATTTCTGGTCACGATCCGAAAGACTCCACTTCTGTTAATATCTCTGTGCCGGACTATCAAAAATCACTAATAAACAACATCAAAGGGCTAAAAATTGGTTATATTAAAGAACTGCTAGGCAAAGGCATAGACAAAGAAGTCAAGGTAACGATTGAAAAGGCCATGAAGAAGTTGGCAGAACTTGGGGCAGAGCTGATTGAAGTCTCAATGCCCAGCTTTGAAGCAGCGGTTGCCACCTACTATCTTATAGCCCCGGCTGAAGCCAGCTCAAACCTGGCTAGATATGATGGAGTCAAATTTGGCCATCGCAGTAAAGAAGCCAAAGATCTGCTCACCATGTACTATAATACGAGACAAGAAGGCTTTGGCACAGAAGTTAAAAGACGGATTCTGCTTGGCACCTATGCCCTCTCTGCCGGCTACTATGATGCCTATTATCTCAAAGCCTTAAAGGTCAGAACATTAATCAAACAAGACTTTGATAAAGCCTTTGCTGAGTGTGATGTGTTAATTTCTCCCACCGCTCCAACAGTTGCTTTTAAAATTGGTGAAAAAACCGCTGACCCACTATCTATGTATCTCTCTGACATTGCTACTATTCCAGTCAATCTCGCTGGCCTACCAGGCATCTCTCTCCCTTGCGGCTTTAGCAATAACCTGCCCGTGGGCTTACAAATCATTGGCAAGGCTTTTGCTGAAGAAACAATCTTAAGGGTCGCGTTTACCTACGAGCAAAATACTGATTGGCATAAGAAAAAGCCTCAGCTATAATAAGGGCATCTTGAAAAAAACATTAAATAATATTTTCAAGCTCTTAATTCTGACTTTACTCCTCTCCTTTGCCTTTAGCCCTGTTGCCCTGGCTAAAGAAGCGGCCAAGGTTGATCCTAATAAATGGGATGCCTCATATTTTCCTGCCATCGAGGGGGAAGTCCAGGGTCAAGCCTTGCAGGGGGTTGAATCAGTCCAGGTCAACAACCAGGCTGTTCTCCTTGATAAAGATCTGACCTTTAAAACCGAGGTCAAACTTGAAAAGGGCCAAAAATATTTAGTCATTAAAACCCAATATAAGGGGATTGTTTTTGTTAAAAAATATCTGATCGTTCGCCATCCCGGCATAACAAAACCATTTAAAATTAAGCTGGCCCAAAACGATTTCCATAGTTTAGTTAAAAAAGTTATTCCTTCAAAAATAAAGATGACGCAATTGGAAAAAAGTGTCCCCAAAATACCGGTTAAGCCTAAGATCATGGAAAAGTGGGTCGGCTTTGAATTGGTAGCCGAGCTAGAGCCGGGGCAACTGTTGATTGTAGAAAAACAAGGGGATCGCTACTTTGGCTATATATACTCTGTTAAAGAAATGGTTTGGGTTTCCATTCAAGAAATAAGCTATTTAGAATTCAAAGAACTCCTGGACAAAGGTCTGATCCCCTCTTCATTCGCTCGGAAAACCAGCTCCTAGAATTCCACTCTGTCAGCTTTTCGGACAGCACTGTACGAAAACATAGACACTTTCCCTTGTTTTCTCCTCGGATTAAGCTGGCAAGAACATTGCTACAAATCAAATAACCAGAAAAGGAGGGTCCACATATGAATAAAGGAAGTTGGGATAAGGGTGTAGATGCCAGTATGGAAAATGGAGATGGGAAGATAGAAGCTGGGAAAAGAAATCCAATTAAAAGTTATAAAGATCTGGAAGTTTACCAAGTTGCCTATTGGGCTTCAATAGAAATATTGCTTAAAATTATTCCGAAGCTACCAAAAGAAGAAAAGTTTGACCTTGCCGATCAACTACGCAGATCCTGCAAGGCCGTTCCCAGATTGATTGCGGAAGGTTATGCCAAGAAACACCAATATAGAGGCTTCCACAAATATCTGGATGATTCTATGGCTGAAGCAAACGAGACATCGGTTAGCTTATGCCAATGCAAAGACGCATACCCAAAATACATAGATCCACACTTGTGCGAAAAGCTAATCTCTACTTATGACCGAGTAGGTAAACAGTTGTTTCGGCTGAGACAAGTTTGGAAGGACTTTCGTTCAAGACAAAACTGAACTAGAAAGCAGAAATAGGGTTTTAGGTGCAGACGGCAGTATAATATTTAGAAATTAGAAGTTGGGAGCAGGGTTTAGAGGCCGGTATGGATAGTGGAAAATAGAAATAGAAGATGGACTAATCCAGCTTCTATCCTCAACAGCCAAAATCCATACTGGCTTCCAAACCCAAAACCCCCTTTCCATACTGGCATCTATTCCCAATACCCAATTTCCATACCGGCATCCACTCCCAACTCCCAACATCTAACATCATACGTTGCCCCATATCACCAAATATCATATAATTAATCCATGAAATACGAAACCATAATCGGCCTGGAGATCCACGCCCAACTAGCCACTGAGAGCAAAATGTTCTGTGGCTGTTCAACCAAGTTTGGTGCAGAGCCCAACTCAAACATTTGTCCGGTTTGCACAGGGCAACCAGGCACTCTCCCGGTTGTTAATAAGAAAGCTTTTGAGCTGGCGATTAAAACAGCCATTGCCCTTAACTGTAAAATTGAACCACAATCTATTTTTGCCCGTAAGAATTACTTCTACCCTGACCTCCCTAAAGATTATCAAGTTTCTCAATATGAACTTCCACTCGCAACTGGTGGCTACATTAATGTTGAGGTTGACGGGGAAGTTAAAAAGATTGGTATTACTCGAGTACATTTAGAAGAAGATGCCGGCAAACTGGTTCACCAGGGAGCCGCCCAGATTATGGGGGCCGATTCTTCGCTTGTTGATTACAACCGAACCGGCACTCCGTTGATGGAAATTGTTTCTGAGCCGGATATTCGCTCACCCAAAGAAGCTGCTGCTTACATGCAAACTATGGCTAACCTCTTACAATATATAGCAGTGTCTGACGCCAAGTTGGAAGAAGGCTCTCTACGCTGCGACGCTAATATTTCTCTTCGGCCTATTGGACAAAAAGAGTTTGGGACCAAGTCAGAATTAAAGAATATGAACTCTTTTAAAGCGGTGGAAAAGGCCCTGATCTACGAAGTAAAACGGCACAACGAAGTAGTTTCTGAGGGGGGGAAGATCGTTCAAGACACTAGATTTTATGATGAGAAAACCGATACCACCAAAGGGATGAGAACCAAAGAATTTGCTCATGATTATCGTTATTTTCCAGAACCAGATTTAGTCCCTGTCGAACCTTCGCAGGAATGGGTGGAAGAAATAAGGCAAAGCCTAGGTGAACTGCCCGCGAATAGAAAGGCTCGATTTATTAAAGATTTTGGACTAACCACAGACGATGCAGGACTATTAGTTTCTAATAAAGCCGTGGCCGATTTTTTTGAAGAGGCGCTTAAGCTCCTCAACAATCCCAAAGCCATTGCCAACTGGATTAACGGAGAGCTAACCGCTTATTTAAATGAGCACAATCTTACTATCACCCAAGCCAACATCTCTCCAGCTAAGCTAGTGGAACTCATTCAAGCCATTGACCAGGGCACAATTTCCGGAAAAATAGCCAAAACTGTTCTGGTTAAAGTTTTGGAAACCGGCAAATCGGTCAAAGAGGTTGTGGCGGAATCAGGGCTGACTCAAATGAGCGATGAGGGTGAACTGGTAAAAATTATCCGGGACGTAATCAAAAATAATCCCAAACAATTGGAACAATATAAGGGTGGCAAAACCACTGTGCTAGCTTTTTTTGTCGGTCAAACTATGAAGGCCACTAAGGGCCGAGCCAATCCTGGCATGGTTAACAAATTATTAAAACAAGAATTAGGCTAACCACTAAACCGAGAAATACTGTGGGGAACCAAACCATCCTGTCCACACAAATAGAAAGTTACAATTACCTTACCAATTGCCTTGGCCGACAAGTTTATATTGTTGGTTAGAAAGACCAACTTTTTGTTGGTTGTTCGGTCGAAGTAAACAATCCTGCGGATTTTTTCGTGATAATTTTGTTTTGCGTAGTATGCAGTCAACACCCCTATTTGGTCGCTCTTTACCCCAGTTGATTTTTTCGTTGGTCGGGGAAAGATCTTCCGGAATTTGGTATTCTTTTTGGCGCGCGTCACAAAAAATGCTGGTGTTTTGTGAATGGCATAAAGACGTCCAAAATCCAAATATCCGCGATCCATAATGTAAATTGCCGACGATTCCAGCGTCAATTCGTCCAGGATTTTTACATCGTGCACGCTGCCGGGTGTGATAATAACTGTTGTTGGAATGTTGCCACGCAGATCTAAGAGAGTATGTAGTTTCACTGCTGCCTTGGTCTTGCGAAACTTGGCCCAAGGAAAAAGAGCTAGGCATAAATCGATAACCGTAGAATCCAAAGCATAAACTGTATTGTCCAGTTCCAAGCCAAAATCTTCTCCCGCATACAACTTTCTCGCTTCCTGAATTAAAACTTGAGCAAAATCTCTGTATATCCGCCAATCTCGAATACTGTTGGCATTGGCCAAAGTATTTCTGGCAATACCACTTTGTAACCAGGTATTGTGTAATTTTGTTTTCATGGCCCGCAAGCACGTTTCTATATCCCGCAAACTTTCTCTGTCTGTTAACTGGGCAAAGGCCATACATAGATATTGATTCCAACATGAAAACTTTTTCACTTTGCGATTGCCATGATAACGTTTCACGCACTGACGAAAATCGTATCGCGAAATGAAACCCATAATCTGAGCGAACAAAGTCGTTCCAATATTCATATGCCATTACCTCCGGGGGTCTACCCCGAAAAGTATGACTACGACTTCTTTTTGTTTTCAAGGTCCTACAAACCATAATCCCTCTACATCCCTTGATTATCAAGCATTACAGCGTTTTTACTCCTTCAACGTTGGGACAGCAGTGTTATTATGTGTGTCGGGATCCCGACTTTACGTCGGGACAATGTGGGGTGGTACCTAATCCTGGGTTGGTTAATAAACTACTGAAGCAAGAGCTAGGCAGTTAGATCATCAAACAAATGTTCTCTCTGCTCGGCGGAAGCTAACCTTTGCTGATCAGAAAAAGCTTCTTCCATCAAGGCTCTATTTACAGTTGCGGCCTCTGCAACATTGCCTCTTCTATAACGATCCATTCCCCTTTGTGCAAACTGGTCAAGAAGATGTAATTGTTGGCCCAAATCATTTTTCCAATCCCAGTAATAATCATAATCAAAAAAGCGGAATCGCTCTGGATCTTCAAGCAAGTGAACAAAATCTCGTCGCACCTGTGTACCAGGAAAAGGAGCCAAAGGAATGACATTGGCGGCAATATCAAGCTCATCACTTGCTAGGGATAGATACCTCTCCATCTGGTCAAACATACGCTGAATAGAAGTAGCTGTCTCAAAAGGAGTAATAACATAAGATAAGGTGACTCTAAAATAACACAGGGGGTTACCCAGTTGCCTTTTGAGCAATTCAATAAAATTGATAAGAGCCTTCTCTTCTGCTTCAAGACACGCCTTATCTTTAATTTTTCCACGATGACCTCTAATCCCTATTAACTGAGCAATTCTAGGGCTGGCAGTTTCTGCCCCCACAAAAAAATCATTGAAACCAATATTAATTGCCCGCTTGATAGTTGCCAGGGCACCTGGATCAAGCAACAAAGATGGATCAAAGGAGGCGTTTTTAGTAGTAATAAAATCACCTGGTGCTTCAATTTTTTCTAACAGTTCAAGCAAAAGAGGGTTTTTTCTAAGAAAAGTATTAATATTATAAAAACCAATATGCCCATATTGAACCGCTTCAACCATTTCCAGTAAGCTTTTATAAAGAACCTTTCGCGTAAAACCTAACCGCCCTTTATTGGCAGAGCAGATTCCGCAGCCATGGGAACAGGCATTTTCAGTAATTGTTTCAATAATGCCATTGCCTTCAGCAAATTTGAGCCGGGGCACACTTAGAAGCCTGGGGTAGACACTTCGCTTTACCCCAACAATTTGATCTCTGTTCTTTGAATGAAAAAGACCCCTAGCCTCTGCCTCTCCTATTTTGGCTGCATAACGACAGATAAACTCAATAAAAGATTGGCAATGCCCGGTAAAAACAACATCGAGCCCATCATCAAGACCAATTTGAACAGTATCCCTATAAGGCTTGCCACTTGCGTCAACTAGTTGTTCCCTCACAAAGTGAGGACCACCAGCCACAAAAAGTGCGCCAGGAAAATTTTCTTTTAAACGAGCAATTAAAGGCGGCAACTTGTAATAGTCGTGAGTATTAACTGAAAAAGCAAAAATATTTAGCCGGTCCGAATGAACAGACGCTTCAAGTTGGGGTAAAACTGCCCGCCAGATATCTTCAGGTCTACCAGATTCTATCGGACGATTAGGAACAAAAGAAAGGCTGTAAAAACCCTGCTCATTTAAGCCCACACGAATTGTTTCTAGGGCCAGATTGTTTTTGCCCGCATGAGCACCACGATATTGTTGGTCCCCGCGCAGATTAAAAAGATGAACACGAAGGTTTTGGTTTGTTCTCATACAAAAGTTGCTTCTTTAATATAGTTTGCGCCAACGGTGAGCCCATCCATAAAAACCAAACAGCCTTGGTTTTCTGGTTTAGGGGGTTCTTTAACTATGCCTTGATGTGTTTTTTCTTCATCAACAGGAGCAGCTTTTTCATAAGTAACCGTGATTTTCGTACCCATTTTAATTTGGAGGCGTTGTTCTAAGGCATACAGATAAGCACTAGTATCTTGCCGCATCCTTTCTCCAATCATAACCCCATAACTGGTCCTTTCCACCCGTATAAGATCAAAAATATTTATCCTTTTATGCCCTCCACTAAAAACTAGGCAATAACCATTAGCATTGTTTGGCAAAGCTGCTACTGTTGCGGTAATTGTGAAGTTTTGTTTTTTTTCACCAATTGCATAATATTTAATTACCACGTTTTCTCCTGGCTGCAATGTTCTCAACTCCTTAGCCGGAGCCTGCTGCCAAGAACCTCTTTTAACCTCCCTCCCTTGCTCTGTCCTGTCAACCCCAATAATTCCAGCTTGTCCCGGAGGGAAAAAAGCCCCCCTATAAACATTGCCAACAACAGGTACAAATCCCTGGGCCAAAAATCCACTAAAGGCATTATCCAGAGTGGTTAAATCAGTTTGAACCGTATCAAATGGTCCATTATTTCGTCCATAAAACCCTGGCCTCTTATCAACAACACTTACTCTCCCTTCACCAATTGAAGCAATTCTTGTTAAATAACTATTTCGTGCAAAGCCTGTTGTTCCTATTCCACACCCACCACCATGATTTTTTCCATCTACGGCAACACCAAACCCCCTATAACTCTTATCCCAATCAAAAATTTCTGTCAGATCATCAACTCGACTACCAAATCTTTGCCCCCCTGGCCCATAATCCAACATCATAAACTCACAGCCAAAACCATTTTCTCTCCATAAATAAACTGCTTCTCCCAAAGCATGCTGGATTACGTTGGCATGAACCCCCTCATCATATAGATACCAAGTATCAAAATATTCTCCAGAAGCTGGTGGATGCTCGTTTGTAGTCGTATTCCCTTTAAAAGGCTTGCTTCTAAATCCTTCAACATATAACCCATCCCAACCTTGCAATCGACCTTCACAAATCAGAGCATCGCGAGCAGCTATGCCTTGAACCCAAAGCTCAAAAAGGGCCTGCTTTTGATTGACCTCTTTTTGCTCAGCAGGGGCCAGGGGCTTAGCCAAATAAGGATGTTGCTCCTCTGGTTTATAACCTCGATATCTTGGTTCCCCGGCTCTTATTAGTTTAACCATAGATGTTCTCCATGCAAATATATATCCGACAAAAAAAATAAAATTTCACCCTGTTTAGCTGTTTTTTGCTATACTTTAATCATGAAACGCATCGGTATTATGGGCGGGACCTTTAACCCTATCCACAACGGCCACCTGGCTTTAGCTAAAGTTGCCTTAGAAGAATTTGCCCTGGATAAAGTTATCTTTATCCCCTCAGGCACCCCACCACACAAAAGGCATCAAGAAGTTATCGATAAAGAAGACCGCTACCAAATGGTTAAACTGGCCATTAATAAAATTAAAGGCTTTGAGGCTTCCAGAATCGAGCTGGAACGCCCCGGGTTCTCTTACGCTGTTGATACCTTTAGTGATTTAAGAAAAAAATGTGGGAAAGCCTGCAAACTCTTCTATATTATGGGTTTGGATTCCATCAGTGAAATCCTGGACTGGAAAAAACCTTTAGAATTATTTAAATTATGTGAATTCATTGTTGGCACCAGGCCGGGAACTAAGATTAGGACCTTTAAGCGTTTAGTCAAATTCCCCCCTGTTCAGCAAGAAGTAGATAAGATACACTTGATGGAGTTAAACGAGAATATTTCGGCTTCTGAGATAAGAGAGAGGGTTAAAGCTGGCCGGTCAGTGAAAAAAATAGTTCCAAGAGTAGTGGAAAGTTATATCGGGAGACACAAACTTTACACATGACAATTCCAAAAGCTAAAAAAACAAAATTAAAGAACGGCCTAACCATCTTAACCGAAGAGATCTCCTCGCTGCGCTCGGTTAGCATGGGCATACTGGTTGGCACCGGGGTTGGCAATGAGCTAACGGACGAAGGGGGCATTTCCCATTTTATTGAACACATGAACTTCAAAGGCACTAAGCAACGCTCTGCCTTTGAAATCGCCCATGCCCTTGATTCTGTCGGCGGCAAAATGAACGCCTACACCAGCAAAGAATTAACTATGTATTACGCGGTAGTCTTGGACAAACATATTGATACGGCCATTGATGTTTTGAGCGATACATTACTTAACTCCGTTTATGATCCCAAGGAAATGGAGCTGGAAAAAGGGGTAGTGCTGGAAGAGATCAAGATGTACGAAGATTCCCCCGATGAATTAGTTCATGATTTATTTGCGGAGAAAATCCTTCATGGCCATCCTTTAGGCAAGCCAATCCTAGGCTCTAACGAAAGTGTTAAATCTTTAAGCCGAGAGACTATTCGTGAATACTTAGACAGGTGGTATGTGCCGGAAAATACTATTGTCTCCTTGGCTGGAGCAATCCCCAAAGACACCGCTAAACGCTTGGAAGAATCACTCGGCAACTGGCAAGGCAAACACCAGCCTCATGTGCCGGATGCCATGGACTTCAAGGGGAGTCTTAATTTAAAAAAGAAAAAGATCGAGCAAGTTCATCTCTGTTTGGGCGTTAAGGGGGTATCGCAGGTAGACGAGGATCGTTATCCTTACGCAATTCTAGATAATATCCTGGGCGGCAGTATGAGCTCAAGATTGTTTCAGGAAATCAGAGAAAAACGGGGTTTAGCCTATTCTATTTTTTCCACCTCATCACCTTACAAAAAATTTGGGGTGGCTTATGTTTATGCCGGCATTAGCCCCAAGAACCTGCAACAGGTAGTCGATTTGATTTTAAAAGAATTCACTGGGATGAAAAAAAATGGGGTTACTAAAGAAGAGCTCAATCGAGCCAGGGAATATTTAAAAGGCTCTCTGGTGCTGGGGCTCGAATCAACCTCCGCCCGCATGAGCTGGCTGGCCAAGTCACAATATTATTATGGCAAAACTATGACTATTGATGAGATTTTTGCCAAGGTTGATAAAGTTACCCACGACGACATAGTCAGAATGGCCAACAAATTCTTCCGCGATGAGTATTTAACTTTGGCGGTGATTGGTGATATGGACAAGTTGCCGATGAAAGAGCTATCCTGTTAGTTTTCCAATAATTGCCGTAAATACTGGTTGACATTCCATTATTTACTGGTATAATTTACTTATGTTTCAAAGAACACTAAATTTAGGTCAGTTTCATAACTCTTTATTCCTTTTTGGGCCTCGTCAGGTTGGTAAAACCTTTTTAATTCAGCATACACTTAGCCCAGCTTTATTTATTAATTTATTGGCACATAAGGAATTTTTACGTTACGGCAACGATCCTTCCCTGCTTTCACAGGAGGTAGCTGCTCTAAATATTACTGAAGGGGAAATCGTCATAGACGAGATCCAACGTTGTCCCGAGCTATTAAACGAAGTCCAGCTATTGATGGGAAAAAACTCCCGCCTAAAATTTATCCTAACCGGCTCAAGCGCTAGAAAGCTTAAGCGTGCTGGTGTTAACCTTTTGGGCGGCCGGGCAATTACGCTCCACTTGCATCCCTTAACCCATGAAGAGCAAAAAGAACAATTTGTCCTTGAGGACAACTTACGCTTTGGCTCAATTCCCAGCATTGTGCTGGAAAGCAAAGCAGAAGACAAAATCCGTTTATTAAAAAGCTATATTGAAACCTACCTAAAGGAAGAGATCCAGCAGGAAGCTCTAACAAGGAACATTCCGGCTTTTGCCAAGTTCCTGGAATTGGCTGCGCACGAAAACGGTAATATCCTAAATTTCCAGGGTATTGCCAGGGAAATCGGGGTACATTCAAAAACCATTAAAGAATATTTTCATATCTTAGAAGATACCCTCTTGGGCTTTTTATTTACAGCTTATACTAAATCGCCACGCAAAAAACTAGTTTTACATCCTAAATTTTACTTGTTTGACCGGGGAGCTACCACAGCTTTACGGGGAGAGACAGCTAACAAGCTAACCACAGGGACTTCTTCTTATGGCCAGGCTTTTGAGCATTTTATTATCTTAGAAACAAAAAGGCTCCTGGATTATAGGGAGCGGCAAGCCAAATTAAGTTTTTTCCGTACTTCTGACGGCGCTGAGGTGGATCTAATTTTGGAATTAGGCCAGGAAATCTGGGCCATTGAAATAAAATCTTCGACTGCGCCTGATTCGGCTGAAGTTCGGGGCTTAAAAAGTTTTATCAAAGACCACAAATACACCAGGGCTCTTTGCGTTTGCCAAACACCCAGACCCTATAAGAAAGAATACATTGAATTCATCCCCTGGAAAGAATTCTTAAAACAATTGTAACTTTTACCGGTGATATGGACAAGCTGCCGATTAAAGAGATTGGGTGTCAAGTCTTTATTCTTTACCGTCTTTACACACCCTGCTATAATAACATTATGCTTAAAGTACAAATTAAAAAATTGGCCCATGGCCTCGATGTTCCGGCCCCCAAATACATGAGTGACCACGCAGCTGGCATGGACATGTATGCTGCGGTTAGCGCAGAAACAATTATTTCGCCTGGGGAGTGGAAATTAATTCCCACTGGTTTTGCCATGGCAATTCCAGAAGGCTTTGAAGCTCAAGTCAGACCACGATCAGGCCTGGCTTTAAAACAAGGGGTAGGAATTCTGAACACTCCCGGCACTGTTGATGCCGATTATCGCGGAGAAGTTGGCGTAATTTTAATGAACCACAGCCAAAAAGATCTCGTCGTCAAACGTGGTGATCGCATTGCTCAGATGATAATAAATAAAATTGAACGAGTGATTATTGAAGAAGTCTCTGAATTAGTTGACACTGACCGTGGAAGCGGCGGTTTCGGTCACACCGGAGTCTAAAAGGAGGGGCAATCATGACAAAAACACGAGTTTTAGTTAACGGCGCTAAGGGGAAGATGGGGAGCGAAACAGTTAACGCTATCAACAACACGGCTGACCTGGAATTAGTCGCGCAAATTGACCTGGATGATGATTTAGCCGCCAGCATCAAAGAGTGCCAAGCTGAAGTGGTGGTCGATTTTACTCATCCTGATTCAGCTTTTAAGAATGTTAAAACTATTCTAGACTGCAAAGCCCATGCGATTGTTGGCACTACCGGCTTAACCCCAGCTAATCTAGCTGAAATCAAAAAACTCTGTACCAAAAATAAAGTTAACTGTATTGTGGCCCCGAATTTTGCTATTGGCGCGATTTTGATGATGAAGTTTGCCCGTGAAGCTGCACACTATATGCCGGAAGTGGAAATCATTGAATTGCACCACAACCAAAAAGCTGACTCTCCTTCCGGCACTGCCATAAAAACTGCCGAACTAATATTAGCGGATCGACAAAACATTAAACCAAAGGCTCCTAAAACCGTAGAAAAACTAAAACATGCCCGCGGCGCAGAGCTGGGAGGGATCCACATTCACAGCATTAGACTGCAAGGCTTTGTTGCCCACCAAGAAGTCATCTTTGGCGGACTGGGACAAAGCCTAAAAATCCGCCACGACTCCATCTCCCGCGAATCATTCATGCCAGGCGTAGTAATGGCTATTCGCAAGGTCAAGAAGCTAAAAGGGCTGGTTTACGGCTTAGAAAACCTGTTATAATATGCCCAAGTATTTTAAGCTTATCGCCGAGAACCGGAAGGCACGTTTCGATTTTGAGATCCTTGATACCTATAAGGCCGGCCTGGTTTTAACCGGGACAGAAATTAAATCGATCAGGTCCGGCCGGGTGAACTTAAAAGAGAGTTTTGGCCGGGTTGACAAGCAAGAAATCTGGATTTATGGTCTGCATATCAGCCCGTATGCCAGTGCCGATACGAGTAAAATTGATCCGGTGCGGCCCAGAAAAGTTCTTTTAAAAAAGAGCGAGACTCGAAAACTAATTAGTCAGGCGGCCGAGAAAGGTTTGACGATTGTCCCTTTAAAGATCTTTCTGGAAGGCAACTGGGCTAAAGTAGACTTGGGTTTGGCCAAGGCTAAAAGGAAATACGAAAAACGTGCAACAATCAGACGTAAAGAAGCTGAAAAGGAAATTGAAAAAGCTTTTAAAGGAAAAGTTCATGGCAGTTAAAGAAAAAAAATATACTGTGGCTGATATTTACAAAGAGGCCTCTGCTCTGCTGACCGAAGAGATGCAAGGCATTAAAAAACGACCACTTAGTGATGTCGAAAAAACAAAAATGGATAAGCTGGCTCAGCTTTTGTCTCAAACCGTCTTAAAGGAGATGAAAATATTATGATTATTCAAGGACCCGGTGGCAACACCCCACATATCCCTCCTCAAATCAATCCGAAAGAAGTTGGTAAGAAAGAAGAAAGTAGGCCGCAACAAAAAACCGGTGCTAATCAGGCTAAACCTACTGCGGCCAACTCAAACATTGGTCGTGGGCCTGAATTTGATTCTCGCGCTTTATCAGTACGCCTAGCCGCCTTAGCTACCGACGCCAAGAAAAAAGAGATTGCTCATGAAGATTTTGAGCGCATTTTAGAACAAGCTATTGCACTTACCGGCCTAAAAGATGGTCAAGCAGCCATGGAAGAAGCCAACAAGCGCCTACAAAAAGATATTGAAACACAATTGGAAAGAATCAAAAAGAGCAAAGACTTGATGGAAGAAGCTTCTGCCTGGCAAGGTTTTGCCGAGCTGCTAAATTCTATGGGAGAAGAACAAGCCGAAGCCTTTGTCTCCATGATGAAAGAATCTATCAGTGAACTTTGAAAATAAAATAGTGTTTGAGCTTTGGATTTACGCGCAGCGTTGGGGTTGTAAGGGTTTTGACGGGAAGATGCTGGGGCAATGATCGCGAGCCGAGGACGCTAACCTCTCCTCGTTAATCTCTTGTTAGCAAATTTTTAAATGCAGATTCTTTAGAATCGCTACGTGCAAGAGTTGACTGGTCTTTCGGCGAGAAAATCGTTGAAGCCATGTTTCCTCAAGCCGTACCTGCTCTTTCTTAATTTAAGAGCACGTTAGCCGTTTTCGTTGGTAGGAACGGGTTCTAACGTTATTATGCTAACTACTCACTTGCTCTTTGCTGTTTGGGTAGGTGGGAAAACTATACATCGGCTAGTTTAAGGGCTGCCACGCCTCGGGCCATCCCTTAGATGAATAATTAGCAGGGGCTACGCTCGTAGTGATTTTTGCAGCGGCCTTTTCGGACAGGGGTTCGACTCCCCTCAACTCCACTTTCACACAAACAGGGGTTCTCCCGACGAACATCATAATATTGTAATAGTGTAACCGTCGGGATCCCGATATTACATTATTATATCCTAATAATGTCATCGGGAGACTCCCCTCAACTCCACTTTCACACAAACAGGGGTTCTCCCGACGAACATCATAATATTATAATAGTGTAACCGTCGGGATCCCGATATTACATTATTATATCTTAATAATGTCATCGGGAGACTCCCCTCAACTCCACCATTTTATTATTCATTATTTAATAGTTTTCTATCTTCTTTGGTTAGTAAGTAATTTTTCCTAGTCGAAACTCTTTTGCCGGTTTCTTTCTCCAAATTTTCTCTGGCGTCACCGGCAATTTTGCCGCCTTTTTGAGCTGCCTTCTTGTTCTGCTTAAAACCTTGCGTATCATGATTGCGGGTTATTTCTGTGGTAGAAGCTTCACCCAGCATTGAGAAAATCAATTCTAGATCGTTCATATGGTCGCGCAAATTCTCTCTTCTGAGGTTTTTAAACTTCTTATACTCTGAGGGGGTCATGCCAAAGATGGCTTTGGATATTTCAGCAGTTAAGATTGCATAGTCTTTCTGCTCTTTTATGCCACGTTTATTCCACTCATCAGTTAACTCTTCCCGAATGGCAATCCCCCGCATACGCTTCTCAATCCAAGCACCAGGATAGCCTTTGGCTTTGTATAAAGCTCGAGTTCGTTTTGTAGCTAGTTCGGGATCTTTTATTTCTTGTATTCGCTCATAACCAACTTTAGCCAGCCAGCGCTTGAAAGGCTCAGCCTTGGGAGAGGTTATTGATTGGATAATACGGAAAAGACCTTCTGTGTTGGCACAAAGCATCTTTTGCTTGCCTCCGGCTGTGTCTATAGAAAGGGTATGTACAATTTGTACCCACCCTTTCCTTAATTCCGGATCTCTCTGTTTCATCCTCTGTATGTACTGTTTGGAGTCCTTTGAATCAATAAGGGCTGAAACTACGTCTTGAATAACAAACCACCACTCGTTGTTGTGGATAGTCTTTCGTATTTCCTTCCCCCTAAAAATAGCAATCTTAGTGTTGTCCATAACCTAGTGCCTCCTTTTTTAACTAACAACCAACAACTGACAACAAACAACTATTACTAGCAATGTTATTGCCAAGCCCTGTCTTTATATTTCCTTCGTAATTCATGCTTTTTCCCAGATTAACTGTCCGGATTTTCGACACTGCCGTCTGGGTTTTCGACATCACCATCTCTATCATCCTTAAATAAGCAACACTTTTTGTATTTCTTGCCTTGGCTCAACCAACCCTAACTCGCTATCGTAAATATCCTGTTCGCGCGAGACACGAGCATAATTTGCCTTAAAGCTCTTTAAATCACCAAAGACATGATCATCAATAATACTAACCAGCCCATATAGTTCAAGAAGAGAATTTTGTAGAGGGGTCGCAGTCAATAATATTTTGGGAATTTTGGCTAAAGCCCCTTTTATTTCACGGACAATCTTATTACCTGATTTATACACATTTCTTAACCGATGCGCCTCATCAATAACCGCTAGATCCCATTTTGTCTGCTTGATATAAGCTGATTGGGATCTGGCAAAATGGTAGGAACAGATAACAATTACATCTTCTTGGTCAAACGGGTTCAAATTACCATTTTTGATATATTGATTAAAAGATTAAAACAAAGGGTAATTATTAGCCCTCGGCAACGCGGAAGGCACGGTCGACGTTGTACCGGTAGCTCGGAGGACAGTAGTAGCGATTCTCGCAGCGCAAAGAACGCCCGATTTGCGAACCCTTTTCATTATCCGCCATCCATTCCCATGGTTTATTAGCACTTAATATGCCTGCTTTCTTAGCATCTAAGAATTCGCTTTCTCTTGGTGCCCTCATTCCCTGCCAGTCCGCAAAACCAACCACGTCAGTTTCATAATTAACTCCCACTACTGCATCGTCAAGCTCGCCCTTGTGGTAAGGGCATCTAAGTCCGGCTTGTTCCATAGCAATAGCCCATTGCTCGTTAGTTACCTGTTTTCGACCAATTGACTTCCCTTCTCCAGCAGTGCTATTAGGTACCATTATCAACTCTTGCTCTGGCAGGCGTGTTCCCAACGCTTCTGCTAATTTACCTGCCTCTACAGTTTGACCCGCTTCTGTGGCTTCTCCAATCGGTTCCTCAAATAAAGTTGGCCGGCTCAAAAAAGGTTGCTCAAGCAGTGTTAACAAAAAGGCTTTTCTTGCTTCAGCTCCCATCTCTGTAAAAAATTGCTCGGCTCTTGTTAAAGCTTCTCTACTTAAACAGGCCTGGGCCAAAAGTTTTCCCAGTGAGTCAGGCGCTTGATCACCTAAATGTTTTTTAAGCACACCAAGACCAGCTGCCTCTTTTTCTGCGCGGCTGCCACTGGTAGTTGCCTGGGCTCTTTGAATCGCTCTTATCACTCTCGGTGGGGTACATTGAAATTCTCCTCTTATTGCTATTCCCATTTTTTGTCTTCCTCCTTATTTATACATCAAGACCTGGTCTCCTAAACTATTATCGATAAATCCCCCCCCCCGATTTCACTTTTTCTTTAAATTCCTGAAAATTGTTTTTGTGGCTCTGTATTACTTGCTGGGCAAGGGATACAGCCAACTCATGCGAAACAACTTTCTTTGACAACTTCCTTATCACAAAAAGGGAGGCAAAATTTAGAATCGGTTGGTTATTTAGCTTTCAAAGCGTCAAAAGAGGTCGAATAATCATTCCTCGCATTCCAGATCAAAAATCGTCTTATCCCATTATCTTCACAAGCCTTAATTTGTTCCAAAATATAGCTTGGCCCGAAGTTGGGCGACTTGAGATTAAAGCCCTGCAGCCAGGGCACAATTGCAACTGTCTCTCCAGACAACAATTCTTGAGTTTTTTTTAAGCCGGTGGAGAGGAAGTAATACGGGTGTTCCCCCGGATTGGCAAAATTGTCATAGCCATTATGAAAATGGGAAGGATAAAGCATCGGCGAAATCACATCCAGATATTGTGCCATTTGCCTAAAATCCTGACCCAGGGCTTCTTGGTCTTTATAAAGCTGCCAGGCCACGGCACCAAAAACATCGGCGGCAAGCGAAACATTGTATTTGCGCAAACGCTGCTTGGCTAATTTTAAAAACGAGCTAATAATCGCAACCCTGGAAAGCTCTTTTTGCTCAAAAGGAAAAATCGCCTGACTAGCAGCCCGATCAACAGGAAAGCGAATATAATCGAACTGGATTTCGTCAGCCCCACACAAAGCAGCCCTTTCCGCTAATAAAACCTTGTATAAATGAACTTCTTTTGAATAAGGATCGGCCCAATGTTCCTTTAAACCATCACGATAAAGTCCCCCACCCCCATTTTGAATAGCTAAATCAGGCCGAACCTTAGCCAACTGGTCATCTTTGAAGACGACCAGGCGGACTGTCACAATAAAACCTTCGTTGTGCAGCTTTTTGATCAGGTTAGTAAACCAAGGATTGGGACTAAGTAGAATATCTGGCTCAATCTTCTTACCTCTTAGTTGAGATAAAAGTTGCGGCTGAAGAAAAAAGTCACCGTCGACTACAATTGTGTTAATCCCACTAGCCTTAGCTTTTTGCCTGATACTATTAAACAATTGCGGCGTCTGGGCAAGGTGATGGGTAATATAAATCCCGCGCTCGGATTTTCTCTTGGTTCTAAAAATCACTTCATCAAAAGGCTGGAAAGACTCAAAAAAAATCAAGAGAAAAAATAAAATCAAACTTAAGATTAAAGCCCTAAAAGCTAGTTTTGGCACCCCCCAATTATAGCATGGCCGCGATTGACGAAGCTTTGCTTCTATGAGAAAATAAATCCGGAGGTAAATCAACATGGCTAAACCCCTAATTATGGTAGTGGACGACGAAGTTGATGTTGCTAACGCGATTGCAAATACCATCAAAGATACTGATCAGTGCGATGTAGTTGTGGCTAATTCTGCCACAGAGGCGATCGGACACCTTAATAAAAACAAACTTTTTTTTGGTCTTGGCGGCAACAAAATCAGATTGATCTTCTTAGACATTAAGATGCCGGAGATGGACGGCTTAACCTTTTTAGAAAAAGTACGCAAAGATTTTGGTGAAGATATCGGCATCAGCATGCTGACTGCCTGGGAAGACGCTGATAAGTGGGATAAAGCCACCTCCGGCTTTGTGGTCAACTACATTAAAAAACCCTTTAAAGCCGAAGAGCTATTAGAAACTATCACTAAGTTTTTTGAAGGCAAAGAAGGCAAAATGGTTTTAGAAACCTTTGAAAAACACATCAAGAAAAGAGAAGAATTCAAAGAAGGCAACGATCAGTAGTCCACTAGAAGACTAATTTAAAAGTTGTCCCCTTCCCCTCTTGGCTAGTTACTTTTATATCCCCACCATGAGAACGAATAATTCTGTAGGCAATTGAAAGCCCCAAGCCTGTGCCTTCGTGCCTGGTTGAGAAAAACGGATCAAAAATCTTTTCCTTAATATCATCAGGAATTCCCTTGCCAGTATCTTCAACCTCAGCCACAACACGCCCATCTTCAAGATAGGTTCGCAGGGTTATGGTGCCCTGATCAGGCATGGAATTCAAAGCATTTTGGATCAGATTTACAAAAACCTCCTGAAGCCCTTCGTTGTCCCCCTTAATAGGTGGGATCACCCGCAATTCTTTTTTGAGAACGATCCTCTTAAGAGGGACAAGCTCCAACGACACCTCAATCACTTCGTTAAGATTAACATCAACTTCTTGCTGGGGCTTATCTTTGGCCAGGGTCAGCATGCGATGGATGATACCGGTGATGCGCTCAATATGTTTTAACATCAAATCGCTGTATTGCTTTAAATAATCGGCGTCACGTGGCTGCTTGGTTAGCCGCTCTGTTTCCGTACGAATAACTGTTAGAGGATTACGAATCTCATGGGTCACGCCAGCCGTTAAAGTGCCGATTGAAGCTAGTCGGGAAGATCGTTCCAATTGCCTCTCCGTTGCTTCCAAATCGACCCTGATTTTTTCGTAGGAGCGGGTGTGGTCTAAGGAGATTGCGGCTTGACTAGCTAAAACCTCTAACAATTGCACATCTTCATCAGTATAGGGATCCTGAGACAACTTCGACCCTAAAACAAATAAGGCAATTAGTCTGTCCTCAAGCATACAAGGCACAACCAGTTGGCGATCCTTACTTTTTTCGTTGATAATTGGCTCACGTTTTTCAATTAAGCTGCCAACCAAAGGATCTTTAAAGCCTATCTCCTCGCCCGTCAAGACCGGAGCAAATATTTTTTTATCATAAGGCACATAACGACGAGACTCCCTTTGTGGATCAGAAAAAAACTCCGGTAAAAAAATGCGGGGATTATGAATTTCCACCACATCAAAGAAGGTCGCATACAAAACCTTCAAGATTTCCTCTAAAGATAGCTTGCGTCCTACTCGAATACTGGCCTCAGAAATTTCCTTATAGTAATCGTACTTACCGTGCAAAATCAATTTATCCGAAGTTGTTTGCACAAAGAGACGTATCGCTTGGTAAGTTTGGGTCAACATAATACCAAAGATAAAAGTAAAGATTATAAAGCCGAGGCCAATACGATCCGAACTATAATGGGCATAAGAAAAAAGCAAAAACAAATAAACTGCCGAGAAAAAGGCTGTAGTTATTATTTCTGACAATAAGCGACTGATAACCACAGAAATATCCAGCATCCGTTGTTTGGTAATGCTGTAGGCATATACCCCAACATGAAGAATGATCCCGAGATTGCCAACCAAAGCCAAATAGGCTGGGCCAAGACCAAAAGCTAAATTATAATTAAAACCCCCTAAAGAATAACCTAAAAGACTTGACCAGAAAATATTAAAAAGCTGGCGCTTGCGATTACCCTCAGCCTGCCGATAGCCCCAATAAAAGGTGTAAATTCCTAAAATACTGAGACTAAAAAAGTAGATCATAAAAGGCAAATAAAAGGGACCCGGATCAGTATAAAAGTTTAACCCAAACTTAGGGGTCGTGTCTGCTGCCAGATACGGGGTCAGGTTGATAAGAAAAAATAGCAGGGATATAAGATAACTGGAATAAATAAACTTTTTGTATTTGACATCAATCCCCAAAAAAGTAAAATTAAAGTGAATAAAGGTGGCGGGGATAAAAACAACCCCCATTAAACAGATCCGATCCCAAAACAGACCTAATGATTGGGTAGGAGAATTAATCATCAAAACTGAAAAGAGCGCCCACCAACCGACCACTATTAAATAGCGAGAAAAAGCTTGTTTGGTTGCATCACGAGGGGGACTCAAGAAGACAAAAATAGCCCAAAAAAGCACGGAGATACCAACAACTAAATATGAAGCACTATAAATATGCAAAAAACTAAAGCCTAACACAAGGTGATTATATAATGTATCGAGGGGTTTGACAATGTTAGGCTGCGAACAGGGCGATTGCCTTGATGTCTTCTATAGAAACTTTCTCTTGACCCAAACCAAAGAAATCATCTTCACCAAAAACATGGATTTCGTTTTCAGCAGTAACCCTATCAAGCTCTTCTACAGCCTCCAGCTCAACGGCTCCAATAGTGTCTTTTTTTAAAGTAGTTTTTACCCTCATAATTAGATCCGCCAAACAGGTAAAAACATAATCAGTTAAAGGAGTATGACGGTCAAAGCGATAACGAGGAAAAATTCCCTTTACAGGTGCCAACACTTTTAATACTTGAACATGTCCTTTTCTCTCTATGGAAATTTGCGGACAAACGTTAACAGGTTGGGTGTCGTCAACCACAAAGCAACCATCTTTTAAGTGTTCTGATTTAATAATTACATTGGGTGCACTACTAACCACAACTACAATATCGGCACCTTTAAGTGCCTCCACACTAGTAGATATTTCCACCGTTAGCCCTTCATATATTCCTTCCAACTCTTTTTTTAAACTATCTAAACGGGCAACTTTAGTTTTCTTCTCCATATCAACCAACAAAATGTTTCTCGCTCCATCAGCAGCCGCTTTTCTAGCCGAACAAGCCCCTGTTGATCCAGCAGCTCCAACAATAGCAACTATCGGTTCTTTGGCTGGTACACTAGGTTTCTTTTCTGCACGCACTGCTAAGATTGTTTCCCTTAATTTATTTACCATCTTAGAAATAACCAGTACAGTATAGGCATGGCCGGTTGTAACAGTCAGTCCAGCAATTTCCTCTTGGTCCTTGGTAATTTTATCTTGCTCCCCAGGGTGGAGACAATAACCGTAGTTAGAATAACGCGGCAGCAATGCCCCTAAGCCAATATATTCCACACCCCAACGTTTGGCTAATACAGCCATTCGAACTATTTTTTTCTGGGCTTGGTTCAGATCATTTTCCTGTTTTTTATTTTTTTCAACTTGAGCCTCGTGTTTTATTTCTGATTTCTCAAACATCCCTCGATCCCATCCAACACACATTAAGATACCCGTTTCTCCGTTCAAGGTAATTTCTGACAATCTAAAAGGGGGCAATCTTTTTAAAACTGCCTCACGTAAACCAAAAATATTTGGGACGATCTTAATCATGGGAAAACCATTAATAACATCTTGGAACTTGCGGGGATGAACACAAAAAGCAAACGAATATTTTTTATTGGCAACTTTCCGCCCTAACTTGGGAAAAGTTAGCATGAAAACATCCATTGCTATCGTCCTGAGAATCTTAAAAGGATTTCTTTTAACTTGTTGCAGGCTATCTAAATCCAAAACTAGCTCTTGTTTCCCCTCAGGACCAACTGCTTTAACACAAGCAGCCAAATCGGTCAGGGTTATTCTATTGGGATCAATTCTTTCAATTCTTAAGGCTGCGGCCTGTGACAAAACAACTTCACAGACACCAAGATTTCTGGCAAATTCCCCAACCTTTTCAACGGTTGCAGGTTGCAAAACGGCCAAGCTCCGAGCAGTCTTTCCTCTCAAAGTTACTTCATATTGTGTAAAAGTTGCCCTCAGATTTGCTACTTTTTGAGGGGTAGGCGGTCGATTTGCTTTCGGTACACGAGTTGCGCTCATTTTAATCCCTTTTTCTTATTTTATACCAAGTGGACAGATTGCTCTGCCCTGTATATATATCGACACGAATATTGCGCAATTTCATTTTTGGGGAAAAATAATTTTAGGGGTTAAGGGTTGAGTTCGATTGCAACCTCAATTTGATGTTCTGCTTGGAAGCTCTGCAACAGCGCTTGAACAACCGCTAATTCTGCCGTTTCCCTGTTAACAAAAGCAGTTAGTTTTTTGGCTCCCACAACCCTAACGCCAAAAACAATCTTTTCATGTAAGGCTGGATCTTTTGCTCCAAGAGCAAGAAAAGCTGCTGACAATTGCTGACGTTTCTCTATGATTCCAGATGTATTTAACATACTTAGATATTCATCGGGCAAGTCCTCTAGTCTTCCGCGATCCAACCACAACACAGTTCTGTTTTCTCTAACAGCCACATCACGGTGAGAAACTTCGACAATAGTAAGTCCTTTTTTCTTTAATTCATCCAGCATATCTTCAAACTCTCGGGCAAAACCAACATCTAAGCTCTTGGTAGCTTCGTCAACCAAGAGAATTTCCGGATCAAAAGCCAGGGCCCTGGCAATAGCCACCCTAGCCTTCTCTCCACCACTTAAGTTGTCGACTTTTTCAGCTTGCAACTCTTTTAAATCCATACTTTCTATAACCTTATTAGCTTTTTCTTTTGCTTCTTTAACTGAAGTTCCCTGTACCGCTCGCAAAGCAAATTCAATTGTTTGTCTGACAGTTAAATGGCTGAACAGACCTAGGTCTTGAGAAATAGTCGCCAGTTTTAGTTTTTTTCTGGCGGCTTGACGCTGGGATGGTTTTACCAAGCCAGAAATCGTTTGTCCATTAATGACAATTTCACCCTGAGAAGGTTGCAAGAAACCACCTAATAATTCAAGCAAAGTTGTTTTTCCTCCACCAGATGGACCCATAACCACTACAAATTCTCCTCTTTTAATAGATAAACCAGCTATGTTTAAGACTTGCTGTGCAACCCCGTCTCTCCCTAAGTTTAAACCAACATTTCTTAAGCCAATATATGATCCTGAAGCTTGCTCTGACTCTGTTGCTAGGGCTTCTCCTATTATTGGCACTTTAGGATATTGTACGAACTTGCCAATCCCTGCTCGTAAGAAACCGTAAGCTAAAACTTGCACCGTAACCCAGGCAATTAAAGCGTGGATATAATTATTTTGACCATAAACCTGGTAGGATAAAGGAAACCCTAAAGCCGGGCCCCCTTCTGTCATGCCAACAGTCGCCAAATCAACGCCAACCCTATTCAAATATTCTCCCCAGGCCAAACCAAGGCCGGTATATAATGTTGAGCCACCAAGAATGGCCGCCTGATATTCACGTCTAATAATCTTGCCAATTTCAGCAGGAGTCATACCTAAACGCGACATGCTGTGAATCTCTTCTTCTCGTTCAGACAAACTTGAAGAAGCAAAAGAATAAGCCCCAAAAATTGACATTAAACCAATGACTAGGGTAGTGATTATTTGTAAAGTTCTGGCACCTCGATCCAATTCCCTGAGATAAAAGCTCCTGTCTGCAAAAGTGCTCACTTTAAATTGCGGATGCTTGGCTTGTATCCTTGCTGCTATCACAGCGGGATCCATTGAATCAGGGAAAGTACAATCAAGCTCGGTCATTATTAAGTCTTTCAAAACCGGATTAGTATCATCAATCTTGTCTAATAAACATAGAGCCAAACCATATGGGCCATAAAGGGTTCCGCTGTTATAGGGATTTTCACTGTAAACTGGATGTAGGGTAACATCTGCCGCTTCAGGATTAACGCGCGTATTTCGAGGCAATAAGGCAGCAGGCGTCCCAGGCTTTATTTTAAGTTCCGCAGCTAAATCAGCCGAAATCGTCACTGTTTGAGTTGAGCCAAAGTCATACGGCTTTCCAGAATTGTCTGGTACAGTGGTTCCGTCTTGAGCCTTAGTCGGCAAACCAGGGAAAACCGTCCTGGCATTAGGCCCAAAAGCAGCTAATTCCCTTGTTACCTCAATCCCTCCTGGGAGTGCAAAAGCAACCCGCTGTCTAAGCACTGGCGTACAAGTCATTCCCGGCAAGAGAGCAAAACCTTTGCCTGGCACAAGCCCAAGTTGTGACATGGTAAAAGTCTCTTCTGGGATCCGATACATATCATTAACAGGGTCCCTTGGCTTACCTGCTGAAACAGTAATCTTAGGGAGCCTACTATCGGCTTCATGCTCTGTAGCGGTTTTCTTAAAACCCTCGTACCAGGGATTCATCAACAAAAGGATTAAAGCCCCTAAAGGAAAAGCAAAAGCTGTTAAAAGATAGCGCACAAACCCACTTTTAAAATTGGCCGCTGACCAATCCATGTTTAGACGCTCTTTTTGATCCAAAGTTTTGAGCCTAGAAGGTCGAGTCCTAGGTTGTCCTTGTGACGTCTGACCTTCTCTTCTGTCGGCCCTTCTTCTCTCGCCAGCCTGATTTCTTCTATCAGGTCGACTTCTTCTTCCCGTAGGCGATTGATGATCTATTCTTCTGGTCATTTCTTCCTTACGGCTAAGCCAGTGGCTATGCCTCCTCCTGTAATTAACGATAAAGCAAAAACTGCCGCTCCATAACGTAAAATATCCCATCCACCACGTGGATAAATTTTGTAGTCAACTAACAAAGGACCCAAAACCGAGTCAAATTGCATGCCAAGATTACCGAAGACTAAATCAAACACAACATAAGATAAGGCCATTCCGCCAGCTGTGCCTAATCCTGTAACAACTGCGTTACGGGCAAAATACTCTGCCCAAATATCCAAGCGGCTAGCACCCAGCATTCGCCTTAAGTCCATTTGCGCTTTTTCGTTCTGGCCCATTTGGCGGGAAATAAAGAAAGCCAAACCACCCATAGTAAAAAACAAAACCGCAGACAACAACTTAACATCAAAGAATTCTAAGTAGCCTTTACCATTAATATAGCCGATGTCTTCACTAAAAGAATCTACCGACAGATTAGAATTTTTGGGGATTTGAGCCCTTAGCTGAGCAACAAAGTCGGCAATCTTTTTCAAATCAGCCCTGTTTTTAGGAATAAAAACACATTCTGTAAACTGTCCCGGATCAAGATCAAGTAGTTCTCTAATTGTGTCTGCATTCATATAAATAGTGCGTAATAATTCTTCGTTGCCAATCATAGTGCCAGCCAATTTACCTTTAAACCACTTGGGTAAACCGCCTGGTTCAAAAACCTCCAGTTCCAAATCATCACCAACTTTTTTACCTAACGAGTTAGCCCTCTCTTCCCCCAACACAATATTGCTACCAGTTAGATCAACCGTTCCAGCACCAACATGGGTATCTAGGGGATATGGATCGCCTGGGGTTAAACCAACCAACCTAGTAGTGGTTGAGGTAGGTCCGGGCGTCAGATTGGCTAACAAATCAAAACGACAAAAAACCTCTGCCGGGGTTATCATGCCAGCAGCTAATTTCACAGCTTGCTCCTTAGTTACAAGATAATCAAGGGTATTGCCCCCCATTCTTCTTTGGCGATCATCTTGCAGGGATACCGCTCTCATAGTAGAGTGGTTATCTTCTAAATTACCAACATATCCATTGGCCATAATACCAACGCAAGCCATCATCGCGGTTACTCCTAAAAGAGTAGAGACAGAATACTTAAGACTGTTCTCTCTTAACCCTGGGACAAACGGCTGGGTCACAGCCAAACGACCAATATTGAGCATTCTTTGTAACTGGCTACCATGAGGGCTTAAAATCAGAGGCTCATCTGTAGCTTGCTCATTTATCCTAGCTAAATCATCTATTGATGCTACTCGCTTATCTTCAAGTTGTACTTTGGCAATATTCTTTGGTGCTACCACTCGTTCTAAAGCTACAGGATGGTGAGTCACTAAAATAACTGTTTTTCCAGCTGCCCTGAATTTTTCTATGATCTCAAAAACCATTTTTGCATTAACGGCATCTAAATTAGCGGTCGGTTCATCGGCTAAAATAACAGCTGGATCTTGCACCATCAAACGAGCCAAGGCCACCCGCTGTCTTTCCCCACCACTTAACTGTTTAACGTTTGCCCTGATCTTGTCCCCTAATCCAACAGCTCTTAAGGCCTCTTCTGCTTTTTTAACAGCTTCTCCTGGCTTCATCCCAGTAATATCAAGGGGTAACATAACATTGTGTAAAGCCGTGCCAGGGTCAAGCGTTGGGTTCTGGTCTATTTGGCCAATGCCGCGACTGCGCAAGGCCCCAAGCTCTTTTGGGCTAAAATTATTTATATCTCGATCACCGATCTTAACAACAGAATTTTCTCCCAGCACAAGCTGCTTGCTCAAAGAACGGGAAATTGCTCGCAAGACTGTTGATTTACCAGAACCATTGATTCCCAATAAAGCAGTGATCATGCCAGGACAAGCCTGAAAACTCACGTCATCAACAATAGTTACAGCTGGCTTAGGCTTTCTATTCGCCCTAACCCTTTTAACTCGTGTAGAACAAGTTAAATGCTCTACCCTAACGGGAACTCCCTTCATTGCCATCGATCTTTAGCTTCCTTTACAATAATTTGCTTCTGTAGTAGAAGCCTCCTCTTTTAAATCACCAAGAGTAATATTCGTCGTTGATGTACGCCAACAAGCAGTAATATCATAAGAATATGGAAAGGCTCTCTTAGCGAAAGGCTTACTTTTAACAGCCATAACCTTATAGGGTTTTCTAGTATTTTTAGTATAGAGACGTATCTGCACCGGAACATTTTTATTGGCATCAACAATCATCTCTCTGCGTCGATAAAAGCCTTCTCCGTTTGCTTTCTTTTTGAGCATAATATGATAATATTTATTGCCTTGAGATGTAAAAGATGTAAACTTTTCAACATCATAGTTAGCTAATAAATTTAAACTATCCAACATATCCTGGGGAGAATAATCCGTATCAAATATTCCCGTGTTAACACCGGGCAAAGCACTAAAACTTGGTTGATTGGGGTCTTTTTTAGAAAAAGCCTGATCCCTTTTTGTAATCACAACCCCAGCTTCTCTCCTTGATTGCCTATTATCCTTCAACTTAGTACCAAATTTGGCACAGCGAAAATCATCCTTGCCCCCCTGCAAGGAAACCAAACGAGCGGTCCATGATTTATTTCTCCCATCTTTGTTAAAGCCAATATACAAATCAGCGCTATACTTGCCCAAATTGAAATTGTTCTCAATTGCAGAAATTATCGTTCTTTGTGTATCCGGGGAAACTGCAGCCCCAGAAATCGTCGAAAAATCTGTAGAACATCCAACTTTAGCAACATCAAAATCGCCCATTTTAATTACCTCCTGAATATTGAATTTTTACATAGCCTTGGTTAGTCCATCCGGGAACTGGAATGCTTCGATCTGCATAGCGAAACCCTCCTTCAAGCAAAAAACTATCAGAAACCCGATATTTTACTCCGGCAGAAATAATCGGTCGTTCATATTTAACGAAATAATCCCCCTCTACTCCAAACTGTAAATCATCATTAAGAAATGTTGCTTCAACTCTAAGACTAGCAATATGTTGTGGCACCCCTCCGTTTTGGAGAATGTCTAGCCTGCTATATTGACCAGAAACATAAAAAGGCGAATCTGGTTTGTGGAGTTTAAGGCCGGCAACAATCTCTAGCTGATGCTCCTCCCCTTCTTTTGTTTGCAATTGACCCAAAGGGTTCGGGGCGGTAGCTGTTACTGGATCAGTAAAAGAAAAAGCTCCTTGCGCCCAAAAAGATAACCACCAAAAAGACCCCGTTGCAGATAAAGCAGTTTGGTGTCTTTGGGGATACTTAAATTTAGCTTCGTACGGGACATCCTTGTTGCCTGTCGGCAAAAAACTCTCTACCGTTGGGCTGGGCCAGGCAGTAAAATTATACAGAGCAGAAATTCTTAACCCGGCAAAACTAGGCACTTCAATTGTAGAAGAAAAAGAAAAATTATGATCGGTCTCAAAATCACCTGGTAGATCAAGGCTGACTGACTCTGCAGAAACAGGCAAACCCATCACTCGATCAAGACTATTAGAATCGAAATATATACTATTCTTCGGAGCAAAGGGGGAATAATAGGCATTTAAAGAGAGCTTATTCTCCCACACGGATAATCCAACAGACACTCCTGGCACAACTTTATTGCGAGCAGGAATAAATGGGTTAGCCAGCTCTTGAGCCATGGTAGTGATAATATAAAGAGGAAATTCTGTAATACTTTCTTGAACTGGGACATAACCGCCCTTAAAGGTCCAGTTACTTAAATAATAACTAAAGGAAGCCTGGCGAATACTAAAAAGCAAATCGAGGTAATGTTCCTTAGTTTTTCCCTCAATAGCAACCGGCAATTGCGAACCAACAAGGGTTAGTCCCTCAAAATCACGACGATACCTGGCAACAAGATCAAAGTTAAGAGATACTTCGCTGTTATCTCCGGTATATTTAATATTTAGACCGACCCGATTATCAATAGCAATCGTTCTCTGGCCAGAAACTCCAACATAAAGATCGTTAGAATAGGTTGTTTCAATAGGCAAGCTGTCTTCTTCTGGCTCAGGCAAACTCGGCACCTCTCCCATTTGAGCCACCAATCTCCTAAAACTGGACAGACCAGAACAATTTAAATCACCAATGCCACATCCCATAGTTATCTCCTAATGTCTTATCGGGCTGTATTTAAAGAAATTTCACTCTTTCTGGAGGATTTCCCAAGATTTTTTATCCCGGGATTTAGGCGAATTTAATGATCTAGGGATTAATCATCATCCTGGGATCAATCGTCATCTCGGGATTTTTCTACAACGAGGTCTTTTGGTAGATCTTAGCAGTCAAACCGGCAGAAGCAAACCGTCGGTTGGAAAATAAGCGGACTTGCCCTTCCATGAGTCTGGATAACAACCATTCGTTCCAGCGCGAAAGGGAATCATCACTGACATCTTTTTGATAATAACTCCCATCGTCTAAAGCCACGGTTAAATAATAGTCTCCACCGGTTGAAAGACCGCTTTGCAATATCCCCGGTTCGGTTAGCAAAGAGCCTTTTCTCTCCCGGAAGTGGAATTGGGCTACTTCCTGATTTAAACGCTGCATATTAAAAGGAATAACCATGCTCGCCCCTGCCGGCACGGTTTTTTCAAAATAATTCAAAACCTGCACCATATTCTCTGCAGGAATATTGGGAAAAAACATCGCATAAGCGCTAGGTAAAGAATAGAAAATCGGCACGATTATAATAATCAAAACAAAACTTAAAGCTCGTTTGTTCTTCTGCAGTAAGTTTTCAAACAAGCAAGAGAAAACTGCCGCAAAAATAATAAAGACAAAAGGAATAATTATATAAATCATTTGTGGTAGTTTTGCCTGCAAGGTCACGGTTGCCAGAACCAGGGCTGTCCAAACATAAATATATAATCGATTCGTGCCATGGTAGCGAACCGTCACAAAGGGAACGACTAGGGAAACCAGCAACAAAGCTCCCACCCAGGGAGAGAAGCTAAGATATTCGATAACGGCTTGGGGATAATATAATAAGTTTTGTCCCAAACCAACCACCTGCTCTCCACCGGAATACTTAAAAACCGTCTGAACCAACAGCAAGACTTTCCTGGAAAAGCTAAAAGAAAACCAACTGCCCAGCAGAACCAATAAGAAACCTAAAACTATCATTTTGCGGTAAGCCCACCAGACAAAACGCACAGCTGACTTTTCCCCTTTGCGGGAAAGTTGCATAGCCTCCATTAAAATTGGTCCCAGCTTAGCCAGAGTAACAATTAAAAAGGCCACAATCATAATGTAGGCATAAATATAATTGGTGAAAATTGACAAACTAATCAAGAACGCCAGGATAAAATACTCTAGGGTTATTTTCTTCTCTTCGCAGAGGGTGTAGGTATAAGCTGCAGCCAAGAAAAGTAGGGCACCAAAACCTTCAATCATATTTTCCGAGGCAAAACGGAGCATTAGCGGCGAGGTTAAGCCTAAAATAACCGCAATCATCCCAATTCTCGGTCCATTTTTAAAAGAGGTCTTGAGGGAAATAAGATAAACCAGGTAAAGGGAAGCAAAAAAGATGACCAAACTAAGAGAGCGAGCGGTAACATAACCGACGCCAAAAATAAAAAAGAAAACTGCCAAAATCCAGGAGTGTAAAAATGGCCAGATCATCTGGCGCTGGGTGTCGTGCCAAAAAGCCGGCCAGTCTAAACCTTGAACATCACGATAAACCCATAATCCATAAAGCCCGTGCTGGGCTTCTTCCTTGGTAAAGGCATCGCCAGCCATAATCCGATTGGCAAAAACCAAACCACCGGCCACTAACACAAGCAACAGCAAGAGAACCAAACCCCTCTTTAGATGAGAGTGTTTTTCCATCACAATGACTAATTCTAGGCTGGCCTGCTTTGCTTGTCAAGGCTTTGCGGGCTTTGCGGGCTTTTTATCCCCCCAAAACTGGACTTTCTTTTTACTGTAGGGTAAACTAAAAAACCATGTTAAATAGACAGCGGTTTCCTAAGGGGGGCCTGGAAATTATCAAGCAATTAAACGCCAGTGACCACCAAGCTTACCTGGTTGGTGGTTGTATCCGTGACCTAAGGCTGGGCCTTAAGGTTAATGAGTGGGATATTGCCACTTCTGCACACCCAGAAGAAGTTACCAAGCTCTTTAAAAAAGTTGTGCCAACAGGAATTGATTACGGCACTGTCACCATTCTGTTAAAAGATGGACAATATGAGGTCACCACCTTCCGTTCTGATGAAAATTATCTTGATGGCCGACATCCAGATAACGTAGTCTTTACCACAGACATTCATCAAGACTTATCACGACGCGATTTCACGATTAATGCCCTAGCCTATGATCCGTTGACCAAAGAATTGGTTGATGATTTTGAGGGGCAAAAAGACCTTAAAAGGAAAATTATTCGCGCAATTGGCAACCCAGTTGAACGCTTTAGTGAGGACGGCCTCCGCTCAATTCGCGCTTGCCGTTTTGCGGCTAAATTAAATTTCAAGATTGAGCCAAATACCCTCGCAGCAATAACAAAAACCATTAATGTGACTAAAAAAATTGCCCGGGAACGGGTTCATGATGAACTTGTCAAAATACTTGCGACCGATAAACCATCTATTGCCTTTGAATTGATGCGTAAATCTGGTTTGCTGACCCTAATATTACCTGAATTAGAGAAAGGTTGTGGGATTAAGCAACCACCCAACTTTCATAAATTTGATGTTTATTGGCACAACCTTAAAGCTTGCGACGCCGCGCCAAAAGGGAACCTGATTGTCAGGCTGGCCGCGCTTTTGCATGATATTTCCAAGCCTGCCTGCAAAAAAGACTATACTTTTTATGGTCATGACCAAGCTGGAGCCAAAAGTGCGGAAACAATCTTAAAAAGACTTAAATTCAGCAATGCAGATATTAAAAAGACTACCAATTTAATTGCTCAACACATGTTTAACTATACCTCTGGCTGGACAGATGCCGCGGTCAGGCGTTTCATTAGAAGAATTGGTGGAGTAGAGAACATTGCCGACCTGTTTGCCGTAAGACTTGCCGACACCAAAGCCATGAAATCAAAAATTGGAACAAAATACCTACAAGAACTTAAAAAGAGGATCAACAAAATCGTCAGAGCTGAAAACGCCCTTCATGTCCGCGATCTAAAAGTGGATGGTCAGGATGTTATGCTAACACTAAAGATTTCTGCCGGTCCAAAAGTTGGCGAAGTGCTGAACGCTTTACTAGAAAAAGTCTTGGACGATCCCCAACTTAATGAACGGAAAACACTCTTGGAATTAATTAAGTCTTATGCGTAAAAAACTCCTCCTAATCCTATTCCTGCTCTTACTCCTTTCACCATTATTGGCTAACAATCCTAGCATAGTTAAAGTTGAGCTGAGTCCCAGTCATCAAGTTGACCTGCTTGAGGTTTATACTACCGGAAACATTAGTCCCCAGGGGCTGTTGTCGGACAATCAACTGACTATTGATTTGCCCAACACTCAAGTCAGCGACAACATTAAAGTTGTGCGGAGAAATTCCACAAGGATTGGCAAACTTTCTATTCGGGAGATTAGCTCACAAAATTCTCGCTTGACTATCACCCTCAAGAAAGATGTTGATTACGAGATCATTAATATTTTCGGCCGCAATAAGTCCATTATAGAGGTTTATGATCGTTCCGACTTTGCTAAAGATTTGATGGCCGCCTGGGAAAGGAAAAACTTAAAGGCTAAGGGCCAAAAACTTAAACCGGTTAAATATAAACAATTGCTTTCTCGATCCCGCCAACAGTTGGAGGGGAAAATTATTGTAGTTGATCCGGGCCATGGGGGGAGTGACCCCGGGGCCTTTTCAGCCAACAAGATCCCGGAGAAAACCCTCACCCTACAGACTGCCCGCCAAATTGGCCTTTTGCTGCAACAAGCCGGGGCAACGGTTTATTTAACCAGAAACGAGGATCGCAGCAGTAATTTAAAAGACATCGTTGACTTCACCAACAAGATTAAAGCTGACATTTTTATCTCTATCCATTATAATTTTGCCTATAACCGAGATGTTTCTGGCACAGAGACCTACTACTATAATAGTGATAGCCAAAGATTGGCTCAAAACATCCAGAAGAATCTGGTTTTAGGCTTAGGCAGAAAAGATCGCGGGGTGCGGAGGGGGATGTTTTATACGATCCATCACACCAATATGCCAGCGGTTTTAATTGAGCCAGCTTATATCTCAAATTGGCAAGAGGGTGATTTGGCCGGCTCAGCCAGTTTTCAAAACAAGATTGCCGCGGCTATGGCCAAGGGGGTAATTAGTTATTTCCGAAATACGCATGATTAGAAAAGTTAGCACCGAGAGAACCGCAACAAAGATTGGGGGAACGACCAAGAAAGAAAAGGTTACCCCTGCTTCTCCAATTGGTATTTTTGATTCCGGGGTTGGCGGCTTAAGTGTGCTGGCAGAAGTAATGCGACAATTACCGCATGAAGACGTAATTTATCTGGGGGATACCGCCAGAATTCCTTATGGCAGCCGAACACCCCAAGAGATCGTTAAGATTAACCGGGAAATAATTCCCTTTCTCCTTAAACAGGGCGCCAAGTTAATTATCATGGCCTGCGGAACATCTTCTGCTATTGCTTACCCGGTAATTAAAGATGAATATCCGGTTGAAATCATTAATTTAATAGAGCCGGGTTCACAGGCCGCAGTTACCGCTTCAAGATCAGGAAAGATTGGAGTAATTGCTACATCAGCAACGGTTAATTCGCAAGCTTTTCAGGATAAAATTAGGGAATTGAAAAAAGAAGCTGTGGTTTCCGCTGTTGGCTGTCCTCTTTTTGTTCCTTTGATCGAGAGAGGCCTGGTAGATAGTGACGAGGCCAAACAAGTTGCCAAAGACTACTTAAAACCTTTGCTTGAGAACGGCATTGATGCTTTGATTTTGGGTTGTACCCACTACCCTCACCTAGCCAAGACCATTCAATCTATAGTAGGACCAGGAGTAAAATTGGTTGATCCCGCAGAAGAGGCTGTGAAACAAACCAGAAAACTGTTGGAAACATCTGGCACCATTAGAAAAGAGTCCGGCCCGCATAAATACAATTTTTTTGTGACTGGTTCCACTATCCAATTCCAAGACATTGGCAGTCGGTTGTTAGGCAAGCCCATCGTTGGAACTAAACAAATCTCCTTAACCTAAATTTGTCATAAACCTTCCGCAAACAAAAGACGGGAAAAGGCAAAAAACTAGCTGAAATTGACGAAGCTCTGAGGCTCTTATCTGCTAGACCAGGACATTTCGGAGGTCAGGTAAAATTGTTGAAGTGCACAATAAACCACACGTTTATCCGAAGCAAACAATAGGCCGGACAGCAACTCAGAGTTCTTGTGCTATAATTTATTTATGAACGCCATCTCCTACCCCATCGGGGATTCACTATATATAAATGTAACTAATCGCTGCACCAATCACTGCTATTTCTGTATTCGCTATAAAACCAAGCAATTTAATCAAGAACACGAGCTCTGGCTGGAAAAAGAACCGACAGTTGAGGAAGTTCTTGAAGCAATTGGTGATCCGAGCAAATATGAACAGATCGTCTTCTGCGGCTATGGAGAACCACTCATCCGTTTAGACATCGTTAAGGCAGTCGCTAAACGGATGAAATCCAAAATCCCAAGCTCAAAGATCAAAACAAATTCCAAATCTCAAGCTCAAAATCCAAAAATAAGACTGGATACCAACGGCCAAGCTAATTTGTTCTGGGGTCGCAATGTCTTGCCAGAACTCAAAGACCTAATCGATATTATCTCTATCTCCCTAGACGCAGAGAACGCCGAACTATACCAAAAGATCTGCCAGTCGAAATACAATGAAGAAGCCTATGCTGCTGTGCTTGATTTTATCAAAGAAGCAAAAAAATACATCCCCGAAGTAATTGCCAGCGTGGTTGATTTGCCGGAAGTTGATAAAGAGGCCTGTCGGAGAATTGCCGAGGAACTTGGCGTTAAGTTTAGGGTGCGGCCCTACTACGAAGAAACTTATGTTAAATAAATTTCAACACACGCCTGTCCTGCTGAACGAATCCATCGAACTGCTTAACCTTAAAGCTGGTGGAACATATGTCGACGGCACCTTGGGTGGAGGTGGACACACAGAGAAGATCAAAGCTCAAAATTCAAATATCAAAGTTATCGGAATCGACCAAGATACAGAAGCCCTCGCAGCAGCCAAAGAACGCTTAGCTAAGTTTGCTAACATTGAATACATCCACGATAATTTTGGTAACTTAAAAAATATCCTCAAAGAACCAGTAGACGGGATTTTACTTGATCTGGGCATCTCTTCTTATCAGATCGATGAAGCCAGTCGTGGTTTTAGCATCCGACAAGACGGCCCCTTAGATATGCGTATGGATAAGACCGGCAAACTAACTGCTCAAGCAATTTTGCACCAATACTCAGAAGAAGAGCTAGTCAAAATCTTTAGTGAGTATGGCGAAGAACGCTTTAGCAAACGCATTGCCAGGGCAATTTGCCAAAAAAGGGACGAAAAATTGCTGCTGTCCACTTTTGAACTAAAAGAAATTATTGAAAATTCAATTCCTACTTGGAAAAAACGAGAATCTGTGACCAGAATTTTTCAAGCCCTGCGCATTGCTGTTAATCAAGAGTTAGACAACCTAAAAACGGCCTTGCAAGACGGGATTGAATTACTAAAACCGGGCGGCAGGATTGTGGTCCTCTCCTACCACTCTCTCGAGGATCGCATAGTAAAGCAGACCTTTAGGGCTGCTAAGCAAGATGGGAAACTTAAAATATTAACCAAAAAACCGGTTTACGCTACCGAAGCAGAAGCTAACTCCAACCCCCGGGCCAAAAGTGCTAAACTAAGGGCTGGAGAAAAACTGTGTGGCTAGAGAAAAGCTGTCTAATGCAGACCTAAAGGTCTGCAAAACTAAACAACAATGAAAAAACAATTCCGTAGAGCAGTCTTTATCTTAGTTATCCTGGTCATCCTTGCAGGCATCCATCTCTCTATCTATACCCAGAATATTAGCCTTAAGTATAAGTTGTCAGGGGTTAAAATTAAATTAGCGGAGATAGTTAGTCAGCGACGCTTACTTGATAGCCAGGTAGCCAAAAAAGAAAATCTTGCTTACGTGGAAAAAGTGGCCAAGGAAAAACTAGCTATGGTTTACCCCAAGAAGATTAATTATATTGAGACTGCAAAAGATTCGGCCGACCCATCAGATTAAAAAACCAGGGGCTGGTTTTAAGACCTAAACTCTCGGAAATCCCCGCTCCGAAATTAAAGAACATGCTGGATTGATGATAAAAAATCAACCTTGGCTCTCCCCCAATCTTGGCTTCAGCTTTAGCCAGGTCAACGGCATCAGAAAAACCGCCCAAAGCATCAACCAACTTAAGTTCCAGGGCTTGAGAGCCAGTGTAAATCTTTCCCTGAGCCGCTGCTTCAACCTCGGCAGTAGGAAGCTTTCTACCATCAACAACTGCCTGAATAAAAAGCTGATAATTCTCGGCTTGTAGCTTTTCGATGGAAGCCTTTTCTTCCGGAGTCAACTTTCTTAAGCCATAAAACATATCGGCATGCCGCCCTTCTTTAACCACATCGGTTTCAATCTCCAGTTTCTTCAGCAGCCGGGAAATTATCGGCAGCCGGCCAATCACCCCAATGCTACCGGTGAGACTGGAAGGATCAGCCACAATTTTGTCCGCTCCGGCAGCAATGTAATATCCGCCTGAAGCCCCAATATTACCAATTGAAGCAATAACCACTTTCTTTTTTTCTTTAGCATATTTAATGGCTTCGTAAACTTCTGCAGCAGCAATGGCATCGCCGCCAGGACTATTGACTCGCAAGATTATAGCCTTAACAAAAACATCGTCGCTAGCCTTGCGAAGATATTGCACCAGATTTTCCGAACCAATATAGCGGCCTCCAAAGATAACGTTCTCCCCGCCTTGGCCGGAAACAATTTCCCCATCAATTTCTATAACTGCCACGCCAAAGGCTCGCGCTAAGAAGAATTCTTCTGGCTCAACCAACTGAGGATCAACAATCTTAGCCTTCTCTTTTTTGTCGCCAGCAACTTCGGCAGCGATCTTTTTCGCATCCTCATAATAACCAAGATCATCAATCAGGCCCGTTGCCTTAGCTTCTCGGGCCGTAAAAATTAAACCATCCCCGATCTTCTTAACTTTTTCAATGGGCAGGTTTCTGTCGTTAGCAATATCTGTAATCATTTTACGGTATAGATCAGCCAGCAAAGCTTTGACTAGTTGCCTTTGTTCGTTGGTCATTGGTCCAGAATAAGGGTCAAAAATGTTTTTATACTTCCCCTGCTTAAAGACTTGCCAATCGACGCCAAATTTTTCAAACAAACCCTTGAGCCGATAAATCCCCACGCTCTTTCCTAAACCGCCAACCGCTGCACCAGGAGGGGCAATTATTCTATCGGCTACAGCAGCTAAATAATACTCATCTCCTGTGGCCCCGTTTTCCATGAAAGCCACAATTTTTTTCCCTTTTTCTCTCGCCCTGATTAACTCAAAACGGATTTCCTGGGCAATGGCCATTCCCCCTAATCCACCACTAAAACCACCCACCCTTAACATAATACCGTCGATCGCCCCATCTTTGCTGGCTCTTCTAATCTTAGTCAGGATTGAATCCAGGCCCGGCTTCGCTCCCCCAAAAAAACTATACTCACTGCGCCCCCCCTTGATCTCTCCGCTAACATCTATCAAGGCATACTCTTTTGGGCCAATCATCGAAAAAGGTCTTTCCATATTGGGGACAAATTTGATACCGGTCTCAAAACGCTGAATAGTTTGTCCGTTTTGCGCAAAAAGTGCCGCATAATCAAAAGAGAAGAAAGAGAGATCAAGGGTTAATCCGGCTGTTGGTTCTCCTCTATCCAATCCTCCGCGAACTGATAGACCCTGAAGAATATTGGCTTCTAAGCCCAGATAAGTATACATTTTATTGAGACCTTGATATTCAACATCTCCGGCTAAACTCACCGCCCCATTAGGAGTTGTATAGCCAAAACCAACTCGACCAGAAACAGGGACCGGAGAATTTTGGCTGCCTAAAAGATCCTGGGCGATCAGACCAATTTTAAAGTCCGGGGTAATGCGCGCCAGCAAACCAATGTCTGACGACCAATTAGGATTCTGCGCCCCGCCAAAGGTTGTGTTGATAGTTTTAAAATTAACGCCCCAATTCATCCAGCTGGAGCGGCTGCCAAAACCAATAGTTGAAACTTGAATCTCATCGGTAGTGCTATCGCTCATTTTCCAGGAACCAAAACCAAAGTAGCCCAGTTTTATTAACGAAAAACTACCATCAACAAGCTTTTTGTTTGTATCTGGATTTCCAGTGGTATAAGACAAACCTGGTTGAGCTAAATTAGCTGGGTTATAAAAAAGCGCACTGCCATCATTCATTAAGGCTGTGCCGGCTCCACCCATGCCGGCTGCCCGCACACCGACTCCACGTTTTAATGTTAGATCGATCAGTGCTGTATTGGCAATAGCAGGCAGGGAAAATAATAATAAGACCAGACTGGTACAGACAATAACTCTTCTCATGTAAAAGTCATTATAGACAAAAAAAGTCCTGCTAGCAATAAGGAAAATTCGTCCTAGCTTGGCTCATGCCAGGCAGTCCATCTAAGAGTATTGCCAATCTCTTCGAACTCCTTGGAAGATCATTCTAGGCAGACCTTACTGACAAAATTTCACTTTCAGCGGCATTTGAGGAAATAATAATTAATCAGCTAAAGAGGTCTTCAGCGATTCTTCGGTAGCCAGCAGATATCAATAAGTCTTTTTTTGTTCTATTTCCCTTTCTTCTTTTCGCACCGCCCTCATGATTTCTTTGGTTGTCTGTCCGCCCTTCAGAAAGCCTTTAGCTTTTTTAAGAGAATTAATTAATTTAGCTTTACTACGCTGCATGATATACTATTATATATGATCAGAGTCCGCTTCGCACCAAGCCCAACCGGCGCCCTCCATATCGGAGGAGCAAGAACCGCCCTCTTTAACTGGCTCTACGCCAGAAACCAGGGGGGCAAGTTTATCCTACGCATCGAAGATACCGATCAGCAACGCTCAACCCTGGAAGCCAACAAAGCCATCTTTCATGGTTTAGAATGGCTGGGACTTGATTGGGATGAAGGCCCCAATGTTGATGGCGATTATGGCCCCTACTATCAAACCCAACGACTGGAAATCCACCAAAAACATGCTCAACAACTGCTTGAAGAAGGCAAAGCCTATTACTGTTTTTGCAGCCCGGAAGAATTAGACAAAAAAAGAAAAGCAGCAGCCGACAGAAAAGAAGCCCCTCGTTACGACGGCACTTGCCGCAAACTTTCTCAAGAAGAAATTAAAAAGAAACTGGAGAGCGGGATCCCCAAAGTCATTCGTTTTATCCTTCCTCCGGAAGGCGAAACCATTGTTGGGGATATTGTTAGGGGAAAAGTTGTTTTCAAAAATGACCTCTTGGATGATTTTGTCATCCTAAAATCAGACGGCTTTCCAACTTATAACTTTGCTTGTGTGCTTGATGATCATCTAATGGAAATCAGTCATGTTATCCGCGGAGACGATCATCTTTCCAACACACCCAGGCAGATACTATTATATAAGGCCTTTGGTTGGAACTTGCCCAAGTTTGCCCATATCCCCATGATTTTAGGCAAAGATAAAGCCAGATTATCCAAACGTCATGGCGCTACTTCAGTTATTGATTACAGCGCTATGGGCTATTTGCCGGAAGCGGTTTTAAATTATATCGCTAAGCTGGGCTGGGGTTGCGGCGATCAGGAAGTTTTTTCCCGAGAAGAACTAATCCAAAAATTTACCCTCAAAAGTATTACTAAGAGCTCGGCTGTTTTTGATGTTGATAAACTTAACTGGTTAAACGGTAAATATATTCGTCAGATCTTGCCGGAAAGATTATTTACCCTTTGCGAACCGCTCTTAATTGAGGCTTATGGCAATCATGACGTTGAATACTTAAAGAAAGTAGTCTCGGCCTTTCATGATCGCCTGGTTTTAATCCCTGACATTGTCTCTTTATCAACCTATTTCTTTCAGGATGTAACAGAATATGATCCTGGTGGTGTTGAAAAATACTTTAAAACCGACAAGGCCAAGAAAGTTTTAGAAACGTTAAAAGAAAAACTAGCTGGCCTTGAACCTTTCACACGAGAAAGCATTGAGCCTGTTTTTAAAGAGTTGGCCAAAGAGTTGGACGTCAAACTTGGCATGATCATCCACCCCTGCCGCCTGGCTCTAACCGGAACCCTTGATTCTCCCCCCATGTATGATGTTGTAGAGCTGTTGGGTAAGGAAAAAGTTGGGCTGAGGCTGGAAAAGGCGCTTAGCTCTTTGTTGTAACGAACCCTATCAACTTGTAAACCAACTTGGCTGCGGTAAAATCAGAAGCAATATCCCCCTTACGCGGGGAAAGTTCAACCACATCAAAGCCAACCACATTCTTATTAGCACATACAGCTTTCAAGATATCCAAGACTTGCTGCCAAGTTAAGCCACCTGGTTCAGGGGTTCCTGTGGCTGGCACAATGCTCGGATCAAAAACATCTACATCGATAGTAATATAAACATCTTGTGAAAGTTGATTGAGGATTTTTTTTGTGGGGAGGAGCTTATTGGCAAAATGGATTTTCTCTAATTGTTTCGTTCGCTTAGCATTGACATATTCAGCCTCGGAAATACTCCTAATTCCAACCTGAACTGCCGGACAAAACTCCAGTACCCGGTGCATGACACAACCATGATTATATTTTGAGCCATGATAGGAATCTCTTAAATCTGCATGAGCATCAAGTTGTAAAACCGACAAGTTTTTATATTTCTTAGCAAAAGGCTCCAGGGCATAAGCCGTGATTGAATGCTCCCCACCAAGAATTACAGGAACTTTTTCCTTTTCAAGAACTTTTTCAACATTACACTTTAAACCTTCCACATTACACGGTTCACTCGTGTATATCCCCTCTTTCCTCGCCACATCAACAAGCAACTCTTCGTCAAAACCTTCCAAAGCCTTGGAGGCAGCAATAATTGCCGCCGGCCCATTTTTTGTTCCTTTGCCATAAGTAGTCGTAGCTTCATAGGGAACGGGTAAAACAACAAAACGAGATTTACGGTAGTCAGTAGAAGTAGAACCTTGTTCTAAAAAAGTTTGGCCGGCCATATTAAACGTAGGCGTTGGCTGGTTGAGGAAAATCCTGATTTAGATGAGCATCCATCGAATGCATCCCACGATCTAAGATCGTAACTTCGTGAGTTGTTGCCTCAAAAGCTTTAATTAATTCCTCTCGAGCCAAATCAGTATCAAACCCTTTGCAGGAAAAAACATCAATAAAGGCATGCTGCTTATCTGGAAAAGTATGAACAGAGATATGGGATTCCGCAATTAGGACCACCCCAGAAACACCCCAATCTTCTGCGGCTTTGCCTTGATATTTAAAAACACTCGGCGCCATTATTTTGGTAGTATTGATCTTCTTAGGGAAATCGTTTAAAAGGTCAAATATAAAATTCACATCAGCCAGCTTATCCTTAGGACAACCATAGCAATCAAGCATTAGGTGGGAACCAAAACCGTAGTTGTTTTCTGTGTGCACTTAAATTCAATCCCTCTATTAATAGGCCGAACTAACTACATTCTCATTTATTTCCAAAATTTTGTCAAGATGCCTTTTGCTTCCCCCCCCAAAACATGGTATTCTTATCATGTTTAGGAGGGCAAACACATGTCAAATGAACTTCAAGGTACGAATCTCGAAAACACCAAGGGACAGGATGAATTTCAGGAAGTCGAAGATTTAATCAAAGAGACCCTGGCAGAGACTCAAGTTCTAGAAAATAAAGCCGCCCAACCAGCGCCTGTGCAGGAGAAGGTTCCGGAACAAGCTCAGCAACAGGAAAAAACACCTGTAATCGTTCCACCTGTTGAAGAAACAAAAACTAAGTTTGAAGCCACAGAGATTAATCTGCCCAGGCCAGTTGAAGCTGCGGCTCCGCAGAAAAAGGCTCTTCCTAAGTCAGTCCCTGTCACTCAAGGTGAAAAGTATGACGCAACCTTTAGAGAGTACAAGGTTGGCGATATTGTTAAAGGGACTGTGCTCAAAATTGATCAAAGTGGTGTTTTAGTTGATATTAAATACAAGGCTGACGGCCTGATTTTGCCCGAAGAAGTCGCTGAAACCCTCTCCGGCACATTAGAAGATGTGGTCAAGGTTGGCCAAGTAATTGACGTCCTGATAGAAAACCTGGAAAGCAAAGAAGGCAACGTAGTTCTTTCTAAAAAACAAGCTGATTCGGAAGTGCGCTGGAAAAGGGCTTACGATGCCATGAGAAAGAAAGAAGTTTTGGACGGCAAAGTTATCCAAGCCCTAAAAGGGGGGCTAGTAGTTGATTGCGACGGGATCCGCGGGTTTGTGCCTGCTTCTCAAGTACAAAGACAAAAGGACGAGCCTTTAGATGTCTTCAAAGATAAAACTATTCCTCTCAAGGTGATCGAAGTCGACCGCCGCCAAGGCAAGGTTACCCTTTCTCATCGAATGGCGGCCGGTCAAAAGAGTCAACAAGACCTTGAAAAAGTCCTGGCAGGTCTGGAAGTCGGTCAGGTTCGTCACGGCACTGTTTCCAGTATTAAGAACTTTGGTGCTTTCGTTAATATCGGCGGTATCGACGGTTTAATCCACTTGAGTGAATTATCCTGGAAAAGGGTTAAGCATCCATCTGTCTTGGTTAAAGTTGGCCAAGAACTTGATGTTTTTGTTTTGGGAGTTGATCGGGTTAACAAAAAAGTTGCCCTGGGTCTTAAGGAATTGCAAGACGATCCCTGGGTCAAGGCAACCGACTATTACAAAGCTGGACAGATTATTAAAGTTAAAATTGTTCGTTTTGCCAAATTTGGTGCTTTTGCCGAGCTTGATCATGATCTGGAAGGCTTGATCCATGTTTCGGAAATGTGCAAAGAATCTGTTCGCAGCCCTGAAGAGGCTAAGCGCCCAGACGGCCAACCAATAAAAATTGACGATGAAGTTGAAGTAAAAGTTCTGCGTGTTATTCCTGAAGAACAGAAAATTGGGCTCTCCATTAAAGGGGCAATTAGAAAAAAAGAACAAGAAGCCCTTAAGGCCGTCACTCCCCCACCAGAAGAAAACAAAGTAACCATTGGTGATATGGTGGCTCAGAAAGAAAAAGAAAGAGCAGAGCGGGAAGCCGAAGAAGAAGAGACCGAAAACGAGGCTGATGCCAGTTGAAATTCCAAGACAAGTTAGATAAGGCTGTCCAGAAAAATAATAGTTTACTCTGCGTGGGTCTTGATATTGACTTGTCTAAGATCCCCCAAACCATCCTGGCCAAAGAAGATCCCATTTTTATTTTTAATCGGGAAATCATTAACGCCACCAAAGAGCTGGTTTGCGCCTATAAGCCCAACATGGCTTTTTATGAAATGCACGGTATTTACGGTTTGTCTTCGCTAATTAAAACCATTGAATACATTCAAAGCACAGATATTCCTGTAATTCTTGACGCTAAACGAGGCGACATTGGCAATTCTTCTGCCGCTTATGCTAAAGCCATTTTTCAAATCTTTAAGGCTGACGCAGTTACTGTTAATCCTTACATGGGTTATGACTCTATTGAGCCATTCTTGGAGTATAAAGAAAAGGGTGTTTTTGTTTTAGGGTTAACCAGCAACAAAGGGAGTCAAGATTTTGAAACGGCTGATGCCGAGAAACCGCTCTACAAGGCTGTGATCAACAAGGTTAAAGAGTGGAACAAAAACAAGAATTGTGGTCTGGTTGTTGGAGCCACTAAGCCGGAACAATTAAAAGAGATTAGGGAGCTTGTCCCTCATCTGCCGCTTTTGATCCCTGGCATAGGCGCACAGGGTGGGAACCTGGAAGCTTCTGTTAGATACGGGGTTGATCGTGACGGCAAAAACGCCATTATCAATTCTTCTCGAGGAATAATTTATGCTTCTAATCAAGAAGATTTTGCCAGCGCAGCTCAAAACGCGGCTAAAGAATTGAGGGAGGCAATCAATCAGAACAGGTTTATGAAATGAAAACATATAAAGGTTTGCAGAAAAACATTAGAAAGTTAAAAACTCCCAAGATTGAGACTTGGCAGAACCAATATTCCGATAAAGATTATAACATTCACCTGGAGTTTGCTGAATTTACTTGCGTTTGCCCAAAGACCGGCTTGCCTGATTTCGCTAAAATTATTATTGATTATTGTCCCGATAAGGACTGCATCGAATTAAAATCATTTAAAGAATATCTGTTTTCCTTTAGGAATGTGGGGGTTTTCCACGAACATGTAGTTAATAAGTTGCTGGAAGACTTTGTGGCTGCCTGCAAACCCCGCTCAATCAAAATAACTGGCGAATTCAACCTTCGCGGCGGGATTAAGACTACGGTTTCGGCTGAAGCTTAGTTTTTTAAGCCGCTAATCTCAACCTAGAAATAATTCCCGGATTATCTTGGACTACCGCAGCAATAGCAGCACCATGCACTCCGCCATTATCGTCATCTTTACCAAAAACAATTAATCTTCTTGCAAAGGCATGAGTTTCAGCTGGTTCAAATCCAAATAACCCTAGCTGACTAACCTCTGCCCGCAAAACATTCAAATATCTCTCTCCAACACCACGAGCAAATCCACCAACGATATAGAATCTTTCTGGCGCAGAAGAGGCCCAAATATGATTAATTCCTATCGCTAAAGGATGGGCAACCTGCCGAACAACATCCAAAGCAAAACCATCTCTCTTCCCGTTTTTTACAAGGGCTAGTCTTGTCCAATGCAAGATGTCCCTGAAATAAGGGGCGTTTCCAGCGCGAAATGTCCCTGAAACGGTAAAAGATGTCATTATTTGGCTTATGAACAAGCTAATAATGATGGATAATAAGATAAAAA
>Ga0208953_1000320_pt1 | contig 45854 bp, 43 predicted proteins | sample RifOxyB2_FD_184033 | JGI IMG/M metagenome (GOLD analysis project Ga0208953, IMG submission 184033) | Groundwater microbial communities from Rifle, Colorado - Rifle Oxygen_injection B2 (SPAdes) | ecosystem: Environmental > Aquatic > Deep subsurface > Groundwater | place: USA: Rifle, Colorado...
ATTTGGATTAAAATGTTTTAATCCATAATTATACATTCTGCCAAAACCATTGCAATATTTATATTTAAACCCCATTTGCATACTTATTGTCCTGCTTCGCAGTCCAATATGTATCTGAACTTATACAGACGGCAGATCTTTTGTAGATCTGCCGTTTTTTTGAATTTTTTACTGATAGAGAAAAACCTCTATCTCAGCCGGGTGTGAACCGGTATATTCCCGAAATCCCAACACACCTCCTTCCTGTAACGTTTTGCCCCACTCTGTAGTGAAAATATCTCCAGTTTTTCCGCTTCCGGTTATTTTAGCAACCTTACCGCTTTTCACTTTTACCAAAACTCTCTCTCCTGGGGCAAAAGAATGTGTTGTAGATTTCAATTGCCCGGGATTCATGGTTATGTATTGAATAAGGACGGGTTTAAATTTATGCTGACCACCGCCGCCGTCAAAATTAAAGTACGGTAATCTCACCTTCCATCTCATCTTATCCCGAATCGCACTTTTCACGCTCTCAGGAGAATTAATGGTCAGATGAGTAAGGATATTGCCGGTAGTATCACAGCGATATTCCTTGCCATCAGGCGGCTCATTAAAACTCAAGCGGTAAACGATTAAGTCATTATTTAGAGCTGCCGACTCATACCAAACATCAGATACACCATAATGAAACAGCTTCGGCGACCGAAGTGATACCCCCCAGGAAATAGTTGTCAGAACAATAGCGCCGATAGTTATAAATGTAATAGCCTTTTTAGCGCCATAGATATCCGGATAATACTGCTGGGTTGGAAAATATAGGGCGCAGGTAACTATCGGAAATAAACCGGACAAAAGCATTCTCAAAAATTCTACCGTGAATGTATTAAAATACATCCTTAAGATAAACGGCAGACACCAAAAACAGATATATCCCCATAAGCCATAGAGTCCCAGAGCAAGCAATGCCCCCGAGAACTTCTGCAGACTAACCAGAGGATGATCCTTGGAAATCTCTACCTTTTTATCTCCGGCACTATTTTTCATTTTAATCAATGACATGGATGATGTTGCATTCACAGCAAACCACCATCCTGCCCACACTACAAATCCGATAAATATCGGGATATTCAGCCATGGAAAAGATTTAAAATTCATCCAACCGGTAATCCAATCCGGCCAAGGTATTTGCGGAAAAAATTTAACCGCCAAAGTAATGACAAAAAGCACGATTACCGCATTCCTGACCCACGCTCCGATTCTTTGCATTATATTATTATTCATATTCTTATCCTTTATCTTTTAAATATTTTTTTGCAAAAGCATTGGCAAAAACAACTGCCGCCGACTTCCAGGTACCGCCCTCAAAGCCCTCTTTTACTTTTTTGGCTTTGAGGCCCTCCATCTCCGCTTCCGCTTTACCAACAACCTTAATCGCTGCCGCCTTGCTCTCAACTGCTTCATCAATGTTAAAAATTTCAAACTGAGAAACTAGGGCGCCAACCCGGTGAAGATATTTATTAATATCTTCGCTGGCAGCTTTTTGAAATTCATCTTGTGAACTGTTAACTTTTAAAAATTTTTGTTTTCCGGTTAATGTCCTAAAAGCTGACATAGCAGACAGCGCCGCTTTCTTTTCTAGTGGTGGTAATTTTGACCAATTTTCATCATTTGTAATTTTTGCTTCTTCAACGCTGATCGGATCAGGAACATTGTTAATCCTTTGAAACTTCATACCGTCAAATATTCGTATAGACAGTAACACTTCAGCATTAATCGGAGTACCGGTTTTGGTAAACATAGTCGGGCATTTTATGGTTATCAGCCTCTCTCTGGTATCTATTTTTTCCACCCAAATAAAGGGCTTCAATACAAAATACCATCCGGGACCGATTTGTCCGCAGGGAATGCCGAATATATAAACCACCAATATGTACGGATAATCTACACTTATGGACCCGGATATAATATGAGCAATGAAACCGGCTAAAAAAAGAAATCCCAGCCAATTATTACTCCACATATTAATCATCATCCATAGGGCCGCTAAAATACACGGAATACAAATCCAATTGAAATTAAACGCCATCTTCGGAGGTTCAATGGTATCCAAATCATCACATTCATAATCAGACAAAAAAGCTATTGCCCGATCGTTGTGATTTCTAAAAAATTTATTGACTACCCAGTATCCTGCCAGATAAATCAACAAACAAACAACGGGTAAATAGTTCATGTTCCAATATCCTTTCAAAAAAGTTTCATTCAACATTATCAACACACCCCAAACCATCAACAAAAAAGGAACTCCCACAACCGCCGCCAACACCCAAAACAAAGGTTTCTTTTTCATTTCATCCCATGGCGCGGAAATAAAATCAGCAAGCCAATCCTTTAACCATACAAATAAAGCTTTCATGTTTTTTCTCCCTATATTTTTTATATTTATTTAGTTTTCAAAGTTCCAAATCCCCAATACTTTTATTAAAGATTACTAAAATTATAACATAAAAATAACAAAAAGTCAATGGTAAACAAACCATTGACTAATATTAGCTATTTTATATAAAAAATATCCTATTACTTCTTCATCGCTTTTTTATACAATTTCACATATTCTTTTGCCGACTTTTTCCAAGAAAAATCCCTTTTCATGCCCGCAACCTGCATCTTGCGCCATTTTCCAGGATGATTACAAAAAATATCAATCGCTTCTTGCAAGCTATCAAACAACTCCTGCTTTGATATATCCTTAAAAACAAAACCTACTTTACTGTCTACCGTATCAGCTAAACCTCCGGTAGCGCGCACCACCGGCACGCTGCCATAGCGCATGGCAATCATCTGCCCGAGACCGCAAGGCTCAAACCTGGAAGGCATGAGAAACATATCTGATCCGGCATAAATCTGCTGCGCCAACTCCAGATCAAACTTGATCTGCGCGCTGAATTTCCTGGGAAATTTTTTATTCAACCCCTTCAAATGTTCTTCATATTCATGTTTCCCTGTTCCCAAAAAAACGAATTGGCAGTCAAGATCACTCAATTTTTCCGTAATCAGCTCCAGCCCCTTCTGCCATACCAGGCGCGAAACAAGTCCAACTAACGGCCTATCCTTGTCTTGCGGCAATCCTAGTTTTTTTTGCAGAATCAATTTATTTTTATATTTTTGTCCGAGAGAATTAATGGAATAATTCTTAAAAATAAATTTATCTTTAGCCGGATCAAAAAAATCAACATCAATTCCGTTTAATACACCATAAAGATCTTTCTTTCTTTTTCTAACCTCCTTGTCCAAACCAGCGCCATAGGTGCTGGTCATAATCTCTTGAACATATTTTTCACTAACCGTATTCACGATATCTGCGTTCAATATGCCCTGCATCATATAGTTAATATCTCCGTTTTTAGCATCCTCCGACAAGGTCTTTAATGAATTAACATGCAGGTTACCGGTGCTCAGAACTTCTATTTCCGACACCCCCTGATAATTTAGATTATGGATAGTAAAAACTGTTTTTATTCCCCGTAAAAATTCAAAATCAGTATTCTTTAAAATATCAGGAATCATGGCTGTGTGCGAATCCTGGCAATGTACTACATCCGGATTAAAACCAATAATCGGCAATATATAAAGAGAGGCGAAAGAAAAAAATAAAAATCTCTCGGAATTATCCCCGCGCGCATAAACAGTATTAAACTTAAAATATTCCGGCGCATCAATAAAATAAATCGGTACGCGCGTCCCGGGCAAAAAAGATTCCCAAATATCCACCTTAATCAGACATCTGCCGGATGGAACCTCTAAATTCTCATAAATCTTTTTTAGTTTATATTTCTCCCTGTCTATAAGTCCGTACAAAGGCATGATCAAGCGAATATCACAATTTAATTTTTTAAGCGCCGGCGGCAGGCTACCGGCCACATCGCCAAGGCCTCCCACCTTGGCAAAGGGGGCAACTTCCGCTGACGGCATCCATATTTTAATTTTTTTAATTTTTATCCTTGACATATTATTATTTTTATATTAAAGTAATTTAATATTAATAAACTAAAATCAGGGGGGTATAGCTTGAGCAACACGCTAATAAAGATTCAAACAAGAACAAATAAAAAAACAGGAAAAACATTTAAACTAGGAAAAATTTTAGACCTAGAAACCGAAGAAGTCTTATACACCGCCGAAGGGCCGACTCATGCCCATGTCAAAAGGGAATTAAGAAAATCAAATCTAATACCTACAAATGTTATAATCTCTAAAAAAGAAACGATATTTACCAAAAAAAACTAAAACAATACAAACACTATTTGCTAAAAATAGTGTTATTTTTTTTCTCCAATCCATTTTAAAATATCCAGCGGCAGAGAATCATCCGGCAACTCTCTGGTATTCACTATCAAATATGGCAGTTTACTCTTTTTCACTTCTTTTTTATATTCATTCTGCTGCCCCATGTACCATTCAGGACTCTTCACAATATTCTTATAGTGGGGATATAAACTTAGTCTATCTTGTATTCTTTTTTCTATTAATTTTTTATCTTCCGGAAAAGTAACCAAAATATGCTTAAAATCCAAATCCTGAAGCTTCTTTTCCACTCCCTTATGAAAAATTTCCTGATTATTATGAAGCCGATGATAAATCTTGTCGGAAATGTTGAATTTTTCCACCATAATGTTATTATCCCGCAAGCTATGAAAAATATGCAAATATCCATCAATCACTCCGGCGCTGTTTCTGGTGCCGAAAACGCCATTATCGGCATTAAACCAATGACAGCCATCCAAGACATAACTGGACTTATTATGTTTCGGCTCTAAATGATTATAAATCCGAGACATGAGCCAACTTTTTCCGGCCAGCTCAGCTCCTTCAAAAATCAAATGATGCAGATATTTGGTTAAAAGTTAAAAGTCGAAAGTCGAAAGTTAACTTTTAAATTAAAAATTATATAAATGAAAAAAATACAAGGATAAAAGGATATAAGATACAAACAAATCAGAAGATACAAATTAGAAACTATTTGATTTTTTTAATTTTTAATTTAAAATTTGTTTGTTACTTGTGTCCTTATTAAAATATTCTTAAATCTTAAATCGTAAATCTATATATCTACTTCTCCCTTTAAATAATGATAAGCAAGTAAAAATGTTCCGGCGTTCCAAGATTGCTTATCCATACCCATCGGCTTTCCGCTTTTACCATGAAACCATTCGTTAAAGCCCCAATCATTCACTTTGTTCACTTTTGCTAAATTAACAAATTCTTCCTGCGCCAAGTCTTTTTTTCCCGCTTTAGCAAGGGCCATTACCCAAAAGGCGCCCACATAAGGCCAGATACCGCCGTTATGATAATGCCAAGGTTTATTTTCTTCCTCCATATAATCTTGCCACTCTTCATCTTTTTCTTTTATCGGTGGAAACAGAACCTGTACCGGAAATTTTTTATTTACGCCGTTATTGCGCATATATCTGATAATTGCCTGGCTGCGCGCCTGATTAGCCACGCCGAACAAAATAGCGAGTAAGTTGCCATACACATCGCAATGACTACCGGCATATTTGTGCCCGACATAATGAAGATAATACGGCATATTCTCCGTTTGTTCCTGAATAATTCGTAATTCTTTCAATCTATGAATCTCACGCAAAATATATTTTGACCTGTTTAGATCGGCGGTATGCGGCAAAAATAAATTATTAAGTCCGTCTAATACCAGCTCTCGTTTCCGGGAATAACCATAAAGAGACAAAACCATTGACCATAAAACATTGGTATATAAAACTCGCCCGTTGTCCGGCATATTATCAGCCCAACCGCTAGCCTCTCCCTGCTCCAGCATCCCGCAATCATTTTGATCCTGAAAACTCAGCCAACGCAAAGCCTTTTTTATCTTGATTTCATATTTTTCATAAAGAGTGCTGTCAAGAGAATATTTATTATAAAAATCTAAAGCAATCAGCCACCAAAGAGTTGAATCTATACTCCCCAGATACCAAAAAATATTTTTTCCTATTGCGGGCTGGGTGGAAAAAGGAATTTGTCCTTTTGAAGTTTGATGGGTTCCCAGTGTCTCCAGGCTGTCCTTGGCAATTCTTAAAAGTTTTTTATTTCGGCTTGCAATCATTCCCAGGGAGCAAATACAAGCATCGCGGCCAAAAATATAATCATAACGCTTATCTATTGCCCTCTTAGAATCCGCACATGCCTTGATGCCGTACTGATTAGAATTAGCAATTAATAGCTCAATAGATTTTTGATAACATTTTTTTATTAAATTTTGTTTAGTATCAAACATTAAATATAAACTTTATAATATTAAAATGCTAGCATGTTAACATAAATTATATTCCTATAATTTTTTTAACTCCTATTAAATATTCTGAGTCAATTTTAAAATAATCCCATGATTTTTGAATAGGATACCTGCCGCCCTCAAATCGATGAAAATCCGATCCGCCGGTTTCTATCCAATTAAGTTCTCGAGCTAAAATCTGTATGTGCATTATTGCCCCCAGGGAATGATGGGGAGACAAAACTTCTACGCCGTCTATACCCATTTTCTTTAATTCTATCCAAGCATCACGGTCTATGAATCCTTTTTTGGCTGGATGATTAAGTATTAAGACTCCTCCTATTTTTTTCTTTAATTTAACTATTCGCTCAATGCTGATGTAGCTCTCTCTGAGTTTATTAAGTTTCTCATTATGAAAATATTCATGAATAACATCTCCCTCCCTTGGATGATGCATCTCTAATTCTTTCTTAATTTTTTTTAAATTATGCGGAACAGCCATAATATCGTCAACAACATGGTTTATAGGAACATAGTGCGTGTACTGATCTAGAACTTTATTAATTTTTATTTTAAACCCCAAATCAACCAGTTTTTCTAAAGACCACCTTATTCTTCTTCTTCTTCGTATTTGACTTTCACGAAGCATGTCATGCAGGCAAGGATTAAACTCATTAATGTTGTACCAAACCAAATTAATCCTTCGATTGCCAAATTTTGCATAAAGCTCTACACCAACAATTGGTTTGATGCCATATTTTTTACACGCTATTTTAAACTCATTCACTCCGCCAACAGTATTGTGGTCGGTAATAGCAGCAACCCTTACTCCTTTTTTATTCATAAACTGAACAAGTTCGGTAGGAGTTAGATAACCATCGGAATATGTAGAGTGAAGCTGTAAATCAATTCTCATAAAATTTAAATATTAAAATCATTAAATATTTTTTCAATAAGTGGTTTGGCTCTTTCCGGCTCTTCTATATCTTTTATTAAAAAATAAGTAATAGTGCGCATCATAGTCCAATAATAATAGTTGTTAATACGCTCCTTAACTGCATCATCCATTTTTATATCAGGAACTAATTTAAAATACTTGTCTAAAAATATTTTTTTTATTTTCTCCGTAAACTCTGTGTCACCTATTTTTCGATTAGACATATACTCTAGTTGCTGCAGAAATGCTCCCAAATCGCGAGTAAAGTCGGATAAACAAAGATCTGTAAAATCAATAACGGCTATTTTTGTTTTACCCACCTTGATAATATTTTCAGGGTGAGCATCTCCATGAACAAGCCAGCGTTTATCCGTAGAGTTTAAAAAATTATTTTCCTTTCCAATTAACCTATTATATATTTTCTCATAAGCGTTAAAATATTCCGAGTGATCCCTTTTAATTCTGTGTAAAATATGTTTCACCCCGGGAAAAACTGTTTCTATTCTGCTGTTTTCTTTGTTAAAATTTCTAGCCGAAGATATTGGTGTTTTATGAAGTTTTGCAAACCAAGCAGCGGCTTTTTGAGTCATGACTTCAACTGCCTCCCTGTCGCCTTCGCGAATATAGTAATATAAATTATTCCCCTCTACTCCTCGATAAAAAGTTCCTGAAAAATAATCAGAATAAAATAGTGGGTGTGGTATAGTTAAATATCCTCCGCCAAAACCACTTTCCCATAAAAATTTCAAACTATCATATACATTTTTACGCGGTTCGTCGCTATGTGCCGAACAAAAAATAGGCAACTGTTTTATTTTTCCATCATTTGTAATAAAATCGGTTTTAAATTCAACCACCACATGATAGGTGTTTTCCCAGATGTTTTTTTTATATGCATAGATATTTATTTTTTTTATACCCGCAAAATCAGGATAAAGCGGCAATACCTCTTTTTCAAATAAATTTTTGACATAATTTTCATCAAAAAGTTGTAAAATCTTATTCATAATAATTAATTCAGGTAACAAGTATCAAGAAACATGTAACATTTTTAAAAATAAAAAACTATTTAATGCTACCTGCTATCTGCTATGTATTGTTTATATTATGTTTTTTTCCAATAATAAACCCAATGTTTTTGCCAAACCATTTTTTCTATTTCTACATATAATTTTTCAGCTTTAATTTTAGCATCTCTGGTATTTTCACCATCAAGCGTTCTAACTGCGCGTATTAATTCGTTTATACCCCTTTCAATCTCATCCGGACTCCAAGAAAGTGAACTAAAGGACCTGAAATCCCTGGCGCTTGCCCACCAAAAAGTACAACTAGCCATTCCGCGAACCAGGTGCCAGCGCGCCCACCAGTAATTCAAATCTTTTTCATTTTCCTCAATGGTTTCATAAGCTAAACCTAATAATTTCCAAATTTTCTTATGGATGGTGTTTGTTTTTTCTTGCCACAGGTTAAATGGCTGCCCTTGGGAAAATTCTTTTTCGGTGGTTTCCCAGCTATGCGGCGCTGGACTGATATCTAAAAACTCTTTTTGACTGTCTATAAACTCAGAAACGGTCATTGTTTTTAATTTTGAATTCTTTAATAATTTTTCAAATTCGGCAGTATGATCAATGTATCTGAGTCCATAAAGCTCTCCATCGGTAGCGGAGATAATCTTTTCTTCTTCCCCCTTGATATTAATTAATTTGTTGATTGCATTGGGAACATACTCTTTGGAAACAGCTCGGGAACGAAGCACTATTTTTATTCCGCTATTTCTATCTTTATAAACTTTTTCCGTATCCGCTTCCGCCAATTTTCCATTCCAAGCCATCTCATCCAGAATCAGCCACTCATATCCGGCTTTTTTTACAATTTTGGAAATATTATGACTATAAGCCATCTCCGGCAAGAAAAAACCACGCGGTTTAAAATTTTTTCCAAAATGCTTTTTTAACAATTCTTCATTTTCTTGAATTTGCCTATAAACCTCTTTCTTCGGAATTAGAGGAAGCAGCGGGTGATAACAAGCGGTTCCGGTTAAATCAATTTTTCCTTCTTCTATTAATTTTCCAATTCTGGAAATTAAATCCTGATACCCAAGTTCTTCCCAACGAATAAGCAAGCTGCCATTAATATTTACGGTAAATTTGATATCTGCATGCTCCTCCAGTGCCCTAATAATCCGCAAGTAGCTTTTTTCTGTTGCCTCTTTTATAATGCTAGCATCAACATTAACCGGTTGATAAAAATGTAAAAAATTAATCCAAATCATATTATTGTTAAATATTTAAATCCCAAACGAACACCTGAGACTAAAAGGCATAATTATTTATTTTTTACTGATTCGTTTTCTTTGGTCTGCCTCGGGCGAAGGTCGGACACCCTTAAAGCTTTTTTGTAAAGCGTTACATATTTTTTAGCGGGAATTTCCCAACTATTAGATTCCTGCATCGCACGCAGAATCATATTTTTCCACACATCTTTATAGTGAAAATTTTCCAGAGCGCGAACTATTGCCCGATACATAGAAAATTTATTAAATTTTTCAAAAACAAATCCCGTACCATCACAAGTTGTCGGATCAAAATCAATAACTGTATCATGAAGCCCCCCAACCCTCCTAACAATAGGAATACAGCCATAGCGCATAGCTTTTAATTGATTAATGCCGCATGGTTCATAATGAGATGGTAATAAAAAAAAGTCAGCTCCGGCATAAAGCAGTGTTTCGTATTGAGCATTGCCGGTAAACGGTATCCAAATAAATTTTTTGGGGTACTTTCTGGATATTCTTTTTAATTCTTTTATATAATTTTTATCTCCATCACCAAGCATTATAAGCTGCATATCTAAATTCATTAACTCTTCAGCAATCTCCGAGACCAGAGCAAGCCCCTTTTGAAAAGTAATACGGGAGGTAGTACAAACAAGTGGAATATCAGGATTAACCGGCAAACAAAACTTTTTCTGTACATACTCCTTGTTTAATTTTTTTCTATGAATTTTTTTACAATTATAGTTTCTAAAAAGTCCCGGATCATTGTTGGGGTTAAAAGATTTATAATCAATGCCGTTAACAATGCCAAAAAGACGATCCTTTCTGTTTCTTAAAATTTGATGCAGATCTTGTCCAAATTGACGGGTCATCAACTCATCCCTGTATTTCTCGCTGACCGCGCTGATTACATCAGCCGAGAGAATGGCTCTTTTTGCAAAATTTATATTTTCTAAATCCGGGTTTGAAAAATGCGGCAATCTTTTATGTCCGTAGTCTTTATTTTTAAGCGGAACCTCCCACCAATTTTTCCCTAATTGAAATATTAAATTATGAATAGTAAAAATAGTTTTAGCTTTACTCAGGGTTTTAGAATATCGAAACTTGGTTTTCAAATAAAAGGGAATTAGTCCTGTCTGCCAATCATGACAATGAACGATATCGGCATTAAATTTCAAAAGTGAAATTAATTTGAGCGCCGCCACATCAAAAATCATCCATCTTTTATTTTCACAACTGGAGCCATAAAGAGTTTTTCTTTTGGAAAAATATTTTGGACATTCCATAAAATACACAGAAAGTCCCTCCATCATATATCCCTGCCAATAATTCACCCTAACAACATCTTCAGAATTAATATACAAATCCACATTCTCATAAATAAGTTTTAAATCATATTTTTTCTTATCAATTATTTTTCCGTATAACGGAGTAATAGCTATAACATCGTGCCCCAATCTTTTAATAGCCTTGGGCAAGCTTCGAGCCACATCTGCCAAACCACCACTTTTTGAAAATGGATCAATCTCACTGACAATAGAAACGATTTTTAATACTTTAGACATAAAAATTTATTCTTTCTATTTGTCACCCTGAACTTGATTCAAAATGACACAAAATTATATTTTATTATTTATTGCGCAGATTGCAACAGCCAAAGCGTCGGCCGCATCATCCGGTTTTGGTATTTTATTTAAATTTAAAATTAATTTTACCATTTTTTGTACTTGCAATTTACTGGCTTTGCCATAAGCCGATACCGCCTGTTTAACCTGCAGGGGCGTAAACTCAACAATCGGAATGTTATTTTGTCTGCATGTTAAAAGAACTACTCCGCGGGCCTGTCCTACAATCAAAGCGGTTTTCGCATTATTACAAAAAAATAATTGTTCCACCCCCACTCTCTTCGGTTTATATTTTAATATTATTATTTTTAATCTTTTGTGGATTATATCCAATCTGTCAGGCAAAGAAAGATTAGCTTTTGTTACAATAGAACCATAATCCAAACAAATCATTTTTCCTTTATTTTCCTTTATAACTCCGAATCCGGTATCAGCAATGCCCGGATCAATACCCAAAATAATACTCATACAAATAACTTTATAAACAATGCTTTAATTCTCTAATTTTTAAAAATTATGATTTAAAATTTATTTAAAAATTAAAAATTTTATCGAACATTTGTATAATAATCAGCCACATCCTCGCAATCATCAAGGGCTTCCATAAAATTTGCCAATCTTTCACCGGCTTCATCATCTAAATCCTGTTTTTCTTTGGCTGTATACTCCATTTCTGCAGACTCTATTTTAATATGCTTATCTTCTAACACTTTATTTATAGACTGCAGGTTGTCCAATCCAGTATAAATAACTATTTCCTCATCTCCAACCTCAATGTCATCGGCGCCCAGATCAATCATTTCTAATTCAAATTCATCCATATCCATACTCCCCATAACAGCTTTCTCTATGCGGATCACGCCCTTTTGTTCAAAATTCCACATAACAGCCCCCAAAGAACCGCCTGCCTTGGTAAATAAATGGCGCACGCTGGCAGCGCTGCGGTTTCTGTTATCAGTCAAACATTTAACTATAAATTGTGAATTTTCTGGACCGATTCCCTCATAAATCAACTCTTCAATTTGCTCAGACTCAATCTCTCCTGTACCTTTTTTAATCGCCCTTTCAATATTATCTTTAGGCATATTAGCTTGTTTGGCCCTTTCTACCGCCATGCGCAAATTAAAATTAGTATCCAGATCTCCTCCTTTTTCCCGCGCGGCTATAGTGACTATTTTAGCTAATTTTGTAAAAATAGCTCCTCTTTTAGCATCTTGAGCCCCTTTCCTCCTTTTAGTTGTGGCCCATTTACTGTGTCCTGACATAATATTATCACTTCGCGAGCCCCACTTGCGAATGGGACACATGCGAATAAAAATTATTTTTAAAAAAACAGGCTTAAAGCCTGATTGATTATGATATAATAATACCACAAAAATAAACAAAAATCAATAGAAATATTCAAGATATTAATAAAAAATTCGTTTTGTCACTTTTTGGATATCATCCTCTGTTATTTTTCCTCTTTTAATTTCTAAAGCGCGAAGCTCATTAATTGCCTTGCTAATTTGAGGTCCTGGTTTATAACCCATTTTTATTAAATCCTTACCGGAAATCTTTAACTTTTTTTGTGATTTAAATAATTTTTCAATACGATTAAATATTTTTTCGCCTATCTCTTGTCCCTTCTTATCCAATCTTCCGATATTTAACTTTATTAATCTCACCAAATTCTTTCCAAATTTTTCATCTTGAATGAATACTTTTTCTAATTCCACATCGTTAATCTTGTTAATTTCTTTAAAAAACCAATCAGCGCGATATATCAAACGAACTAAATCTTTAGTTAATCCTTTAGAAAAATTAAACCTTCTGGATATTAACTGAATATCGCTAATATCCAATTTGCCTAAATCATAGAAAAGACCAGCGAGTTTTAGTTCAAAATCAGCATCTTGCGATAAGCTTGCAAATTTTTTCTGCAGCGCCCTTAAATCCTCCTGTCCCAAGTCCTCTATTTCCGGCAATAAAACTTTTAACATTCCTGTATCTTTCAATATTTCCAAAAATTTAATCGGATCAGCCCTTAGAGCCTTTTTTGCCTCATTTTCAATATCATTTCTGGAGGTGGCGGTTTGCGGTTTATTCTTATCCTCATCCCAGACAGTCTGAAGAAATATAGGCATATTCTGTCCTGCCTTAATTTTAAATAAATCTCTTATTTGTTGTTCATATACCAATGCTTCTTTTAATTGTTTTGAATCCGTAAATATGTCATACGCGCTTTTTTCGGAAGGTTTGGTTATATTCCGCATAGAATCCATAATATCTTCATCAATGTCAGCTCTCAATTCAACAGCAAGGCGCATAGCTCGGAAAGCTCGGGATGTATCCTCTTTTTCAATTCTTTCTTTCGGATTTCCAATCATTATTACTTCTTTTTTTAAAAGATCTTCTAAACCGCCGAACTCATCAATCAACTCTCCGGTAGACATATCAATAGCCATGGCATTAAAGGTAAAATCTCTTCGCTCCAAATCCTCTTTAATATTCATATTAGCATCTATTACGGGCTGCATATCTCTCTTTATACCATGAATTCCTGATTTTCCGGATTGTGAATGATCATCCCGGCGCGGATAAGCAATATCAATATGTTCTCCGTCTTCTGTAAAATTTTCTGGCTTAAAATGAATAACTCCACGGGCTTTTTGTATTAATTCCTCTTGTTCTTCCTTGCTCTTTTTATCAATATCATCTTCATATCCCAAGTTAAAACGCAACTTGCCGTACCCAGAAACAGACTTGATTAAATCAGCGGAATCTACATGGTTTACTACTATATCAATGTCGTTAGGTTCTTTTCCTAAAATAATATCCCGCACAGCTCCGCCAACAAAATAAACCCCAGCTTCGGGGTTTGTTTTTTTGAGATCATGAATAAATCTAAATTCTTCTTTAGATTGGGTTTCTTTGTGAAATTTTTCCAGCCTTTTTTCAATTTCTCTATACAATTCTTCCCTGCTATTCCCTAAAGTCTGGCTTGGTTTCTCCATAGTCATAAATGGTGCGGACGGAGAGACTCGAACTCTCATACCCGAAGGCACATGGGCCTAAACCATGCGTGTCTACCAATTTCACCACGTCCGCTATTTTTATTGCTTTTATTATGTATTTTTTATTAACCTTTGTCAATAGAGAATAGGCTGGGTTTAAGAAACTAATTATTGCTAATTTGCTAAGAATAGTATATAATATAATTAAGACTTCTGTGACCCACAAGTCTATTTAAATATTTTAATAAAATTTATGTCTCAAAGTTTAGATAAAAAAACTATTGAAGAAATTAAAAAAAGTTTACTTGAACGCAAAGAGTCTATTATTAAAGAATTAAGCGAAATAAACAAAAACGATCATCAAGTTAAATTTCCCGACCTGGGAGATGCTCCGGATGAGAATGCTCAAGAAATAGAAGAATACTCCACCAGCTTAGCCACTGAAAAAGTTTTACAAACAACTCTCCGAGATATTGAAGGAGCGCTGGAACGAATAGAAAATAAAACTTACGGAAAATGTAAATACTGCAAAAAAGATATTGGAATAAAAAGAATGTTGGCGCGCCCGGCAGCCAGCGCTTGCGTAGAATGCAAAACCAAGTTACAGAATGCAGAATAATATTACAAAAAAAAATAGCACACAAAAAATAGCAATAATCATTTTTATTGCTATTTTTTGTGTATCGATTGACCGTTTTTTAAAAATTTTATCCTCAGTTTATTTAAAACCAACTTATATAATAGAAAACATTCTACAATTTAACTTTGCAAAAAACTACTTCATTGCTTTCTCAATTCCATTTACCGGCTTAATTTTAAACATTACTATTACTTCTATTCTTCTTTTTCTAATTTACCATCTAGTTACCGTTTTAAAAGAAAATAAAATTATTTATAGCTCGTGCCTTATATTTATAATTTTGGGTACGATGAGCAATTTATTCGATCGCCTCAAATATGGTTATGTTATAGATTATATCGATCTAAAATATTTTACTGTTTTTAATATTGCCGATTCAATGATAGTTTGTGCAGCTGCCTGTCTTATATTAATCATATTAAAAGAAAAAAAATAAAATCACCCAGCCGCTGTCTTTTTAGCGGAAGACCCTCTAATACTTCACAACTCGCTCATTTTCGTTTAAATGTTCTATCTCAATAAATTTTGTTTTTTCGGGCAAGATTTTTTTTATTTTCTCCGGCCACTCAATAATTGTAATCGTATTTTTGTCTCCAAAATACTCCTGCGCCCCAATTGCCGCTAAATCATTTTCTCCTGTCAATCGATAAGCATCAATATGGCACAATCTTTTTATTGATTTAATTTTTACCGGATAAACCTTCATAATTACAAAAGTGGGGCTGGAAATATTGTGAGTAATCCCAAGTCCGCGTGCCAACCCTTTAGTAAAAACAGTTTTACCTGCGCCCAAGTTGCCTAAAAGGCCGATAATTTCTCCGCCCCTTAAATTTTTTGCATATTTCTTGGAAAAATCAAATGTCTCTTTTTCGGATTTAGTAATTATTTTTTTATTCATAAATTTATTATAATAAAATAAAAAAAAATAAGCAAAAATCACCCACCATCCCAAACTAAAATCCGGAACTCCAATATTAATTTACTAAAATTAATTGACAAAAAAAATATAACATGATAAATATATAATATTAGTACCTTTTGAAAATAAAAAGGAGTTTTATGAACGACGCAAAAAGAAAAGAACAAGCAATTTTACTATTTGTAGAAGCCGTAAAATTAGCCAGAAAAGGCGATACCGAAAACGCTGCCAAGCAAGCAGAAGAAAGCATCAACATCTTAAAAACCGTCGAACCCCTTGAAAATAATCAGTTATATATTGACGAAATCCCGATGCCTAAAATTATTAATGCCGAAGAAGTTATTATACGAATGACTCTTTACGATATAAACATAAAAATATGAAATATAAAAGTTAGGAAAAATTCCTAACTTTTTTATGTGGGCGCGGTGGGACTCGAAAGGGCAAGCCCGTCCCGATCATATTGTTTATATTTTATTTTTTATTCAAATTTTATTTTTTTAAAAATTTTACTATATCTAAACATTGCTCATCGTGGTTTCTCAACCCAAAAACACCCACATAAAAAGAAACACTCAAAAATGAGTGTTTCTTTTTATGTGGGCGCGGTGGGACTCGAACCCACACAAGTTGCCTCACACGCACCTGAAGCGTGCGCGTCTACCAATTCCGCCACGCGCCCATTATTGCCATCTCTAAATATTTTTGTGGACTTAAGGGGAGTCGAAGGGGCGAAAGCCCCACACCTTCAGCAAGTAACCTATTAAAATATTATCTAGTTTTTTCTATACCCCAATATTCCTACTTTTGTTCACCTATAATCAAAAGGACTTCTCTGCCCTACAAATCCACATATAATATTCTAACCTGTGCAGCAGGTTAGAATATTATATGTGGACTTAAGGGGAGTCGAACCCCTGACCTCTGCCATGCGAAGGCAGCGCTCTAGCCAACTGAGCTACAAGCCCTTTAATTATAACGGATTTACTGCACAAAACCAATATACCATATTCAATAAATGAAAAACAATAACTGAATTATCTTTATAATGCTAATTAATTCTATAACATGGGGCACCAAAAGGTCAATATCTAAAAAACTATTTATTATTTATTTGCAAATATCCATTTTCTATTTGCTTGAAAAAAAATTTATTAATTTCGGAATTATCAATTATTCTCTTTAACATTTCTTCTTTTTCCTTATCTAAAACCAGAGATATTCTGCTATTTTGCGACTTAAACGGTAATAACTCAAAATTAAAATCATTATCCTGCCAAACAGCTTTTATCGCCAGGCCTTTCTGTGTTTCTTCATTAAAATACTGGTCAAAAATAAAATTACCCAAAGAATAAAAAATTGCTCTATTCTTATAAATCTCCACTCCTTGAACAACATGTGGATGATGGCCGATAATTAAATCCGCACCAGCATCAATAAGCTCATGAGCCAATTTTTGCTGGATACTGTTAAAACGCTGGTCATACTCATTTCCCCAATGAATATTTACCACTATTATATCACTCTTTTCTTTCAGTTCTTTTATTAGTCCCTCAAATTTATTTTCTAACTTTTCTCCCAACAAACTTAAACCCACCATAGCAATCCCTTTATTGCCCAGCTGAATTATTGTACTGCTGCAGTCATCAATAATACCATTAATGCACCCCGAATAATAAAACCCTAATCTGTCTAAATTTTTTCTAGTTTCTATAATGCCACGCGCGCCCTGATCATCAAAATGATTGTTGGCTAGATTCAAAAAATTAAAATTGTATTTTTTCAACCCGATGACCAAACTCGGATCAAAGGCAAAATCAAATTCTTTTATCGGCGGATAATAAGCGGCTTTATCGGTTACCGGCCCCTCCAGGTTTGCCGATATTAAATCATAACTATCAAAAAAATTACTTTCATTCAAATCATCAAACAGAAAAGAGAGATTATTATCTTTTATTTTGGTCAGCACATATCGATCCAACATCAGGTCGCCCAAAAATAGCATCTTGATTTTATCACTTTCTTGCGTAAAATATCCGGTAACATAACTGGTAGTACTATCCAATTCCGGCCTGTTAGTTAATAGAGCTGAATTAGAATTATGCAATAATTTAAATGCAGCATTCTGCAATTCACAAAATTTAAGAATCGTATAAATAGCAGGCGGAGAATCTATATCCAAATCGTATATATTTTCAAAATCAAAACTTCTAATAGCCTGAATACTGTCCTGATCATTTTTTTGCGCGGTCAAGCTGTCTTTATAATGGGAAAAGTCCGCACTGGCAAGCATTAAAAAATTTTTATCTTTCACTGCTTCCATTAAAATTTTTACTAATTCATCCCCTTCCGCCTTATTGATATTTGATCTTAAAATCAAAGGAACCATTTTTGCTTTCGGAAAATATTTTTTGATAAAAGACACTTCACCGTAAATAGCGTGTTCGTTGCCAATCACATTTTCATTGATTTCAATATCCTCGTAATTCTTCAGGATATCCAAAATATTGCGATCATTTTTCAGTATTCCATAAGGCGTCTCCCAGTCATATTCAGAAGTAATAATCTTAGCATTTCCTTGATTATAATGATTCGGCCCTATTAAAATAATTGTATCATAATCCTGACCATCAAGATTATAAAAAAATTCACTAATTAGATCAGCCGCTAACAAATGGTGCGGAATTATTCCCGCTACCACCCGCTTGCCGGACAGATCAAATTCTTTCTTGTTGAATTTCCCGGCTGTTTCAAAAAAATCTTTATTATTTGGGTTAGAAATATGGCGAATCTGCGTCATAACCACAAATCCTTGTTCCAAAGAATTTGATATAGGTAAAATAATTAAGCCTGCAATACACAGGCTTAATATAAAGATAATCACAATGTATATTTTCAAGCTTTGCATTTTATTTAATCAATTCCTGCGACCATTTGTCCGACACCGGCATCATATCTTTCTTTTCATAAACCAGCGCTTGCCAATCCTCATCAGCCAAGCGTTCATCCAGTTTATCGGTAAATTCATAATGATTAAAGACTAATCCGCGGGTCAAGCGCGTTCCATTTACATCTTGAATAGCCACATAAATAATAAAAGGTTTGCCGGTCGCTTCATACAAAATCTCCTGATGCACAACATCGGTATGGATATCAGCAATTATTCCAGCACGCTTTTCTTTCTGGGTCAGCTCTTGCCCATTGATCGGCTCCACTATTCTGGATAAAACAATATTAATGGTGCGCAATTTTTCAAAATCCTCATCGCTTATCTTTTTATTCTCTAATTCCTTTTCTGTAATTTCTCTAAAAAATTTCGCCGAATCAATAAAAGACTCATATTTATATTTAAACTCTTGCGGAAAAATATCCCGTTTTTCAAGTCCATTTTTCGTGACCTCTGCCAAGGCAATAATCTTATTCCAAAAATCAATATCAGGCTCTACATAACCCTTCACCACCGGCGGAAGCTTATCAGGATTATCTCCGCCGCCGCCCAATTCCGCATAAGACTGCTTGGCGTAAAGCAGGGTATCATGTTTTAATTCTGTAAAAGAACCGAGCACTGTGCTTATATTTTTTTTCATCCAGCTGTCATTCTGCATAAAGACGGGATATCCCGCGCCGTATCCGGAAAGCAAAGATCGGAAACAATCCAGCCAGCTCCAATAAATATTCTGACTCCACGCATCTGCGGGGTAGCCGGCAAATTCCGCAATCAATTTTTTCGTTTTTTTGGCGATTATTTTTTCCGATTCTCTTCCCTGCTTTTCTATCCTCAAAGGATTATTAATCCATTCATCCAGATAATTTTTGACGGCTTTGTTTTCTGGCGCAATAATATGCAGGGGCATAAGCGCTGTCGGCATAGTCGGCAGCAATTGCCCTGTTTCCGGATCGGGAGCGCCCACTCCCTGGGTTAAATTATTGATAATATATGCATCCGGAGTAAATCTCTGCCCCATAAAACGAAACTGCTTGATATCCGCCAAAAGCTTGTCTCTTTGTCCGCCGTCATCATATACCGCCAATGCCTCCGAAACGATTCTTGGCGCCGGCAAATCAGATTTAGCTTTAGCGATGAATCGTTCCATGAAATCATTTTTGGTAAATTCTTCTTCAGACACATTGCTGTCTCCGGAAATTTCTTTCATGACTCCCGAATATTCATAAGCGGTCAGATCATCCACTTCGCCCACAAAAAAATTTATCACTTCCGACATATCCGACCACATTTTTGATAATTTTTCGTCACCCACCCGCAGATTGTTTATCTGTCCGGTAATCAACAGTGCATCCCTGGTAAGATCTGGGCTGGAAAGAGTGAAGCCCATCCGGCCATACCACATCATAGCTACAAAATAACTTTTCAAAATATCATTTTTTGTATAATGCGATCGGGGCTTGAACTGGGAATAATCATTTATGAAATCCGGGCGGAGTGGAGAAAATATGGACGATTTTTCCATACCCTTGGAAGCCTGTATCAGTTCCAATTCAGACTTGGCCAATTCATAAATATCTTCACCCAGATCCATGTCGGCGTACTTTTTTTCCGGCAATGAGAAAATAAGCTTTTCTCCGCTAGCAGCTATTTTTTGGCGGTCCTGCGCATCCAAAAACTCCGCAAAATTTTCAAAATCTTCCGGCTTCAGATCCACATCAGCAGAATTCGTACCTGCGTCTAAAACAACCAAAGGAACAAGGTAATAAGCCGATAATCTTTTATAAGAATCTTTTAATCTTGAATCAGTCGCAGTATTGTATTTATTGATAGAATCTATAAATAAAACCTTGGTCATAGCAAACAGCATAGGTTGAAACCTTGTTTCTTCCATCCTTTGAAAACTGCGATCTATCAAAATATGATACAAGTGAAGAGCCAGGTCGCTGGTAATAAAAATAGCATTGTTCGGCTGGCGATAATACTGATTGGAATTTCCATCGAAAATATTATAAGCATCGACGAAATCATCCTTATTGCCCCAGCTGGATTGGTCATTGATGATATTGTTTTCCGCGAGGAAAAAACCATCGCCTTCCAGCGCCCTGATCTGCTCTTCTGAAAAATCAATATTTTCTTCTTTGATAAAACTCTGCAAATTTTCAAGCTCATCAGCGCTGATTTCATAAAAAGGAACTGATGGCCTGACTTGATTTTCATCTTTTTTGATCTGCGCAAATGCCGGCCTGACTAAATCAAATTTCCACAAATTATATTCCTGTATTTCTACCCCATCTTTTTCTGTATCTTTTTGCTCCTGAGCCATGGTTAGAATGTTTTGCTTTTCTTTTTGCTGATTCCAATAAACAAAAGCTAAAAAAGCCAAAACCGCTATAAAAACAATAATCAAAATATTTAAAATTATCTTCTGATTTTTTTGCATAAAATTATAAAATTAAAAATAATTATATTTTAATAATATCATATCTATTATAAAAATACATTATCAAAAAACTTATATAAAATATAACTTAAAAATAATATTATCGTAACACGCTGTATATGGGTATCGGGTATTATTTTTAAAATTTTATTTTAAATATATACTTAATAAAAAAATAAACCGGTAACCATCATGCACCTCCGGTCGTTGCTCTCTCAAAACCAGTTCAATTCCCCCAAGTATCCAACTAAGTTAAACAAAAAACAACCCTTTTCAAGATTATTTTTCATTGGAGCACCAAGCCGGATAAAAGTCAGACCTGTTTTTATATGAATATTTTAATTAAAGAAATAGAAAAAATCTTATAACATTTGACAAAAAACAAAATTTAATGCTAATATCAAATATATTTGAACATTAATAACCTATAAAGGAGGGAAAATGCCAATTAATAAAAAAGATGCTCCTCAATTAACAAAAGAATACGAACAATGGGAAAAAGATATCGTTAAAGTAGCGCAAAAAGAAATTGAAAATTTTTTACAAAAAAATTCTGATAAAATGTACACTATTTTGGAAATTGAAAATGAGATTGTTATTCCCGCATCACTTGCGACAGGACCAAATGATAAACATAGGGCAGTTGTAGCTGTTTTATTTGTATTAAAAATGAGAGGAAAAATTGAAAAAGTTACTACTAAAAATGGGGAGTATAACGGATATATAGTATAAATTTTCATTCAAGAATACCAATAATTAAATTTAATATTTTTCATGATGAAATTTAGCTTAACAAAGATATATGTTTTGAATTAGGAAATTTCTTTCTAAAAAGCACCAAAAGGTGCTTTTTTAATTTTTAAAATCTTTAATCATTTACGGACTCTCATCTTTTTACACCATTCCAACAAAAAACAACCCTTTTCAGGATTATTTTTCATTGGAGCGGGTAACGGGAATCGAACCCGTCTATCCACCTTGGCAAGGTGATGTAATAGCCACTATACCATACCCGCAAAAATCATAACGAATGCTTAACAATTAATCAACTAAAAACTATTATATATTATAAAATTTTTTTTGGCAAGAAGTTGACAAAGTTATTAATTTTTGTTATACTTTATTGATACTTTTGGATATTTTAACAATTTAATTTTTAACCAATGGGAGAAATTAATCATGCTTAAAGAAAACAAAAAAAGTATAGATAGAAACATAGACAGAATTGAATTTTTCCTCTTACATCCACACAGACCTTATGATTGGGGAATTAAAGGGCTTTTTAAAGAGCTGAGACAAAAAAATACACAACAAGATGATGGTCTTCAAAATGATGATCTTATTGATGAATTAGTCACAATAATACAAAAAATTATGACCCCGCAATTTGAAGATTTAATCGCACTACTGGGCCAAATTCAAAAAATTGACCCTGAAAAAATAGACGAAGAAAAAGAAAATGTAAGAAAAGTATTTCATGCTGCCTTGCGGCACCACATTATACAGATAATGAATAAGAAATAAAAAAACAAGCCTGGTAAAAACTCAGGCTTTTTATATTTCATGGTTGAAAATAGTAAATAATTATTGTAGAGTAAATATATTATTATAACAAAAAATTATGCCGTCGCTTGCATACAACAAAAGAGCTAATTATGATTATGAAATATCCGACAAATATGAAGCCGGTCTGGTTTTATTTGGGCATGAGGTAAAATCTATAAGGGGGGGGAATATCAGCCTGAAGGGCGCTTTTATTACTATCAAAAATAGTAACGCGGGCACTCCGGAATTGTATCTTATTAATGCCTATGTACCGCTCTATAAAAAAACTAGTAATATTGATAATTATGACCCAGAAAGATCCCGTAAAATACTTTTGCATAAAAACCAAATCAAACGGTTAATCGGAAAAAAACAAGAACAAGGCTTGACAATGGTGCCGATTTCAGTGTACACTAAGCATAATTTGATAAAAATAGAATTCGGAATCGGACGCGGAAAAAAGAAAATAGATAAACGAGAAACCATAAAAAAGAGAGATGTGGATCGCCAAATCAGAACTTTAACAAAACAAAAAATTATCACCTAGACTTTCGACTTTATAAACTTTCAACTTTTAACTAAGGTTGGGGATGCAGGGAATCGATGATGATTTAATCTATAAACACTCAAAGCGTGCAATCTAAATCGCCACGCAAATCCGTTTTAGAAAACATAAGTGCAAACAAAATTGCCAGCAAAGTGAAGACTGCTTTCAGCATGCCTATCTTTGCTCCTGTTGCCGCTTAATTGCCGCAACCATCCGTATCAGCGATGGTCTGATAGCTGAACCACGGGTGTCATATTATTAGACTAGATTTATATGTTGCGTTTACTTATAAATTGAAGTTTAAAACGCTAGTTATTGCTGATTTTGTTTAGTCTTTACAGCAATAATAAAACAACAGATTAAACTAACTTTGTACAAGTGTTTAAAAGATAATTGTCAGACGCGAGTTCAACTCTCGCCATCTCCACAAATAAAACATAGTATTTTGAAAAAATACTGTGTTTTATTTGAGGTGGTGGTACTGGGATGAATTTGCTATAACTAATAGATAAATAAAAATATAGAAAAAATTTATATTTTGTTTGATCTTGCAAATAATTTTTTGTTTTTATATAATGTATTTAAGACTTGAGTATAATAATTGTGCATTCAAGCCTGGGCCGCGGTGGCGGAATTGGTAGACGCGAGGGACTTAAAATCCCTTGGTAGTGATACCGTGAGAGTTCGATTCTCTCCCGTGGCACAAAAAATCACCTAATTTTATATAAAAGGGGTGATTTTTTATTATAAAAAATTTTAATTATTTATTTTTTGAAATCTTACAAAAAAAACAAAAAAATGATATAATGATATTGTTATAATTTAATTATAATCTAATAAATATGATTCAAAAATCCAACATTAAAAAAACATGGCCGGGATTATTACTGGCAATCATTATCGGTTCATTATCTTATCAACTTAAATCCGCCATAGGTTCACCGCTACTTGATCCCCTGCTAATCGCCTTAATTATTGGTATAATCATCAGGTCAATAATCGGAAACAACTCTAGACTTATTCCCGGATTCAATTTCGCATCTGCTATTTTTATTCCAATCGGCGTAGTCTTTTATGGGGCGATAAGTTTAGACTTTATAAAATTCTCCAAAATAGATATAAAATACTCTATTCTACTCCTTGCTATTATTTTTGTATATTTTATGATTATCTTGCTTTTGGGAAAAATATTAAAACAAAAAAAACAAATAACCTACCTTACGGCGACTGGTTCGGCAATTTGCGGAGCATCTGCCATTACCATCACTTCTCGCGGCGTGAATGCCGATCCTGATGATATCTCTATTAGCCTATTATCTGTTTTTATTACTGCTATTTTTGGTTTGTTTATCCTTTTTCCGTTTTTAGCTAATTTTTTTAATATGACTGATCAGGTTTACGCCTTGTTTGCTGGTTCTATCTTACAATTTTCCGGATTTGTAAAAGCTGCGGCAGGAGGATTGGACCAAGAATTCCTAAATTTAGCAACATCTATAAAAACATTTAGATATCTTGGACTCCTAATTGCTCTTCCTCTTTTTGCCAGTTTAATCAGAAAAAAAATTTATTTTCCCTGGTTTTTGTGGGCATTTTTAGGTGCCGGCCTATTATTTTCCTTTGCTCCAGTCGTCGCTAAAATATTCACACCAAGCTTTGAAGTAATTCAAGTCCTTTTCTGGTCAATTGCCATGGCTGCCATCGGACTCAATGCTAACATACAGGCACTGTTAAGTGATAACGGAGTTAAGGCTCTACTAATGTCTTTTGTTGGTTTTTTTGCTGCTATTGTCACATTTTTATTAGGAATATCAATAATATAATATGCACAAAATTAATGAGGAAAATCAAAAAACAAGCTTGGGGGCAAAAATATTTGTTTCATTCTTTTTAGTTATCCTATTACTTGGAATAGGAATTAGTACAATCATTCAAAACATTCTCACAAAAACACTAAAAACAGAGGGTGTAGAAACATATCTTGTAAACCGAATTGTTAATCAATTTACAATTACCAGTTTAGGATTTATTATGATTGCCATGGTCTTAACCTTTATAATTGCATTTATATTATCTAGAAGTATTTCCAAACCACTTACAATCTTGACAAAAACAGCTCAAGATATCACCGCCGGAGATTTATCCAAAAGGGCTGTAGTAAAATCAAACGATGAAATTGGACAATTGGCGCAAAGCTTTAATACTTCAATTAATGCATTGGTAGATGCTAAAACAAAAGTTGAAACTATTTTACATAATATCGGCGACGCAGTTTTTGTAATTGATAATAAATATCGAATCATAGTATTCAATAAAACATCCTGTGAATTATCGGGTTACACAACAAAAGAAGCAATAGGACAAAAATATGACAAAATATTAAAATTTATATACGAAGATTCCAAAAAAATTAACAATGTATTTATTAGAGAATGTATAGAAGGGGGAAAATTAACATCTATGGCTAATCATACCTTATTGGTTAGAAAAGACGGCATAGAAATACCGGTAGAAGATAGTGCTGCTCCGCTTAAAGATAGTGCCGGCAATATTATGGGTTGCGCTGTTGTTTTCCGTGATGTATCCCAGTCGCGCGAAGTAGATAAAATGAAGTCGGAATTTGTATCTCTCGCCTCTCATCAATTACGCACTCCGCTTACCGCTATCAAACTTTTTACCGAGATGCTTTCCAATAAAGACACTGAACGATTAAGCGAAGAACAAAAAGAATATATCAAAGCTGCGCATGAATCTACGGATCGCATGGCAAAACTTGTAAACGAGTTATTAAATATTTCCAGACTTGAAACCGGAAAGCTTAAAATAGAACCAAACCCTGTTAACTTAATAACTTTCATACAAGACATAATTGAAGAAACTGATGCTTTAGCTAAAAAACATAAATGTAAAATACTATTTATTAAACCCGAAAAAAATTCTATTACAGCCCTCATTGACCCCACTCTCGTAAGACAAGTAATACATAATCTTTTAATGAATGCTATAAGATATTCAACAGATAAAATTACAATCAACCTAGAAGAAAAGATTGATAATTATCAAATTAGTATTCAGGATAGAGGTATAGGCATTCCGAGGGAAATACAAGGAAGAATTTTTGAAAAATTCTTTAGAGCGGATAACGCTCAAAAAATAACATCCACCGGATCAGGTCTTGGGCTCTACTTGGCTAAAATGATAACAAGGGCATTTGGTGGTAAAATCTGGTTCAAAAGCAAAAAAGGAGAGGGTTCCACATTTTTCGTATCCATACCAAAGGAAGGAATGAAAAAAGAAGAGGGCGGTAAAAGTTTAATAAAAATAAATTAATATAATACAAACTTCAAAAAAACAATCAAATTGGTTGTTTTTTTACTGAAAATAATTATCATTTTTCAAACTAACGTCATACTAAAAATATAATTACATAAACACCAAAAATAAAAATGAAGACTAAAATAATAAAAGAATTTATATTTTTTATTTCCTTGCTGTTTTTAGGCGTACTAACTGCACCCCTCTTTGGTGGGGGGCTTAACTTTGGAGAAAAATGCGGAATTACCGAAACTATAAAAGGAAATTGTAATACCCGCTTTTTAATCAGTATTCCGTATATAATATTTATAATCGTACGGCTTATTAATATTTTTAATTTAAAAAAATCTTTTAAATTTCCCTGGCAACAGATATATTCTTTCTTGATGCGGGAAATATTTTATCTTGTTTCTTTTTTTATTTTAGGATATATAACCATGCCTTGGGCGGGAAGGATGTTGGGGCTTATTAACTATGAAAAAAGCACCTTAGGGGCTTTATTTAATTTTGAAATATTTGTTTATATTTTAATTTTAACTCCATATATTGTTTTTTTGATAACTCGTTTATTTTTATACAACCTAAGAAAAAATTTTTTAAAACAAAATTTTAAACAAAAAAATACTCATCAATATAAAGATTCAAAAAGTATAGCTGATTTTGGGGATATTCTGTTTGTGGTAATTTTCTTATTTATAATTTCTTTTATTTTATATTTCTTTAACCCAAAACCAACATACAAAGAATTTTATGGAAAAAGCAGGGAGTGTGCTTGTGTGGGTTATAAAAAAACAATGGAACCAAACGAGACCTTCTGGGGAGAAGGAAACCAAGAATGGGGCGTGTGTTTTGGATTACTTTATGATTGCAAAAAACAATAAAACATTTCTATTAAAATTTTTAATTTGGAGCGGGCAACAGGAATCAAAAAGGCGAAATCCTTATATCCTCAGTAAGCAACATACCCAAAATTGTTTCTGTTTTACTATGAATATTATATTTTAATCTTAAAAACCTTTGGTCATTTACGGGTTCTCATCCTGTTACACCATTCCAATGAAAAAATAACCCTTTTCAGGGTTATTTTTTCATTGGAGCGGGTAACGGGAATCGAACCCGTATCTTCGGCTTGGAAGGCCAACATAAGAGCCATTATACTATACCCGCAATGTAGTAGAAAGTTTAAAGTAAAAGTATATAAAGCCAAGGATAATAATAACTTTACCACTAAGTCGGAGTGCAGGGATTCGAACCCTGGATCTCATGGTCCCAAACCATGCGCCCTAGCCAGCTAGGCCACACTCCGAAAACTGCCCAAGGCAGCAAACAACAAAATACAAGCACCAAATTTCAAACTGTTTGTTATTTGAATTTTGTTATTTGTTGTTTTCGCACCAATAGTGCGTCCAGTGCCGCGGGTCAGGATTGAACTGACGACACAAGGATTTTCAGTCCTTTGCTCTACCACTGAGCTACCGCGGCATACTTAGTCAAAAGCCCATAAAGTCTAAAGTCTGTAAAGTACATGACTTTTGACTTTATAGACTTTATGGACTTTTCACTATTTTTAGTTGCGGGGATCGGATTTGAACCGATGACCTCCAGGTTATGGGCCTGGCGAGCTGCCAACTGCTCTACCCCGCTACAATTACCATTCGGGTAATAAACAACAAATTACAAGCACTAAATATCAACCTGTTTGTAATTTATTTTTTATTATTTACTCGCCCATGGCGAGTCTTGTGGGCAATGGAAGATTCGAACTTCCGACCTCTTCCTTATCAGAGAAGCGCTCTAACCAACTGAGCTAATTGCCCAAAAATATGTAGCAAGCTAATTTTTTAAAAACACTAGGATTCGCCCCGTTATTCGACGGGACGCCATGTCGGATGACATGGCGAACCATGGATCTCTTTCTTGTTAAAGAAGCGCTTTAACCTCCGCCATCTGACGGATGAGCTAATTGCCTTAAAAAGCAAAAAATCCACAAAGTCCAAAGTTTATAAAGTGCTATACTTTTGCTTTTGACTTTATGGACTTTAAACTAGTTTATAGTATAACAAAAAAAGACTGAATCAACAAGGACCAATCTTTTTTAGATATTAAAGAAAAAGGAACGGTCCCATAAACCGGTTGCGAAAATCGCAAAATGGTTTGGAACTAACAGGTGCCAATTAGCAGCCTTAACTTCTTGCGAAATTAAGGACTTTTTTATCCCGAACCAAGATGAATTCTTGTTTCGGCACTCCATCTTGTTTATATCTACACGATTAAACAAGTTTGATAGAAGCGCGACCAGAAATATCGAAATAGAATTCGAAAATTTCTATGTCTCCCTAGAAAGGAGGTGATCCATCCACAGCTTCCGCTACAGATGCCTTGTTACGACTTCACCCTTATTGCCAACCCTACCTTCTACCGACATACATCGATATTCGGGTATTGCCGACTCTCTTGGTGTGACGGGCGGTGAGTACAAGACCCGGGAACGTATTCAACGCGTCATGGCTGATGCGCGTTTACTAGCGATTCCGACTTCATGGGGTCGAGTTGCAGACCCCAATTCGAACTGAGAAAAGTTTTGTGGGATTTGCTCCACCTTGCGGTTTGGCGTCCCATTGTACTTCCCATTGTAGCACGTGTGTCGCCCCAGACGTAAGGACCATGCTGATTTGACGTCATCCCCGCCTTCCTCCCACTTAAAGCGGGCAGTTTCCTATGACAAATAAAACATAGGATAGGGGTTGCGCTCGTTTTCCGACTTAACGGTACATCTCACGACACGAGCTGACGACAACCATGCAGCACCTGTCTAGCACCCTCGAAGGCTCCCTTATTTCTAAGGGTCTGCAGCTAGATGTCAAGTCTGGGTGAGGTTCCTCGCTTATCGTCGAATTAAACCACATGCTCCACCGCTTGTGCGGGTCCCCGTCTATTCCTTTGAGTTTTAAGCTTGCGCTCGTACTCCCCAGGCGGGATGCTTAAGGCGTTAGCTTAATTGAACAACACTGGCAGGGTCGATACTGCCAATGTTTAGCATCCATCGTTTACGGCGTGGACTACTGGGGTATCTAATCCCATTCGCTCCCCACGCTTTCGTCCCTTAGTGTCAGGCTCGTCCTAGTAAGCTGCCTTCGCATTTGGTGTTCCTGCTGATATTAACGGATTTAACCCCTACACCAGCAATTCCGCTTACCTCTTCCGGCCTCTAGTTTGTCCATCTCTCCCGCAGTTCCGAAGTTGAGCTTCGGCATTTAACAGGAGATGCGATAAACCACCTACGGACCCTTTACGCCCAATAAATCCGGATAACGCTCGGGGCCCTCGTATTACCGCTGCTGCTGGCACGAGGTTAGCAGCCCCTTATTCATTAGATACCGTCATTGTTTCGTCTCTAATAAAAGTATTTTACACCCCGAGGGGCTTCTTCATACACGCGGCATTGCTCCATCAGCCTTTCGGCCATTGTGGAAGATTCGTGACTGCAGCCTCCCGTAGGAGTCTGGGCAGTATCTCAGTCCCAGTGAGACGGGCCATGCTCTCACACCCGCTACTCGTCATAGCCTTGGTGAGCTTTTACCTCACCAACAAGCTGATAAGCCATAGGCTCCTCCCAAGGCGCCGGAACTTTAAGTGAAAAACATGCGCTCTCCACTATTATCGAGTATTATCCCGAATTTCTCCGGGTTATTCTCGTCCTTGGGGTAGATTACCAATGTGTTACTCTCCCGTTTGCCATGGTTTAGCAAGCTAAACCATTCGACTTGCATGCCTTAGCCATGCCGCCAGCGTTCATCCTGAGCCAGGATCAAACTCTCGAAAAGTTTTTTACAAGGTTTACTGTCCTTGTGATATATTTCTAAAAAGAGAAATATATCAAGTGGTATTTGAAGATTTAAGAAATCTCAATTGGTTGCTAATTGGCGCCTGTTAGCGCCAAAAATATATTAAACTTGAATATTCAAGCCCATTTTTTTAAGGTACTCTTTTTGAATAAACTAAAACAGACATTTACAATATTAATAAAAACTTAATCGTAAAATTGTCTGATTTTATAAACTTTTAAGTTAAATATTCTATTTATTTAACGTAATTGTATATTAAACGATTTTTAAAAAAGTGTCAAGAGTTTTTTCAAGATTTCTAAAGACCAATTAGTTATTGATGTTTTTCATTTAATATAAGCAATTATATATATAGAATTTTTTATTACTTTTAAAGATTTATTTTAAGAAATTAACAAAATAAAAAATTTTATTTTAAAAAAATTTTTCTTGATAACTTATGTTGACTGCCAATGATTATTATATTAAATTAAAAATAGATATAGGTGTTTTTATTTTTAAGGAGGAAACTAATTATGCTGTTCTTTTACATTGTCACTGTTATATTTTTTTATTTTGCAGCAAACTATTACTATAATGATTGGAAATATGTATTATTTTCACACGAAATTTTTGGCGACGGAAAAAATAATCAATTCTCTTGCGCGCCCCCCAAAAAAGAAACACTAAAAGAGGAAATAATAAAAAAAATTAGCGAAAAAAAAGAATTTCAAAATTGCTCCAAACAAGAAATATTAGAAATGGCCACAACATTAATTAAAGAACTAGAAAATAAAAGAATTATAGCATATAGTGCTTTTAAAAAATTTATTTGTGCTATAATTTGCTACTCTATTATCTTATTTGGAATAATATATGTAAAAGAGGCTGGAATCTTTTATATTTTTTCAGCACAAATTATGGCTGGTCTTTTTTTAATTTCTATTTATTTTAAAATTAACCTTGAAAATGAATTAATTGAACTAAGGAAGGTATTAAAAATAGATCGTCTAGCATACGCAAACCACTCTGAAGTGATAACACACAAAATTCATTCTATTAATAAATTTGAGAAAAAATTAAGGATAGTTAATCCAGCCTATAAATTCTCTGGAATTCTTTTTTTAATTCTACTGGCAAAGATATTATTTTTCTAAAAAACATTGTTAAAAGTTGGGTATAAAACCCAACTTTTTTATTTGATGAAAACAGATTAAAAATGTTATAATATTACTATATTAATATTTAAATTTATATATGGCTTTAAGAAAAATGGACAATCCGGTCATTAATCTAAAAACATCAGAATCATCAAGAGAAAAAAGAGAAAAGATGCCTTTTTCATTATATAAAAAACAAAAAAAAACAGAAAAAAGAAAGGCTATTTTTAGGGAAGTGCCTAAAAAAGAAAAAATTCTAGAATTTCCAGATGGCTTTCTGTGGGGCACATCCACTTCGGCCTATCAAATTGAGGGAAACATTAGAAATGATTGGAGTATTTGGGAAAAATCATACAAAAGAATTAATAATCTACAAAAAAACGGTAAAAATATAAAAGATTTTACCGCCGGTCAAGCTTGTGATTCATATAACAGATACTCCGAGGATTTTGATCTTGCCCTGGCGCTCAACAATAATATTGTTCGTTTCGGAATTGAGTGGTCGCGCATAGAGCCAAAAATAGGTACTTGGAGCGTCAAAGAAATACAACACTATCACAATGTTTTTAAGGCTGCAAAAGAAAGAGGTCTTAAAACTGTAGTTACTCTCTGGCACTGGACTAATCCGATATGGCTATCAAGGATTAATGGTTGGACCAATCCAGAAACCGTCAAACATTTTTTAAATTATACAAATCTAATAATCAAAGAATACGGCTCTTATATTGATTATTGGATTACACTTAATGAACCGATGATTCATACTTTTAATGGCTATGTTATAGGGAAATTTCCCCCGGGAGATAAAAATATTATAAAGGGGTACAAAGTATTAAATAATTTAGCTCAGGCCCACAACCAAGCTTATAAATTAATTCACAAACATTTTCCAAAGGCTCGTGTCGGTTTCACTAAATTACGAAATTATTTTGAGCCGGCAAATAGGTGGAATCCAGTTGAACAAATCATTTCAAGAACTATGAATTTTTTTTCCAACGAATTATTTATTAATAAAACTAAAAAATATTTAGACTTTGTCGGTATTGATTATTATTTTCATGATCGAATAGTTTGGTATCCACCATTTATTAAAAACAAAAATATAGAAGTAACGGATACAGGATGGGAGATTTATCCAGAGGGAATATACCATGTCTTGAAATCACTCCAAAAACTCAAAAAACCAATTATTATCATGGAAAACGGAATAGCCGACCAAGAGGATAAATACAGGGAGGTATTTATAAAAGAACATCTTTATTATATTCATAAAGCCATACAGGAGGGCGTACCAGTCAAAGGTTATTTATACTGGTCGCTTTTGGACAATTTTGAATGGTCTCTTGGTTGGGAACCAAAATTCGGACTTTTCTCTGTTGATCGGGAAACATTCAAAAGGCGCCCCAGGCCCAGTGCATTTAAATACGCAGATATCTGCAAAAACAATAAGGTAAGTGTTGTAATTTAAATCATCCCCTTATGTCCAATTTAATATCTTATAAATGTCGCGAAGCGATTCCTGGGTTTTTAGCTTTTAATTTTTCATTTAAGTTCACAAAGTGTTATGTGGTTATTTATTACAATTAGCGCATACATGATCAATGCTGGGGTATATGTAGCTGATAAATTTTTACTGTCTAAAAAAATCCATTCATCCATCACCTATGCTTTTTTTGTGGGAATATGGAGTATTTTTAATTTTTTTATTTTAATTATTGATCCCTGGGTACCAAACATGAAAGAATTTGCCATTGATCTTTTGGCCGGCATGCTATTTTTATTTACACTGATTTTTTGGTACAAAGCCCTGCACCAAAGCGAAGCAACTCGCGTAGTGCCGATTGTTGGAGCATTGGTTCCTATTTTTAGCTTTTTATTCTCTTTTATATTTTTAAATGAGGGTTTAAGGGAAAGACATTTTTTGGCTTTCATTGTATTAATTAATGGCGGAGTTTTAGTCTCCATTAAACACACCCGTCTTTATATCTGGGAAGAGACCAAAGATAGAATAAAAAATATTTTTGGAAATGCTTTTGGCGGCATTCACGCCGGATATAGACCATCAAAAAGATTGATATTTAATTCCACTATTTCGGCCATGTTTTTTGCGGCTTATTATGTTTTAATTAAATTTATTTATTTAGAACAACCATTTATCGGCGGATTCGTCTGGTCCAGGCTTGGAACCTTTATTGGAGTATTAATTATGTTATTAGTGCCGACATGGAGAGCTAATATCGTTAAACACCGCAAAGGCGTAAAAACTCCCGGCAGTTTTTCTTTTTTTATAATTATCCGACTTCTGGCTGCTCTGGCATTCATTATGATTAACTGGGCAATCAGTCTTGGCAATGTAGCCCTTACTAACTCTCTACAGGGAGTACAATATATATTCCTGTTAATACTTGTAATATTCCTCTCAACCAGATATCCCAATGTAATGCGCGAAGAGCTTGGGGGGGGAGTACTCGTACAAAAAATAATCGGCGCCACATTAATTACTACCGGACTTTATATGTTAATCACATAGTGTTAAACATACTTAATATATTCGCAAAAAAAATACCACCAATAAAATGGTGGGATTTGTTTTTAAAACAATATTTCAATTATCTATATTTTAAAGTTTTTATTTCTCATCAAATAAACTGGTGCTTAAATATTTTTCTCCCCTATCTGGAAAAATAACAACAATTATTCCTGACTTTATTTTTTTGGCGACTTCAATCGCGGCATACATAGCGGCTCCACTGCTCATTCCGACAAATATTCCTTCTTTTTTTATAATTTTCCTTGCTGTTTTATATGCATCTTCAGTCTTTACCATAATCGTCTTATCAATTTGTGTATAATCATATATCTCCGGAACTATTGCTTCTTTCATATTCTTTAACCCTTGAATATAATGTCCCTCCACGGGATGTGCGCTAATTACTTTTATTTTAGGATTATTTTCTTTTAGAGCCATTCCTACACCCATAATTGTTCCCGATGTCCCAAGAGCTGAAACAAAAAAATCAATCTTTCCATTTGTTTGTTTCCAAATTTCTTCACCGGTTGTTTTGTAGTGTGCAATTTTATTATATTTATTTGAAAACTGATTTGGCATAAAATATTTTTTCGGATATTTCCTCACTAAATCTCTGGCTTTTTTAATTGCTCCGTCAGTGCCGAATTTTGCATCAGTTAAAATTACTTTTGCACCAAATGCCTCAATCATTTTTCTTCTTTCCGTGGAGACCGCGCTACTCATAACTATTTCAACTTTATACCCCTTCACAACCCCCACCATTGCCAAACCAATCCCTGTGTTTCCGGATGTTGGCTCAATAATCGTTTTTCCCTTTTTTAATTTCCCTTCAGTTTCGGCCTGTTCAACCATTTTCAAAGCTATCCTGTCTTTAATGCTCCCAGTTGGATTACTTCCTTCAATTTTGGCATAAATAGTAACTTTTTTATTTGAATTTAACTTGTTTATTCTAACAAGAGGCGTATTCCCGATGGTTTGTAAAATATTTTCAAAAATCATAAAAATTTATTCATTATTCTTATATATTAAAATTTTATTATTCCTTCAACAATATTAAAATTTTAATAAAAGCATACATTAACCAAGTATATGACATAACCTTTAATAAATAATTTATATCAATCTAAAATCATTGTGGCTAAACCAAGAAAAACCATAAATCCCAGCACATCTGTAGCGGTGGTAATAAAAACTGTGGCGGAGGTAGCAGGATCTTTCCCAAGTTTTTTCATAATTACCGGAACAAGCGTACCAAAAAATCCGGCAACGAACAAATTAACAACCATTGCCACGCCAAGCACAAAGGCAACTTTAAAATTCTTGTTAAAAATCACCACAACTGATGCAACCAATATCCCATTAACTAGTCCGTTTATAATTCCGGTTGTTGCTTCTCTTCTAAGTGTCGGCCACACGGTTTTTAGGTCAATTTGATTCAGGGCTATTCCCCTGACAAGAACCGCCAATGTTTGCGTGCCGGCATTACCGCCCATTCCAGCAACAATCGGCATATACATCGCCAGTAGCACATATTTTGATATCACTTCATTAAAAAGCCCAACTGTAGATGCGGCCAAAAAAGCAGTCCCAAGATTAATAATAAGCCATTTATAACGGTGCTTTACTTTTACCATCACTCCATCCGTAACACTTTCTTCGTCATGCACACCGGCAAAATCATACAGGGCGGAAGTTTCTTCCTCTTTTAATGCCCTTAAAATATCATCGGCATATATCACGCCAATGATATTTTTTTTATTCCCCATAACAACGATTTTATTATGAGGATGAGTACGGAATAAATCAACAACCTGGTCATGGGTGGCATTATATCTAATAACCTGGATTTTCCGTATATGTTTTTGAACTCTGTCGGATAATTTCGCGAATCCTAGTTTGTGACCGGGTAGATACCCTTTAAGTTTTCCTTCATCAAGCGCAAGAATAACGGGCAGATGCCCTGTTCTTTTTTCATGCACCCTAAACTGTTTTATTGCATCGGATATTTTTTCATCAATTCCAACCTGAATATAATCAAGATTCATCAATCCTGCCGCGGAGCGAGGGTCGAATTGATTTAATATTTCAACTGATTTTTTTAACTCATTATTAAACTGCTGAATAATTTTATTTTGTCGATGTTTTGATAAAAGCTGAATTAAATCCGTTGCTTCATCAGGATCAAGCTGATTTAAAATATCAACCAATATTTCATCCGACAAAGAGGACATAAGATGATATTGAATGTGTTTGGATAAGTGAAGTAAAACCTGGGCTCTTTTCTCGTCCGGCATTTCCAAAAAAAGACTTCTTCGATTTTTCCCCGCAAAGCTTAATTTGTGAATAATTTGTTTGAATGAATTTTCTTTCATAATATAATATAAAATTTTTACTCCCTATTAAATATCGTAAAACAAAATTACTAAATAATATATATTCTAATGGGAATTATGAGTGGAATATAATGAAAATTTTAACTATTTCATAAACCTTAAATTATAAACTTGTTATGAATCAAAGCAATTATTTTCCCGGTCATAATCCTTTTTACTTTTTATAAATTTATTTTATTGCTTTGACCGCTCTTGTCACCAAAAATGGCTCATCATTTACTTTTATAGTAATAAATTCCATGAGAATTTCAATTTTTTTGCCAAACTTTGTTTTTATAGGAACAACGGCTTTTCCGCTTATTGAATTCATGATGACTTTGCTAAATTTCTCTGATTTTGAATCAGTGGTCATGAAATTAGAAATATGCTTGCCCATCATTTCCTCGGGAGAATACCCGCTTATCTTTGCGGATTCCTCAGAAATATAAATAAAAGACATATCAAAGAGGCTAATTATCGTATCAAAATTATGCATTATATCTTCAGCCATTTTTATTATTTCTTTATTTATCATAGTAGTTTATATTAATGTATTAAATAAAAGAACTTGAAGCAATAAAACCTAAATATAATCTTCGTTGATTTATTTTAAAAAACCAACTAAAATTATATTATAAAATCCTCAAAAGCTTATTCTTATTATATCACAAATTAACCCGATTTTTAAGTCATTATATGCTAATATTTATTTTCACTTTTTATTTATTGTTTCTATTTCTGGCTATCAAGCGAGTTGATTGGGCCTTAATGCTTCTTTTGGCGATGCTCCCCTCCTATTTAATCCGTTTTTCAGTTTTTGGTATTCCTGCTACCTTGCTGGAAATGATGATTCTTATTTGTTTTACGGTTTGGTTTGTGCAGAAAACTGAATTTAAAAATTTTCTTAGGGGAAAATATGGTTGGAGAGATTTTTTTATTAATAAGAAAAAAAGAGCTTCTTATCTTTTTGCTCCAGAAATCGCCTTGTGGCTAATTGTCTCTTACATCGCCATGATTCCCTCGGGTTTTAGTAATGCTTCTTTTGGCATCTGGAAAGCTTATTTTTTTGAACCGCTACTTGTTTACATTCTAATTATAAATATTTTCAAACCCGGACAAAAATCTTTTCAAAAGATTATTTTACCACTTGCTATCTCTACTTGCGCGCTTTCCTTAATAGCTATCTTTCAAAAATTCACCGGGTTGTTCGTCGTAGAACATTTTCTGCCTCGCGTCACATCTGTCTTTTCATACCCCAATGCGCTAGGACTATTTCTTGCGCCGATAATTTTAATTTTAATCGGATTTTTAATTCAAGAACTTACAAATTTTCCACCCAGAGCGGATCAGCCTCCGGCTGAAAAAAATAAAGGACAATCCTGCCAGCTTTGCCAAAAATATAATTTGATATTATTCTTAATTACTTCTGTTATTTTGTCGCTTTCTGCAATTTATTTTGCGAGTTCAGAAGGGGCTTTGGTTGGAGTGTTGGCCGGATTGATTGCTTTCGGAATACTAGCTAACAAAAAATCCCGCATAACCACGATTATTATTTTAATTATTTTAAGCGGTGCCACTTTCACCATCCCTAAATTAAAAAGTTACGCTCTGCAAAAAGTTACCCTAAAAGATTTATCAGGCGAAATCCGCAAACAACAATGGCGGGAGACATGGACCATGCTCCATGACGGTAACAAAATTTTGGGTTCTGGCTTGTCAAATTACCAAAATAAGATAGCGCCTTATCACCAAGAGGGAATATTTTTTAATTTTTCCAATGATCCAGATTTCCGCCGAAAAATAGTCATCTTTGATGACAAATACCGCGCCGAGCATTGGCAGCCAGTGGAGATCTACATGTATCCGCATAACATCCTTCTAAATTTCTGGACAGAAATTGGATTCTTAGGAATGCTTGTCTTCGTCTGGATTGTAGACAAATTCTTCATAATAGCTATTCAAAATTCAAAATTCAAAATTCAAAATTCAAACTATTTTTTAAATTTAGGTTTAACGTGTTCCATGGTAACAATTATAGTCCACGGTCTTGTAGATGTTCCCTATTTTAAAAACGATCTCTCGGTTATATTTTGGGTAATTATCGCCCTGATAAGCTTAATTAAATTATCCAACTCCATTAAACCCGATAATCCAAACTACGAGCCAAAACCAAAAACCAAAAAATAATACCGCCCCCCCCTTTTTTTGTTGTTCCTGAACTTGATTTAGAACAACTCAAAGGAAACAAGAAAGGCCTAAAAGACTTTTTAAAGTCTCCACCCAAGGCGCTGTGTCCGCCTTGGGCGGAGACAGCGCCTTTCCATGCCCGCCTCGGACGGGGGCGTGATAAATAATGGAATATCTAATATTAAACACTTTTACCCTTTATAAATAGTAAAAAATAATCCCCCTTCGGGAGATCCCCCACAAGATGAAGCCATATAACAGATATGGGATTAGGGGGAAATTCCTATACGATAAAAAAAGTTCACGCGTTATACGTGAACTTTTATTCTTATTAAACGGAAATATCTTTAAAAAATGGTTTAAACCAGCCATAAACTTTGGACTCTTCCGGATATATAATCAGAGAAAGTGTCCTCTCCCATTCTTTGATGTCCTGTTCTATGCTATGACGGACAACATCCATTGCCGGACTACATTTAGGACAATTGGATAAGTGTTTATGAGATAAGCCATCCTGAAACCAGTGATACAGTTCCGTGTTCCCCATCTGTTGCGCTTTCTTCAAATCATTCAATTTTCCCTGTGCCAACTGCTCGCCCACCATTATTTCTTGATATTTTTTAATATACCCACCTAAGGAGTTAGCTAATTTAAAAAAAATAATATAAATAACTATACCTGAAAACCCTATTACCAATCCAAGGAGTAAAAAAGTTTTTATTAAGCTACAAAAAACGAGAAAACTCGTAGTTAAAAGCAAAAGAGTTTTAGATGCTATTAAAATCCTTTCTTGAATTTTTTGTACACTTTTCAATTTTTCCACAATTCCATCCTTTAAATTTTAGATTAAATGTAATTTTGTAAACAATTTTTCAAAAAAATTATACACTGAATTTTTGGGTGGGTATTTAAAAGTCTTATCTTTATAAATTTTCAGTCTATTCTCAATTTCAACACGAAGTGCATCATAACTCAAAGTATAAAAAGAACTAAAATCATAAAGATCTTTATATTTTATATTTTCATTTAACCAACCATTTAGTTCTTTATCAGAAAATCGAGAGGCTTTTTCTAAAGATTCTATATGCTCATTAATCCCCTTTTCCGCCATAGCCGTTAACATATAATCTTTGATATAGCGCTCCAAACCAGAAAAACAAAATAACATGGGGACAAGCAAAGTCAAACCAACAAATGCCCAAACAAGAATAAGTAAGACAGTATTTTTAAAAAATAAAACGCTAAACAAAAAAAATAACAAAAACACTAAAGGGATAAAGTTAATTAAATTCACTATTCTTTTCATTTTTTTCAGATCTTCCACAACCATCTCCTTTTGATGTAAATATAATTTATATCAAATGTAATTTTGTAAACAACTTTTCAAAAAAATTATATACTCGGGGTTCTTCTGGGTATTCTATTTTTTCCAACTCTGCCTTGAGCATCTTGATATCTTTATTAATATCATCACGAAGCCCGCCGACATTTACAAGGAATATAGGGATTGGCCCGGACAAATCTTTGTGTTTGGCATTAACTCGCCCCCAGCCGTTAAGGGTAACTTCATCCATGCTCAACAATTCCTGCAATCTTTTGATTCTCTCATGAATCTTTTCTTCTTTTTCTTCTGTTGTTTTAAATCCACTGACATACGGATCTATAAAAAACATAGAAAAAAATAAAAATAAACCAACCACAACAAGTACGAGACTAAAAACCAAGATAAAATTCATAAATATAGCGCTTTGAATTTCAAAGCACATCCCCATTAAACTCCAAAGAAACAAAAGCATTCCGCCCAAGATAAAACAAGCCCCGGTCTCACAAACCCTCTTTTGAACTTTTTCCTTTCTTTTTATTTCTATCACAATACTCTCTCCTTATTTTGTTACGATTGATAAAAATACAAAATACATTTCTTTTTAAAGACCAAATAACAAAAATATCTTAACACAAAAACAAGGTTCGTGTCAAAAAATTTAATCAAGATGGTTTATTTTTTTTATTTGTAGATTTTTATTATTTTATATATAATAAAAAGGTCATTATTGTAATGACCTTTAATTTTTGGTTGAGGATCTTGAGCTCAAAAAGAACTGGTAACATTTTAAGGATAATAACCCTGTAATGCGCGTTCATACTGCTCTCCGGCTTGGTAGACGCCATAGTTCCATATCGCATTGAACCCAAAATCCAATTTTATATTACCACAAACACACAATATGTCAATAATATTACAAAAATTTATTAGCCAATCGGGACATTGCTCCCGTCGCAAGGCAGAACAATTGATTCGCGAAAAAATGGTGACGGTCAATGACAAATTGGCTGAATTAGGCATGAAAATAAATGAAAATGATGGTGTATATATTGGTAAAACAAAAATTCAACCCTTAGCAGAAAAAATATATATTATTCTTAATAAGCCCGCCGGCTACACTTGCACTAACCGCAAATTTAAAGGAGAAAAAAATATTTTTGAACTAGTCCCCGCTTATCCCTCACTACATGCGGTCGGGCGACTGGATAAAAACAGCCGCGGACTGCTGCTCTTAACAAATGACGGGGAACTAACCCAAAAATTAACCCACCCTAAATACGAACATGAAAAAAAATATAAAGTAAAAATTAAAGAAGCTAAAATTAATATCAATTTAATTATTAATAATATGAAAAGTGGGATTGATATCGGTGATGGTGACGGTACAGTCAAAGTAAAAAATATAATGTATATAAAAAATAATACATTCTTAATTATATTAACTGAAGGTAAAAAAAGACAAATCAGGAGAATGTTCACAGTACTAGGATACAAGATTGAAGATTTGGTCAGAATCGCTATGGGAAAATTGGAACTAAAAAATTTACCGGAAGGAAAATATAAACATATAAGCCTAAAAAATATTTATTAAAGTTGTCATTTTTACAAAAAAGGGAGGGTATATAATGACTAAAAAAAGTAAATACAAAGAAAATTATCAAAAAATTTTTAAAAGAGCTAAAGAAGTTTTTGAATGTTCCGATGAAATAATAATTCGATGGATAAATAGCCCCGCTCTAGGATTGGGAAACAAAAAACCCAGTGAAATGCTTAATACTAAAAAGGGTACAGAAAAAGTTCTAAATTTATTGGGACAAATAGAAAACGGAACATTTATTTAAAATAGTTAAAAGAGTGAAAAAATTCACTCTTTTTTATTGACCAAAATTAAATTAACAACTATTATAATATGTATAAATACAAAATGGAGAGATGGCTCGAGTGGTTGAAGGCGTCGCTCTCGAAAAGCGATGTCCGCCAAAAGCGGACCGTGGGTTCAAATCCCACTCTCTCCGCACTGATAAAAAATCGCTTTTATTTTCGATTTTAGAGAGTATATTATATGGCTCTTTAAAACTAAGATTAGCGATTTTTTGTTTTTCAAAAGAAGCGTTCCAAAGTAAAGTTTTTGTGATTATTTCTTGTTTGTTGTTTTTTCTAATTTCAAATTCTTTTTTGGCTTGTATTGGGTATAAAAAGACATTCTTAATGCGTTCCAAAGTAAAATCACTATTTTGTTTTTTTTGCTTGTTTAATTCTTCTAAGTCTTTTTTAAGTCTTACTATTTCGTTGTTAAGTGTTTTTTCTTTTTGGTTATAAACTTCTTTTGTTATACTTTCGTCTAAAAATAGGTCTAAGAGTTTGTTTTTGCGTTCCTCTGCCTTTGAAATAGAGCCTTGGGTATTTTGCTTGGCTTGTTCTAAGTATTCATCTGTTTGCCCTAATTTTGCTTTGTTGGCTTGATAACACATATTGATCAATCTTTCACTAATAACTACTTCGTCAAACATTTTAGTTAATTCTTTTGAAACATCGTCTTCTTTTAAATATGTTTTATGTTCGTCGCATATTCCTTTGCCGTTAGTGCAATAATAGTACGTGTGTTTGCCTTTCTTTTTGGTAGCAGTTAAAACACAACCGCAAGTATCACACTTCAAAACTCCTCGATAGGTAAAATATAGCTTTTGCTTTTTTGTATTGGCTTTTTTATTTAATACTTCTTGAACGCTATCAAATAGTTTTTTAGATATTATTGGTTTATGATTTCCTAAATATTGTTTGTCGTTCTTTTGCATTACTCCATAATAAAAAGGATTGCTTAAAATAGCATGTATTTTACTTTTGTGATATTTATATCCTTGGCGACTTCTAAAACCTTGTTTGAATAATATGTCGGCTATTTCTTTAACACTTTTATTACCTGTGCTGTAAAGAGTAAATATTTTCTTAATATATTTTGCTCTTGCTTTGTCTTGAATAATTCCGCCTTTCCCGTCGTTTAAATATCCCAGCGGTGCTAAATTAGGCCAACCGCCTTTTTCTAATTTAGTTAATATTCCACGCTTAACATTTTTTGATAGATCTAAAATATATTGATTAGCCATTCCGCTTTCTACATTAAAAAGTAAGACATTATCTGACGGTAAATATTGTTTATCAATCGTTTGAATAATTTTTAACTTGTCTTGTTGAAGTAACCACTGAATTGTCGCACTGTCAATCGGGTTGCGAGATAGTCGGTCAATTTTCCAACACAAAATACCCAAATTTTCTTTTTTGTTTCGTTTGATAAATTTTATCATTTCTGTAAACAACGGACGATTTTCGGGCTTCTTCGCTGATTTGCTTTCAGTGTAGATATTAATAATTTCTAAACCCAAATTAGAAGCTAATTTTTTCATTTCATTAACTTGGCTTTCCAAAGATAAAACCTGTTTACCTTTGTCTTCGCTTGATTTTCTACAATATAGAATATATTTCATATTTTTTAAAATTTAATAACAAAAAGGGACGGTTCTGGCTAAACCAACTCAATATTCAAGGAATATTTTTGTCGGACAGAAACCGCCCCTTTTTGGGGACAAAAAAATAAAATCCTTGAATATATTTTGAATTGGTTTAGCATTTATATATTAACATAGCTATTTATTACTTGGCAAATCGGATTTTAGGGTATAGGCAGTATATTTAACTTTTCCCACCCATTCGCTTTCAAAAATCTTTTCAAATTTAAGCGGTAGTTCTTTCACAAATTTATCAAAAAACATTATTGCTTTTATTCCTGTCAATTCAACTGGTTTATTTAGATTTCTTGAACAAAAAAATTTCTTTTTTCTAAACATTCTTTTATCAAACATTTCTTTGCTTAAATATTTACAAAGATAAGCACCCATATTATCCACCCGATTAACATCTTTTATTTTTACAAAACCATATTTCCAATATCTATTTTGAAACCACCTTTCCCATTCAAATCTATCTCTTTTGATTATTGTTTTGATATTGCAGAGCAAATGATAATGGACTGATCCGCCGTTTTCTTTCTTATTGCCGTGATAGTCAACATCTTTTTGAAATTCAACTACGGCGATATATTCAAAATCTGGTTTGGCGTGGATTATTCTTTTCATGGCTAGGTGAAACAGTTTATTAGCTTCCACTAAATCAGTTGTGCTTTCGGCAAAAGTTAAGGTTAAAAATTTATCTAGCTGGGGATTAGCGTTTGTCAGTCGTCTAATACTTGATCTTGTTCTTTGAATAGAAAACTTCGTTTTCTCTTTTTGTTTCTTTTCTTCCGCTTCTTTTTCTTTTTTATACCTATACATATCTAATTGTTCGGTTTTGGTTTGATTGGCTATTCTTTGTTTAATCTGTTGCTTTGTTTGTCTTTTTCTTCTTTTATATCCACGAACAATATCTTTAGTCTGATAATCATAGACTTCAATTTCTTTCCCCGATTGTATAATTTTAAAATTGTAAACTTCTAGCATATATGATTAAGATTTAAAAAACTTGCCATTTTTATGTGCAGATGTGTGCATATAATCCAGTTAATGAATATGTTTTCTTTTTTCTCGCCAAAATGGGCAAAGTTTTGGCGAGAAAGAAAACATTTTAATTGCCACTTAATTTTTAAAAGTATTTGTTTTTTGGTCTGCCCTGTCGGGCTATCCCAAAAAAGCAAATTACCTTTTTAAATAAAATTAAGTTAATTATCGCTTAAAAGATTTTCCATACCCTCATATAAATCTGCAAAACTATCCAAATATATATCAGCGGTTTCGTCTGAAATATCAACATTACATATTTCTTTAAAATATGTCTTACATTCTTTTCTTAATTGTTCGGAATAAGTAAACACAAAAAAACCGCTTAAATAATTATGCGGTTATTCTATAAAAAAAGACTTCCACGATTATACATGGAAGAAATTGAGGAACTTTTTTATTATTGTTATTTTAGCAAAGTTTGGGCGGTGGTTTACAGGAACTTTAATCTAATTTTTCAAGATATTTTTTGTTTATCTTAACATTACCAGTTTTATTGGTGGTGAATATTAAAAAGTCGTTGATATTAGTCGCAATTCTAATTTTTTCTTGTAGTCTTTCGCAAGCATTATAGTATTTTTTCCAGTCTTTGGCGTTGTCATATTCCAATTCTTTTAATTTTTCAGTGGCTATATCTTGGTAGTATGCTTCTTCGGTTTTATCTTCTTGTTCAAACAGATATTCCAAAATATAGTGTTCTATCGGCAAATCGGCTTTTCTTTTGATTTTTACTTTTTTACCTTTGATATGCAAAATGCTTTTTTGATTATTAAAAAATATATTGTCTTTATGTCCTTTGATAAAATCCTCAGTGCTTAGTTCGTCTATTATCTTTTTATTTAGAACGGTAAAAGACATGTTGTAAACCATAATTTGGTTTGGGTCTTTAAAGGCTAATTCTACATTATTTTTAAATTCAGCTATTTTATTTTTATCCGTTAGAACTTTGTATTCCTCCATAGTTTTATACATGGCGTCTAGAAAAGTATAGAAAAATATTGAGTTATTATCAAAATTGGTTTTGCCTGTTTGGATATCAAAATCGGCAAGACTGGTCGAGCCTGTCATGAGAGAATTTAATGTTTTAGCTGTTTTACTATTTTCTTCTTCAAACATTGCTTTTAGTGTTTTTTCCGTCTTTAAAAAATCCATATATTTATGGATTATGATCATTTTCTTTAGGCAATTAGGTTCTGCTTGAAATTCTTTCTCTAACTGCTTTATTTTGTCTATTAGTTGAGGATTTTTCATAATATATCTTTATTATATCATGAATTATAGTTTGTTTGTAATTTAAGATATTTTTATTATTTTAAGAAGGAAAGCAAATGTATAAGTTCAGATACATATTGGACTGCGAAGCAGGACAATAAGTATGCAAATGGGGTTTAAATATAAATATTGCAATGGTTTTGGCAGAATGTATAATTATGGATTAAAACATTTTAATCCAAAT